>PPCM01001305.1_pt1 | contig 11964 bp, 14 predicted proteins | sample 1555541 | NCBI WGS metagenome assembly PPCM01 (sample SAMN05284479, study PRJNA326546) | Marine sediment metagenome, whole genome shotgun sequencing project. | isolation source: marine sediment | place: Germany: Wadden Sea | collected 2012-09-05 | reverse complement strand
GTATACAAGTTCTTATTTTCATCATAGTACAATCCATCTTCTCCTTCAATAATTTGAGAAAACCCAGACAGTGAGATTAAAAAAACGGCACAAATAATAATTAGCTTCTTCATTAATGCGTATTAAACTATTAGTTATCTAAGTTAAATAGAAATAGCCAAACATTGGTCTGGCTATTTATTATTTGCTACTTAGGTAAGATTTATTCCTCAACTGATTTAAGAACCATTTTTACAGAATGGTTTATACCTGCTGCTACTTCGATACTTTTGAAAGTAGTATTCTCGTAGGAGATGTAATTGGTTTGCAGATTATAATTACCAGGACTTAGCGCACTGAAACTAAAGTTACCATCAAAATCGGTATAGGCAACATCTTCAGTTCCTTCAATTGAAACTTTTACACCTACCAAAGCTTCACCCGAAACTTTGTCAATTATTTTCCCATTGATTGTTGTAGCCGTAGCTGCGCTTGGCTTTGATATTTTATTAGTTCCTTCATTTTCGGCAAGTGCAGTAAACGACATTCCTGTTACTAATAAAACTATGCTAAGTATTTCGATTGCTTTTTTCATATTGTTATTTTTTATTTATGCTACAAATAAACAACAACAACCGCGAAGTAGATTTAAATCAATCTTATGAGTCAATTAATTTAATATTACCTACTACAAAAAATTCTTAAGGTATACTTAACATTAAGAGGCTTACTCAGAATCGTAAGCCCACTTCAGGTATATGCTTCCCCAGGTGAATCCACCTCCAAAAGCTGCAAGGATAATATTATCGCCTTTCTTCAATTTATCTTGCCATTCCCACAAACATAATGGAATAGTACCATTTGTGGTGTTACCGTATTTTTGAATATTTATCATAACCTTCTCCTTCTCGATACCCAGACGACGAGCAGTAGCATCGATGATACGCATATTGGCTTGGTGAGGTACCAGCCATGCTACATCATCTGCAGTCATGTTATTCTTTTTCAATAGATCAACCGCAACGTCAGCCATGTTCGAAACAGCAAATTTAAAAACGGCCTGACCTTCTTGATAAATATAATGCTCTCTTGCATCGATAGTTTCGTGAGATGCTGGCTTTGCCGATCCACCTGCTTTTTGATGCAAGTGTTTCATACCAGAACCATCACTTTGTAATAAGGCATCCTGTATGCCCAGACCTTCAGTATTTGCCTCTAACAAAACTGCTCCACCTGCATCACCAAAAATAATACAAGTTGTACGATCTGTATAATCAACAATAGACGACATTTTATCGGCTCCAACAACAATAATTTTTTTATGTGCACCAGCTTCAATAAATTTTGATGCAGTGGTTAAGGCATAAATAAAACCAGAACAAGCTGCATTAAGATCATAGCTAAACGCATTCTTAATTCCACACTTATCACTAATAATGTTTGCTGTTGCAGGAAACTGCATGTCCGGAGTTACCGTAGCGCAGATTACCATGTCAATCTCATCAGGCGATGTACCTGTTTTCTTCAATAACTTGTTTACGGCATCGGCACCCATTACAGACGTACCTTGACCTTCACCTTTAAGAATTCTTCTTTCTTTGATTCCTGTACGAGACAAAATCCACTCTTCGGTAGTATCAACAATTGTTTCTAACTCCTTATTCGTCAATACATGTTCAGGTAATGAAGCTTCAATACCTGTAATCGCAGCAGTAACTTTAGTCATTATTGAAAAATTTCTTTTATTGTGTTAACTATCTGAGATTCTACCACATCAGCAGTATGGAGAATCATGTTTTTGATGGCTTTCTCGTTCGAGATGCCATGACCAATTGTAACAGCAGCGTTAATCCCAAGGATTGGGGTGCCACCATAATTTTCAAAATCGAACCTATCGAAATACTCGTCGTTGATCTTTCTCTTGCGAATGGCTTTATAAAAGGCCTCCATTTCTTTGAGTACAACGTTTCCGGTAAATCCATCGGTTACAATAACGTCAGCTTTATCTGTCAGAAAATCGGTACCTTCAACATTCCCGATAAAATTAAAGTCATTTGAGTCTTTCATCAATTCGTGCGACGAACGACTTAACAAATTCCCTTTTTCTTCTTCGGAACCTATATTTAGCAGGCCAACTTTTGGATTTTTAATGCCATAAACTTTTTCAGCATAGGTAGCTCCAAGAATTGCATACTGATACAGTACATCAGGTTTGCAGTCAGCATTTATACCAACATCAAGAAGAATGGATACTCCACCTCCCATATTTGGTATTACTGAACTTATACATGGTCTGATTATTCCGGGAATAGCTTTAACAGTATACATTGCCCCTACTAACATAGCACCAGTGTTACCGGCGCTTGCAAAGCCGTCAATCTTATTTTCAGCTAGTAGATGAAACCCTAATCCTATACTCGACTTAGGTTTCTTGGCAAATGCCTTTGCAGGATGTTCACCCATTTCGATTACCTCGGTGGTGTGTACAATTTCAAAAGCAGATGCATCAGCTCCATTTTCCTCCAGTATTGGAAGAATCTGATCCCGATCACCTATTAAAACAAGTTTGACTTTACTGGGTAGTTCTTTTGCAGCCAAAATAGAACCCAAAGTCGTTGCTTTGGGTGCAAAGTCACCACCCATAATGTCAATACCAATTCTCATAAAAAAGAATAAAGATTATAACTTTTCGCCCTCTTCCATAACTACTTTACCCTTATAGTACAATTTACCTTCGTACCAATGTGCTCTGTGATAAAGGTGAGCTTCACCAGTAGTTTGGTCAACTGCGATTTGAGGCTCAGTTGCTTTGTAGTGAGTCCTACGCTTATTTCGACGTTGTTTCGATATCTTATGCTTAGGATGTGCCATTTTAAAATTTTATTTAATTTGTGTCTAATTCTCTAATAAATCTCTCAACTTATCCCAACGGGGATCAGTATCTTCTTTCTCGTTTTCATCTTCGTGAACCGAATATCCTTCCAATTGATCAAGCATGTCTTGATTACAGGTTGAATTCCCCTCTTCATCATCAGGATGCACCCTTTTAACAGGTATACCTAACAAGGTAAACTCATATATATATTGAGCGATATTTATCTCATGGTCGTTAAACGAAACCAACTGAACTTCTTCGCCAATATATCTGGAATCTGATACTTCATCGCCAAACTTAATTATCACTTTATCAGTAAAATCAAGTGGCATTTCAAAATCATCCAGGCATCGGCTACATGCTAATGTAAGCGCACCTTTCAGATTAAACTTAAGCACCATCAAAGTTGCTTGTCGATCCAATTCTACATGAACCGCAATAGTTACTTTGCTAATTTCAGAATATTCAAAATGTTCAAAGAACTTTTCATCGACTGTAAAGTCATACTGATGAATGCCTTCTTTTAATCCACTAAGAGGAATATTGTAATCAATAAGATTCTTCATCTTTAGTTTCAAAAAATGTCGTGCAAAGGTAAAACTTTTCTTTAAATCAAAAAATAAATGTATTTTACCTTCTAAAATTTTAATAATCAGTCTTAAAAGACTAAGTATTGACTAAAATTCAGCGGCGCAATTTACGACAAATTAACAACTTATCAACAATCATCCGCGGAGTTTGTTATATGGAAAATCAATAAATTATGAAGAAAGGAGTAACCGGAGTTGGAGGCATTTTTTTCAAAAGCAAAGATCCGAAAGCCACATCAGATTGGTACAAAAATAACCTGGGGCTGGTAACTAATGAGTATGGCAGTTTGTTTGAATTCAGAAATTCAGACGAACCAGAAAAAAAAGGATACCTGCAATGGAGCCCTTTCGACGCTGATACAAAGTACTTTCAGCCTTCAGAAAAAGAGTTCATGATTAATTACCGCGTAGTAGGTATTGAAGAACTGGTAAAGGATTTAAAAGCAAGCGGTGTTAATGTGCTTGATGAAATTGAAGAATTTGAATACGGTAAATTCGTTCACCTAATGGATCCGGAAGGAACTAAAATTGAACTTTGGGAACCCGTGGATAAAGTATTTACCGATATGTACGATGGAAAAACTACTAAATAAAAATAGCTAAACCGAATTAAATGAAAACATCAATTAAATTAATTGGAGTTACAGCCATGCTGTTTACACTCCTGTCGAGCCAAAAAGCTTATGCTCATTGCGAAATACCATGTGGAATTTATGGTGACTCGTTGCGTATTGCTTTAATTTATGAGCACATTGCAACCATCGAAAAGTCGATGAAAAAGATTGACGAACTTTCGAAAGATCCGCAGGCAAATGCGAACCAGCTGGTTCGTTGGGTGATGAATAAAGAAGAACATGCAGTTAAAATTCAAGAAATTGTTAGTCAGTACTTCATGCATCAGCGTATTAAACCGGTTGACCCCGAGAATAAGGAAGCTTACAAAATGTACGTAAAACAACTGGCCTTACTACACCAAATATCGGTATATGCCATGAAGGCAAAACAAGGCACAGATGATTTGTATATTGATAAAATGAAAAATACAGTTCATAATTTTGAGCATGCTTACTTTTAATAGTAATTTATAGTAGCTAAGATTTTACCTGTTATCAAATCCTCTTTTTGTGCCGACTGGTCGGTGAAAAAGAGGATTTGTTTATTTTGAATGATTCAAGTGCTAAACACTAATTTAACATCACTGGCATTTTTTTATGTAACTTTAAGTCTTCGACCTCGTCGAGAGGGCACTCAAATTATTATTCGTTAATTTTATACTTATGAAAATGGGAATTACAATTATTGGCGGGATATTCTTTTTACTAATTGGCGCTTCGCTTATAGCCAAGGTCATTTTTAAAGTCGATATTCCGGTTGTTAAAATTTTTATTGCGCTCTTTTTTCTATACCTCGGGTTTAAAATGCTTTTTGGTGACTTAGGAATTTTTCGCTCTCATGGCGATAGCAATAGTGCAATTTTTAGTGAATCAAATATTGTTGGCAATGTTACCGACAACTCTGAATACAATGCTATTTTTGGGAAAGTTCGCCTCGATTTAAGAGACGTTGAATTAAGTGAACTGGAAACCAGAATTACGGTTAATGCTGTTTTTGGTGGTGCCGAAATTCTTATTAGCTCTGAACTTCCAATAAAAATAAAATCGGATGTTGTTTTTGGTGGAGCACGATTGCCGGATGGTGACTCCGGCGGATTTGGAACGTCAAAATACACCAGCGATAATTATATACAATCTGAGAATCATCTCTACCTTGACATAAATGCCGTTTTTGGCGGTGTGCACATCATTAGATATTAACCCAAATATTATACCCTCTATTATCAAATGCATCTCAAAGCTTTTAGCTCCTTGAGATGCATTGTTATTATACGCGAAATTCTGTTTCTTTGCTAATCCACCACTGATACCGAAACTATGTCTACAAATTTCAAATACATACTAATTGCACTGGGAACAATTCTTCTTGCACTAACACTTTGGTATTTTAAATCGATTGTAGCATATGTGCTTATTGCTGCTGTATTTGCGCTCATTGGTCAGCCAATGGTCGATTTGTTTTCGCGTATACAGATTAAAAGATTCAAACCTCCAAGAGCTTTAAGCGCCGCAATCACGCTAGCCATTCTATGGACAGTACTGGTTATGTTTTTCAGAATTTTCATACCACTCATAGCCGATCAGGCAAACGAGCTCTCGCAAATTGATACAGCCAGAGTTATGGAAAATCTTGAAAAGCCCATAAGCACGGTTGAAAAAATCATGAATGGCGCTACCCTTCCGGGTCAGGAAACTTCTTCAATAAAAGATTACATCAGTGATAAAATTGTGAACGTATTTAATGTTTCTATTTTATCCGATTTTTTCGCTTCAATAACAGGAGCCTTGGGAGATCTCTTTATTGCCCTGTTTTCAATAACATTCATTACCTTTTTCTTTCTGAAGGAAGAAGGTTTGTTTGGTGTTATAATAATGACCGCAACACCAACCAAGCATGAAAAAAGGATGAAACATTTCCTAGATACAGTTACCAAATTGCTAATTAGGTACTTTGTTGGAATTGGTCTTGAAGTAATTTTAGTAATGACCTTTATAAGCATAGGCTTAACCATAGTTGGCTTAAACTTTAGCACCGCACTGGTAATTGGCTTGTTTGCTGGATTAATTAATGTAATTCCATATGTAGGCCCTATAATTGGCGCTCTTTTTGGATTGATCATCGGCATCGTTTCAAATATCCAGCTTGAATTATTCTCAGAACTTCTACCGCTTGTGGGCTACATAGCACTTGTATTCCTTATAGTTCAGGTACTCGATAATGTATTCTTCCAGCCCTTAATATATTCGTCGAGTGTAAATGCTCATCCACTTGAAATATTTCTGGTTATCTCAATTGCAGGCAGCACAGCCGGAATTACGGGAATGATAGTAGCAATACCTGTTTACACGATTCTTAGGGTATTTGGAAAGGAGTTTTTCAATAATTTCAAGGTGGTAAAAAAACTTACCGAAAATATTTAATGCAACTACAATTTACTGCTAGTCTATGCTTCTTGTATCCAAGGCATCACGCAGGCCATTACCCAACAAGGTAAACGACAAGACCATTAACATGATGGCAATACCCGGTAATATGGCCAGGTAACCCAAGTCAACTATTATGTAACCATAGTGGTCTTTAATCATAGAACCCCAAGAAGGAGTTGGAGGTTGAACACCCAGCCCCAGGAAGCTCAAGCCTGCTTCAATTAATATAGCTGATGCAAAATTTGCTGCAGAAATAATAATTATTGGATTTAAGATATTTGGCAGGATGTGTTTAAATATGATTCTAAAATGGCTAAAACCAAGCGCACGAGCTGCTTCAACATATTCTTTCTCGCGCACGCTAATAACCTGTCCACGGGTTACTCTCGCCACTTCTACCCACATTGTTACTCCAACCGCAATAAATACCTGCCAGTAGCCTTTACCTATTGCAAGTGTAATAGCAATTACCATTAACAGCGTAGGAATAGACCATACTACATTAATGAACCACATAATGACTTTATCAACCAAACCCAGGAAGTAACCACTTAACAAACCTAAGGTGAGTCCAATAATAACAGAAATAAGAACAGCAATAAAACCAACAGCCAGCGAAATTCTGGTACCAATAATCAATCGGCTCAATAAATCCCGTCCAAACCGATCGGTTCCTAACAGGAATGTTTCTTGGGTAAAGTGATCCGCTTCAATGCGGCTAATAAGCTCGCTTTGGCTTACTTCATGCCTTAGGCCAGAAACATCCAAGAATTCATACATGTCATTGATTAGTGTCGTATTCTGATTTGCTTGCAGGGCAAAAACAATATCCACCAATTTGTAGCTAGATTCAAACTTAACAGATCCATCTCCATCGCTGTACTCCTCAACAACCAGCTCATCGCCTTCATACCTCACAGAGGAAAATGGAATCATTTTATACTTGGACACTTGTCCATATAGTAATTGAGAGATAAAGCCCTCCGATGAAAGGTTTTCATTCTTACGAACCTTGAGCATATCAACCTGAAATCCCGGCTTTTTAGTACTTAACTCTAAGTGTTGATCATTGGCATATGGAGTACTGTCGGGGCTTATAAGGTAAGCAAACACGCTAAGTAAAATGGCCAGAATAATAACAAGCAAACCGGTCATTGCAAGAAAGTCTTTCTTTAAACGTTGCCAGGCAATGCCATATAATGATGTACTTCTTTCGTGCTTCAAACTAAAATTATTTGAGGCCTAAAGATAGTAAACAAGTAAAAGGAAACTGATAATAGCTTATTCGAAATGGAATGAAATTACGAGCATATTCGAAACCATCTTCTCAATGGCGCGCGAAAACTCTGTTGCATCGCCACGCAAAACATTCTGTAAACCAACAGCATATTTTATTTCTGTTGAGAACTTAAAGTAAGGTAGGTAATAATCTATTCCGAAACCCAACTCATAGTAAACATCATGGCGCTCTAAAAGCAACATGGGTTTTTGTTCATCCTTAATTTTTTTACGCGCTGCCAAATCAATCCGATAGTCGAGCCCACCGATTAAATAAGGTCGGTAGTTATTTACACGCTTGGCTTTGTATTTTAATAAAACAGGAAACTCCAAAAAAGTAGACTCAATCTTCATGGTCTTTTTATAAAATGCGTCATCGTTACGCACCAAGTATTCTACATTTCGCTGACCAAAAGAAATACCTGGCAAAAAGCGTAAATCGAGGTAAGGCATTAGGCGCAGACTTGATACAATACCCAGACTAAATCCTGCCTGACGAATATTGTTAACTGCATATATTGAATCAAACGTATTTATGTGTTTATGATTATAGATGTCGAAATCCATTGAATTTAAACCAATGGTAAAACCAAAATGGACAACATCCAGATCGTATTTGGGTGTATTTAAAACCTTGCTGCGTTGACTAAACGATTGCAGCGATCCGAGGATCATTATAGCTAGAAAAACTTTTTTCAACATCTAAATATTTTAACCAATATTAGTTCAAATCAACTTAAAAACCAACTATGTACATTAATTAAGTTCAACCGTGCGGCTATCATCATCGTTTAAACGAATAGAAACTTTACGAATCTTCTCCGGTAATAGTTCTTCTATTTTTTCAGGCCACTCGATAAAACAGTAGGAATTACTGTATAAATATTCTTCATAGCCAAAATCAAAAGCCTCTTCAATACGTTCAATTCGATAAAAATCGAAATGATACATAGGCTCGTCCTCATCGGTGTTATATTCATTAATAAGCGCGAACGTTGGACTATTTACAATATCGATAGCACCAAGCTCTTTGCATATTTCCTTTATCAAGGTTGTTTTTCCAACACCCATTTCTCCATAAAACGCATAAACTAAATCGCCTTTGGTTTCATTTAGTAACCATTTGGCGGCTTCGGTTATCATGCCCAGCTCCTTTATTATAAACTGTTTCATTTTTCGTTTTCGAAATTTTTCACAAAGAAATAAATTTTATCTAGATGCCTGACCAAAAGCAATTCTCTAATTTTAAAAATGCACTCTCTCTGTTTTACGGATCGAGTGCATTCTCTTCATCTATTCCCTATTTAAAATATATCCGTTTATCACAGTAAGCACTATTTAGGCTTAAGGGTGATAAAAGGAATGATCATTTCTTCAAGTGAAACGCCACCATGCTGAAATGTATTTTTATAATAATTAACGTAATAATTGTAATTATTCGGATAAGCAAAGAAATCCTCGTTTTGCGCAAAAACATAATTAGAACTCATGTTGCTCTTTGGCAGATAAGCTTCTTCCGGCTTAGTTATCTCAAAAACCTGCTTAGCTTTATAGTTTAAGTTCTTACCCGTTTTGTATCTTAAATTTGTGGTTGTTTTTCTGTCGCCTATAATCTTAACAGGATTCTCAACCCTAATTGTACCATGATCAGTAGTTAGTAGCACCTTCACCTTTTTCTCAGCTGCAAGCTTTAATAAATCGAGCAAGGTTGAATGCTGGAACCATGATTTTGTTAGTGATCGATAGGCCGATTCGTCATTGGCCAATTCTCGAATCATCTCGCTATCGGTTCGGGCATGCGATAGCATATCAACAAAATTATACACAATAACAGATAGCGGTGCATCCAATAAATTACTCATATTGTCTACCACCTTCTGTCCGTACTTAGTATTCAGCACTTTCTCATAATTATGCTTGTATTTCTTTCCCAAGCGCTGAATTTGCTTTCCAAGCAACTCACTTTCATACATATTTTTTCCACCTTCCTCATCGTCATTCAACCAATACTCCGGGTACAGTTTATTAATTTCAGATGGCATTAATCCAGAAAACATAGCATTACGCGCATATTGTGTAGCTGTAGGTAGAATACTATAAAACAGCTCCTCTTTTTCAACTGTAAACAGTTCACGAATCTCAGGCTGTAAAATCTTCCATTGGTCGTATCGTAGGTTGTCAATTAAGATTACGAAAACATGATCGTTCTTCTCCACCTCTGGAAACACCTTGTGTTTGAAAATGTCAGGAGACAGCAACGGACGCTCATCAATGTCGCGCTTAAACCAATCGATATAGTTTTGCTTAATAAACTTTGCAAAGGTGCTGTTTGCCTCAGTCTTCTGCATTTTCAATACCTCGTCCATGGCATTGTTATTCGACTTAGCTAACTCCAGCTCCCAGTAAACAAGGTTTTTATATACGTCAACCCAATCGTTGTAACTAAACGATTCATTTATCTGCATACCAATCTTACCAAACTCCATTTGGTAACCCGAGGTGGTCTTCTCAGTTATCAAGCGTTTTTTGTCGGCTATCTTTTTAATTGATAATAACAATTGCTTTGGATGAACTGGTTTAATAAGGTAATCGGCAATCTTTGAACCTATGGCGTCATCCATTATAGACTCTTCTTCACTCTTTGTTATCATTAACACCGGAAGATTTGGGTAAAGCCGCTTAATTTCTGATAAGGCTTCAATCCCACTTTTGCCAGGCATTTGCTCATCAAGAATAACGATATCGTAAGTATCCTTCTGTACCATTTCAATGGCTCCGTCGCCACTGTTTGTGGTTGCTACATTATGGCCTTTCTCTTCCAGAAAGAGTATATATGGTTTTAACAGGTCAATTTCATCGTCTGCCCAAAGCAATTTAAGGTTTGTCATATAAGGTATTTCAAATTAAATTTTCATTTCATCATTAAAACAAGATTACCATAAAAATATTGTTAATACAAGCGAAATGAATGTTGCGAGCAGCATCATTTGATGTAAGATTAAAGTTCGACAAAAGGGCATGAAAAAATTTAAGAAATTTTAAGATTTCTTTATCTTTATATAAAACACTCACTCCCAGTCAACTAAAAAATAAAAGAGAATATTAAAAGACCCAAAGGTCTTTTTTTAACGTTTCCTTAACAACAAATCCAAAAGAATGCTGTTACTTTAGCAGTGATTTAAAACCAGAAAAAAAGAAAACTATGAAAAAATTATTGATGTTATTTGCTCTTGTTGCTTTCTTAGGATCAAACATGAACGCTGCCGTTGCAGTTGCATTGGATGCAGACTATGATCAGATTGTTGTTGTAGATAACGATAAGGATAAAGATAAGGACAAAGACAAGAAGTCTAAAAAAGCGAAGAAAGGTTGTTGCGATAGTAAGAAAGGCGCTGATAATTGCAAAGATGCAAAGAAATCAGATTGCGCAACAAAGAGTGATTGCAAAACAGCAAAGAAAAGCTGTTGTTCAAGCAAGAAAAAAACTGAATAAAAAGACGTTAAAGGATGTTCCTGGTGAAAGCCAGAACAGCCAGCGTGCCTAATAAATAGTTAGTTGATTAGTAATGAAAGAGTCCCAGACCGCCCGGTCGACGGACTCTTTCGCCTTTTATAGCAGTTTGGTTTAAGTACTGCAACAAAACATATTACATTCATTACCCACACCTTCAAATTTGTTTCTCCCCGTCAGCTCCTCCATCAGTTGACATCTTCCCTTGCGACGATCATTGCTCTCGATAATGTTGGTTCATAAGTTTTATAGAATTAATAACTACTAAGCAACTATGAGTACTCGTTCAGAATCGCATCACACTGTGAACCAAAAAACATGGTGAAATGACTATTAAAAATTGTTTTCTGTTTGAGGGATCACTTTGAAAAGTAGATAGACTATCAACTAATTTGCGATATTAAGACAGTATTCAAACAGTACTATTGTAATATTTGTATTGGTTAAGGATTATCCGCGATACTCGATTGCTGCTTATTGTTCTGTTCATTTTGGCTGCCGCCCAAAACGAACCAAAAACCCACCACAGATGCCAAATAAAAGCTTGCCTTAAACGTTTCTTAACGTATCTCACTAACCGATAAAGCCATCTTTCAAAAAATTAAAAAAGATATTTTGAGCGGCAACTTTCATTTCGCTCCATCTGTGGACATCCAGCCCGGCTCGGCGATTGTAAGTGTAAGCTACAGT
>PPCM01001304.1_pt1 | contig 11968 bp, 8 predicted proteins | sample 1555541 | NCBI WGS metagenome assembly PPCM01 (sample SAMN05284479, study PRJNA326546) | Marine sediment metagenome, whole genome shotgun sequencing project. | isolation source: marine sediment | place: Germany: Wadden Sea | collected 2012-09-05 | reverse complement strand
CGACGGCCGTCTCGACAAGACGGGCCGCACTCTCGACACTCCCGATCCGTATGTGAAAGTCCGGCACGCCAACCGTGCGGGGATCATGAACGAGAAAAAGACCAAAGTCAAGGACAACACTTATACGCCCGTGTGGAACGAAGCCATCTTCCTGAAGGACGCCCCGCTTTCAAACACGCTGTACATTGACGTGTATGACCATGACAAATTCACTAGCGACGATCTGATCGGCCAAGGCACGATTGACCTGACCCGACTCGGCCGAAACCCCACCATGACGGTTTCGGTCAACATTGCAAACAAGGACGGCGCCAAGTGCGGCCAGGTTCGGGCCGAGCTCATGTTCGTCCCCCAGGGCTCCATAGACATCACGTGCATCAGCGCGGAGGGCCTCTCCGCCGAAGGAGAGACGCCCGACCCGTACGTGCGGTTCAAGAGCAACGACGAGAAGTTCAAGACCAAGCACAAGAAGAACAGCCCCAATCCGACCTGGAACGAGCGCTTCAGCACCGGCCACCACGATCTCCAGGACATCAAGAAGGGCGAGTTTGTCGGCGAGAAGGTCGAATTCAAGGTCTACGACAAGGATCGCTTCACTTCGGACGACCTCATCGGCACGGCCCAGTTTGACCTTCTCCAGCTCGCCCGCAACTACCGCCAGCAGGTGCGCTTGCCGCTGCGAGACGGCACCGGGACCCTCAACGTGCTCGTCGAGCTGCATTCGGACATGGCCTAACGTAAACGCGATTGATGAATGACGCAAGCATATTGATAGTTTAGTACTGGGCCTTGAAGTCCTCGATGGACTTGTGCTCGTAGTCACCGGCGTGGCCGGCGCTGCCGAAGGAGGTCATCTTGATCTCAGCCTGCTCCTGGACGGAGATGCGGCCGGGGCCGAGGTAGTCGCGGGGGTCGAACTTCTCGGGGGCCTCGACGAACACCTTGCGGACGGCGCCGGTCATGGCCATGCGGAGGTCGGTGTCGACGTTGATCTTGGCGACGCCGTTCTTGATGGCAGCCTGGATGGAGGGGATGGGGACGCCCATGGCAGTGGGCATGTTGCCGCCAAACTCGTTGATCTTCTCGAGAAGGTCAGCGGGGACGGAGGAGGACCCGTGCATGACGAGGGGGATCTTGACGCGGTCGGCGATCTCCTTGACGAGGTCGATGGCGAGGGTGGGGGTCGTCTTGAACTTGTAGGCGCCGTGACTGGTGCCGATGGCGACGGCGAGGCAGTCAACACCGGTGCGCTTGACGAACTCCTCGGCCTGGTCGGGGTCGGTCAGCTGGACCTCGCCGACGATGTCCTCCTCGATGCCGCCGAGGGTGCCGAGCTCGGCCTCGACAGTCACACCGAACTGGTGGGCGTACTCGACGACCTCCTTGGTGATGCGCACGTTCTCCTCGAAGCTGTGGTGGGAGGCGTCGATCATGACGGACGTGAAGCCAAGGGCGATGGAGCTCTTGACGCTCTCGATGTTGTCACCGTGGTCAAGGTGCATGGCGATGGGGACCTCGGGGTTCTCCTCAACGGCAGCCATCATAAGGTGCTTGAGGTAGACGAGGTTGGTGTACTTGAGGGCACCACGGGAAGCCTGGACGATCAGAGGCGAGTTAAGCTTCTTGGCGGCAGCAGAGATGGCCTGGAGACCCTCCATGTTGTTCACGTTGAGGGCGGGGACACCATAACCACCCTTGAGGGCGTTGTCGAGGATGAGCTTGAGGGGAACGAGAGGCATTAAGAATACTTCTTTGACAGACGCAGAGTCAGTCGAGTCGATTGTATCAAAATCGAATCACCGGAAATTGGAGACGGCCGAGAACGTCGGCGCCCCTGACCCACGGGCTCCCGCGGATGTCCGGACGCGTCCCGGGCTGGAGTCAGCCAGGTGCTTGCTTCCGCTTGAAGTGAAGTTCAGCGCACAGAGGCAATAGCGTCATGCTGAAGCTCGGGATCCTGATGCTTACGCTCCCCGTGTGCGTTTTCGCCGGCGTCGCGCATTTCACGTATGAGCTCGATAACTTTTGGTTCCATGCGGGGACCAAGACAGTCGTATGCGTCCTCTACGCCGCCATCGCGCTCATGTACCGGCAGCGTCTCGTCGCGACAGCCCTAATTCTTGGCGCGGCCGGCGACTTTCTTCTTGCTGTCGACTCGTTTGTTCCGGACAAGCTCATCTTCTTCTTTGTCGGCGCTTCGGTGTTCCTGCTCAGCCACGTGGTCTATCTCGTGTACGCCATCGCTCTGGACCGCAAGCTGCGCCCCCTCTACATCGTCCCCTACGCCGTGATTGGCGGCGGCTTTGTTATCGCGTCCGAGTTCATCTTTGACACCGAAACCAACGCAGTCATCCCCACGTACGTCACGTTCCTGGTCCTCATGGGGTGGCGCACCGGATGTCTGCCCAAGCGCGGCCCCGCTGACTGGATGATAGCCGTCGCGGGCGCTCTTTTCGAGATCTCAGATTTTGTACTGGGCATACGCATCTTTTTGGCGCCTGGCATCCCCCACGGGAGACTGATTACAATGACCACTTACTGGTCAGCGCAGACCCTGTTCCTGCTCCAGGCCGTCCTGCGTGCTAGACAGCCGGGGTTGAAAACCAAGGCTCAATAAACTATAGCTACATGGTTGGCATGGAGCCAAGCGCAACCAATATCGCTGACACGCTCCGCTGTGCACTATTTATGGTTCAATGTGGGGCGTTTGTGTCGCTGGTCACTCGGTAGCCGCGGATTTGAGAACGGTGCAGAGCTGCTGGTGGTACTCGGAGACGTCCTGAGCCCTGACATGGACCGAGATGACGCGTCGGGCCACCTTGGCGCGGATGAGGCACCAGACGTCGACGCTCTTCTTCTCGTCGGCGTTGTGAACGCTGTAGTCGGCGTACCGCTTGTGTTTGAGCATCTTGCGGGGCGGGTTGGTGCCGCGCTTGACGGTTAGCCTGAACGTGCCATTTTCGCTATGCAGCAGCGTCTTCAGCTCCTCCAGAAACGCCTCCTGGTCGAGCAGCTTCATTTTGTCGTCTCTCTAAATCGACTATCTCCGAATGACGCCGTCAGGGCCAATCGCGCCCCGACAGCAGCACATTGGGACACGTTCTATTCGCATGTATTCCGCCTCAATATAAATCGAAGTTGGTGAAACAAAAAGTGCGGGTTTATGAGTGAAACTGAGCTGCCCCCGCTTCCAACGCCTCAGAGCGAGTGTGTGTACACGACACCCGTGAATCTGAAGGATGTTGGCATCACTGACTTTATCAGTGACGGTGAACCGTTTACTGCGCTCGTCAAGAGCCGTTATGAAGGTTTGCAGACTTCCTGTATCGGGCTTACACAGATTTTATCGTCAACGAGGTGACTCGCGACGGTGAAGTGGTCCGTCTCGGCTCCGTAGCCGTTCCACCGGAGTTCATCCCCGAGGAGATCTCCTTTGAGACCGTTAACGGCGTCCCCAAGCCTATCCTGGACCTCCTCCCCGCCGAGACCCGGGAGCATGACACCGCCGAGCTGACCAAACTCATGAGCGACGACTCCACCACCTCTGTGGAGCTTGACGCCGTGTTTTCTGATAAGCTTCAACGGCGCACGTTCCACCAAACACTGAGGAAGTGCGCGCCCATGTGTGAGAGCACTACCAAGGGCGGGACAGGTGAGATCACGATCACCAAGGGCTCCAAGCCCCAAGCCATGCCGTGGCCGACGGATGGCAAGTATATGCACTTTAGCCTCTACAAGGAGAACCGTGAGACGATGGACATCATCCGGAAGCTCGCCTTCGGTGCCCACAAGGGCCAGTCCTTCTTCTCCTGGGGCGGTACGAAGGATAAGCGGGGAATCACTGTCCAGCGGGTCAGTGCGTTCAAGACTACGCCGCAGGAGTTGCTAGAGGCGGCCAAGGGCATCAACGAGGCCGCCAACGACGATGGCCGAATCGCCGTGGGTGCATTCTCAGCCGAAAAATTCAAAATCGAGCTCGGCCAACTAGGTGGAAACCGGTTTACACTCGTCTTGAGAGACGTTGTTACCCCAACCGGCCCGGCCACAGACATGATCACCACCGCCTGCGAATCACTCAAAAAGTACGGATTTGCCAACTATTTCGGCCTCCAGCGCTTCGGGACCACCAAGATCCCCACCCACCAGGTCGGCGCCGCGCTGTGGAGAAGAGACTTCATAGCCGCGCTCAGACTGCTCATGGCCCCGCTACCGAACGATAGACCCGACGAAAAGGCTGCCAAGGAGGCGTTCCTTGACACCGGGGCAACCGACGGGCTCATTGAAGCTATCAGCGGGTACAACAGGGCCCTCAAGGATATCCTCAAGCCTATTGTGCGGTCAGGAGAGTTCACCAAAGGCAAGGCAATCGAGGGGTTCAGCAAACTCCACAAGAATCAACGCACTTTATATCTATGTGCTTTCCAATCTTACATGTTCAACCTCGGATTGACCCACCGACTGTCGCTCGGTCGTGATGTCATCGTTGGCGACCTCGTCATGGACGACGGTCAAGTCTGTCGCGTTGGCCCAGGCGAAGCCTCATCATTCACCCTGTCGGACGTGGTCCTGCCCCTTGTTGGTCACGCCACAGTATACCCCACCCACTCGACCGGTCAGTACATGCGAGCCTTGTTGGCCAATGAGGATGTGTCAATGGACGGCTACATGGGGCCCTTCACGATGAGAGGCGATTATCGGAAGATTGTCAACACGGCGACCGACGTCGAGTGGTCGATGGTTGACTATGCGGAACCCGATGCTAAGCTTACTTTGACCGAGCGGGACGTTGTTGAGGGGCGTTCTTTGGAGATTGAGGCTGGGGGCAGGCGGGCATTGAGGATTGGGTTCACGCTGGGGCCTAGCACGTATGCTACAATGGTGCTGCGGGAGCTGATGAAGACGACGGTAGACGAGAGCCGCAAGGGCGCCAGGCCGGTCGAGATGGATGCCAAGCGCGAGACGGAGGTCATGGAGGCGTAGGGTAAGGAATGATAAACGCGGACATCGGCTGGGACTTGGTTTATCTTGTGTGTGGGGCTTGGCACTGCCAATTCACTGTTACCATTAAGGTCGCCATTCACAACGCCCGGTCTACTGACTGAACTACAGGGCGATGATCGATACCGAATATTTACCCTACCCTACCCTACCTCCACTCCTGCACCATCTCACCATCCGGATGGTGGTCCATCTCCTCCTCCACCTCCTCATCCCGAACCCAACCCTCACCCACCCCATCCCATCTGACCCAACCCGACGCCACCCTAGCATGGACCCAGGTCACCACCGACACGCGGGTGGGGTTGGGGCCGGGCGGGAGGGGCAGCGGGATGGGGGTGGTCACCCGGGACGCTGAGCCGGGGGCAAGGGCCTTCTCCCTGTTGTCGCCTGTTACAAGTAGGTTGGGGCCAGATATAAATGCTGTGATACCGTTGGTGACCACGGCTTGCACCGGAAAAGGTAAGGGCAGCGGCGTCACAGCCACCTCCTGACTCCCAACCCCCAGCTGCCCCCGCGTATTATCTCCACATGCATAACACGCCGGCCCCCGAAGAATAAACGTCGACTCGCCCGTAGTAACGATCGACGTCACGGGCACGCTGTCAGGTACCTGGGGGTGGCGCGGGAGGTCGACCCGCGTGAACATCGGGTAAACCGGGGCTAGGTTACCGATCCCGCATTGGCCATACTCATTCACACCGCAGCTGAAAATATTTTTTCGAGTCCATGCGAAAGAAGTCGAATGGTTACTATAAATATCTATAAATCGATCCGAGCCTTCGATGTGTTCTGGTGATAAACGAACGTTGAGAGGGCTGTGCTGGCCCAACCCAAGCTGCCCGAAGGTGTTATCTCCCGCGGCGAGCCATCCCTCGCCTGTCTGGAAGAAAATTCCGCCTTCGCCCATGACGACGCGTTTTACGGGTGTTTTGTTATCAATGTTGACTCTGGTTGGTGTGGGTACGTAATCTTCATCGCTTCCGACCCCTAACAGCCCAATCTTCTCGTTCCATCCCCAGGTATACACGCCGTGCGTCGTCCTGGCCGCCCAGCTCCCGTTCCGGTTTATGAGTGCCAGCACGGGGGGTAGGGCGACCCAAGTGGGGGCCTGGAGGCGGGTGACGGTGAGGACTGAGGGGATCGTGGGATCGATGTCGATCGTCGCTCCATCAACCTCTTCCCCGTCGTTCTCCTCGTTCTCGCCATTCTCGACATTGTCCCCTTCCTCGCCCTCATCCTCCTCGTCGTCTTCATAGTCGAGGTTGAGACCGAGGCTGCCAAACCGATTATCTCCCCAGGCGGCGACCCGGCCGTTAAACAGCGCCATGTTCACGGTGTACATGTCCGAGCCTTCCATGGTCCGGTCCTCGGTCACAACACTCTCGCGCTCAAAGGTTTCCCAAGACGCATGGAACTTGCGACATAGAAAGGGGATGGCGCGCTTCTCGTCGGGCGTCATGTCCTCTACTTCATCAATGGCGGTGATAATGGCAACTATCGTTGAGTGTAAGAGTGTGAAGAGCTTGTTTGGCAAATCACCCTGAATATTGACTGTGGTTGGAACAAAACAATCGAAAAAAGCGGTGATTCCTTGTATAGTAGGCTTTTTTGTTGCAACAATGCCTTTGGAATCTGTAGTGGGCTCCAGCCCTCCCGTTGTTTGTGTATAAGCGTCCACAGTTATGGTCATCGGCCGCTCTGTCTTTTTTCCGGCGTAGTTCCAAAAACAACTCGCTCATGACCACAGGCTACTAACGCGTCAAACCAGTTGGAAGTGCCACACATGGACAATGCACCATTTCCTCGGACTTCAGACTATATAGTTTCCCCCGAACTCAATCCGCGGTAGATTTATAATATAAATCTACTCTCATCCCTCAGGCATTATAAATGCGTTCACAGTCCAGAACTCGCCGATCTGCTCAACGAGGTCCTTGGTCGCCAACTCACTACTGAGTCTCCGCCATCGATGCCTCAGGTTATACGTCATATCAAGAATGGCGACCTTCTTATCCGGCGCAGACGCGTCACGCCGCAGCCCGCGCCCCATCTGCTGCACAAACACGATCTCAGATTTGGTTGGTCTGGCGAGTATGACACAATCTACGCCGGGGACGTCGTAGCCTTCGGTAGCCATCATAACAGTGATGATCACGGGGATCTTGCCCGCCTGGAACCTGGCAAAGACGTCGTGGGCGTCGATCGTCTTGCTGTGGGCCGCGTAGGCCGACACGCCCTTGCCTTTGAGGGCGAGGGCGGTGCGGTCGGCAAGGTCAATGTTGGCGACGAAGATCATTGTTCGTTTTTTGATTGGTTGGCCCTCGCGATCCTGAAGATCATTGAAATCAACATAGGTGTTGGCGATCTGCTCTGGGCCGGGCGAGTCATTCTTGACATTCATTGCTCTCATAAAGTCAGTCACCTGGAGTCTGAGGTCACCGTCGACGGTGGTCGAGCAGTCAGTCAGCACGTCACTATACATTCGAGTCGGTAGTCGGGCCCCGATCATTGTCATCACTTCATAATACGAAACATCCGGAAAATGGCCCAGTTTCTTGGCCGACGTCCACGGAAATTCAATGTACAACACTCCGTCAAACAGGTCCCGCAGGTTGGCCCCGGTCGGGTCGGTCTGGTGACGCAGGGTCGCTGTGATGCCAACCATTGATTTGAGATTCGGCGCAGCCTTTAAAGCCCTATAAACCTGGTTATACGTGTTGGCGAGCAGGTGGTGAACTTCATCGAAAATCACATGGGTTACCGAGTCAATAAATGACTTCCCGACCGACGACTCACCTTTGATGAATGATGCATTGAACTGCTGGAACGTGCTAAACACGAACCTAGGCCGCATGGCGCTGAAATGGCTGGTTTTGCGGTGTCCGCTGGTGACTTGGTAGCACGCTTTGAGGTGTGCTGACGACGTAGCCCCCGCCAAGTTGAGATAATAAGCGTCGTCCTTGACGCCAAGTCCTTTCATGTGAAACTTGATTTTTTCATAAGCAGCATCTCGGATGGAAGTTGTGTGCACGAGAAAAAGCATCGTGAATGCGAAATCCGACTTCTTCATGGCCGCTGCGATATTACTGATAGGTTCCACACGGCGGGGTGTGGCTGGTTCAGAGTCATCTGAGTCGTATGTCGGAGCTACCCGTTGGGATGGCATCTCTATGACGTCGAGGCCGTCAAAACCCATGATGAAGATGCCTGGGGGGTCTGTGGGACGCTTAGTGACACCGCGAACGTTATCTTCCATGATTCGTTCAATATCATGCCCTTCGAACGGTGCGACGGATGGATGTCCAAAGTATGACGTGCTGAGGGCGAGGAGTTCGCGCTCAATGTCCAGGGCGACGACGACAGTCTTGCCTAGGGCGGTGGCCATGACTAGGAGGCCTCTTTTGTGGTGCACAACCTGTCTAACGGACGATATGTGCTCGAGCACGCGGCGCTGGAACTCACTAGGCATGAACCTGGACTTGTTGGGCGGGAAAGCGGACGACAGGGTGCGAACCTCGTCCAAGCGGAGCGTGTGTTCAGGGAGCGCACCTGCTGCCACGTTGATCTCTGTGGAAATCACATTGATGAGGGCAAGAGCCTCTCGCTCTGCCTTGGACTCTTTCGATTCCTCCTTGCAGGCTTGGACGGCGGCCCTGATCTCTGCCGGGTCCGAGAAAGGGTCGAGGATGGTGAGATCCTCCAGTGTGAGCGTGTTGCGAGGCGGCTTGGTATCTTGAGGCTCCTTCTGAACGTCTAGTTCTGCTAGAGCATCCATCTGCTGTCGCTCCATCTCCCTAGCCTGCGTCGCCCAGTAAGAAGCGCGGTTGGTAGCCATACCGGCTCCCAGTTTGCGCTTTCCCCATCCGGAGCGGTGCATCGGCTGGATTGTGGAAATCTTTAAAGTGCGGATGCTTCACAACAGAGACGCAACAAGAATAACAACTTGTCAGAGAGTCCCTCGAGCCGGCTACCTCGCGGTATTTGTGTTTGATCTTCTGGGTCAGATTAGTTCCCACCTACGAAGCCAACACCAGGCCATTGAAACGCCGAAATGATCGCCGCTGGTGGTAATCTGGAGGGTATTACTACAAAGGAAGCGTTTAATAACTTCATTACTGTCGCTCAGCCGTGCTTTGCGCAGAAAGTGGACGTGGATCTGTCGTGCGAGTTCCAGCCACTTCTCACCGAAGCTAGCGACACGGACGAGGAGTCTGACGAGTCTGACGTCGAGAGCGAGCCCTCCGCAGCCTCCCCGTCCCTCGCGACTCCATCACCACATCCTGAAGATGTCATTGTTGCCGCCCACCTGCAATCCAAGGACGCGCCCACCGTCACGCGGGACCTCAAGGACCGCGTGATCCGCGAGGTCCACCAGGACTACCAGACGCTTATCGACGAGATGGTGCGCATCTCTGAGCGCAACGAGCGCCTCACCCTGCTGCTGAATCAGTACGAGCTGCGCTACGGCGAGATTGATCTCACAAACCCCGTGCTTCACGAGGAGGACATCGTCCGCCGCCTCAACGCGGGTGAGCCCGTATGCCTCTGTCACATCCGCGGCATGGAGTCGGCTCGCGACCTGTTGCTCGCCATCACGGAACAGGGCATCTCGCCAGCCCTCAACTACGCGATCTATAAGATCAAGAAGCTCCTGGCCCCGGAAACGTTCCACAAATTGATGCTCGAGAATCCCATCTGGATACGCACAGCCAACGGTATCCTCAGACAAAAGGGGGAACCGGTGCTGCCCACAGGCGACACCGATATCGACCAGCTGAACCGCGTCGAGGCCAAGCTTCGCGCCGCATTCATCAGACGCAGGAGAATGACAGCGCTAACGTCAAAAACGGCTTCTTACGGCGACCTCGCGGCCATAATCACTGAATGCGCGCCAATGTGCGAACAAACGCACTACCTACGCGGTAATAAGCAGGCCATGCTCGATTGGGCAGCGTCCTTCGCAACTCAGGCCGCAGTGTTCAACCAAGAGGGGTTCACTAACGCCCAGCCCGTCAAGGCGCCGCTCGTGGGCATCATTGAGCACGTGGCAACGCGACATTCCATTATTCCAGACTCCAAGTGGCCGACCAATCTCTCGGCGCCTCAGATCGCGATGCAGTACCGCATGTCGACTCATTTGTGGCAATGGGTGTGGATTAGGGCATGTGCGTCACATCAACGCTGGGATAGGGTCTTCGTTGGGTTCACGTCCGTCGGTTCGCGCAAGCCTGGACGCGAAAAGAACATCAAATCTAGCCGAATCAACTGGGTTACTCTGGTGGAATATATGATTCAGACAGATGCGCCAGATTCTATCATTCGGACGTTCCTAGGGCAGATGGCGCCCCTCGACCGGATGCAGGTGCTCTGTCAGATCGACGTATTCACCGCCAAGTACTCGATCGCTTTCAAGGAGCTAACAGTGTTCCGTGCTGCCCACAAGGACCATGCAGTGCGCATGTTTGAGATTGCGATCCATCAGTTGCGGTCTCGGGCGCGCACTGAGCACGATGAGGATGGTGAGCGGTACAAGACTGCGTTAGAGCGGTTAGAGATGATTATGACAGCGTATAGAGCCAGGAACGATGGTAAATCATAGATTGTTTTCATGTGGAAGATTTGAATGGCGATCTGACTCCTGCGGGTGGTAAATCTAGCACGTTTATTGTTGATTCAATTCAATTACACAATTTATCCCTTGTTGATGGGCTCGGAAAGGAACATCGTTTGATTGCCACTCTCTCGGGCATTCAATCTGTCAGCACAGTCGTCCTTGACCGGGTTCCACCCGGGGAGACAACGGCCGTCAATGAGCTCGGCCTTGGGGACGAGGAAGTCGCTGTCAAACTGACCCAGGCCGATAAATAAGGTAGGGGACGGGAATAAAGTGGCCGCGGGAATAATCACCCCTCCCAACCCACGCCCCGTCTGTCAGCTGGATGAAGATTCTCTCCCAGTCAACAATGACCTTCACAACGGGCCCGGGCAGGTCGAGCGGAGTGGGGGTGGTGAACTTGTGTGTGTTGGCGATGGAGATCTGACGACAGAAATTGTTACCACAAGCGAGCAGGGCGTCGCCAGACCGGATGATGGTCACGGAATAGGCGGTAATGACATCATCCACGGGGATAGGCAGCTCGGTGGGGGTGGTGATGCGTCGTACATCTGACCCCAGGCCCAGCTGACCATAATCATTGGACCCAGCGGCGAAGCAGCGGCGACCAGCGATGAAGAACGATGACTCACGATTACCATCACTCACCACCCGGTCGACCCTACCCTTGACGTCGTCGGGCAGGACGACAAGGGTGAGCGTGGCGATGTGCCGCTCGGTCGACCCCACCCCGCACTTGCCGTAATTGTTCCTGCCACACGCCAGAAGGCCATCATCGCTGAAACCGAAAATGGTGCCATAATCCCCTCCCCACCGGGTGACCCCCTCGCTGCCCGGGATGGGGGTGGGGGTGGTGACCTTCCTGTCGGTGGTGCCTATTCCGAGACGACCCACACGATTTGCTCCACACCCATGCCATCCAGAGTCAGTTCTAACGAATGATGTACCAGGCAACGGAGATACATCCAGCACGTCGCCGTCGATCAGCACGCGGCGGGGCAGCTTAACACTTTCATCGTCGCCAACACCAAGCCTGCCAAACGAGTTCCACCCCCAGGCATACAGCCCGCGCGTCGTCTTAGCAAACCAGCGACTATCACGGCGCCAGACCTGCAGCACGGGCGGGAGGCGGATGAGGCGCGGCCCGGTCACCTCGTCCTCCTCCGACCCGATCCCGCATTGGCCACTGAAATTGAAACCCTCGGCATACAAGCGACCGCAGTCAAGAGTGATCGTGGTGCTTCTGTCACCCTCACCGTTAACGAACACCTCCTTGCTCTCCTCGTACTGCCTGCAGGCCAGAAAGAACTTCTTGCACTCGGCCACCAACGCCTCTCTCGTCGCATCAGTGAC
>PPCM01001303.1_pt1 | contig 11968 bp, 6 predicted proteins | sample 1555541 | NCBI WGS metagenome assembly PPCM01 (sample SAMN05284479, study PRJNA326546) | Marine sediment metagenome, whole genome shotgun sequencing project. | isolation source: marine sediment | place: Germany: Wadden Sea | collected 2012-09-05 | reverse complement strand
GGGGTGGGTCTCTATAAACCGCTCGAGGTTCCTGACGGCCGGGTGTGAGGCGGGCAGGTAGTTCTGGGCCAGTGCGGCGGTGTGAGCGGCGATGACTGTCGACGTGGGGCGGGCGCCGGGGTCGACCACGAGACAGGCCTTGATGAGGTCGATGATGCCCTCCCCGAACGGGTGGATGGTGGGGAACTTCACCTTACCACTCACGATGGCGAGGGCCGACTGGTCCCGGTCGAACGGCGTCTCGAAGAAGCACAGCTTGTACAGCAGGACACCGAGGGACCAGACGTCCGTCTTCTCGGTTACGGGGAAGCCCCGATGCAGGTCCGCCAGCTCGGGGGCCAGGTACACCAGCGTGGTCTCTCTTGTGACCTCGTTCTCGAGTGCGGTGCGGGTGGCGGGGTCCCGCGATACGTCGCCATAGGTGTCCGTCGAGGAGGAGCCGAAGTCCGTCAAGGCCACCCCAGACTCAGACACGAGGACGTTCTCCGCCTTCAGGTCGCGGTGGGCGGCGGGCGGGTCGAGCGCGTGCATCTCGGCGATCGCAAGGACCACGCAAGAGAAAATCTCAAGCACCTTCTGCTCGCTAAAGTGCTTCATGCCCGCCGCTAGCCGCCGGTTCATCACATCCACCACGCTGCCTTGGTCGTAGAAGTCCATTAGGATGTCGACGACGTCATTCCGACCGTCTCGATGACGCTGCGAGGCCACAACGTTCACAGTGCTGGGACACGATGCCAGCTTCTTCATGATGTCGATCTCCTTCTCAGCAAGGAACGCGTTGCGGGGATTTGCGCAAATCATCCGCTTCAAGGCAAATAGTTGACCAGTTTGGCTGTCCCTGACCAAATACACAAAGCTGAAGCCACCCTCGCCGATTTGCTTAACTTGTTTGTAGACATTTTGGCCTATTTGTATCTTCTTGGCCATAATTCCCATCTTTTATCCCCTGGTTGTTGTGTTTCACGCCCTTTGTTGTCGAACAATCAAGGCTATAAAAAACGCGAGCGTTGTCAGGGTGTATCTGTCGTCCAAAAAATCTCCCAGGCCGCACCAACACAAAACCAGACATACACACCATCGACAGTCGCCAACCCCCGCCCCCTGTCGTTTAACCCGTCGCTCTACCCCACGAGTGATGCTAGTCGCAGCATTTATTCATCTAGCACCCACAGCCCCCGGCATCGCCATCAGGGTCGAACTTAGTGATGTTGTGGTCAGCCACTGCGGTGGCCTTCTTGGGCAGGACGTGGGCGAGCTGCTCGAACAGCTCCTTGATGTTGGTGTCCCGCTTGGCTGACGTCTCCTGGAAGATCAGGCCCTCGTCAGACGCGTATTGCCGCGCCTCGTCGGTCGGCACCTGTTGCTGGGTCACCAGATCGCACTTGTTGCCCGCCAGCGCGATGGTTGTCTCTCTCTGCTCCTCCTTCAGCTCCCGAACCCACTCCTTGGCCTTGTCAAACGATGACCGGCTCGTGATGTCGTACACCACGATGGCCGCGGGCGCCCCACGGTAGTACATGGGGGCGAGCGCGTGGTACCGCTCCTGGCCAGCTGTGTCCCAAATCTCAAAGCGAACGGTGCATGTAGGCAGCGTGATGTTGCGGGCTAGGAATGCAGCACCTGCGTAACAAACGAAACTAATGAAACAAACCAATGGTAGGCTCTTGAGCCTCAGTGAACTCGTTACGCACAAAACGAAGAGTGATAGAAGATTTCCCGACGGCGCTTTCTCCAAGAAGGACCAATTTGAACGAATGTGTCTTACCAGCAGCTCCAGACATGTGCTACAATATGCTATTCAGAAGCTTTTCTGTTGTGTAGGTTTGAGAATAAATAAATAAGCTTTTCACTTTTGGTCTTCAACAGCCGCCCGACAGGAATGCTGGTGGGGGAAAACACGCGATGTACCCAGTTTTTCGTTTTGTGTCAATAAAAAATCTCTTGATCGAACTCATCTCGTGTGTATTGTTGATAAGTCGTGGCCCAGCGGGAAGCGGTGACATCGGTATTAACAACCAGACAGCATTTACTGGTTCCGTCGGTTTTTGCCTCGGCCGTCTTCCGTCCTGTCGACGGCCTCTTACACTCACACATACTCCAACAATTATCCCACGCGATAACCCACCTGAGATAAGCCATACACCGCGACGGCTCGTGCTGCCTCGCCTGGCCTCGTCGGTCTTAATCTCGGGTGCTGCAAATCACCACTCGCCACGAGCCTTGGCGTGCTGCCCGACGCCGAACAGCTCGAGCGACTGGCCGTGCCACCCGACCTCCTGCGTGGTGGTCTGCGGGAAGCGGTGGCGGTCCTGCGGGAGCGGGTTCAGCTGGGCTCGGAGGTCGCTCCGGTCCCGCTTGTCCAGCCACGACTCGCCCAGTTGCACTTCGCGCTTGGGCACCTGCATGTCGGTCTTTCGCCGGACGTTATACTTGTTTAGGTCGTTCTGCATGTCTGCATACAGCGTTTTGATCTCTTCTGTCCCGTACTTCTTCTGCCACAGGTCCCGCGCCCGCTCTTCCGCTAGTATAGACTGGCGCTCAATCGCTAGCGCCGATACGGGGTCCACTTTTGGTTCAGCCTTAGACATTCAGATGTATCGTCCAATTTTTGGTTGTTGCCATCGATTTATAAGTCATTTACGCGGCAATAGGCACTGACATAGCATCCCAGTACAGTCTCTCTAGCTCTTCCAGACCCCCTCTCCAACGAGGGATGAATTAACCTTCTGCATCGCCTTACCTTACCTTACAGTCCGGCCACGTGGACGTGGTTCATGCTGGCTGGTCGCTTTATAGTTATGATTTATAAGCCTGGGGTCAACGTGAATGGGTGGGCCAGTCTTTCGTTACACGGACACAACACCCCCAAAGCAGGTAAAGTTTACAGCGTATTATATCCATCAAGTCCCCCTCAGATGACCAACACCTTCCTCTTCTCACTGACCCGCCTGATGAAGTCGGGCACACTCCGGATCGCTGGCCGGAACGTGCAGCCCTCCACCTCACGCTCCTCGGCCTCTCGCCGCACCTCCGCCGCGTGCCGGGCGCGCTTGGCCTCCTCGTTCCGAAGTCGGGCGATGTAGTCCCGCGCGGTCGTCGACGACAGCTGTAGCCGACTCGACACCGGCACGTTGTCCGGCAAGTTCTCGATCGCCGGGCGGAAGGTGCACTCGGCGACCTCGCGCTCCATCTTCCTTGCCACGAGCTGCTGCCGCCGCGACTCGTAGCGCGACGCGTCGGCCACCATGGCGCTCGGCGATCGGGCCCGGATCTGGTGCGATTGGCGGTTGATCTCGGGCTGGAACGAGTACGACTTCTCGACGGTGTGTGTGTGCGGCTTCTCGTGGAGTGGAAGGCGCCGCACGGCCATCGTCCGGCTCTTCTGGTTGATCTTTGGCCTGAAGGGTTCATCCTTGGCCCGCTGCCTCACCACGCGCGCCCTATCACTGTCTCGCGTTCGAATGCACCGCTCCTGTCTGTTGAGGAACGCTGCGAGCGACTGGGGCGTCGATTTGGGCGTTTCTTTACCATGCGCGTCGCGGCAGGCCAGCGCCTTGGCCACCACCTGCCCGACGTCCACCGGCGCGTCCCTCTGCGGTGTCCTGTCCGCGCGCTTGATGACTGTGGTCTTGGCGAGCCTCTCGTGTGCAGGCTCCTCCAGGTACGCCGTCACCTCCCGCCCGACGGACCCGGCCCGGGACGCGCTCGTGTCGGGATGGAACGTGAAGGCGGGCCCCGGGGAGGGCTGTGTTGCTGTGCGGGGCCTGGCCTTCATGATGCTGTGGGGCCTACGAGCCGTGTCGTTGTATCGCCGCGTCTTGGAGAAGTCGGGCTGGAACGTGCAGCCCTGGAGCTCCTTGGCGCGCGACTCCTCCTCCAGCGTCGCCTTCCGGTACTCTCGCCTCTTCCCGGCGGCCGTCAGTCTGTCCTCGGGCCTCGGCCTCCCCCTACTCGTCGATCGTGACCGGACCGGGCTCCTCGTCCGTGTCGCGGATCGGCTCTGGGATAGGTCGGGCTGGAACTTGCAGTCCGCCACCTCCGCCTCCTCAAGCTCCTTCCGGGCCCGCTCAGCCCGCAGACGCCGGGTTCGCTCCCAGTTGGTGGATCGCTCGTAGAAGGCGTTCCCATCGCTGACTGTGGGTGGATTGAGGTCCAGCTCGCGCATCGTCTCGTAGAAGAACGACGGTTTGGGCTCATTTGTGGTGGTCATTTCGTCCTGGGTACTGAAATGCGTGTGCAAAGCACGCAATTTTTCGTATACCAACCGCCCCTCTTGCTGTCCGTCGATGTGGGCAAGGTCAAACGCTATAGATTGGACAGTAGGCGACGCTCCCGAGCCCAGAGCATCCAGCGTTGGACTCATGCGGCGTTGTCGGGGAATCTGAGCGTGAGAATCGCGCCTGATAAAAAGACCAGCATCAGATCGGACTCCGTGGATCACCCGGCCGCTCCAACGGACCGGGCAGCCCGTTCTAGCTGCACGGCCCCGACCTCACCGCCCTGTGGGTTTCATTCCCCTGCCTCGTCTCTCAATCAACCACCACTCACAAGAAGTTGTGTCCCGTTTTGGTTTACCTCCTCTCACTTCGTGAATGCCGCCGTCAACTCGGCCTCCACCGCCGGGAGCGTCGGCATCCCGTCGATCACCATGTGTTCTATCCCGTCCAGACCCTCCAGACGGGCCAGCGCCGGCCCCGTCTCCCTCACGTACGTGTCGTACCGCAGCCGACACGCGGCGGGGTCCAGGTCCGTTGGCCTGACTTCCATCGGCTCCCCGGGCTCCTCACCCCGTTCGATGCGGTCGTTGGTGGCCTGGGCCTCGGCACCGCGGGCTGTCTGACGGGCGATCGACACCGCTCCGTCCACACCAATCACCACGACGCGGAACACGGGCGGTGCGGCGGCGTGTGCGGTGCAGTACGCGTGCAGGCGGCGGACGACGTCGGCCTGGGGGACCGTCCTTGGGAAGCCGTCGACAATGACGCCCCCATGGTATTGGGGTGCCAGCAGCGTCGATAAAAGGAGGAAGATGGCCGCCCGGTCGTCAATGAAGAAGCCCTGGTCGATCCGGGCCCGCATTTCAGGCGTTCGGAAGAGATCGCTCATGATGATCGGCTCTGAGGTGATGCCGCTCAACGACTGGATCAGTGGCGTGTTGGTGCCCTTCCCTGCCCCCGGTGGGCCCCCGAGCCACATGATTTCTCGGGGGAAGGACAGCTCTTCACCCGATACGCCACGCAACTCGGCGATTATTCCGTCAAAAAGGATCTTTGTCCGGTCACTGCCACTAGCATCAGTGTTACCATCAACACCGCCATGATTTTCGCCACACGTCATTGTAGCGTCGCAAGTAGCAGTTAATTATCTGAACTGAATCCCGGGCGCAAAGTGAAGGCAAATGTGCCGCGCCAGGCAATGATTGGTGTGGACATACTGACCCATACATTGGCGGGACCAATGACTGGCATTGTCAAGTCTTACACTTACCCCTATTGCGCATCGCATTTTATTAAAACATCCCACACCCGGCCTGAAGTGACTGATGGTGCCGGCTGCGATGTGATAAAGCATCCTATTTATGGGCAGCGTTGGCCTCCTTGACCATCTCGAGGTACCTGTCGTTTGACACCCTCTTGAGCTTGGGGAGGTTGGCGTGCCGGACCACTCGAAGGTACTCCTCGTTCCACAGGAAGCGGGACTGCTTGGCGGGGTTGGCGAGCTGCTTGGTGATCGCGTCAACGGGGCAGTTGTTGAAGCAGGCGTAGCATCCGTACCGGCACTTGCCCGACTTGACGGCGACCTTCCCGCTGTCGCCATCCACCATCGTCATCGCCTCGCTAGGGCACACCCGGACGCACTTGCCGCAGCCCGTGCAGGCCTCGGGGTCGACGGTGACCTTGCCGAAGATCCCGCACGTCCGATCGGTGATCACGTGGGCGAGGGTGTTGGAGAACAGCTTGGACGGGAGGGTGATGGCCTTACCACAAGCAATAGCGTCGACGAGTCGGGCAGCGTCGTCCATCGGCTCGTCGATCATCGCGGGAGTGATGATGAGCATCTTTCCCCTGAGTAGGGGTGGATAGTTATGTGACGCGAAGAAGCCGTACGAGTGCACGACAGTGGAGCCGCGGGACCGCATCATTTTGGCCATGCGATAACGAGCGTTGCCGTCGCTGCTTGTCGCTGTCGCGAACACGAACGCCTTCTTGCCGTCAAAGTATTCCTTGTCTAGGGATTCAACATATTTCACAAGCTGCTCGCTGTAACATTGGGAAGCAATCACGGAGCCACAACCAATGACGCCATATTCGGCAGCGGGGCGCATTTTTGATGTGGCCTTCTCCTGTTTGGCGGGCGTAGTGACATCAAAACAGTCTACTTCGTGCCCCGCTTCCTCCAGCGCGTTCTTATAGCACACTGCAACGTATTTGCATGTGCCTGTCCAGCTCGCGTACATAATAAGGGCTCTCATACCGTGATAGTGGCGTGATAGCAATTTCGTTTGCAATCGTTTATAATTTATGGTAATTAAGGGAACTCAAACTACTTTGTCGTGTTATTTCGGGAGACCCCCTGGCATCGCGTCAAAAATCGCCCACAACTTGGTGTGGTAGTCCTTGGCCTCCCGTGATCCGCTGGCCCCACTTTCTCTTTCTTCTATAAACTCTGCCTCAAACAGCTTGGGTCTGTTCCCGGCTCGGGAGCGTTGACTGGCCTTGGCTGTGCGACGCGTCCGCACGGTACGCGGGTTACCGCTTCTACTGCCCAAACTGACTGTCATTTACCGCAGTTTACCTTATTTCTTATAAACCGTGAAGGCGACGGGCTCGGCACCGGTGGGAGCGATGTTCTTCAGCATGTTGGTGAGGTAATTGAAGTCGCTGTGGACGCTAACCTTCCACACGGCCGGTGCTTTCTTGTCGACCTTGACGCCCTTGGGGCCGCACCCCTCGAGCTTCACGATCTGATGTCCAGGCCAGACCACCCCGCGGGCCTTCTTATCGGCCATGATGGCTGCATCATAGAAGGGCTTGGCGGTCCCGTCCCGCGCCGTCACCGAGTACCCACACATGAGGTCCCGGGCAGCCGTGTTGACGAAGCCCTGCAGGAAGCCGCACGACGCGCGCTCCTTGGTGTTGGGGCCGAGGAGCAGCAGCCCGCGGGGGTCCGGGCCGACGAGGGCGGTGTAAAGCTCCTTGGGGATGTTGTTGAACTTGTTGTGCATCTCGTCGGCGGTCTGCACGGCGACGAGCTTCACCTCGGGCGCGTCCATGACGAGCAGCGGGGCCACCGCGAGGATGTTGTCCCGCAGCAGGGTTAGGTTGGCGGTGCCCTTGTTCTTCTTGCGGAAGACCTCGTCGACGCCCTTGGGGAGCCGCTCGATGGCGTCGGCCTTGATGATGGCGTTCGTGTCCTCGACGATGCGCTGCAGCTTGCCCACGTACGCCACTGCGGCGGGCCCTGCGACGAACTCGAGCCTCTGTTGCCCGTCTCTGATCTGGGTGGTGTTGGTGATGTACACGGCGCCTACCTCGGCCGTGTTGGAGCAGTGGGTGCCGCAGCAGGCCTCGACGTCGACCTGGTCGGCCCCGCCAATGTGCACGATGCGGACGGTGTTGCCGGGCACGATGCCGCCCTGGTACAGGCTGTAGCCGTGGCGCGCCTCGGCCGTCTCCTTGGCGAGCGTGTACTTCTCGATCGGCCAGGCCTGCGCGATGATCTGGTTGGCTCTGGCCTGCACCTCCTGTTTCTCGTCGAACGTCAGGGGGGCGAAGTGCGAGATGTCCAGGCGGGCCGCGTGCTCGGCCTTCTCGGCGCCCTGCTGCCACACGTGTGCCCCGAGCACCTCGTGTGCCGCAGCGTGCAGGATGTGGGCTGCCGTGTGGTGAGCCCGGAGCTGCTGGCGTCGCCCCCAGTTGATGGTCACCTGCACGTTCTGACCGGCGGTGACGGCGGGCGTGGCGGCGATGTAGTGGACGATGGTGCGGCCGTCCTTCTCGACGGTGTCTACGGCGACGGTCGTGCCGTCGATCGTCATGGTGCCCGTGTCGCTCTTCTGGCCCCCGCTGGTGGGGTAGCAGAACGTCTTGTCGAGCACGACGGCCTGGCCGGGGTGGGCTGCGTTGAGCGACGGCACCGCGGTGACGACCACGGCCTCGAAGGACCTGATCAGGTCGGCCTGGGTCTCGTCGGCGGCGGCGCCCTCGAGCATGGCATCAGCCTGGACCGCGATGGCCTCGGGGAAGTTGTACAGCGCGTTCTTGCGGTCGGCGCGCGCCTCCCGCATCCTCTTGAGCTCCATGGCGTCGTTCAGCGCCGAGTTGAGGTGCCCGGGGACAGCCATGTCGAGCGGGGCACCGTCCGGGCCCTTGGGGATGAGCTTGGACATCCCGGGCGCCGCGAGGGTTTGTTCGATGCGGTCCACCATCACGCCCTTCTGCACGATCAGGTCCACGAAGAACTGCAGCACCGCGTCGGCTGGGGTGGAGCCCTTGAGCGCCTTCTTGAGGCCCTGGAGCGCCGTCTTGACGTCCGGGTCGCCATCCTTGGCCTTGGCGTCCGTGTCGCACATCTTGGCGTACTCAGCGCCGATGATGCCCCTGAAGGAGCGCTCGTCGATGGCCAGGTCTTGCGGGTCGGTGTGGATGGGCTTGAGGTCGGCGACGTGGGCCTGCATGATGGCCCAGATGAGGTCGACCGTGACGTCCTCACCCGCCACACGGTGCCACCCGTTCTTCTGGAGGGTGCGGAAGGCGACTCGGGCGACCCGCCGCAGGTTGGACCCGCCGCCCTGGTTGGAGGGGATGCAGCCGTCGTGCAGGGCGAAGAGGAGCGTTCGGGTGTGGTCCAGGATGACGTACAGGTCCCGCACGCCGCTGATGGCGTCCCGGATGCCCTCCACGGTGTACCCGGCCGTCGCGGGGTCCGTGTTGGTCTCGTTGATGGCCTGCACGACCCCGGCCCACGCCTCCACGGGGTCGTCGACCTCGTCCATGTTCAGGTTACACGAGAACGGCGCGAACTTCTCCCAGGCCGCCATGGACGCGAGGAAGCCGGGCCCCGCGGTGTCCAGGCCCACGCGCGTCGTCAGCTCCTTGAAAGCGGCGGGGAACGTGTCCTGGTACGACGTGGCGGCGCCGTTGAGAAGCCAGGGCAGACGCTCAAGGCCGATGCCGACGTCAACGACGGTGCGCTCCAGTGGGATGAGCTCGGAGTCGTCGTCCACGCGGAACTCCATGAAGACCATGTTGCCGACCTCCAGACCGTCGACAAAGTACTCGACGCACGGCCCGAGGTTCCCGCCGCCCGCCCAGCAGTCCTCGATCAGCTTGATGCGGCCCATGTCCATGCGGAGCCCGTCTTCGCCCGTCAGCCAGTCGAGGTTGAAGCGCACGGTCTCCTCCTTGAAGTAGACGTGCTCGTTGAGGTTGTTGAAGACCTGCATCCCGAGCATGTGGAAGCCCGAGTAATGGCGCCCGGTGTACCCGATGTTGTCGAGGTCGCCGAACCTCAGGCAGAACTGGGGGCACACGAGCGGGTTGGCGGGGGGCTCGAGCTCGCCGGACACCACGTGCGGCTGGAAGCAGAAGATGCCCGCGATCACAAAGTCCACGTCCTTCCGCCACCGGGCGACGACGGGGTAGCGCTTGATGGCCGTGTGGCCGTGGCCCTCCTTGATGACGGCGTTGTTGTCGGAAGGGTTGGTCAGCGTCACCTTGGACGATTCCATCTTGGCCTTGAAGTTCTTCCAGATGTCCGACATGGTGTAGCGCTCGCCAGCCTTGGGCGGGCCAGCCACGCCGGCCTTGAAGGGCGGGTTGCTGATGAAGCCGTAGCTCTTGGTGCACGTGGAGTCACCGCACACGCGACGCTCGGTCTCGGGGTTCAGATCAGTCTCGTTGGCGGACCAGAAGTGGTGGCCGCACTCAGCACACTCAAAGCGCTGGAAACCGAGCTCACGGAGCACATCGACGGGATAATACGTCTCGTACTCCTCCCCGAACTTCTTAGCGTAGATCTTCTTGAGCTCCTTTGTCGTCAAGGGACGCTTGTCCTGTTTGCCGCCCTTGGCTGCCTTTTCCTGCGACATACAACAAGGTTTTTTGCACTTGTATCGTATTTATAATGCTCCGCGCACAGCTGGTGTCACTGTAGCTTACTCGGGCAATGGCGGCAATGGTGATCGGGTGTACTCGGTCCGTGACCCTTGTCTTCCTGCTCCTATAAATCGTATACAAATCACCAGTCTGGACGCATGATAAGCTCGACCCCCACATATCCCAACCATCGTCGTTTATATCGTACACACTCTACTGCGACTGTCTCATCTCGACCTGCGTCGCTATGAACATCTCTAAGAAGTCCCGCTCGTTCTGCTGCCGGAGAGTCGCATACCGCCCGTCCAGCTCGGCCGTGAGCCGCTCGATCTCACTCGTAATCGTCGCCCTGTTCTCCGCGAGGTTCTTGAGCGTCGCGTCGAGCCTGGCCGTCTGGCTCTGCGCCCGTTTGAACGACATGAAGTCCCCGTGCTTCATCGCGACCTCCTTATCCTCCTCGTTCGTCTTTCTCGCCTCCGTGAGACTCGAGATCTTGGCGTTCCACTGCCTCAGGAACTCCCTCTTCCGCTCCAGCTCGGCCTTGTCGGATATGAACGCCCCCAGCGACTTGGCGACCTCCTTCCTTCTGCTGAGCACCGACTGCACCTCCTCGAGGGCGTCCTTGACGCGCCCCGTCCTGCCCAGCGTCTGTTCGTTGCTCCTGGCCACCTCCTGACGGTCCAGGATGAGCGGCGCGTAGTACTCGTATCGGGCCTCGGCCTGGGGGATGAGCTGCCGCACGTTGTCGTCACTGACCATGGCCAGGGAAATCTTCGTCCGGAACAGCTCCTCGACGCGCCACGCCTCCTGGGCCGCCCGACGCCGCTTCTGGAGTTCCTGGTAGGCGCGCTCCTCGGCCCGCTCGGCGTCCCCCAGGGTGGCGCGCGCCGTGCGGAGCTTCTGCCGGGCGCCGTCCCATGCCTGCCTGACGCTGGCCTCCTCCTGGTCCGCGTGCTGGCTGGACGCCCGCAGCTCTAACACCCGACGGAGGTTGGCGGCCGCGTGCTGGTACACGACGGGTCTGGTGTCGGCCCCGACGTACTGTAGGAGCTCGTCGAGGTGCTGCATGCGGCGCGTCCGCAGCCCGACGATCCCGTCAAGCGTGTGGTGCAGCGCGTCGAGCTCGTCCGAGGTCTGCTTCATCAACAAGTCCTTCTTGTGGGATAGCTGGAAGACGGCCTCCTCGAGGGCCTTGCGGCGGTTCACCAGCGCCTCGGCCCTCGCGGCCATGTCGGGCTCCCGGGCGGCCATCACCTGCTTCAGCTGGCCGTCGATCTGGGCGAGCTCCGTCGTAGCCTCGCCGATCTGCTGCTCCGTCTTGGACCTCTGCTGGGCCAGGCTCTCGACCTTAACGGCGCACGACTCGCCCTCCTGCTCCACGCTGTCGATCTGCTGCTGGAACGCCTTGGTCAGGTTATCCTCGACGACCCGCTCCTCCGTGGCGACGGGCTCAATGGGGGGCAGCGGGGCCTGGGACATGTCGCTCGCCTTGATGGTCGCCACGGCCTTGGCCTTCTCCACGTCGAACTCGTTGTCCGTGTCGCGCTCCTTGGCGGACCGCAGCATGGCGATGAGGTGCTCCTTCCGCTTCGAGAGCCCGTCCAGCTGCCGGGCGACCGCCGCGAGTTCCACGCTGATGTCGGACACCTGCTTGACGTCATGAGCGGGCAGGGGCTCCGCGTGGCCGGTGTCCTCGTGATTCGTGTCGTACGTTGTCTCCCCGAACATCTCGTGTCCGGGGTAGGGCTGGGTGTCGGTCATGCCCCGCGTCGCCCCCGGGCTCGGTGTGGGCGGGGCGGGGCGGGGGTGGGTCTGGTCGAGGTCGACGCGGGCCATATCGCCCTTGGTCGACCCGATCGTCATGGCCGGGG
>PPCM01001301.1_pt1 | contig 11976 bp, 11 predicted proteins | sample 1555541 | NCBI WGS metagenome assembly PPCM01 (sample SAMN05284479, study PRJNA326546) | Marine sediment metagenome, whole genome shotgun sequencing project. | isolation source: marine sediment | place: Germany: Wadden Sea | collected 2012-09-05 | reverse complement strand
ATTTTTTAAATCAAGGGTTATTTTAGTTGATCCTATATGATTTACATGGTCAGGATCATCAAAAAACATTAAATCATTTCCATCGAAGTAATCATAATAATTTAATAAATTTTGATTTTTACATTCTGAATTTATCATCACTTCATTTATTTTAGCCATATAATTGTAATTATTAATTTTCAAATGATCTCTCATAATTTTAATGTGTGGTGGAATAATTAATATGATTTTTTTATTTTTGTAATATTTACAAATTTCATTAAATGATTCAAATTCAGGATGTGATTTAACATGGTTAATAGGATATAATGTGTTTGCTTTATTATAAATATCAATATTATTTATATTTTCTATATTTTTAGTTCGATTAACCCACCCTAATTTAAAGTTTTTAGAAAATTGGTTTGGAAAAAATATATATGCAAAATCAAAATTACTATTAAAGTATTTTATGTATTTTTTTACTATTTCTATTCTATTTAAATTAGATTTAAGGTCTAAATTTGTTGATTCATAGAATTTGAATGATGATATTTGTAAAATAACTATTTCAGATGTAATATTATTTTGTTCAAGTTCTTTTATTTGATTTAATATTTGCGAATAAGACATTCCAGGTTTAGCAAAATTGAAACTATTATTTAACAAAACAGGGTTAATAAGTGACTCGATATGAGAATTACCCAATATCATAGTATTAAATGTCCCCTCATTTAGGGATATTGCTTCTAGAAGATCAATATTAGTTATACTCTCTTTTGAAGATGGTTCTATATTTAGTGAATATGTCAAATTGAGTAATATTATTGAACTTAAAATTATAAGAGTAAAGATGGTGCTTCTTTGTATGATTTTTTTAATTTCAAAATTGGAAATAAATGAATTTAGCATCAGTAAACACCCCCAAAATAAAAATCATATTTATTAATATTGTAAAAAAAATCATCTTGTAAATAAAATGTATATTTGATATTTTGTTTTTGAAATTTTTATAATAAACAAAAATATGTTCGATGAATACAAAAAGTCCTAGTATTATAAAAAGTGATAATGTAGGAATTAAAATACTATTCAGATAACTGAAATTAATCATTTTAAATAGGTTTGATATTATGTATATTGCATCTGAAACTGTATTTGCTCTGAAAAAAATCCATCCTAAATTTACTAAAGTAAAAGTTATTGATACTCTAACAATTTTAAATAAAAAATTAATTTTCAATTTACTGAAAAATATATTTAGTTTTTCAATATGGGAATTTGTTAAAATATCCAATATTAAAAATATTCCATGTAAGGCTCCCCAAATTACAAAAGTCCAATTAGCACCATGCCATAACCCACTTACTAAAAATACAATAAAAATATTAGAATACCATCTAAGCTTTGAAACTCTATTTCCACCTAACGGAATATATAAATAATCTTTAAACCAAGAAGATAGTGAAATATGCCATCTTTTCCAAAATTCAGATATTGATTTTGCAAAATACGGTGCTTTGAAATTAGTCATTAATTTAATACCTAAAATTCTTGCAGTGCCTATCGCAATATCTGAATATCCTGAAAAATCACAGTAAATTTGTAATGCAAATGCAAATGTTGCAATTATTAAAGGAAATCCTGTATATAGGTTTACATTATTGTAGATTTGATTAACATAATTTGCAGCAAAGTCAGCCACAACAACTTTTTTAAAAAAACCAAATAAAATTAGTTTTATACCTTTTGAAAATTTATTATATGTTAGATCTACTCGTTTATTAAATTGCGGTAATAAGTTTGTAGCTCTTTCAATAGGTCCTGCAACTAATTGAGGAAAAAATGAAACATATACTGCAAAGATACCTAAATGTTTTTCTGCTTTTAATTTTCCTCTATAAACATCAATAGTATAGCTTAATGTTTGGAATGTATAAAATGAAATTCCAACCGGAAGTAAGAATTTAAGTGTTATGGGATCTAATTGTAGTGAAAATGAATTAATTAATTTAGTAAATGAATCACTAAAAAAATTAAAATATTTGAAAATAAATAATAACCCTAAATTTGTCATTAAACTTAATGCTAAAAATATTTTTTTAATTTTTTTACTATCTGTAGAATCTATTTTTATTGCTGAAAAATAATCTATTAATGTTGAAAATATAATTAATAAAATATATTTAGGATTCCAACTCATGTAAAAATAATAACTAGAAAATAATAATATAATCCAACGAAATTTATGTTTAGTTAAATAATATATAATCACTACAATTGGGAAAAATATTAAAAAATGTAATGAGTTGAATAACATAAGTAAAGGATTTATTTTTTATTTTTAAATGTTTCCAACAATTATTCTTATTTTTTCAAATAATTTTAGTTTTAGTGTTTTTTTTAGACAAGCTTTTTAAACGATTTGCCATTAATATCTAAAATGATTGAATTTATGCCTGTTGGCGGTTATTCCGAATTCGGAAGAAACATGACAGCTATTAAAATAGACGACGAAGTAGTCGTTATCGATATGGGTTTACATATGAGTAATTATATTGCTCTACACGAAGCACATATTAGTAAAGTATTAAGCACAACTCTTTTACAAAGACATGATGCTATTCCTGATTTCCAATTAATTAGCCATTGGGCTAAAAAAGTTAAAGCTATTATTCCAACTCATGCTCACTTAGACCATATTGGAGCAATTCCATTTATCTCTAAAAAATTTAATGCAGATATCATTTGTAGTCCATTCACTGGAGAAGTATTAAGAGCAATTCTAAAGGATGATAGAAGAACAATACCTAATAAAATTAGAACTTTATCACCAAATTCCACTTATCAAATTTCTAAAAATATTGAGTTACAATTTATTTCAATTACTCACAGTACACCTGAAGCAGTACTTGTTGTAATAAAAACTAAATATGGTAATATTGTATATAGTAATGATTTCAAACTTGATATGACTCCAACATTAGGTAAAGCACCTGATTTAAAGAAAATTGGAGACATTGGAAATGTTATTGCATATATTGCGGATTGTACTAATGCTAAAAAAGAAGGTACTGCACCATCAGAATCTGATGCAAAGGAACAATTAGGCGATATTTTACATCATAATGATTTTTCTCAAAATGGAATTATCGTTACAACTTTTTCATCACATATTGCAAGGTTAAAAGCTATTGTTGAATATGGTAGACAATTAAATCGAAAAGTAGTATTCTTAGGTAGAAGTTTATCTAAGTATGTTGAAGCTGCTAAGAGTGTAGGTTTATACGATTTCGCAGATGTTGAAATTATTCGTTTTAAACCAAATATTATGAAGAAGTTGAATCAAATTTCTAAAAATAGATCTCAGTACTTAACTGTTGTTACTGGTCATCAAGGTGAACCTCAATCCGTATTATCAAGAATGGTTGATGGTGGATTGAAATATCATTTCAAAAAGGATGATGTAATTATTTTTTCATGTAGAATTATTCCAAATGAAATTAATTATGCAGCAAGAGAAATATTAGAGAATAAATTACTTGATAAAAAACAAAATATGTATACTGATGTTCATGCATCAGGTCATGGTTCTAAAAATGATCTAACTAAAATGATCAATTTATTGAAACCGAAGTACTTTATTCCATCACATGGAGAATCAGATTCTCTAATTGCATTCAAAGATTTAGTAGTAGAATTAGGTTATTCTGAAGATTCAGTTAAAATCGTTAAAAATGGCGATTTATTGAAATTGAATCCAAAAGATTTTTAAACATTAATTTTATTACTTTGATTAGAGTAAGGGGGTAGTTATATGAAACTAGTACTAGCAGAACCAAAATATCTAAAAGAAAGTTTATCAATCATTGCTGAATTAGTGACTGAAGTTACATTTAAAGTGAACAAAGAGGCTCTAGAAGTTGTTGCTATGGATCCTGCAAATGTTGCTATGGTTATTTTTAAGTTATTATCAAGTTCATTCGTGACTTATGAAGTAGAAGAAGACAAAGAAATTAGTTTAAACTTAACTTATTTCAAACAAATTCTTAAAAGAGTAGGTCCATCAGATACTTTAACATTAGAATCTGAAGACAATAAATTAAATATCAAAATTGTGGGTACTGTTACTAAGACTTTCTCCATTCCATTATTGGATATCGAAGAAAGATCTCAAAGAGTTCCTGAATTAAATTTCCCAACTAGTGTTGAAATGGATGCTTCATTATTCAACTCATCTGTAGAGGATGCAGGTATTGTTGCAGAATCATTAGCTTTAGGAATCGATAAAGATTTATTTATTGTTTCAGCTGAAGGTGATTTAAGTAAAGCTAAAATTGAATTAAAATCAGACGATATCAATAAAGTTGATAATCCTGAAGATTTAACAGTTAAAGCTAAATTCTCAATTGAATACTTAAAGAAAATGATCCAAGGATCTAAAATTACTAACAAAGTAACTTTAAGATTTAATACAAATTATCCTTTAAAACTTGAATATAAAGTAATTGATAAGATGTTCTTAGCATTTATTTTAGCTCCAAGAGTAGAAAACGATTAGATTTTTCTAATCAATTTTTTAATTTTCTTATTAAAATATAGTTTATAGTGAACTTCTTCTCGAAACCTTATTATATCAGTTCTTATACACTTAATATATTACATTGGGTGTAATGTGGGTGTTAATTTGGAATTCGATAGAAATACATCATTTGATAAAATTTACATTAAATTAGGTTACTTATTTTCTTACTGTTTATTTACAACAATAGTGTTCTTTATATTTGGAAAAAATTTTGACGAAGTATTGTATCTAAGTATTTTTAAAACAATATTACTAACTTCAGTATTTGCTATTTCAGGTATTATTCTTAAAAAGGTGTTAAAATGAGTTTTTCATCATTCTTTAAAAATTTCAAAAAAGGTATGCATGAATTTGGTGAAAATATTGCATTAATTGTTAATTCATTATTATTACTTATTGTATACATTATTGGTGTAGGTATGACATCATTAATCTCGAGATTATTTGGTAAAAAGTTTATGGATACTAAATTATCAAGAACAAAGAAATCATATTGGACTGACTTGAAATTAAGTAAAAAGCCAATAGAGGAATATTATAAACAATTTTAGGTGTTAAAATGTATGTACTAGGAATAAGCTGTTATTATCATGATTCGTCTGCTGCATTGTTAAAAGATGGTGTTATCGTTGCTGCTGCAGAAGAAGAAAGATTTACAAGAAAGAAACATGATTCATCATTTCCAATTAATGCTTTAGAATATTGTTTAAAGAGTCAAAATATTACCATTAATGATGTTGATTATGTGGGTTTTTATGAAAAACCAATGTTGAAATTTGAACGAGTATTATCTCAACATCTTCAAATGTTCCCATTAAGTCTTAAAACTTTTATTAGTTCTACTCCTTCATGGATTAATCAAAAATTAAGAGTTATGAAACCAATTCGTAAAAAGTTAAAATACAAAAAAGATGTTTTATTTATCGAACATCATATGGCTCACGCAGCAGGATCTTTTTTAGTAAGTCCTTTTGAAGAGGCAGCAATTTTAACTGTAGATGGTGTTGGCGAATGGACTACTACTGCCTATGGAACAGGTAAGGGTAATAAAATATCTTTAGATAAAGAAATTAAATTTCCAAGTTCAATTGGATTATTATATTCAACAATTACTGCTTATTTGGGATTTAGCGTTAATAATTCTGAATATAAAGTAATGGGCTTAGCTCCGTATGGTGATATGGATCGAACTTCAAATAAATATTATAAAAAATTATGTAATGTTGTTGATTTGAAATCTGATGGTAGTTATAGATTAAATATGGATTATTTTAAATTTCATTATGCTGATAGGATGCCGTCACAAAAATTATGTGATTTATTAGGTGGACCAATTTCTAAACGAGACATCGATATGACTCAAAGACATAAAGACATTGCAGCAGCATTACAATTAGTTACTGAAGATATTATGAAAAAAATCTTAGATCATGTTTATGAAGAAACTAAGATGAAAAATATTGTTCTTTCAGGCGGTGTTGCATTAAATAGTGTCCATAATGGTAAAATTATTAGAAATTCTAAATTTGAAAAAATATGGATTCAGCCAAATGCTTCCGATGGTGGAAATAGTATTGGTGTAGCTGTTTATATTTACAATACAATCTTAGATAATAAAAGAAATTATCAATTAAAGGATGCTTATTTAGGACCTAAATTTTCAACTAAAGAAATTAAAGATTTTTTAGACTCTAATAAAATTAAATATACTACTTTTGAATCTGATAAAAAATTAACTAAAGATATTGCAAAGTTAGTTTACGATAACAAAGTTATTGCATGGTTTCAAGAAGGAATGGAATGGGGTCCTAGAGCTTTAGGTGCTAGAAGTATCATTGCAAATCCTTGTAATATAAAAGCTAAAGAATTATTAAATTCTAAAGTTAAACATAGGGAAAAATTTAGACCATTCGCACCTGTTGTTTGTGAGGATGATGCTAATACATATTTTGATTGTGATAAACCGGTTCCTGAACCAACTGATTATATGTTAATGGTATATCCAATTTTCAAAAAATGGCATAAATTAATTCCATCAGTAACTCATGTTGATGGAAGTGGTAGATTACAAACTATTAGACGAGATCAAAATGCTAGATATTATGATGTTGTAAAAGAGTTTGGGAAATTATCAGGAATTCCAATTATGATTAATACAAGTTTCAACATCCGTGGTGAACCAATTGTTTGTAGTCCATATGATGCATATAAATGTGTTATGGGAACTGGAATGGATTATTTGCTAATAGATAAATTCTTAATTAAAAAAGAAGATAATCTAAGAGATGTTTGGGATAGTGAAAAATATGCGAAGGATTGAAAAAATTAAAAGTAAATTAAAATTGTTGGTAACAAATATTATTTTATTGTTAGTAGTAGTGTTAATTATGTTTTTTTTAATTGATTTTGTAATTAATTTAACACAACCTAAATTTAAAGAAATTCACGATTATGATGATGATTACTTACATAATCTTATTCCAAATTCAAATAAATTAAAAATTATGTCTCCTGTTGATGGCGGGGATATTATAAATATAAAAATTAACGAAGATGGTTTTAGAGGTAATTCTTTTAATTTAAAAAATAATATTACTCGTATTATGGTTTATGGTGATTCTTTTATTGAAGGTGAATTTTCTCAATTGAATTTTACTTTTGTGAAAAGATTAGAATACTTTTTAAATAAGAATAATAATTCTCATGAAGTTTTAAATGCTGGTGTTGTGGGGTATGGTCCAGATCAAGCAAGTTTGCGAATAAAAAATGAGTATAATAAGTTTAAACCAGATATTATTATTTTGTCTTTATTTGTTGGTAATGATTATGGTGATTTAATTAGAAATAAATTATATCGTATTAAGGATGGAGATTTATTAGAAAATGATGTTAAGTTAAATAAATTTAATTCGTTTAAGCGAAGTGCAGTTATTAAATTCCCTTCGTTAAATCTATATTATCGAGGATTTTTAAAAATTAAAAGCTTATTTGTAAAATCAGAAGCTTATTCAGTAATGGATTCCTTGGATGTTAATTTAGACGATTGTGAAAGTTATTATTTGAACAACGATGTTGATTCTGTTTTTGAAGATACTATGGATGTTGATGTGGTTTTAAATAGAAATACTACATGTTCATCAGATAAATTAAATTTAATGTTTAGAATTGTAAATGAATTAGATAATATTGCTGAAGTAAATGATTTTGAATTTATTGTTATGATAATTCCTTCAAAGGAGATGGTTGATGATAGTTTATTTGATAAATCTGACTTACCTGATAATTTTAATAAAACCTATTTAACTGATATTACAGAAACTATGTTTAATGATGCGGGTGTAAAAAATATAAATTTATATCCTTATTTAAGAGAAAATAATTTAAATAATTCATTTTATTTTAAATTAGATAGTCATTGGAATAATGATGGTCAAAATTATTCAGCATACATTATTTCCGAAGAATTAAAAAAAAAATTATATAAAAAATAAAGTGATATTATGGCAAATAACAAATCATTATTAGGCGAAGTTTGGGATTTTTTAAAAGTTAGAAAAGCTTGGTGGTTAACTCCAATCATAATTATGCTAATTTTGGTAGGATTATTAATTATTTTTGCACAAAGTAGTTCAGTGTCTCCATTTATTTATGCATTATTTTAATTGCATATTTATTTTATTTTTTATTTTTAAATATCAAAACAAAACGAAACATTTATAGATTATTTTCTCATTTTAATATATATGTTTTTGAAGAATAAAAATATATTATATCTTATTTTATTTTCACTCCTATTATGTTCAACAGCTTTTGCTCAAGATTATTATGCAGATGTTGTTTTTGATATAGATGATTCAGGCGTTACAGAAATATCAGGGATTAGCAATCATGATTTATTGAATGAAACTAAAACAAGTATTTATACTTCAAAAAAATCCAATATGTGGACTTTTGAATTTAAAATAGATGATATTATTTCTAATTATGTTTATGAAATAAAGTTACCTAAGTATTCAGAAGTAAATTACATAAAAGTATCAGGTAATTTGAATGTTAAGCAAAATAATGGTCGTATTATTATAACAGGTTTTGGTGGTGATACTGACTTAAATTTATTGATCCAATACAAGATAAATAAAGTTAAACTTAAATTATTCATTTTAGAAATTGTAGGTTTTATTATAGTCATTATTGTAGGTGGTTACTTCGTATATAAATTTATAAAAAATAAATTTAAAAAGCCTGTAAATACAGTTAATTTATACGCATTAACTGATCGTCAACGTAAAATGTATGAAATTCTAAGACGGGAAAGAAAACCAATGACTCAACATGATTTGGAAGTTGAGATGGGTATTCCAAAGTCATCAATTTCAAGAAATATTAATTCTCTTTTAAGAAAAAAAATAATTTTAAAAGAATCAAAAGGTAAAACAAACATTATCTATTTGAAAAAATAAATTTAATTCTTAGCTCTTACTTTTATAATTTTATTAGTCTATAATATACTTATTTTATTCTTTGTTCCGGTTTGTTTTTCTTTGTTCCGCCATAGTTAAATATATTGTTCCGGTCATATATATTAGTATAATATGCAAAAACCATTGAGTTTTTGTTATAGGTGATTTCAATGAAACTAACTAAAATTATGAACTTATTCGTAATATTAATTTTATCATTAAGTACATTAGCACTTGTTGCTGCTGATGAAACTGATGTTGAAGAAGATATTGACGATTTAAATGAAGAAGTTGAAGACGACCTAGATGATCTTGAAGATGAATTAGAAGATGATTTAGATGACGAAGAAGAATCTAAAGAAGATGAAGCGGAAGACCTTGAAGACGAGTTAGATGATCTTGAAGACGAATTAGATAATCTTGAAGACGAAGCTGAGGATTTAGAAGAAGAATTAGAAGATAATCTTGAAGAAGAATTCGAAAATGAAGAAGAGTCAGACGATGATGATGAAACTACAGATTTAGATGACGATGATGATGAAGACGATTCTGACGATGAAGATGAAACAGAAGAAGAATTAGAAGAATTCGAATCAGGAATTGGTGCGAAAATTAGATTATTAGAATTAGAAAAATCAATTACTAAAAATATGCTTGTTGCTGAAAAGATTATGGATGTTATTGAATTAAATCATCCTGATGCAAATTTATCAGAATTAGAATTAATTTATTCAGAATTAGATTTATTGTTAATCGATGTTCAGGAATATGATGTTTCAGAAAACTCTGAAGATGCAGCAACTGATTTTGTAGCATTTAAAGAGGAAGCAGTTGAATTATCTAAAGAATTTAAACATACAGCTGCTGAAATTTTAACTGAAGATGATAAGTCTGCAGTTAGAGAAGCAATGAAAGATTTAAAAGATGATTTAAAAGAATTAAGAGATAGAATTCATGAACTTAAAAAAGAATTAAACGCTGGAAGAGTTAATGATTTAATGTCTAAAATTGGTATTGTTTCTGATGATTTAATTGAACAAATTAGATCAGGTGAAATGACTAAAGAAGAAGTTCAGGAATTTATTAGAAAATCCTTTAGAGAATTATCAAAAGAAGATAAATTAACTGTTGCAAAAAGAGTTCAATCTGAACATATTAAAACTTTAGCTAATAGAGAATTAGTTAAGGAAAGAGTTAATGAAAAAGTTTCAGAAAGAAAAGAACAATTAAGAACTAAGCTTGCAGATCATAAAGATGATTTGAAAAATAAATTATCCGAAGATAAGGATGCATATAGAGCTGAATTCGAAAAAAGAAAATCAGATCTTAAATTAGATATGGAAGAAAGATCAGAACATTTAAGAATGGAATTTGAAGAACATAGAGATGAGTTTGATATGAAATATATGGAACAAAGAGCTAAGTTTGATGATAAATTTGATGAGCGATTAAATGAATTATCTGAAAAGTATCCTAAAAGAGCTGAAGAATTAAAAGAGCAGCTTGAAAAAAGAAAAGAAGAGTTTGATGAACGATTAGATGATCGAAAGGATGAATTTGATGAAAGAATGGATGATAGATATGATAATTTACCTCCAAGACCTCCTAGAAAAGAAAATCGTGAAAATTTTATTGAACCTGATTTTGACGAATTAGATGAAGAAGATAATGAAGAAGATGAAGGTGACTTAGATGAAAATTAAAGCTTTATTATTAACGCTAGTTGTTTTATCAACATTATTTTTGATGGGTTGTCATCATGAAACTCCTGAAGAAGTATCTTTGGAAAATGTTATTATTGATGAATCAACTATTGAAACTGTTGATGTTGCAGCTAATTTAGATGATGATTGGATTTCAGAATCTGATGAAGTTGAAATTGGTGAATTAATTTAATTTTTTTTATTTTTTATTTTTTTATTTTTTTTAAAATCAATATCTTCTATCATTTATTATTTGTTTTAGACTATAATTCTTAGGCACCAAACCTGTGAATTAATTAGGTTTTAAAAAATATAAAATCGAGTTAATTACTCGATAGAAAAATAAACACGTCTATTTTTAGCACCTTTATTATCTGCTTTTAAGAATTTAAGATGTCCAATTTCTTTTAAACTTCTTACATGTGCTCCACCATCGGGTTGTGCATCAAAGTTTTCAATATCTATAATTCTCATTTCAGTTAAATTATCTAAAAGTCCTTTTGCAAGGTATCCTAAATTTTTCTCAATTACTTCTTCTCTTGATAAATAATATGCTGAAATTTTAAGGTCTTTGTCAATAATCTTATTAGCCATATCAAAATATTTTTGCATTTGACTTTTATCAAAATTTTCTAAACTAAAATCAATACGTCCTTTTTTAAGTGTGAGTTTATTTCCTGTAATTTGAACATTTGCTTCTTTAGCAAAAATAGCACAAAGAACATGAGCTGCACTGTGGTATCTCATTAATTTATATCTTCTATCCCAATTAATTTTACCTTTTATTTTAGTACCAGCTTCTAATCCAAGTTTGTCAACTTCATGACTTATCTCTCCATTGAATTTTCCAGTGAAAATAACATTATATTCATCGCCTTTTTCAGTAGTTATAATTCCTGTATCACATTCAACACCACCTGAGTTTGGATAAAATAATGTTTGATTAAGAATAACATATTTATCTTTAACACTAACTACTTCTGCTTCAAATTCAGTATCGTACATTTTTTCATGGTAAATAGATTTAGTCATATAGTCACCTTTTATCAAAAACTTTATTAATCGAAAATATATAAAATATACCATTATGAATATTTTTGAAAAAAAGAGGTTCTTAGTTATTGCTATAGTTTTAATTGTAAGTCTATTTTTACAATCAAATTCAGTTTTAGCAAAATCTGTTTTTTCTCAAAATTATAAAATTTATGAAAGTGATTTATCAGATTATGATTCAATAAATGTTGATGGT
>PPCM01001300.1_pt1 | contig 11978 bp, 10 predicted proteins | sample 1555541 | NCBI WGS metagenome assembly PPCM01 (sample SAMN05284479, study PRJNA326546) | Marine sediment metagenome, whole genome shotgun sequencing project. | isolation source: marine sediment | place: Germany: Wadden Sea | collected 2012-09-05 | reverse complement strand
AAGTGTAAGGGGGATGTCTTTCTCCGCAGCCGCGCGGCCAACATAGAGGGCGACGGGGGTGTTCTCCGAAGCGCCCCATTCGGTGCGAAGCTTCGCGCAGCGTTTTCGGGGATCGAAGAGTTTCGTGTCCGCACCGCGCCCGAGCATCACGAGGCGCTCGATGCCTTCTTGGCTCAGCCGCTGGATCAAACTGGGGTCGGGCACAGTGGTTAAGGCGCAGGCGTTATGGAACCAGCGCAAGTAGGTGAGCATGCCGCGCGCGGCAAAGGCGGCACCATAGTCGGCGCAGTAATCTTGAAAGTTGGTGTGAAAGGTGGAACTTGCGGGAATGCCGAGGCTGCGCGCGGCTTTGAGCGCAGAAAAACCAAGTGGGCCTTCGGTCGCAATGTGCACGATGTCCGGCTGTTGCGTTTCAAAGAGCTGCTCCAGCTCGCCGGGATAGGGGAGCCCGAGTTTGAGACCGGCGTAGTTCGGGATCGGAATACCGAATACTTCGTAGATCGTCTGCTGCGCGTTTTCCGGTGGCAGGGAGTCGTTGCGCTGTGGTTTGATCAGCGTGATCGAGTGCCCCTTGGCCAGTAGCCCGCGCACGAGACGCTGATTCGTCATGGCAACTCCGTTGACCTCGGGGGGGAAGGTTTCTGTCACAAGGGCGATGTGCATATGCGGTGGCACGCTACGTGTATGGGTGGCAGGAGCAAGTGTCGCATTGTGACAATCTTGTGAAAATCGAGGTGTGAATCTTACTTTCATAATCTGACTCTTTATCCAAATCATAATCAAGACGCTGAAGCGGGCGGCTTGCGATTCCACCTTCAGGATTAAGATTATGAGTATGATTACGATTATGGCTTTGGAGATAGCGCGCCACAATCGCATTGAAAGCTGCTGTAGGACGTGCATGTTCAGCTTTCACATGATTATCGAATCCCAAGAACTCCCGCCGATTGGAACGAATGCATTTGCTCTGATTGAGCCTGCTCTCAAGCAATGTGTGATCATCGATGCACCTGCTCAGGCCTTCGAGTGGGCTTCGCAAGTGGCTGAAAAGCACGGTTGCCAGATCGTGGCGCTCATCCTGACGCATGGACACTGGGATCATATCCTCGACGGGCATAAGTTTGCCGACGCGGGGATTCCGACCTACGGGCATAAGGAGGATACGGAGATGTTTGCCTCGCCCTCGAAGATGGCGAGCTATGCGATCCCGGGACTCGAACTGAAAGAGGTGCCCATTCAGAATTGGATCCAGGGCGGCGATCAACTTGAACTGCTCGGCACGAAAATGGAGATCCGCCACGTGCCGGGACATTGTCCGGGTAATGTGCTGGTCTATCTCGCGAGCGAGCAGGCCGCAGTGGTCGGCGATGTTATTTTTGCCGGCAGTGTGGGACGATACGATTTACCCGGTGGTGATTTTACTGTATTGGAAAAATCGATCAAGTCGCAGGTGTATACGCTGCCCGATGAGACGACAATATATCCCGGCCACGGCCCTGCAACTTCGGTTGTGCAAGAGAAGGCGAGCAATCCTTACGTTAAGGGATGATCGCGTCGGACAGTCATGACGAAGATTTTATGCGCCGTGCTTTGGCATTGGCGCGGCAGGCTTGGGGGCGGACGCATCCCAATCCGATGGTCGGAGCCGTCATCGTTGAAGCGGGCGAGATCGTGGCCGAGGGTTGGCATCATGCGGCCGGGCAAGATCATGCCGAGGTGTCCGCATTGAAAGCGCTCGGACGAAAGCCGGCGGCCGATGCGACGCTCTACGTCACGCTGGAGCCTTGCTCGACCTGTGGTCGCACGGGTGCGTGCACAAATGCGATTTTGGAAGCCGGTATCGCTCGTGTCGTCGTCGGCGCAGAGGATCCGAACCCCGCACATGCAGGTGCGGGGTTGGATGTGTTACGTGCTGCGGGGGTGGAAGTGATTTCGGGCGTGCTCGCTGAGGAGTGCGCCGATTTGAATTTAATCTTCAATCATTGGATCACCGAAGGAACGCCACTCATTGCAATGAAGATGGCGCTGACGCTCGATGGTAAATTCGCGGCCAGTTCGGGGCAGTCGCAGTGGGTGACCAGTGAAACTGCCCGGGCGGATGTGATGCTGTGGCGACGTTATTTCCCGGCCATCGCTGTCGCGGCCAACACAGTCATTGCCGATAATCCGAGTCTTACCTCGCGGACCGGTGATACGGTTTGGTGTCCGCAGAGATTTGTTTTTGATCGCTCATTACGGACGCTGGAATTAGAGGCTTTGGCAAAAGTTTATAGTGACGACTTTAAAGAAAAGACGACTGTCGTTTGCCTTGAGTCAGCGGATGATTCGCTGAAAGAAAAGGCGGCTTCACTTGGGCTGACTGTCTGGGCGCTTCCCGAGTGCGAGGGACATATCGATTGGTCGACTTTTCGTGCACGTTGCGCGGAGGCGGGAATCTGTGGTGTCTATGTGGAGACGGGGCCAGGCTTGGCGACGTCAATAATGGAGCGTCGTCTGGCGGATTATGCGTTCGTCTATCAAGCGCCTAAGTTTATGGCCGACGCCGCATCGGCGGGGCTCGGTTCGACGCGCTCAACGGAGTCGATGTCTGAAGCGATCGCGCTCAGTGATGTGCGACATGCGATTTTGGGCGACGATCATTTAGTGAGGGGATTTTTGAAACGGTGAAGCAGTTAATCATCGCTAGCGGCAACGCGCACAAGGTGGAGGAGTTTGGCACTCTACTGGACGGCATGGGCTTTGAAGTATGCTCCGCTAAGGTCTGCGGTGGCATGCCGGATGTGCTCGAAGATGGTGATAGCTTTGCCGCCAATGCGCGGATTAAAGCACTTGCGCTCCGTCAAGTTGCGCCCAGTGGTGCTTGGGTCATGTCGGATGACTCCGGCCTTGAGGTGGATGTTTTAGGCGGTGCCCCCGGCATTTATTCCGCGCGTTACGCAGGGGATGGCTCGACGGATCGTGAGAATTTGGAGAAGCTGCTCGTGGAGCTTTCGGATGTTTTCATGGGCGAGCGGACGGCTCGTTTTCGCTGCGTGCTTTGCCTGATCAGCCCTGATGGACGCGAGTCGTTCCACGATGGTGCGTGCGAGGGGGAAATCGCTGAGCAAGCAACCGGCACTGAAGGGTTCGGGTACGATCCTGTTTTTATACCTGCGGGTTACGCACAATCCTTTGGCGAGCTTGGCGAAACGGTCAAGTCGCAGCTCAGTCACCGAGCGTTTGCGGTGCAGGCGCTGCGTCAGGCTTTGCCTGTAGGTTGAGCGCATGGCAGATTCGCTCGAATTCAGGATCCGCCTTGGCGACGATTCGTAAGGTTGTTCCCTCTCTCACGTGGGCGATACTTAGTTCGATCGCGCGAAGCATCAGATACTGGCCATCACAGTATTCACGTAAAAATCGGTTTTGCTCGCCGACGCCGTGTCGCGAGTCACCGAGGATCGGGTGGCGCAGGTGCGCCATGTGGCGTCGCAGTTGATGCGTGCGACCAGTCTTCGGGCGCAATTCGAGCAAAGAAAAACGCGCCGTTGGATAGCGCCCCACGGGCACGTCGACGGTGGATTGCTTTAAGCATGTATACTCGGTGAGCGCCTCCTGCACTTTGTCGGGCTTGTCTTCGTTTCGAAGCGCGTAGTCGATGCTTCCCGAGCCTTCGACCCATCCGCGGACCACCGCATGGTAGATCTTTTCCACGCGCCGCTCCGCAAACTCAGTCAGTGCGTGATGATGCGCCTCTTGATTGAGCGCAAAGAGTAGAACGCCGCTGGTCGGTCGATCCAGCCGATGGCAGGGGTAGACGGGCTGCCCGATCTGGTCGCGCAGCATCTGGAGAGCAAACTCAGTCGCTAGCTTGTCGAGGGCACTGCGATGAACGAGCAGCCCCGCGGGCTTATCGATTGCGATGAAATCGTCGTCTCTATGGAGGATGATTAATCGTTTTTTTTCGTTTTCTGGGCTTTCGTGCATTGCCTCTTTGCTTCGCGTTAGATACAAATTTCGTGTTTACTCTTAAACCCCTTATGCCAGATCACACCGTATTGATTGTCGATGATTCTTCCGTTGATCTTGAGATTATCTCAATGGTCTGTGGTTTGCTCGGTTGCGGAGCGGATGTCGTCTCCGACGGCTTTGATGCGGTCAACCAGTATGATCCGGGTCGGCACTCGATCGTTTTGTGCGATTATGTGATGGAGCCGGCCAACGGCATCTATGTTGTCTCCAAGATCAAGGAAATCGACCCGCAGGCGAAGTGTATTATGGTTAGTGGCTTTCCGGATGCCCAGCTGCGTCGCTTCGTCGAGGAGAACCAGCTTTTCGACCTGATTGTGAAGCCGATTCGCACCGAAACGCTTAAACAAACACTTCGCCTCGCGCTTGAAGGGAAGGAGGGCGCCACCGAGGAGGTCGGAGGGATTGCTTTGAGTAATCGGATGGACGACTGCCCCGCGCTGAGCGGCGACAGCCCTGACATTCGTCGCTTGCGCGATCAGTTGACGACTCAAATCTCGACTCACCGTCCTTTTCTTTTGGTCGGCGAGAATGCAGGAGACAATCGTGAGATTGCTGAGTTTGTACACCGAAATGGATCCTGCGCGGGCGGTGCCTGTGTGGTCTTCGATTGTGCCAAATACGCGGAGGAAGAATTTCATAGCTACCTAATTGATGCCTCTGGGGGGCTCGGGGTTCAGGTCAAGCGGGCAGAGAAGGGGACTTTGATCCTGCAAAGCGCTGAAGTTTTGCCACTTCCCATCCAGCGCTTGGTCGCCGATGCCTTCGACCAAATCTCAAGTGCCACGCGGCTGATTTTACTCGCTCAGGCACCCCTCGAAGATGGGCTGGAAACAGGGGCGATTGACGATGAATACTACTTTAAAGTCGCCTCCAATGCGATCGAAGTTCCTCGAAACTAGCATCTAGGCCGATTTTCGAGCCTCTCGGGCTCATTTCCAGAAAACCGTCTCGACAAACGCTCGGAGACTGAAACCCTTCCTCCTTCATCAATTTTGATTAGAGCCATGCAAGAAGAGTTAAATGCAATTATCACCGGCGTGCGGGAGAAAAGTCCCGAGATTTCAACACGCGCGGAATTTGAGGCCTACAAGGCCACTATCTCAGGCCCCAAAGGTGCCCTCACGGACGTCATGAAGGGGATGGGCAAAGTCCCCAAAGAGGACAAGCCGGCCATGGGTAAGCTCATCAACGAGGCCAAGACCGCAGTCACCGCTGAGTTCAGCGCCGTGCTTGAGCGCCTTGAAGCCGCCGAGCTCGCCGCTAAGCTCGGCCCTGCGATCGATCCTACGCTGCCTGCGCCCGATAGAACACGCGGCACCCTCCATCCCATCGCCCAGGTCCGCGAGGAGATGGTCAGTCTCTTCCGGCGCATCGGCTTTTCTGTGGCCGAAGCCACCGAGGTCGAGACTGAGCACTACTGCTTCGACGCGCTCAACATCCCGAGCGATCACCCCGCACGCGACATGCAGGATTCTTATTACCTGCCCGATGATTTGACGGTGAACAACGTGAGTAAGCAGGCCGACGAGAAATACCTGCTCCGCACCCACACCTCGACAGTGCAGATCCGCACCATGTTGAAGGAAAAGCCACCGATCCGCATCGTCGCCCCCGGCCGCTGCTTTCGCCGCGACACGCCTGACGCCACGCACAGTGCCAACTTCCACCAGATCGAAGGCCTCTACGTCGACAAGGACGTCACGCTCCTCGACCTCAAGGCCACCCTCGACCACTTCGTCAAAACGATCTTCGGCCCCAAGGCCAAGACTCGTCTCCGTCCCAGCTTTTTTCCCTTCACCGAGCCCAGCTTCGAGATGGACTTCTTCTCGCCCGATCTCGGCAAGCTCAGCAACAAGTGGCTTGAGATCATGGGTTGCGGCATGGTCGACCCCGAAGTCTTCAAAGCCGTCGGCATCGATCCCGAGGTTTACACCGGCTACGCCTTCGGCATGGGTATCGAGCGTATCGCCATGATCCTCCAAGGCGTCGACGATATCCGCTATTATTACCAAAACGACGTCCGCTTCCTCAAGCAGTTCGCTTAAAATCAAAATTTATAACCACGGATGACACCGATTAACACGGATCTTTCCACACGCATTCAATCCGTGTCCATCTGTGTTAATCCGTGGTTAAATTCCAAACTCTTTTCCTGAAATGAAAATTTCCTACAACTGGCTCAAAAACTACATCGACCTCGATCCTGTCGAGCACTCACCTGAGGTGCTCGCTGAAGTATTGCCGCTGCTCGGCTTCGATATAGAAGAATACGAAAAGCTCGGCCCGCCCCAGCTCAATAACGTCGTCGTCGGCCAAGTCCTCGAATACGTTCAGCACCCCGATGCCGATCGATTGCGTTGCTGCAAGGTGTCGACAGGTAACGAGGGCGAAGTCCACGACATCGTCTGCGGCGCCAAGAACTTCAATCAGGGCGACAAAGTCATGGTCGCGCTTCCCGGGGCAGTTCTGCCCGGCGATTTCAAAATCAAAGCCTCCAAGCTTCGCGGACAACCCTCCGCCGGCATGATGTGCTCGGCAAAGGAGCTTAAGGTCGGTCAAGACCACGATGGCATCATGATTCTCGAGCCCGACACCGCGCTGGGCACGCCGCTCAACGATCTGTTCGACGATGGCGACACTGTCTTTGATCTCGAGATTACGCCCAACCGCGTCGACGTGCTCAGCCACATCGGCGTCGCCCGCGAGCTCTCCGCCAAGTTCGGCATGCCGGTGAAATACCCCGAGGTTCAGGCTGGCACTGAAAACGATGCCGAGGGCGACCCGCTGCTCTTCGGTGTTGAGGTCAGCGCGACCGATGTCTGTCCGCACTACACTGCGATTTGCATCAAGGGCGTCAAAGTCGGCCCCAGCCCCCGCTGGTTGAAGGACGCTATCGAGGCCACCGGCCAGCGCTCGATCAACAACGTGGTCGACGTCACCAACTACGTCCTCCACGAAACCTGCCAGCCGCTCCACGCTTTCGACGCCGCCAAAATCAAAGGCGGCAAACTCCTCGTCCGCATGGCGACCGAGGGCGAAAAAATCACCACACTCGACGAGGTGGAGCGCAAGCTCTCCGCCGATATGGCCGTGATCGCCGACACCGAGCGTCCACTCGTCGTCGCCGGCGTCATGGGCTCGCTCGATGCTGAGGTCGATCAAAGCACCACTGACATTGTTCTCGAAGCCGCATATTTTGCCCCGACCTCTGTCCGCGCCACGGCACGCAAGCTTAACCTGTCTTCGGACAGCTCCTACCGTTTCGAACGCGGCGTCGATCCCAAGGGCGTCACTTACGCCTCGCTTCGCGCCGTCGACCTCATCCTTAAAGTCGCTGGCGGTAGTGTCGACGGCAACATGATCGAAGAGGGTGCCGAGCCCCCCACGATTTCCGAAGTCAACCTGTGCCCGGATCGCGTCCGTAAGTTCATCGGTTTCGAGGTCAGTAATGATGAGATCCAGTCCGTGCTCGAATCTCTAGGTCTGGATGTGGCCATTCACGATGAGACGGATGGTTCCTCTCGTTGGGAAGTGTCCATCCCGTCCTACCGTCAAGACCTCCAGCGCGACGTCGACCTGATCGAAGAATTTATTCGCGTTTACGGCACTGACAAGATTCCCGAGTCCGACGTCGTCGCTCGTGGCATTAACGACAATGATCACCGCATCTACACGGTCAACGAAGCCGTGGCCAACTACCTGACCGGCCAGAACTTCGACGAAGCCTTTCTCTATTCGCTCCGCGATCCTGAAGAAACTAAATTCTTCTTCGGCGAAGAGAGCCACAAGGTACTCGCTCTGGACAACCCGCTACAGAGCGACCAGAGCCACCTGCGTCCCTCGCTCATTCCCGGTTTGCTCGACGTGCTCAAGCTCAACGCCGCCCGCGCGACGGGTGCCACTCGTTTCTTCGAGCGCGGCCATGTCTACCGCGAGGTTAAAGGCCAAATGGTTGAACTCGTTTCTGTCAGCTTCGTTATCGTCGCCGATCAAGTCAGCCGTGAATGGCGTCAGCGCGAGGTCGCCGACTTCTTCACTGCCAAAACGATCAGCGGCGAGATACTCGAGATTGCTGGCACCGCCGCGAGCAAGCTCACCTTCCAGCCGATCGACGACTGCCAGCTCTGGCAGCCCGGCCACTCCGCCGAGGCGGGCGACTTCGCCAAGATGGGCTTTCAGGCCACTTGCGGCCTCCTCAACGTCGCTACTTTGAAGGATCGCTGGGATCTGACGACACCTGTTATTGCAGGTTCGATTCTTATGACGCCCAAGTTCTTCGAGCGCAAAAGAAAGCGCGGTCGCCACACCGGCGTCAGCAACCAGCCCGCGTCGAGCAAAGACCTCGCGCTCATCGTCGACGAATCCGTCCTTGCCGGCACGGTCGAGAAGGAAGTCGCCAAATTCGCCAAGAAGGCCACCCAAGGCTTTGACTGCGAGAGCGTCCGCATCTTCGACCTCTACCAAGGCGAAGGGCTCCCCGAAGGTAAAAAGAGCCTCGCGCTCAGTATGTCCTTCCGCGCCGCCGACCGCACGCTCAAGGACAAAGAAGTCAACGCCGCCTTCGACGGGATTCAGAAGTTGATTTCCGAGAAAACAGATTTCTTAATTCGGAAGTAATCATCGTTCAGAAGAAATGGGCGGATCAGATTATACCCAGCCTTTTTTGTTTGAGGAAGCGACTCCGCCCCCTTCGGCGGATGCGATCACGGCGCAGGAGATCGCGCAGTTTCTGCGCAAGAATGCGGCGCGCCGGCAAGTGAGTGAGGATGCCTCCGCGAAGACGTCGCCACGGCTCTATTGGCACCGGGGAACGGAGCAGTCCTTCTTCGAGCGTGTGCCCCGCCGGTTGTCGGCGAGCGCACAGCTGGAAGCGCGCACCTCGGTCTTTGACTACGAACGCCCCCAGCATGCGGGACAGGCGCTGGCGGAATGGACTTTGCTCGGGGAGGGACTGCCTGCGGTCGGGGCGCGTTTCCGCGTATTTGATCTGAAGGCCGCCAAATGGATCGGCTCAGGGCGCATCGAGGAAGACCGCGATACGGTCTTCGCGTTTCTCGTGGCGGGGCTTTGGTCGGACTTCTATAAGTTCGAGAAAGACTGTAGCGGGTTGGTTTTGGTCATTTTTGACAAGATCTGCAGGAAGTAAGGGCACTCCCTGCTTTGTGCCTTGCCTGAGGGCGATGCTTATCTTTGAAACTAGGGCAACATGTCTGAAACACCACACATTGATATCGATTATGTCGCTAATTTAGCGCGACTTGACCTCTCCGACGAGGAAAAGGCCAAGCTCGGCAGCCAGCTCGACGACATCCTTGGCTACTTCGACAAGCTCAACAGCGTCGACGTCGACGGCGTCGAGCCCATGGCGCACGCGCACAAAGTATTTAACGTTTGGCGCGAAGGCGACGAGCCCGGTGCGACCTACGCCCCCGAAATCCTCACCAAAATGGCACCCGAGTCCCGCGACAACCAAGTCGTCGTCCCAAAAGTCGTCGAATAGATCCCGTCTTAATCATAATCCTACTCCTAATCTTAATCAAAAGAGCGGGGGATTATGATTAGGAGTCAGATTACGATTAAGATTTAGACATCCCGCTTCCCGTAGTATCCGCCATCGTTCATCCGCCATTATTCATTCAAAAATGTCCGACATTTTTTATAAAACTATCACCGAACTCGCTGTCATGCTCGAAGCAGGCGCGACCACATCCGTCGACATCACCCAAGCGGTGATCGACCGCACTGCCGCCGTCGACGGCCAAGTGAAAGCCTTCCTGTCCTCCGACGCTGAAGATGCGCTCGCCCAGGCCAAAGCCTCCGACGAGCGCCGAGCGGCGGGCAAGGCGCTCGGCACGCTCGACGGTATCCCCATCGGGATTAAAGATACGCTCGCGGTCAAAGACCAGCCGCTGCGCTGCGCTTCCAAGATGCTGGAAAACTACGTTTCGCCCTTCGACGCCACCTGCATTAAAAAGCTCCGCGAGGCGGGCGCCGTCATCTGGGGGCGCTTGAACATGGACGAGTTCGCCATGGGCTCCTCCACCGAAAACTCCGCCTACCAAACCACGGCCAATCCGTGGAACCTCGAAACCATCCCCGGTGGCTCCTCCGGGGGCAGCGCCGCCGCGATGGCAGCGGGGGAGGCGATCGCCACCCTCGGCACCGATACCGGCGGCTCCATCCGTCAACCTGCTGCGCTCTGTGGCGTCGTCGGAATGAAGCCCACCTACGGTCTCATTTCCCGCTACGGCCTCGTCGCTTTCGCGTCCTCGCTCGATCAAGTCGGCCCTTTTGCCCGCACGGTCGAAGACGCCGCGCTTCTGATGGAAGCGATGCTCGGCAAGGACGAACTCGACTCCACCTCCATCGCCCCGCAGGGCGAGACAAACTACGCCGAAGCGCTAAAGTCTAAGAAAGGCCCCTGGAAACTCGGCGTGCCTGCCGAATTCTTCGGCGAAGGCATCGACCCCGAGGTCAAAGCCAACATCGAAAAGGCCATCGATTGGTATAAGAGCCAAGGCTGCGAGATCGTCGATATCTCCCTGCCACACTCCGAGCTCGCCGTGCCTGTTTACTACATCGTGGCCACCGCCGAGGCCTCCTCCAATCTCGCCCGCTTCGACGGCGTACGCTACAGCCACCGCAGCGAAGAGGCCAAAGACGCGCTGACGCTCTTCACCAAGAGCCGCGGCGAAGGCTTCGGCGACGAGGTCAAGCGTCGCATCATCCTCGGCACCTACGTGCTCAGCTCCGGCTACTACGACGCCTACTACCTGCGCGCGCAGAAAGTCCGCCGCCTTATCCTCGGCGACTTCGAAAAAGCCTTCGAGCAGTGCGACGCCATTCTCACGCCCACCTCGCCCACGCCCGCCTTCAAACGCGGCGAACGCGCCGACGATCCACTCGCCATGTATCTGAGTGACATCTACACCATTTCGGTCAACCTCGCCGGCCTGCCCGCCATTTCCGTCCCCAGTGGCTTCACCGAAAGCGGCCTGCCGATTGGCCTCCAAGTCATCGGCAAAGCCTTCGGCGAAGCCGACATGTTCGCCGTCGCCAATGCATTTGAACAGGGACACGACTACCATAAACAAACCCCGAAACTTTAGAACCACGGATGGACACGGATAAACACGGATTAGAATATGCCAGAGTGGATCCGTGTCCATCCGTGTGAATCCGTGGTTAAATTGCAGCGCCTCTAAGCCCACGTTCGCTATTCGCCATCACCCATTCGCCATTTTTCATCCATGAAATACGAAGCCGTCATCGGACTTGAAATCCACGTCCAAATCAAAACCCGCACCAAGATGTTCACCGCCGCGCCTTACGAGTATGGTGCCGCGCCCAACACCTTGACCGACGCCGTCGTGCTCGGTCTGCCCGGCACGCTACCGGTGCTCAACCACACCGCGATCGAGAAGTGCGCCAAGCTCGGACTCATGCTCGGCTGTGAGATCGCTGAAGAGTGTAAGTGGGACCGTAAGAACTACTTTTACCCTGACTCACCCAAGAACTACCAGCTCACGCAAAATGAGCAACCGCTCTGCATCGGCGGCAAGGTCGAGATCGAGCTGCCTGGTCCCTCCCGCAACGTCGAGGGCGACCACCGCTGGGTCACCCTCAACCGCATCCACCTCGAAGAAGACCCCGGCAAGCTGACTCACGAGGCCTTCGAGACCGTGATTGATTTCAACCGCGCCGGCGTCCCGCTCGCCGAGATTGTGACCGAGCCCGACATGAGCTCGTCCACCGAAGCCGTCGCCTTCCTTAATTGCCTGCGCAACATGATCGTCTATGCCGGCATTTCCGACTGCGACATGGAGAAAGGCCAACTCCGTTGCGACGCCAACGTCTCCCTGCGCCCCGTCGGCTCCGAGAAGCTCGGCACCCGCACTGAGATGAAGAACCTCAACTCCATATCCAACGTCAAGGCCGCGATCGAATACGAGATCGAGCGCCAGACCGAG
>PPCM01001299.1_pt1 | contig 11986 bp, 7 predicted proteins | sample 1555541 | NCBI WGS metagenome assembly PPCM01 (sample SAMN05284479, study PRJNA326546) | Marine sediment metagenome, whole genome shotgun sequencing project. | isolation source: marine sediment | place: Germany: Wadden Sea | collected 2012-09-05 | reverse complement strand
CCCCACCGAGGCCACCCACCCCGCCGAGGAGGGGTCCCTCGCTGCCGTCGACGTCGCCATCAAGTGTGAGGTCGATGGCACCACGTATCACGTCGCAGTCGGGGATGCCGTCGTTATCGGGTCGGACGGCGTCGCCCCCCTCACCGCCGAGGGGGGTGACGCCGAGGCCAGGGCCGCCATGGTCGTGTTTGAGACCGAGGAACAGGCACCCGTGGACGCCGCGTCCAAGATTAGGACCACCATCGACAAGAACCACGTCATCGAGGAGCGGTTTAGGGACCGTAAGGAGGCTACGACCGAGGAGGATATGATCACACGCCAGATAGAGCTCGGGGATGAGCTACAGACCACCCTAGTCGAGCGCCTTGATGAGGACGGCGAGGACGCTGCCCACGAGGAGCGGCGCATCGAGACGGCGTTCACCACGCCCGCGGACCTCCCCAAGCCCCTGCCCGCCCACCACGTCTACCCTCACCCCCCCTCCCAGACGGTGTTCTTCCCCGTTAAGGGCTACATCGTGCCCGTCCATGTCAGCTACATCAAGGACGCCAGCAAGGTCAGCGGACAGGAGAAGCAGAGCGAGCTGACGATCGTGTTCGTTGACCCCGGGCTCTCCAAGACACTCAAGACGACCCGCACGCCGCCGCAGGTCGACGCTAACCCGAATAGCTTCTTCATTAGAAAGCTGACGTTCGTGACCTCGGGCAAGGACGCCTTCGACACGACGCACAAGGCCATCAAGGAGATGATGCTCAAGTACAAGAAGGCCCTCGCCGACAAGGCCGACAAGAAGATCTCGGTTCCCATGTTCACTGAGGCAATGAGCAATGCCGTCCGGAAGACGCCGGAGGGCCGCCCCGCTCCACACAGGGGGATTCTCAGGGCGTCGGGCAAACACAAGCTCACCATGCGGCCGGTGGTCTCGGGCAAGACGCTCGCCGGCACGCTGTTCGCATACGCCGGCGGGTTCTGTTTCGACGGGTCGTACCGCGCCAAGAACGTCAATTACGACGTCAAGGTGGTGCTTCCGTACCGTAACGTCAAGCTCGTGTACCTGAAGCAGGCCGACAGCCAGAAGCCCCTAGCCATTCTCCATATCCACCTCAAGAAACCCGTGCAGATAGCATACGGGCCCAAGAAGGCCACCAAGGTCACTTCAGACATCCAGTTCGCGATGGAGACCATGGAGCTGACGGAGCGGCTCGACCAGGTGCGGGGCCGGTCCCACACAGAGGAGATCAACAACGAGCGGCGCGAGAGGAAGGCCATGCAGGAAATCAACAGGAATTTCGTCAACTTTGTCAAGAGCACGGTGGTCACCGTCAAGACGGCCGACGGGCTCGACAAGAAGGCGTTCCCCTTTACCTACGACCAGGCGATGCGGCTCCCGAACGAGCGGGGCGTGAAGAAGGACGTCATCGTCAACGGGTCGCAGGGCAGCAACTACAGCGACTTCTACCCCTGCAGACACGCCCTCGTGTGCTTTGAACAGATGCTGACGATCCCCATCGACGACGCTGACTTCGCCGTGTTCGAGCGAGAGAGCATGACGCTTCGGGCCTTCGATCTGACGTTCTTCAGCCGGGACATGAAGACGGTGCAGGTTTCCACGGTCGACAGGAAGCACAACGCCGTCCTGAAGGAGTGGCTCACGTTCCACGTTCGGGACGGGCGCGGGATCAAGTTCTTCGCGTGGCACGACTCGATCAACTGGAAGAAGGTGCAACAGATGACTGGGGACCGTTCCGAATACACGGCCTTCCTGACCGAGGAGAACGGATGGACGCACTTCTTTGGTGAGGACGCCGAGGAGGCCGACATTGAAGACGACGACGACGATGATGAGAGTGAGTTCGGGATGTCTGACGACGGGGCCGATAGCGATGACTTCGAAGGGTCGGTGGCTTCTGAAGAGGATGAGAGCGAGGCCCCCGAGCTGACGGACAGCGGCGAGGACTGGGATGAGATGGAGGAGGCTGCCCGCCACGAGGAGGAGGAGGGCACCAAGAGGCTGGGGCGCAGGGCCGGCCGCCGGTGAGATGCGATAAATGTACCGATTGTTAATGTTTATTGTTGGGTTGGGTTGGAGACTTTGCGAAGGGGCGACGGATGGAAGGACAGTGAAGCACAACACTAGTATTAGCCTCCTATCCCCCTTATTCATGTCATTTCCGGCCCTGTCTGACCAAAAGCACTGTGACAGTGGCCGGGTCGATTTATTTCTGAAATGACATGCTGCGCGTTCTAGAAGAAGAGGTAATACTGTAGGTAGTAGATACAACGTACAATGGTTAATGCAGCCCCGTTAGTGTGGGTATCGGCCGCGTTACTCGTGGCCATTCACGCTGGGCTCCCACGAGCCTTGTGCACGTTAGATATCCCGACAAACAGTGAGTACATCATATAATGCCTAACATAGAAGCCCTAGGTATACTCAGTGGCCTGTTAGTTCTGTTTACGACATCTTCACACTTACCAACCGTCATTCTTGCGCCCATCTTAACGGCGTCGCTTTTTCTCTTTCACATGGCCGCTTCACCCGCCGTAGGCCGCGCCATGTACGACGCGTTACTCTTTTCCATTGCCCAGGCGTCCTTTGTGCTCTCCGCATCGCTCCCGCATGCGATGGACCTGCCCCAGAACGCTTGGGCCGCAGGTGTGGCAGTGTTGTCCGTATTTGCCTCAAATGCGCTAATGGTGCTTCGAGGTGGGGGGGAAGAGGTGCCAACGACAGAGTACCTCATTGCTGCGGCTGTACCCTTGTTGCGTGTCTGGTTAACGCGCGCCTATCGAGCCTACCTGCACCAATCGACACCATACATATCATTGGCCCCATACAAGCCGGCAGTACTAATGGGGCTCGGTGCGGTGGCCTTGCTCCTCGACCCCCGCACGGCCCCCATCGGCGTGGCCCCCTTCGTCCTCATGTATCTCCCCATCGTCAAGGCCAACGCCTCTGTCGCCATCCCCCTCCTGGCCTCGTCGTCACTCCTCATCGGGATCACATGGGCCCTTATTCGGGATCAGACAGCGCTCCTAGTCTCGCTGGCGGTGACCATGACGATTCAATGTCGCCATCCTCCAGACCACAGCGTGTCTGACGGTGCCCAAGTCGACCTCCCTCGAGACGTGCAGGCCCTCAATAACACGCTGGAGGGCCTATACAGAGCCTCCGTGCTGCCCAACGACGGCCTCACCGCCCAGGTCCTGAACCAGCATCTCCCCGTGTTGTTTGGCGGCCGGAGATACGCGTTCAAGGCGTGGCGAGCCTACCCCGGAGAGCACCTGACGGAGATGGTGTCCCTGGGCCAGCCCCTCACCATCGCCAACGGGGACCTAGACGTCATGTTCCCGCCCTCAGAACGAACTTATGTCATCATAAAGTGGCAGCTGCCCATGCAGGAGGACAGGGACGTCGCCGTGTCTCCGGGGGCACCCCGAGCCCTTAACACACGGCGCATGTCACTTAGGCATGAGATCGCAAAGTCCATCGCAGCCCGCATGCCCAGCACCCCACGCCGCCCGGCCGCCGGCACCAGCACCGGGTCAGCATCGCCGATTCGGCGTAGATTGGACACCGCATCTGGGATTGGGTCGCCCATATCTGTGCGGTCCCACATGGACCCTAATTTACTCTTCTCGCCCGGGGCGAGGGAGCCGGGCTGGGCCGACCCGGTCGAGTCACCCGAACAGAGGATCAGCCACTCGACCTTCCCGTCGACGGAAGAGCTGTTCTGCGTTCGTCGGGATTTACCGACAGCGTTGTGTGACGCCGGTATTGTGGGTGCAACGACGGTGACTTCTCGAACCGCCAAGAACTGTGTGGTGGTGTGTTTCTATGCCGAGTTTGTGGACCTGTCACATCCACAGGCGGCCTTCGTCCCGCCGGATTTCTCATTCTTATCCGAACTGACCTCACTTGTCGGTGTTTCGGTTGACAGGCAGCTATTCACCGACCAGCTCCAGGTTCGCGTGGCCTCAGACTCGGACAGGACGCGATCCCAGGAGTTCTACCTCGCTGAGCTGTACCAAAGGGTGCAAACGCCCGTGAGCTCGATCATGACGCTCAGCGACACGATCCGGCGTGACACGGTCATAACGGGCCAGGAGTCCCTCGCGGACCACGGACAGCAGATATCCACTCTGTGCAGGGCACTACTCGACAGCCTGGCCGGGTCACTGTCGTCCCCGAACGTCCATGATGTTAACCTGTACGAGATGCTTCACATCAAGGCCCAACTATTCCACACGGGCGGTGACTTCGCGGTGTTCATTGATAACGACCTGCCCCCCGTTCTGCAGGTCCACGAAGTGTGCGTGTTCGGCATTCTCGACGCCATCATCGCCAACGCTGTCCGGTACTCGACTGAGTGGGTGACCCTCGACGCCCGCATGCTCAGACCGGATGAGGCGAGGCGATTCCAGGATGTATGCGACACCGCGACTAACAACTCCCACGTTGTCAGCCGAATGGCCCGGACGGGCGGGTCGTTGCTGTGTGTGACCGTCACCAATACGGGCGGCGGCATCCCCTTCAGCCGTATGACGGGGCGAACGGACCCGTATATCGACGGTCAGAGTCGAATGCACGCAGGCCTCGCCACCGCTAGACAGCTCATCGCCCAATGCAATGGGGCCCTCGAACTGGTCGAACTCAACGGCGTCACCACTGCCAGACTCGTCGTGCCCGTCATGGCCCCCACGGTCAACGACACCCGCCCCCGCCCAGACCTCGCCGGAGTGGCCATCGAGGTGCATCTTGATCGATGCCCGAGGGAGCAGGACGCCGTCAAGACATTGCTAACCGGGATCGGCGCCACCATCGTTAATGAGGGCGGGGTGGGGCGGGTGACAACGTGCGATGACTCGTCGCACGCGTTGGAGGGTCCTGGCGGTATGGAGCACCTTCATAGGCCGGTGGGGATGCCACAACTCGCGGCAGTCGTGGAGCGGGTGTTGGGGTTGGTGTGACACAAAATGAGGATAAATACGTTACTCTCTGCCGTTCTTGGCGACGTTGACGTGGGTCAACACAAGTCGAAGTGCAGAAGAGACTGTCTGAAGTATGATTTAAGTTCATTATAAATCGATGTAGGTAGTGACGGGGGAGGGGTATGTTAGGGCCACATGCGTTGGTTATACATCATATTGGGCCGGGTTTGTAGTGTAGGTCTCGAATGAAACACTTCAAATCACAATGGTTGTCGACTACGCACCAACCGCCGGGACCTTTCATCTCGTCGATGAGCTGTTTTCTGGCGAAGTGCAACCGATCAAGTTCTCTTTAGATCGCTACAAGAGCGCGTTCAAGCTTTACTGTTCGAATTTCGCTAATATAGGCATATGCGCCACCATCCTCTATGCCTGTAACATGCTAATGACTGCCGTGGCCGTGTTCTTCGCGTCCGTGTCTACTGTTCTTCTCGTGACCATCATTCTGTCCCCTATTGGTCTTCTTGGTTGGATTTGCGTCATTTCTCACTTCCTTGTGGTCATCCCGACCTTCTACATGAACTACCTGGAGGGTGTTGTGAACACTATGAAGGTGAAGCGGCAGCATCCCCTCTCGATGATGCTTATCCCCCAGCGCCGCGACATCTTCCGCCGCCTCATCATGTTTTATGCCATCACCATCATCCACCTGCCTGCCATGGCCATCGCCCTTCTCATGCTCCTCATCCCCGTCGTCGGAGGTGTCCTCTGCATCGCCATTGTCTGTGCGATCGTTGTCTCCACGACAATGCTCACGGCCCCCAGCATTCTCCTACTGTCTTCGTCGTATCTCAACATCACGGAGTGCCTCAAGACGACCTTCACCATGGTTCGAATGAACTTCCTCGCTATGGCATGCCACGCTGTCGTCGACGCCCTCATCGTCGCCGGCATCTTCCTCTCGGGCTACCTCCTTCGCGAGCTCCTCTCATTCGTGCCGTACGTCGGGTTCCTGCTCGGGCTGATCGTTATACTCACCGCCGTCACGTTGACACCCTTCCCGCTTGTTACCGACATCGTTACGGCGGCTGAGGCCCTCGGGCTCGGGACGCGCGCTGATCCAAGGATGCAGCCCCAAGATACACCTTATGATGTCGAGCCCAGCGCCCCAGACATCTACCAATAGATTGTACAGGCGAGAACGTGACCATATGATAAGATGATCTAAATGTCCTGCTGAATCATGTTCATATTTCTTCAAGAGACAAATACACACCACAACTCCACAAAAAAGTCACCATAAGTCAGCTTTATCTACCCTACACGTACGGCCACTTGGTCTCTGTCGGGTGCGAGCATTGCCAGGCCTTATCCGGCGGGCTGTAAGGCTTGACGACGTCCTCGATGAACCGCTCCAGGGGGCAGTACTCCATCTTATCGCACCGAGGAGCGCGGATCAGCTCCCCGTTGTACTCCATACGGACGAAGAAGCCGTGCGTCGGATGGCTCCACAGCTCATACACGACCGCAGAGGCGTACGGGGGCCAGACGAAGGGGATGGCGTTGTCGTTGAGGATCTGGACCATGGGGCCGACGGTGGCGTCGTGGCCGGAGAAGCTCCACCACTTGAGGTCCGTTTGACGCTTGCTAACGGACACAAAGTTGTCAGCGATCGTCTGAACGAGCTCACCAACGTACAGGGACGCGAGTTCGCCATTAGCAATCTTGCTTCCCCAGTCGAACGTGGCGGCGTCGATGGACTTCTGGGCGTTGACCTTGGAGATCCCGGGGGGAAGCTGCATGTCGTGGGCCTGGCGGGTGACGACGTTATCGAAGATGTGGATCCAGGGCATAGTGCAGTCACGCTGGGTGACGCCCCAGGCCCGACACATCTCATACTTGGCGGGGGCCATCATCTGGTAGAAGGAGATCCACGCAGGAGAGGAGGTGATCTGGTCCTCGAGGACGTTGCGGCGAGGACACACGCCGTCGGGCAGGAAGATGGTCTCGTGGGCAAGGTCGACCGAGTGCAGGTTGAGGGGGACACGCCCGGCGTCGGGGTAGAGGCCCATCATCTGGTTCTCGAGGGACTGCTTGGTGCGGTCAATGTCGGTAGACCGGAGGTACATGATGCTCGGGTCAATTTTCTTGGGTAGGAGGCCCAAATCCACAATGTACCGCTGACGGAGCCGCTGGCCAAGCTTGAGGTGCATGTCGCCGCCTTGGGTCGTGAGCTGGGCCAATTTGCAGTTCCCGTGGATGACGTTGTCCAAGGCATCATACTTGACGACAAAGAGAGGGTGTTCCCAGCTGAGGGGGTGCTGATCGTTCGCCTTCCACGTGACCATGTGGTTGTCGCATTTCCAGGGCTCAAGCTTCTTATCGGGGATGGGGAGAGGGAAAAGAGGGCTCCGTGCTCCATGGCGGGTCGCTAGCTGAACAGCAACAAGCTCCATGGAGTCCTTGTCGAAGTCAGCGGATGCTACGGCCACGGCAATGATCGCTAGAAGGAGGAGAGATGTACGCATCGTGGTTTTCTGTTTGAGATTATATTAGATTGCTTGGTCGTTAGTTGGCAAATTACCGTGGTAAATGGCTGAATTTCGTAGTATACTGTAATAATCACCCTGTACGGTTTACGGTCATCAAATTTATATATTTACAGTCTGGACCATATACGCAAAGACCGCGGTCTAGACCTTTTACTAGCTGCGATGGTCACATAAACCGACAGTTTATTGAGAGTAAAATTCAAAACCAAATGTCAGGAAAGCATGCCACTCTGACATCAATTGGTGTTTCGACTGAAATACCGCCCATATGACGTCTATGCCATCATCTGAATCATTTTTACCGATTACATCCGATTCGTGGCCGTGGATGGGTCGTTCTGGGCCGTTGGACGCTGGTTCCATTGAATCCGAGACTGCAATTCATACTGTGACGTCGCCAAGCGGTGATACGGCCACGTTCCATGCGGAGCGTCCCGTAGTGTGCCCATCACGCTCTGTTGCATGAGTTGAGTTCCACTGCGACATAATGGCTGCCGATAACATGCTCCACAGTGCATTCGGCAACCTCAGAAACGAGTAGCCATTGAGGCTACCATGGATGTCCCACTGCCATCCTATCTCACCCCCCTCTCCTGGGGGTGAGCCAGTCACATTGTCATACTACATTTGTCTTACAGTCTTGCTGTGCGTTGAGCATCATAAATAATTTAGAGGGGACTTTGGGGCTTCCGTGCTGGTATGTGTTGTCAATGCCTATCGGCGCCTTGTAAATGACCTTTTGAAAATCAATATTCTAATTTAGAGTTGTCAAAAACCATGACAACCGACAGCCAAAAGACCAAGAAACACCAACAATGCCACTCACTCAAGCCAAAGAGATGTCCAAGACGATAGAAACGATCCTCGCCAACGATCGCGGCATCCTCGCGCTGGACGAGTCGATTGGGACCATCGGACGCCGCTTTGCCGGCATCGGAGTGGATAACACCTTTGATAACAGACGCAAGTGGAGAGACATCATCCTATCCACCCCCCAGACGGACGGCTACCCGCTCGCCATCGGCGGCGTCATTCTTTTCACCGAGCAGCTCCAGCAGCGGACCTCGGACGGGACGACTTTCCCCGACCTCATCCACGAGCTGGGCATGGTCTGCGGCGTGAAGACGGACCTCGGCCAGGCTTCCATCTCGGGTACCGACGAGACGATGATGGAGGGCCTTGATGAGCTGCACATGAAGTGTCGCCAGTACTACAGCCGAGGCGCACGGTTCGCCAAGTTCAGAGCCATCTACCACCTCAACACGGACGCTTGCCGGCCGACCGACCGGGCCGTCCACCTGAACAACTTCATCCTCGCTCGCTGCGCCTCCATTTGCCAGCAGTGTGGCCTCGTCCCCGTGGTCGAACCCGAGGTGCTGTCCAACGGAACTCACCGTATTGACGTCTGTGCCACGGCCAGCGTGAAGGTCTGGACGCTGCTGTTTGACGAGCTACAGACCCAGGAGGTCGATCTTTCCCGCATGCTGCTCAAGACAAACATGGTGTTTGTTTTCAACCCCGTCACATCTTACATAGCACACCCGGCCTCGAGTCCACGCAAAGCGTCACACCGTCCGAGATTGCAGACCAGACCGTGGCCTGCCTCCGCGCTTCTGTGCCCGCCGAGGTGCCCGGCGTCGTGTTCTTGTCCGGCGGAATGAAGGAGGTGCCCTCCACCGCCAACCTGAACGCCATCGCGAGACGCGCGAAGGAGTGTCCGTGGAAACTCTCATTCAGCTTTGGCCGCGCGCTGCAGGCTACTGCTCTTCGTACCTGGGCTGGTCAGGATGCCAACATTGAGGCCGCCCAGCACGCCTTCAGTGAGCGGTGCCGGGCCAACCACCAGGCCGTGCAGGGCGTGTACACCGGCGAACATGCCCTCAAGGCCGAGAGCGCTGGACACGTGTTCGGAGCAATGATCGGCGAGCCCTCACAGCCCGAGCAGCTGCCTGCCACCTCCGCCTAGTGCGATAAAAGAAGACTGTGCCTGCTTTTGTTAAGTTTAATCCAACGTATGATGATTCGCGTCACCCGAGTTTGAGAGACGCGACCATGCCGGACCCCAGCAGCCCATGTGAGTCCAGGTAGCCGGAAAACGCCGCCTCGACGACGCGTTTGAACGTCTCGACGTCCTGGCCGTGCTTGACGCCATTCAGAGCGCCGAGCACGACCGCATCAGTCAACGGCGGCCGGATGAAGCCGGGGAGTGCGAAAACCTCCGCAATGGCGTGTATTCCCGCGTTTGCGAGCAGCCCCGTTGATCCCAGCGCCAGATTGACGGCAAACGAAAGGAATTCGCACATGAAGTTGGGGATGCGGGCCAGTCCCGCCGCCAGGCCCTGGTCGACGACCGCACGGACAAGGAGGGCGGTCGCGCCGTCCGGGAGGGTGCCGTTGTGGTATGTCCTGAGCACCAGGAACACGTGTCCGAAGATCTCGACGAGCGTATCAATGTCGCCGTTCGGAAGGGCGGTGCCGAGCGCGTTGAGGAGCTCCGAGACGGAGTGGACGATGACGTCATACACGACGGCCTTCTCTGGTCCGTCATCCATGTTGGGGATGACGTCGAGCAGCGTGGTCACCAATGTGGTCAGTTCGGAGGACGGTTGGGGGGCGGCTCGGATGGAAAGCAACGCAAGGTCACGGGCAGAGGCACAGGTCAACATCAGAGGCATGTGGGCGTTGCGGTGCTTGAGGTGGGACCCGACGACGAGCGTCATGTTGGTCAGGAGGATGTTGAGCTGTTGGGAGAACACGGGCGACGATGGGGAGAGAAGATGGGCCAGACGGCCGAGGAGACACGCGGAGTACGCCGCCGTGAACTGGTCGCGGCGCTGGAGGAGCGCGGTCGCGCTGTTGACCATGTTCTCGACCGCACTGGCCGGGAGCGAATTCAGATAGGTCAGTTTGGCACAGCTCGTGATGAACAGGGCCCGGTTGATGAGGGGCTGCGACGATATGCGGCCGGAATTGAATGCATTGTTCGCCAGACCCACAATCTGGTCAACATCGGTCAGCTGCAGCTCATTAAGCTGATCGCATAGCCAGTTGACGAGATTGGAGCAACGCTTCGTACTTGAATCACGCTCAATCGTAGCGAGATAACCAGTAATCTTGGTTAGATGCGGCAGAATGCTAACAAACATCAAGGGACACTTCTTCAGTCATTGTATTTGAAATTTTGCCATGTTATAAACAAATTTACAAACTGTCGACGTTGTTGCTATATTCCGGGAGATTGATTGGTACAACTTCATTACAAGGACTATTTATGGGAACACTGCATTCGTATTTATATGTGGAGAGTAACCCTTGCAATATGCCCCACTATCGCGAATATCAGATAGTATGACGCACAACTAACCCGATTATTCGTGAACTGAAAATAGTTCCCGCGCACAATGTCGACGGGATTAACTGACGGCCCAAGCCTCATCGACCAGAGCTTTGACGTCAATGACATACCCGCTCCGGATGGTGGTGTGGACGTCAGTCAGATTGCCGCTGCGGGCTCTCCTAAGAAGAAGCGGCCGACAATCATCGACCCCATGGACTTGTTGAGCAAAGACACTGGTATCTCAGAGCTGTATCGCTCTATAGCATCGATTCCATCACACGAAGACATGAAGGGCCACGAGATGGAGTTCCTTCGCGCCATTCTGAGCCGCGTTGAGACCTGGGGCCAGAACCTGAACCCCAAGATCACACCAGCCGACTTTATCACCAAGCTAGAGAAGCGGTGCCGCCAGCGGGAGGTGCGGTCCCATATTGAGGCCCTAAAGGAGGATGCCCCATGGCTGGGCGAGGCGCATCCCGGGACGATATCGGAGCAGCTCATCGAGAAGGAGCCTGAAGTCGACGTCGACGCGCTGTTCGGTGGGGCAGCTGACGACGTGGATATGGGCGTGGATATGAACATGGTGGCGGGGGTGGGGATGCCGGAAAAGGCACCCGAGCCGACTCCGGCGCCAGTTATGAATGACAGGCCGCCGTCAGCAGATATTGTTGACGACGGTGTGCCAGATGACGATGAAATGGCCGAGTTGCTCCGGATGGAGATGGAGTGAGGGGCGCACAGGGATGATATTACTCACATCACGATCAATAAAGATAAAGGTCGTTTATGTTGATGGGCAAGAAGAGAAAGAAACGATAATTCACGGGGCATCGCCGTACTCCTGGCGGTATACATCGCGGCATTCCGAGCAGTGCCGAGCCACCTCGGCCAGGTTGCCCCCACACAGGTTGCACGTCGCCAGAGCCCGCCCCCCGGCACTTCTTGGGGCGACGGCTGGTGCCAGATCACCGCGGACGACTGAACGGACCATCGTCAAAGTCAACCGGTGCTCGACGCCGTTGATGACAGCAGACCCGAAATGGCCAGACCGGGGAGCAAAGTCGGCAAGGGTGGGTTGGGTGGGGTTGGGCGACTCGATTGGAGTGGGGAGACCGTGACGAAGACCGCGACGGCTTTCGAGGGCAGCGAGTAGCGCGTAGTAGTC
>PPCM01001298.1_pt1 | contig 11997 bp, 11 predicted proteins | sample 1555541 | NCBI WGS metagenome assembly PPCM01 (sample SAMN05284479, study PRJNA326546) | Marine sediment metagenome, whole genome shotgun sequencing project. | isolation source: marine sediment | place: Germany: Wadden Sea | collected 2012-09-05 | reverse complement strand
CAGACCCGCACCAGGTCCACCCGGGTGGTCGGGGATGCTGCCAGTAGCCCCGCCCTGACGTCGGCCGTCACCGCCACCACTCTAGGCCTGTTGGGGATCGTCACGGGGGGCACACCCGACCCGAGGTCACGCGTCACGGTCTCAGGGAGGCGGGCGACGGGGCCACACTGCTCGGCGGCCATCTGCCGGTCCAGGAGGACGGTGAGGCCATCGTCCGTGTTGGAGTAGGGCTCGGCAGACTTCCGGGGGTCGATCTCAGCCTGCAGCATCGACACCGGGCCCGACAGCCCGGGGATGGCGAACTCCAGGCGATACTGGTACGTGTGGGCCGGGTCAGCCATGGCCTCGGGCAGCGCGTACACCCCCTCGACGTCGATCGTCATCTGGGTGAGCCCCTCGGCGTCCTTGGGGGTCAGGAGCGGCGCGTCCAGCTCCACACGGACCGTCACCGCCACCGACTCGCCCATCCCGTGCTCCACCCGTAACGCGTGATCCTCGGGGACCTGGGCCTGCAGCACGGCCTCGATGGGCCCGACGCTGCCAGACGTGAGGCACGACGTGTCGACGGGGACGCTGCACAGGTACTCGGGCACCGCGTCCTTCTTGGGCTTGACGGCCTTGCCCTTCGTCTTGCCGGCCCCGTCTTCCCTGTAGAAAAAGTGGGCTGTGAGAGGCGCACGGAGCAGCTCGGTCAGAATTTCCGCTCCATTCTGCTCAAATGAGAGCGTGGCGGGCTCAAACGTGACTGGCTTCTGCTGTTCCTCCTCAGATTCAGGCTCCTCTGGGATTTGCACGTCCACAAACTCCAGATTGTCGAACATGGAGAAAGCTACGCGAATGAGATTCGTTGCGGATTCGTCTTGAGGTTCAGCGAAACATTCTAGGGTAAATAATGGGTAGAAGAAACGAACTGAATGTGTAGCGAGCTGAAGATACCTCCTCTGCTTCAGAATCGCTCATTTTTGTTTTCGTTCTTGTAAAAGTTCATTTATTGAGAACGCTACATCAGTCACAGAGCAACATGCAGCATATTGAGGAGACGCAAATCCCGCTCACATTTCTACTCCCTGCGAGGCGATTTCAGTCGATTTAAAGTTCTGGAGACGGCCCAGTTCCGGCGTTGTGAAATTCCATGCCGCGACGCAACATTGCCTGACGTACGCGATAACAAGCAAAGGCACGGGCTGGGGCACGATCCCAGGCAGCAAGGGGGTTACCCGGTGGCTGAGCACTGCTCGTGGAAGATGGGCCAACCTATGGCATGTGGCGATAACAGCGCTGGGCAATGCGGGATTGGGTTGGAAGTGTGTGTCGCCACCCTGCCGAATAACGAATAAAGTCAACAGCAGGGTCGACCGGGGGGTCAGCCTCAGGGCCTTAACGTTTTGCCCATGTTCCGACAACCTCCCGGGCCGTGTTGCCGTTCTGGGCCGGTTAGCGGTAGCAGGAGAGTTCGCCACAGACTCTCCAAGCCGAAGGATAAAGAACGAAGCGGGGCCAGAGTGTTATGCTTGGAGCACTCGACGAGGATCTTGGCGCCCAACTCGAGAGGGTTGAGGCCCAGCTGGGGGGTCGAACCGTGGCACGACCGGCCCACAACAGTCACCTCGATCTGCATGCAGTCGCGATGGCCGTCACCGGTGCCCTCAGTGAAGATGTAGGCATCGGAGACCATCTCGGCGGGGCTTTGGGGAGCACGTGACGGTGCAGGTACATACGGCCGGCGCCATCGTTGTTTTCCTCGGCTGCGGTTCCGTACGAGTATGAAATGACGATGCCCCTGAGGGCGCCCTCCTTGCAGCGCCGACAATCTTGGTGGCGATCACCTGGGAGATCACTCTGGCACGCTGGTCACATCGAGCTTTTATTCATGATATTTTGGTATGTATAATAGTATAAAGCAAAGAAAGGTATCAATGAGTTTACAAGATGAGGTGATGAGACAAATATGAAGAGTTTACAAGGTCATGTCTGGCAATTAGGACGATCAAACGGTTGCAAGGGGTGACCGCGAAGCCACGATTGGAAGCATTTCCAGTCTTCGTCCTCCCACAGAACAGATGCTACCGCCTGGAGTCCGTAGCAAGTAGTCGTTCACATCACTGAGAAAGCTGACGGCATCGGATTTGTACTCAAACCAGCAAGCCAAGACAAGGCACCAGTCTGTTGCCCAGAGGTGTGAAATCTCGAAGGCCGCGGCACCTACCTCACCGCTATGCACATATCTAGGAGGCCTGACTTTACGCCCCGTCCATGATTTGGCGTTGGGGAACTCCTCAAACACCCATTTGGGGATGTGCTTGTAATCAGGCAACCCATAACCCCCTTGGGGGCGGATGCGGACCAGGGTGCCATGACGCATAATGTCTGCCAAGGCTGCCACGACTGAACGAGACTTAGCGCAGGAGGAAGCGATGTTGGCATTGTGCTCTGCCCTCGCCTTTGCACGGCCCTCTTCAACCCTTTCGTCTAGTGTGGATCCGATCCCGGATCTGTTCCTCGGTACGCACTTTCCGTAGGGTATCCAGAAAGTCCTCATACTCTGGAATGACTAGAGTAGCAGATTTCATCGTTAACTAACAACTGTAAAAGAGAAGGAAGGGAGCAAACTTTTAGGTAAGGCACCTAACTCTGGTGAGGGCAGATCGGGGACCTCGTCCACAGCTTGTCGGTGATAGGGATCTATATAGTTTATAGTACCCTTTGTTGTTTCAGCAGTCACCACAGAACGAGTCCGCCACCCCTCAAAATGAAAGGTATCAATGAGTTTACAAGATGAGGCAACCACCGCCCGAAGGTTGCGGGCGAAGCACTATGCGAATAGCCATATCGAACACAGTTTTGACGTTCTCCTGTGTCTTAGCAGAGCACTCAACGTAGGCCTTGGCCTTGATCTGGTCCTTGAGCTTCTCACCCATAGCAGCAGTGACAGGAGCCTGGCCCTTGGCCTTGAGCTTCTCGAGCTCATCATCAAACTCACGAAGGTCGACCTTTGTGCCGACCAGGATGATCGGGGTGTTAGGGCAGTGGTGGTTCACCTCAGGGAACCACTTGTGCTTGACATTATCGTATGAGTTGGGCGAAACAACAGAGAAGCAAACCAGGAAGCAGTGAGCCCCAGGGTAGCTAAGAGGACGAAGCCTGTCGTACTCCTCTTGCCCAGCAGTATCCCAAAGACCGAGGTTGACGGTCTTACCATCTACAAGCACATTGGCGGAATAGTTATCGAAAACAGTGGGGATATAGTCCTCAGGGAAGCTGTTGTTGGCGTAAACGAATAGAAGGCAGGTTTTCCCGACAGCACCATCTCCCACGACGACGCACTTGATGTGTTGCGACGACATTTGTGTCCTTTGTTATTTTCTTGACTGAAATTTTTATATTTCGGACGTTTTTGGCTGAAACTCGGCTCCCAAAAAAGAGGCGAAAATTCTGCCCCCACAGGAAGAGAACACGGTCTTCGGGGCACTCCATGCGCATAGCTGACACATAATTAACCATTCAGCCTTTGTGTTAATCTCGGAGGGTTGGATTGCGATCCTAGATCCTGCCGGACAACGTCAGGATGGCCGCGGCCGTGGCGTGCATGGCATCGCCATGGTCGATGTCGAGAATGTGCTCCGTGCCGACGGTGTGACTGGGTACTTCGAGGCCTGAAAGCGACAATGCCAACAAAAACAATCACACCGCCATTAAAGTCGGTACCCTGGGTAATACGGTCCACAAGCCTGTCTCTCCGTGACGTTGTTCATTGTGGGATGGTGCTTCAATCATCATTTTGTGCAAGGCGCCCAACAGCTGGATATAGTATAATCTGTGATGGCCTGCGGTACCGACTGTTGGCGTTGAGGGAAGTATTTGTATGCCAGGCAAGTAGACAATGCGATCTATCCCAACACACTATTTACGGCTCTGCCCCACGTCACATCAATCTCCTAGAATCGGGTTTATAAAGTACAGTTCAGTATCCATGAGTACCATCCCTAACTCAGCCCGGGGAGCCTGGTGCGGGGCCCGTTGAGCCCCGGGGTGTCCGGGTCTGGGGCGTTGCTGAACTGGGGCGGCATGAAGACATCGGGAGCGGCGTCCGGCCCGCCAAGGTCCGGCAGCAGGCCCAGCTCGGGCTCGGTCGCCGGCTCCCGGGTGGGGGTGGGGTCGACCGTCGGGACGGGGTCGGGCTGGGGCTCAGCGGCGACCTCGGGCTCCGATTCGGGCTCGGGCTCCTGCTCAGACTCAGGTTCAACCTCGGGTTCAGGTTCCTGCACGGGCTCCTGATCAGGTTCTTGTTCAAGTTCCGGTTCAGCCTCAGGTTCAGTTTCAGGCTCAGGTTGGGGTTCCTGCTCCACCTCCCCATCAGCTTCCCCTTCCTCCCCCGTCTCCACCTCCCGCCCCATGACGTCCTCCACCCGACCGGGCGGGGTAGGGGTGGGGGTCCGGACCGAGACGGGAAGGGCGGGCGATGCCTCGGGCACCGGCTCGTCCCACTCGTCCTGGGCGTCGAGTCCCGGGCTGACGGGTGGGGTACGGGAGGGCGGCGCCTCGACGGCCCTGATCACGGCGGGGCGGGACTTGGACTTCTTCGTCTTCGGGGACAGGAGCCGGAAGATCCCCAACCCGCCCCGCTTCCGCCTCTTATCGGGTACCTCGGTAGCCGCGGGGGTCGCCGTCTCGGGCCGGACCTGCAGCTGCTGACGGACCCGGGCCGCCGATCGATGGAGGCCCTTCAGCTCGTCAACGCTCGCCGTCAGGGACGTCACTTGGCGGGAGACGTCACCCACGAGGCGGTGGTTGGCGGCGATCCCCGCCTGCATCTCGTGTAGTGCGGCCGTCAAGTCCTGCAACACTGATTGGGATACCATAACGTGATCCGCGGGAATCACAGGCGGCGACGGGCGGGACTCATACCCAGTCTCGTGCTGCGGGGTGGGGGCCTGGGGTTTGCCTCGCGGGGAGCCTGGGAGGCTGGCACGAGACGAGTGCTGACTGTGGATCGGAAACTGCCGTTGGGCGGAGTGGGGGTTGCTCATTGGAGTTATTTGAGCAACGCTATCAGGACCGTCAAAGAATAGGTCTGCATTGGTCCTGAGTTGATCCCGGTAATTCTGCAATACGTGCGAGGACGCAAGGTTTCTAACGCGATCCTCAGACAAATCTGCTAACCGGTACGACCTCTTCGCATCATCAGGATAATCTGTATTTCTCGGTGGTTGCTTGATGTCTGGTGACGTTTGCTTCCACATCGCCAGCAACCAGAAGGAAAATTTCTTTAACGAAACGAACTCGAACATTTATAATTCTGATTGACTCTTCAATGCGGCCCACTAGTGAAGAGGAGTCGCCACCCAGTGCGTGCTCATGCCGCCTTGTCCACAAAATAGTGGTCATCAGTTGATCGCATTGATACTCTTCTCAGATCCGGCATGAAACATGGCCTCAGTTTTTGCAGGGCAAGTGCACCTGCTGTGTAGCCCGACTTGAACACATATCTTGAGTACTAGGTCTATAATACGTCCAAGGCACTGTAAGCTCCAATGACAATACCACACACCAACAAAAAGATTGCAAACAGAATAATGAATTATGGACAGAACGACGGCAACGACACCATGTCCCTGAACAGTAACAGCGAGTACGGCATCAGCGACCCGATTCTGGGAGGCCCGTATGCCAACACGCTGGACGGAATGAGTGACTCGACATTTGACATGGCAATGAGCTTCACACTAGGCGGCGGCTCGTCTACCGGGAGCCTTGTCAGTCACGCGATGGAGTCTCCTCTCTATGACTCGGCCGACATCTCCGTCGACGAGCTTATCAACAGTTATGAGTACTTCCACAAGCTTGTGGCGGACGGGATCGAGATCCAACGGTCCCGCCCGCCCAACAGGGAAGTCATGGGCCGAGAGCGGTCCCTATCCGACACAGGGCTGCCCGGCCCCTTCCCCGAGCTGCTCCCCCCCAACAGACCTCGGGCCGGGACGGGCGTCAAGAGGCAGTGCCCGGCCTTCAGACGGAATGGTGGCCCCGGGATCAAACGCGGCCTGTTCTGCTGCTCCCGCGAGTGCTGCGTCCCCGTTACCAATATTGACAAGAAATCCCCGTACTGCAGCGAAAGGTGCCAAACGCGCGAACAAAACCTCAGACAAGGTCGGGTTCGCCCCAACAGAGAGGCTATCAAGGCTAAGAAGGGTATGCTCGACGCGCTGATCGCGTTATTCCGTATTGACCCGACCCGGGCCCTCCGCCCGTTGTCCCCGTCACCCATCCTCCCTCAGCCCGCCCCGCCCGTGCCCCTCGCCCCCGCCGCCTCCACACCCACTATAGGACTCGTCGGCAGCGCCCATCACCCGCCTGTGATAGATATGGCCGGGGTGCTGCCTTCGCCCGAGTTCATTCCCGGCGGGCAGGAGATCTCACCCCTCTTCAACTCAGTCTGCTCGCTGCCTGACTTGATCAACAGGGCTCCGCACGTAGACGTCACTCCTACCGATGGCATGAGCTCAGCTGACGAGTATCGCCTCCTTACCGGCTCCCCTAACGCATAGACTATACTTGAATAAATCTCTCTGATGACCTTAAAATGTACATTTTTATGACCCTGATTCTGGAACGCTTGTTTCTTGTTCAGTCATTCATCAACTACAACACACATGGGTTTGCTGTCACTTAGTAGCATTTGCAACGGGGGTAATCCAGACTTCAAAACTCTCCGGACCTTTCTTGGGGAGGCCAAGGAGCACTTTAAAACCGTCAAGCCGTTCGTAGAGCTGAGCGGCAATGTCACTGTTGCTGGTGACACACATGGGCAGGTCCACGATCTGCGCCGCGCACTGTTGGAGTCCGGTGTGTGCCCCTCCGTCGATGAGGAGCCCATCTCTCCCATGGTCTTCCTCGGGGACTACATTGATCGCGGACCCCAGTCGATACAGACCGCCGTGGCCGCGCTATACATGGCGTGCGAGCATCCGGACAGGGTTGTGGCACTTGCGGGTAACCACGAGCGGCCTGTGTTCGACTACAACCGGCCCACGTGCCTTCCCGGGGAGCTCCGTGCCGCGTACCCCGAGGACTGGGAGGACCTGCTGCAGGACTTCCGCGACGTGTTCGACGAGCTGCCCATCGCCGCCATCGCCAACAAGGACACGTTCTGCGTCCACGGCGGGCCGCCCCAGACGACTCAGCTCGACAGCCTCGTGGACCTGCCCAAGGCTACCTTCACGGACCCCGCCCAGCTCGAGGCGGTGTGCTGCCTGTGGTCTGACCCGGCGTCCCCCGCCCAGGACGCTATCCTCAAGAAGGAAGGCATCCGTGCGGTGTTCAACACGCCGCGGCAGGCCGGACTCGTGTACGGGGAGGAGTACCTCAGGGACTTCCTCGAGGCTAACGGGCTGCGGCACCTCGTGCGGGGCCACCAGCTGCTGTCGCTGGACGGGCCCGTCGACCATTGGGGACTGGGGACGACCGTGTTCACCGCCAGCAACTACGGGGCGTCCGGGAACGCGGGATCGACCGTCACGGTGGGCGGGAATGCACATAAGCACACGGTGTGGAGGCCAGAGGAATAAACCTTTAACATCCGAGACTATTTACACTACACTAGTTGGTGACGAAGGGGCCGAACGTCAACACCGCGAAGTCATCGCCGCCCGTGACGATAAAACGGCCATGCACCTCCTCCCCGTCATCCACCGAGACCGTGGTGGCCGCGGACACCGTCATAGCCAGCAACATGCCGTTGTGCCCAAGGAGTGTTCTCTGCAGCTCGCCCGTCCTGCCGTCGTACAGCTGCACCGTACCATCGAGGCACCCGGCCGCCAGTATGGGGGAGTCCCCGAGGAATGTGAGACGGGAGGCACCGTGGGGGAGGGTGGCCTTGTACCGGAGAGTGAGGCGCTGTGTGTCGATCACCACGAACCCACCGTCATTATCGATGGCGGCGGCGAGGTTCTGGGCCCCGGAGATGGCGAGGGCCTCGACTGACGGGGGGTAGTCCGCGTTGGCCACCGTGGCACTGGTCCGAAGCTTAACGATGGGTCGGGAAGTCGCCAGGTTGGTCACCACCACGTTGCCCTCAAGGTCGCCCGTCAACACGACAGGCTGGGTGGGGTGGGCCACCATCGACATCACCGGGGTGTCGCCATGGAACTCTGGGCCCTGCAGGATGGCTGTGGCGCTCCCTGACTGGCTGCGGGGGTCCCACGTCCTGATGGTCCCGTCCGCACCGGCAGAGATGATGTACTTGCCGTCGTTGCTGAAGCAGCCGCACGACACCGATCCCGAGTGGCCCGACATCATCGACATGTACCGAGCCTCACTCCCGGGTGCGTTGGTTATGTGCCACAGCCAGATGGTCCCATCACTGAAGCCGGCCATCACCACAAAGCCCTTGGGATGCCATGTGAGCCACTCCACATCCGCACCGTCAGGCCCGTCACACACAGTGACCTGCGTCCCGACAGCGTCGCCGCGGGCCTGCCACACGCGGATCTTGCCATCAAGGCAGCCGGTGGCGACCATCGAGTTGTCGTGGGTAAAGGCCGTGCAAACAACAGAGTCGGTGTGACCAGCAAGCTCCGCGACTATCGTTCCTGTCTCACCTTGCACAATGTACGCGTTGTTCTCGCCATCTCCAGAGCAGAACAGAAGAGGATCTGCCGGATCACTGGAACAAGACACTGTGTACACTTCACCGCCATGCCCTTGGAAGTATGCAACGGCGTCGCTTTGCTCCTCAATGGGTCCAGGTTGTTCCGGCTCTGTAGGTTGCTCCATTGCCCGTTTTTTAAGAACACTATAAAAACCATCATGTCCTTCCCCAGGGGACACTACGCCAGAATGCTTGGGATGGACAGTATTGTTCGGTCACGGCCAGCTGACTCACTGTTGATAGTCAGTCATAAACAAATGCAGCGAGTTGCACTGCAGCTGTTCTGGCACTGCTTCACACTTTTCATCAAGTTCCCCAGAAATGGCCATTTATGACTGTAGTAAGGAATGCGTGTGGGATGCACCGCCCCAACCCTACCCATCCAGACTCATGTTGAGAGAGTCGGCGAGCAGCATGAACGGGACGTCCACATCCCGCCGGGTCGCCGCATTGCAGCGAGCCAACTTCCAGCCGTTCCTGTCGGCAATCTCCGAGGCCCGCGCCGCCCGGTGAATGGTGTCCGGGTCGTCGTCGGCCTCAAAGGAGTGGTTGGCGACCAGCACGATTGGCAGGGATTGCTGGAGCGTCGCCTCGGTCAACGTCTCGCTCCAGGCCTCAATGGTATCGAGCCCGTCCGGCCGCGTAACATCAAACACGAGGAGAGCCGATTGACACTCGGCGATGTAGCGCTTCACCAGGTCGCGGTACAACGGCAGCCCGGGGACATCAAAGAAGAACATCTCGTACGTGTGACTGTCAGGCACTCGGACCTGCTTGTTGCGGATCACAGGGTCCGTCGTCATGTGGTATGAGGTCATATGCTCCGTCTCTTTGGGATTGCAAAAAGCTGTGATAAGGGCAGACTTCCCAACACGTTGGTCGCCTAGAACAGCGCAGTCTACTGTGATTACATCCACCATTCAGTCAGTTTTCGAGGATTTTTAATTCTGCTTGAAAAGAAATAAATCGGCTCGGAGCAATATTGATCAAACAAGAACGCTTCTGGTGATACAGGCAATACTATACATTCCAAGCAGCAACAAAGTTTATCTACTATTTCTATTTCATCGCCAGACGATCACCTGTCCTGGAGCTCGGCCAGTAGGGCTGAGATGTCCAGCACACCCGGGCCCGGCTGATAGCCGTCACCCGCAGCAGTGTCTATGACGCACTCGTCGAATGCGTCTGCAATATCAAGCTTCACACCAGCCTCTGCGATGATGTCAAGTGCGCGCGTCGGATCTCGCCGGGCCGCTTCAAGGGCTGCCCTAGCAACGTCTCTGGCCCGCTTGGCCTGGCTCAGTTCCTGTGCGGAGTCTAGCACCAGGGCGAACCTCCCGAGAAGGTCGATGGTGCGGCGTCGGGCCTCGTTGATGAAGCGCTGCCGGGCCCGGGCATATATCACGTGCTTAGCCAGCCGATGGTGCCGGTACTGTGCCAATTTGGTCAGGGTGGCGCGGAGAACCCGCTGTCTGTCCGACTCGCTGGCAGCTTCTGACTGCACCTGGTTACGAACGGAGTCGGCATAGGCAAGTGACCACATCCTACAGTATTTGTAGTATAGATTGATTCGGTGGCTTGTTAGTGCCCTTTCATTCATCTCTTCCATCCAAACCCGCTTGTCGACGTAATTTCTCCATACACGGAAGCTTTTCAGGATGGAAAAGTGCGCAAGCCGAGGTCGGAATATTTGAATGATCAGATCATAGCATTGATCTGTCTCGTCCATGGGTGCCACGCTAGAAATTTGGGGTTTCTCAAGTGCTATACTTCGATTTATACAATGCCACCCACCTTTTGAGTGGGTGCGATTGTATGGTAGTTGTATGACTTCAGAGTACTTTAGAGTCGTTCGGTGGGACCCTATCCTTGCTTGACGCGACTTCACTTTATAGAATCAGAATCATGATTGAACGGTCAGCCAGTTACTCAATACCAGGGGAATAGTTTACTGTGGGGCATTTTCGCGAGCCCTCAGTAACTATAAAGTTTATTCACTCCGGCATGCTAAAGCCATGTTCGAAGGCGATTTGGCTGTTGACGATGATATGATATCATTGCTGAACATACAAAAGGCCGAACGGTTAGTCAAAGTTGCGCATGTTCAGAAGTTGGGCGAGTTTGACGGCGATGGCGGTGGTAATGACAGTATGGCAATGAATCTCATTGAGGCTGGGCACAAAATTCGGGATGCCTTGGTGTTTGAATCGAATCAGCTGGTGAAAACGCATTTGAATAGCCTTGCAGATGCAATTACGGCCATCATCGAACGCTCTCGGAATGCCGCGCTACTGCCGACAGCCAATACGCATCCTACAAGCACCGAACAGACCGTGGAGGATGAAGACGGGTGGGAGTTGGTGGCGGTGGAGCCCACGGTGTCGTTCGACGACCTCGCCGGATGTGAGGCCCTCCGGCGGACGCTGACCGAGCTGTTCGTGCTGCCCAGCCGCTTTCCCGAGCTCTTCACCGGGGCATTGCGGGCCGGGTGTCAGGCCGCGCTATTGTATGGGCCACCTGGCACCGGGAAGACGGCCATTGTCCACGCCCTGGCCCAGGAGACTGGACGTCGACTCTACCCGGTGTCTGCTGGACAGATCATGTCGCGTTGGGTCGGGGCTGGCGAGAGCAGGGTGCGGGCCGCGTTCATCCAGGCGGCGACGGCCCCGTCGATCGTCTTCCTTGACGAGGTGGACGCCCTTGGCAGGGATCGGGGGTCCGATGGCGATGCCGCGGGTCGTCGGGTTTTGGTGGAGCTGCTCACCCAGCTCAACTCTGTGCCACCTACGGTTATCGTCATCGCGGCTACTAACCGGTTAGCGGACGTCGACCCAGCCCTTGTCCGTCGATTCCACCGGACCATCGAGTTGCCCCTCCCCACCCCACCCCAGATCGCCGCAGTCACCCGACACCTGCTAAAAGAGGTCGACCACACCGTGACGGATGCCGCCATCGACCGACTGGCGGGGGGCGTCGCCGCCGCCGGGGGGAACATCGCTCTCATTTATAGCATCTGTAAAGAGGCGGCGATGGGGCCGCTGAGGGGCTTCCTGGAGGCGACAGGAGTCGAGGTGACCGAGGTCGGGCCGGTGACGGACGTGATGCTGGCCGACGCGGCTCGTGGGTTGGGAGTGGAGGATGGAGAATAAACGTGAAGTAGTACATTTACATAACATCGGGTCGGGTTCAGTCGACCCGGAACTGGACACTGCCGACCGTCAGGTGCAGGCCGTGGTCATCCTCGTCGAGCCTGTCGGCCGAGGCACCAATCATGCTCGACCCTAAATCGAACAGGGTCGGGACACTCGTCGACGCGGGGTCCGTCGCACTGGGGCTGACCACAAAGGGGC
>PPCM01001297.1_pt1 | contig 12002 bp, 12 predicted proteins | sample 1555541 | NCBI WGS metagenome assembly PPCM01 (sample SAMN05284479, study PRJNA326546) | Marine sediment metagenome, whole genome shotgun sequencing project. | isolation source: marine sediment | place: Germany: Wadden Sea | collected 2012-09-05 | reverse complement strand
GTTTTGCATGGAGTCTTCCGGCCTCCGTGAAAACCACCTTGTCCCCGCCGTTTAGAATCAGCTCCCGCTGTTCGAGCTCCCCCAGATCCTCGGCGGTGAAATCGACGGCACAGCACCTTCTTGCCGCATCCACCGTGCATCTTCCGTTTTCCGCTGCCTTCCATATGGACTCGAGAATCTCCTCGGCTGTTTCACTTAGTTTGGGTTCGGGCATTTTTTCTCCTGCTGTGTTTCAAAGGGTTGTACCGTGCCTTGCGGCAATGGGTTGACGGGGACAGGGCCGATCTCCATCAGGTAAAGGTAACGCCGAAGAATCGGCATGCATGGTTCACCACGGTTCCAACGAAAAGCGCATAGAACATGGCGGAAACAAGGATGGTGCAGGCGACCCTGGGGCCCCTCTCCTTGAACAGAACGATGGAAGCGTTGATGCAGGGGGTGAGAAAGGTCATCACCAGAAGGTTCACCACCAGCTGCACGTTGTCGTAGATTTGACTGAGGTGCTGAATCTCCGTGGCACCGCTCTCCCTCCGGATGATGGTCTTGATAAACACCTGCACGCTCTTTGCGGGCAGGCCCATGACATCGTTCACAAGGGGCGCGCAGATCCTCTCCATGAATGCGAGCCCGCCCGCCCTTTCAAAGAGGAAGACGATGAGCGAGGCGATGACGAAAACGGGAAGGGCCTCCTTGATAAAACAGTAGGTCTTCATAAAGGCCATCTTTATAATGATGCCCGGCCTTGGGACGCGAAGGGGGGACAGTTCCATGATCAGCCGGGAACATCTTCCCGAAAGCAGTTTGTCCGCGAGGTAACCTGCCGTGACGATCTGGAGGAAGATCAAGCCGAACACGGTAATGGAGGCGGAGATGCTCATCTTGTCGAGGATAACGAGCATGACGGCCAGAAGCGGCGCGCACGGCATGCCCAGGAGCAGAAGAAAGGAGGCGATGTTTTTCTCTTTTCTTGTGTCGAGGAGGCGGGTGGTGAGAAGCGCCATGGTTACGCAGGAAAAGCCCATGGCAAGGGGGATCACTCCCTTGCCGTTGAGGCCCATTTTCCTGAGGAGCCGGTCCAGCAGTATGGCAAGCCTTGAAAGGTATCCCGAATCCTCGAGAATGCCGAAGGCAATGTAAAAGCAGAAGAGCACCGGGAGCACCAGCCCCAGGGCAAGGAAAACGCCCGTGGGAAGGATGCCGAAATCCGGGTCCACCAGCATGTCCCGGATAAAGGCGGAGGGCACGGGTTCAATGAGTTCCGTGGTAAAGGGAATGACGATCCCTTGAAATATCCGGGTGTTGATTAGATCCACGAGAAATGTTGCCCCAAATGATCCCACGAAAAGATACATAAGGGACACAACCATTGCCGCGATGAAAAGGCCCGGAAAGGGCGTCATGCACCAGGAGGCGAGTTTTGTTGAAAAGGTTCGCGCGGCCGGGGCCTTTGCTTCCGTTGTAGCCCCGACAATCTCCCCGGCCCGTCGGTTGTAGATATTTCCGAGGATAACCCCAATGTCCAGGGCCTCCTCGTTTCTGCACGCTTCTGCAAGGCGCTGTAGCTGTTCGAGAACCTCCCTTCCCCTTGTCCTTTCGATGCCCCGGGCCGCATGGGGATCTCCCCAAAGAAAGAGCAGACCGGCACCCCTGGAGGCGAATCTGCCTTTTCCCATGAGCTTTTGAAACATACCGAGAAACTGTTCGATTCTTTCCGGGTAATGCACGAGGCTGCCCGGAATTCCGGGAGCGGACAGTTCAGAAACAAGGCTTCCCACGCCCACGGAGTCCCTGGCAACGCATCGCACCGTGCGGATCTTCAGCATGCGGGCGAGCTTTTCCGTTTGGATCTCGATTCCCCTCTCCTCCGCCTCGTCCACCATGTTGATCGCCAGCACCATGGGGAGGCCGAACTCCGCAAGGGGCAAAAGAAGTGAAACCGCGCGGTTCAGATTCTTGGCATCCCCCACGACCAGGATGCGTCCCGGCTCCTCTCCGTCCAGCTCGGCAAGAAGCAGTTCCCTTGCCGTGCCCTCCTCTTCGTTGGAGGAGAAGATGGATGCGGTGGCGGGGGTGTCGTAAAGGGGGGATGCCAGTGACGGGATCCGTCCCCTGGTGGCGGCGGATTTTTTTCCGCCTATCTTAATCTCGCCCCCGGCGGGTGAGGAGAGCATCGAGAACAGGGTGCTCTTGCCGACCTTGTAGTTTCCGATTAAAACAATCGGGGAGTGATCGGTTTGCTCCGCCCCTTCCTGGGGGCAGCATTTTTTCTCCGGGTGAACGAAAAACTGTTCACAGCTTTCACATTTGGAATCCCCTGCCATTATCCCTCCTGCCTTGGATGACATTCTGCATCGATGCAACGTAAAAAAACATGGCGCCGGCGGTTTTAAACGTCCATAGCTTTGTGGGTGTTTGCCACTGAGCCGGAAACACCGGCCATGGCTGAGGTCGGTGGAAAAGGACGCCCGGTGCTGATAACGGGCTTCTGTGAACAACCTGTTGCCGCGGGTGCGGATTCAAGTTGTGAACCCATACGGCGCGTTAACGCGGGCAGAAAAGGAAACAGGTTGAAAATTTTAACGCCCAACGAAAAAACATTTCATATAATCAAATTCAGTTCTGTTCGTCAAGATCGTAAAAACGGCATGAACCATCGATACGGGCATCCGGGGAACCCTTGGGGCAAACCCGTCGGGATGGTTGCGACGATGCTGTTCGTTGCAATTGTTTGGTTGCGTGGATGCGTCCATTGATTGTGTTGGAAGTCGCGGGCCTTTGGAAAGTGGGGTAACGACATGAAATGAAACATATTTATCTAATGTCTCGGGAGGACAGTTAAGGTACGCTTTATGCATGGGAATAGTCGCAAATCGATTTTATCGTGATCCCTACCATGGGAACCATGAAACCACGATACCTTATAATGGAGGCGCGAATGGGAAGTGGACTCGGAAAAAAATATAAAACGGAGCTCATATCGGGATTGGGTGTCGTGTTGGTACCGGCACTTAAATACCTTGTGGATTGTCTGTTGGGCAAGGTGGGGCGAAACACTCTGGAGTTTGACCCTGACAGGGACCAGGGTGGGAAAAGAATAAATCCCTTTATGGATTGATAACGGATGCCAAGGCTAAAAGGCAAAGGCTTCTTCGGGACCCTCCCCCTCTGACGCCCGCCTTGGACAGGTTGGTACTTAGGGATGCGTGGGATGATCCGGCATACCAGGGCCGGATGGGAAAAAAATGAGGTGAACGATGGGTATTGGACTATTGGAAGATGGAATGGGATTATTCAGGAGACTGTGCCGGAAAAGAATGGGAGGGGGACGAATAAGAAGAGAGGAATGCATCTGTCCCCAATGCAGGTTCACCTGCCCCCATGAAGCCTCGCGCCCCTGTTTTACCCATATATGTCCGGAATGCGGCGGGGCCATGACCCGGCGGTTTTCCCCAGGGGATCGCGGCCAGGGCCGGGGATGCCGTCGCAAGGCCAATGGGGGTTCAAACCGGTAACGGGAAGGGGAGTGGAGCACATGAAGGATCATGATGAACTCTTGAGTCGGGGACGCGGGATTGCATGGACGGCCACCGGTGCGGCCTTTGTCCTTGCCGTGTTAAAGGGGAGCGTGGGGTATACGTTCAACTCCCCCGTGCTGATAGCGGACGCTTTTCACAGCGGCTCGGATATCTTTATCAACTTTGCGTCCGGCTTCGGTCTTTTTCTGGCATCAAGGAAAAGATCCGAACGCTTTCCATACGGCCTTTACAAGGCTGAAACCCTTGCCTGCCTGGTCATTTCCCTGCTGATCCTCTTTACGGGCTGGGAAATTTTCACAGAGGGGTTGGAAAAACTGCGCAGGTTGCCCGAGACGGCAGCGTTTCCCGTATTCCCGGTCTGCACCACAGTCTTCTCCTGCCTTGTCTCGTGGGCCGTAGCCCGGAAAATGAAACGGGTGGGCCGCGAAGTGGGGTCCCTTTCCCTGAGCGCCAATGCTAAAGAGGCGATGCTGGATGTGTATGTGTCCCTGGTGGTAACGGCGGGAATACTGCTGGCCTATTTCAGGATCTCCTATGTGGAAGGCGCCGTGATCGTGCTGATCTCCCTGTTGATTGCCAAGGTGGGCATCGAAAACCTGTGGGCTTCCGTTCTGGTGCTGCTGGATGCGAACGTCAATCCGGGGCTCAAGGAGGAGATCGAAGAGCAGTTGAGATCCATTAACGGCGTCAAGGGGGTGGGGGAGGTAAAGGTAAGGCAGTCCGGTCCCTTCAGGATGGTTGAATGCGTTATCGAAACCCGGCCCTCCATCACCATGTACAAGGCCCATGAGCTGGCGGACACGGTGGAAAAAACGGTTCGCGAGGGGTTCGACGGAATCGAGACCGTGTTCGTGCATACGGAGCCGGCCGCCAAGAGTCCCGTCAACGTGCTGGTCCCCGTGACGGAGATGGACGGGTTGAACTCCCCCGTGCATCATAAGTTCGCAAGGGCCCCCTTTTTCGCCGTTCTCCTCATCGACGGGGAGAAGGTGGAGCTGGAGGATTTCTATTTCAACGAATTCCGCACCGAGAAGAAGCACGCGGGGGTCAAGGTGGTAAAGGCCATTGTCAAGTATCGCGTGGACAAGGTCCTGACTCCCGAGATCGGTGAGATCGCATACAACTATCTCAAGCAGCATTACATCGAAATTCATTGGATAAAGGCGGGGACTCCCCTTGAAACCGTGGCGGCTGAATTGATCGCCGGTCTTGTGCCGCCCCTGACCGAACCCTCGGCGGTGGAAACAATGGAACCCTCCGGGGCCGGAGAGCCTCAACTCGATTACCAGCCCTAATAAAAAAACCGGCAAAAAGCCGGTTTTTTTATTGGATCAGTTTTTTTCAGGATCGATGCCGCTGCGGCGGGGGATCAATCCGCTTTCCACCATCCGGTGGTTTGCGCCGGCGGTTATGTGGTGACGGCAGGCGCGACACCGCTTTTTTCGGGGATCATGTGGGGAGCAGGGGAATATTGGGGTGTTTCACAATTGGAGGTGGTGGCGTTGGCGGGGGAGTTGGAAAGCTTGGATTCTTCCGCCGGTGCAAAAGCATCCCAATCCAGGCATATCTTTTCAAGGGACTCTTTCCACATGCGGTAAATGTCCAGCTCGAAGCCGATCATTCTGAAACAGAGGCCCAGCACGGCGGCATCGTCGATAACACCCACCACCGGAATGGCCTCGGGAATCAGGTCCAGGGGATTGAGAAAATAGAGGAGCGAGAAAACAACGGCTGAAACGGCCCGCCAGGGAATCTGGCGGTAATTGCCGGAGGCATAGTCCCCGAGCATTGCAAATGCAGTTGTTATATCGTCCACGAGGTTTTCAAAACGGGAAGTTTCCTCTGCCTTGAGGATCACCTTGTCGGCATGGATGCAAACATAGCGAAGATCGCTTTCGGTCATTTTTTCTGCATGGTTTTCAAGAAAATCCGCATCAATCTGATCAATTTTATATGTTTTCATCTTAAATCCCTGTTTTGATATTTTTTTGTTTCCTGGAATGCCGGTTTCGTTGTCCGGCTTGTGTGACGGGTGGCGTAACTAAGCCGGACCGGCCTCCATCTTCCGGGAGGGCTTTTTTTTCCGCTTACCCATCAGAGGGCGGTACATGTTGAAGTGGACCAGTGTAAAGGCGACAAAGGCACCCGATACGGCAATATGAGTTTTTTTCGAGCTGAGAAAGCCGGTTGCGACCATTCCCACCATGGAGCCGATAAGGCCGGTTTCAACAAGTCTTTTTTGAGTTTTCCGCTTCATATTCAATGTCGTATCCCGATTATCCGTTTATTATTTGCGTTTTCTTAACTTCTCCGAGGATTGAACAATCCCGGTACCGGTTTTTCATATTGCCGTCTCAAAATGAGTTTGAGGGTTGGAATATGATCATTGCGCTGCAATAAAGTTAGGCACGCCGAAACATATAGTTTAGCTCTAAACGGCTGTCAAGAGTTTTCGATCAAAAAATAATTCAGCAACGGGGTATAATTACAGGTGGAATGAGCTAACAATCGGAATATTCATACGATATAAATATGAATTGAAAATTGCGGCTATATGATCCGCCAATATGCATTTCGGAAAAACGCCGGAGATCGAATTTGAATAACAAATAGTTGTTGTTGCGGTATCTCGGTCGTTATATTCCCGGCTTGATTAACAAGGTCGGTACTTCCGGAGTTGGGGAAATGCCTGCTCTCAACCGCCGCATCAGGGAAATGCACGAGGTGCCCCATGCATATCCCCTGCTTTCCACCCGGTATCATAAATCCAATGATCATCTATTAATCGATTGAGTTTACAATCCAAATGCAATTGCCTGAGTGAAATGCCGGTGCGGCGTTTAAAAGATCAAGACTTTGCCGACTTCCGGGCAGGGCAACGATTTGTGTTCGCTGTTGGGGATGCGATGAATAAATCTGCCCCCTTTTTTCGTGAGTGGAATGGTGGTGCGGCGTTCGAAAGGATCAAGGCGTTGTTCAACCTTTGCGGCTGGAACAGGGGGTGGCGCTTCCTCAATGGGGATGCCGGCGGGAACCCGGTACGAATGGATAGGATTTTATGTTGGCGAAGGGGGCTGCCGGAATAAGGCCGATCGGCAGCCCCCTTGGGTTGTACTGGAAGGTGAACCCGACGGTGACGCGAGTTCATGCGGTTTCCCTATTCTCCGGAGGAGGGAAGGAGCAGCTTGATCAGGTCGTTCGTGGTGGGCTTGCCCTTTGTCTCGATTTTCCGTTCCTTGCAGAGTTCGAGGAGCTCTGCCTTGGTCATCTTTTTCAGGTCCGTTGCTTTGAGTGCCGGTATTTCCGTTTTGGAAGCGGTATCCTTCCGCTCACCCTCCTTTTCGGGTTCGGTGGATGGCGACTCGCTTTCCTTGGTTTCGGCGGACTTTGCCGTGCCTTCCCCTGCCTCGGGAGCGGGCTCGGCGGCCTTGAGGCTCTCCTGCCATGCATCCTTGAGTTCCATCACCGATTCGGTAAGGGCCTTGTCGCGGTTGGTCACGTCAAGGGAGAGCTCCTTGCCGTTGATGTTCCCGATGGCTTCCAGCGCCTTGGCGCGGATCTCCGCTTCCTTGTCAAGGAGCAGCTGGAAAAGGGGCGGCACGGCCACCTCCGACTTGATGTTGGAAAGGGCGGAAACGGCCGCCTTTCGAACCACGGGCTCGGGGTCCATGAGTGCCTTGACCACCTTGCCGACGGCCTTCTCATATTTTTCCCAGCCCAGGCGGGTCAGCACCGTGCGCCTGACCTCGGGGTGCTCGTCATCCAGCGCCGTGGTGAAAACAGGCATGCTCTCTTCGGCGGGAAGGGCCTTGTGCAGGGCGGTGAGGGCGGCGATTCGGACATCCGGATGGGGATCGGCGGTCTTCTCCTTGAAGAAGGCTGCGCCCGAAGGGTCTTTCAACTCGGTGAGGGCGTCGATGATCCGGCAGGTCAGGTCCCCGTCGTCGTATTCCGCTGCCTTCACGAGGATGGGCACGGCCTTGGCGTCCCCCATTTTCCCCAGTTCCGCCGCCGCAAGGGACTTGATCTCGAACTCACTGTCCAGGAGGTCGTGGGCCACCTTGTAAAACATCTCCTGAAAATCCCGGGATGAAAAATCGTCCGCCGTGACGGCCGCGTTGACGATCCCCTCGAGCTCACGGTCGACCTTTTGATAATAGGCCTCCGTGTGCACCCGGTGTTTTTTCAACTTCTGGAGCTTGGCCTCTTTTTTTAGTTCCTCCTTTCTCAGCTTTCTGGTTACGGCGGCTTCCTTCACGGCAAGAATCCGGGATTCGAGCCCCGCGATCTCCTCCTTGTGTTCTTTTACGGAAACCAGCAGCTCCTTTATTTCGTCGGAAGCCATGGGGTTGTCCACGTTTTCCTGTTCCGCACCCTTTTTACCGATCTCATAGTAGAGGATCTTGATCTCCCGTTCATGTTCCCGGATCATTTTTTCCATCTGCTTGATCTTCAGGGGCTCACCGGTTTCCCCCTCTCCGGCTTCGGTCTTTTTGGCGCAGGCGATGCTGCCCTTGACGCTCGAAAAGAGCCGGGAAAAACCACCCGTTGTGGCGTCCACGGCTTTTACAGCGGCACTGCCGCCGGCATTCAACACGCCGGCAACACTGTCGAGAAAGCCGGGTCTTTCCGTATTCTCGTTTTCCATGGATTATCTCCTTTTCTTGTGGGGCCTCCCTTTGCATTGCAATATGGGGCACCCGGTTGTAAAAATAGTGCTTCAAGTTCCGCCCGAAGAATCCGACTCCACGGGTAATACCATCTATAGCACAAAGGCCGGCCGGCTTCAGGCAAATTTCGGTTCGCCGGATTCCGCCGGTGCTTCCTTTTCCCCAAGCGCGGCATAGGCGGCTTCCAGATCCGCCAGGTCACGGAACAGGTCCGTCAGAATCGAATCATGGAAAATTTCCAGTTCGGGGGAGGCGGTTTTGATCTCCCCAAGGCGTATGCCGATATTCCTGTGGATCCTCTCCCGTTTTTGATTCAGGACAAGGCGGGAGCGCCCCCCACTGGATGCGGGGCGAGGCTTGTAGGCGGTCAGCCTTACCCAGAGTTCGAACACCTTTCCCACGACAATGTCGCCAAGGTTGTTCATGATAAATCTAAATGCCATTCCCATTTGTACCTCCTTTCGTTTGGAGTAATAAATTATTCCTATTCGTCCCCACGGGCCCGGAGCCGCTTTTTACGGTCAATATCCTTGAGGCCCATGGAAAGCCCAAGGGCGCCGCCCACGGCACCGGCGATCTTTGTGGCGGCAGCGGCGACCACCACTTCCGCCGCGCCGGCGGCAACGGCAACGGCGGCGATTCCCCCCAGGAGTCCGAGTCCTCCGCCGATCACCACCTTGCTGCCCACCTGGAGCACGTCGGTTGCGCCGATCTTTCCGTCGGCGGCGGCAGCAGGCTCGTCAAACTCGTCAAGGTCCATGTCGTCCCTGCTTTTTGCCCTGCCTTTTTTCATGTAAACGGCCTGCTTCGCCCTTTCATACGCTTCAAAATTCGCGCCCATGATCTCTCCTTTCAGTTTTGTGAATGTTCTGGTCACATGGTTTTGTTTCTCCCGGCAGGGAGCGGGTCGGTCCGGAACGCTTTCCGTTGGAGGTCCCGGGGTGCCGGGAGGAAAACGGATTGATGCCTTGGCGCCTTGGCGCCCTTGGGGTAATGCCGTTCTTTTTCCTGTTGAACAGGCCGTAACTCGCGCCCGCGCCGCATGTCCCGACACCCATCTTGAACAGAATATAGGGGCCCAGGACGCTTTTCAACATCCCGGCGGGCAGAAAGGCCATGCCCCCAATGGCGCTTGCGATGCCCATGCCGGCGCCGACGGCGGCGCTTTTGCCCACACGGCCGAGGGTGCCGGGTTTTGCGGGACACCCGGGTGCCGGTTTTTCGTTCACGAGCTTCTTGTGATGAACCTTGCAGAGCTCGGGGCTGTAGCCCTTGAACTCGCATGCCTCGCATTTTGCTTTTACGATTTTCTTCATATTCATCCACCCTGCTCAGGCTGCTGTTGTGCCACCGCCACCGGGGGAAGGGGGCGGATCGATATACACCACCACCCGCTCGAGGTCGCCCATGCGACCCAGCAGGTGTTGTTCAATTTCACGGCGGAGCCTTTCCCCGGCCCCGATGGTGTCCCCGGCGTTCATGGGGATGGAGAGTTCCGCCCACACCTTTCGCCCCATGTGCCGGGTTCTCAGGGAGGTGGGGGGAGAAACGGTTTCCATCTCCGACAGGATCATGCGGATCTCCTTTTCATATCGATGGTTCACGGAAACATCCATGAGCGCCTTCACCGCGTCCATGAGGATGTCGAGGCTCACCTTGATGATGATCACCACCACGGCAAGGGCGCAGAGGGCGTCCATATGGGCAAACCCTGCCCAGGAGCCCAGTACCCCGATGATCACCGCCGTGGAGGAGAACATGTCCGCCCGGTTGGCCCAGGCGTTGGCCATCACCGTGCGGCTCCCCAGCTTTGTGCCCACGCAGCTCATGTACCGAAAGAGCATCTCGTTCACGGCAATGGAGATCAGTGCCGCCATGATGGTTGAAGCTGCGGGCGTCCGGGGCGGTTCGGCCATAAGGTGCCCGAAGGCGCCCATGGAGAGGAGAACCGCCGCAAAGAGGATCAGCACGGAGATAAATGCGGCCCCGATAAACTCGATCTTTCCGTACCCCAGGGGGTAATGATCGTTCTCCCGCTTTTCTCCGACCTTGCGGCTGAAGGTGATCACCAGGGCCGAAAGGATATTGGTAAAGGAGTGCAGCCCGTCCGCGATGCAGGATTTGCTCCCCCCGAAATACCCCACCGTGAGCTTCATGAAGACCATGATAACGTTGGCCGTTATGCCGATGCCGTCGACCCTGCGGCCGCATTGTTCACATCGTTTGTCGTTGCAACCGAGTTTCATGGGCCCCCGTTAGAACGCTTCGTCTTCGAATATGTTGTCACGGTCACGGGGCACGGGTTTCCTGTCCCGGGAAAAGCGCCTTCGCCGGTCCAGCAGGCGCACCTGGCGCTTGAGTTTCTCCTCCCGGTCGATCCCGATAAAATGGCGGGTGAGGTACCCGACGGTGCCCGATATGGCGATAACGAAGATCAAGCGGATATTGATGGGTTTTCCAAAAAAGAGATCCACGGAAACATGATCGAAGTTCTGAATGGAAAACAGAACCACGATGACTGTGAGAATAATGGTTGTAACGGTTTTAAACATCTTCGGTCACCACCGGCTCTTTAAGGGTTGAGGGAGTTGGCGCGGGGCCGGCCTGGAGCGTCGTCTTTTCCGGTAAAAGGGTCTTTACCCGCACATGGTCGCACCGGGTGCACTCAAAACATCGGATACACTCTTCGGAATCGAAATCGAGTCCCGGATCAAGGTCCATGGGGCAGAGGGACCTGCAGCTGTTGCAGCCGTCACAGGCCTTGCGAACCTCGATTCCCACCGGGCTGAACCGGCTGAAAAGGGCAAGGATCGCCCCCATGGGACAGAAGACCCTGCAAAAGGGCCGCTTTACGAGCACGAACCACGCGAGAAACAGGGCCAGTATCAGGAGGGAAAAATAGAACATGATACCCGGCCCCCCGGAGAGGACCGGTGCCCCGGTTTCCGGGTTAACCGGATTCCACACCACCCAGGGAATACCGGCGAACAGGGTTCCCGCGGGACAGACCTTGGAAAACCAGATCTCCCCGGTAAGGTACGGCAGAACCCCTACCATCAGGATCAGTACCGGATACTTCACGTACTTCAGCCTTCGCGGCAGGGTGAACTTGGGGGAGGGGAGCCTGTTCATAAGATCCTGGATCAGCCCGAAGGGACAGAGCCACCCGCATGCCGTCCGCCCCACGGTGAGCCCCATGAGGAGCAGAAACCCGAGCAGGTAAAAGGGTACCGCGCCCATGGCCGCGAAATGCTGGAGCGCGCCGATGGGACAGGAAAAAACCGCCGTGGGACAGGCATAGCAGTTCAGGAAGGGGACGCAGAATCCCTTTGCGGGTCCCCTGTAAATGCTCCCGGCAACGAACGCCCCGGTATAGGCGTTGGTGGTGAGGAGCGAGGCGAACTGGGTCAGGCGCCTTGTTATGGATGTTGAGAGCTTCATATGGTTTTGCCTTGGTGAATCAGAAACCGAAAAAATTCCCGCCGGACCGGCCGGAAGCGGGCGGTCAGCCGTTGGGGTTGGGCGTCCCGTTGGGACTTACGGCCGCAAGGACCGTGTTTCCCGCGCCGGCGCCGTGAAAGCCCATGATCCGGTTGCACACGGGGCACCTGGGATTGCCCGCCGTGTCGTAGCAGGGCAGGCCCACGGCTCCGTCCACCGGGCAGATAAACTGGCCCGAGGGGGTTGCCGCCGGAGCCGCCGCAACGGGGTTTACCCCCGCCGCCGTGTTGGAGCCGGCGGTTCCGGGCGTTCCGCCGGCTGCGGCAGGTGTCGCGCCGGGTGTCGCGACGGGCTG
>PPCM01001296.1_pt1 | contig 12008 bp, 8 predicted proteins | sample 1555541 | NCBI WGS metagenome assembly PPCM01 (sample SAMN05284479, study PRJNA326546) | Marine sediment metagenome, whole genome shotgun sequencing project. | isolation source: marine sediment | place: Germany: Wadden Sea | collected 2012-09-05 | reverse complement strand
GGGGCATCCTGTTTCTGGATGAGCTCAATGCCGCTCCCCCCCTGGTTCAGGCTTCCTGTTATCAGCTTGTCCTGGATCGGCGTCTGGGGGAGTATGAACTGCCCCCGGGCTGGTCCATTATCGCGGCGGGAAACAGGGAGAGCGACCGGGCCGTTACCCACAGGATGCCGTCGGCCCTTGCAAATCGATTTACCCATCTTGATTTCACGGTGGACCTGGAGGACTGGGTCGCCTGGGCCGTGGAGGAGGGCCTGTCCCCCCGGGTGATCTCCTTTCTCCGCTTCAGGCCCACGCTTCTCCACAATTTCGACCCGTCCACCAATGAGAAAGCATTTCCCACACCCAGATCCTGGGAGTTCGTTTCACGGGTGATATCGGCGTCCCCCCGCGGGGATTGCCGCCATGCCCTGATCGAGGGCACTGTTGGCCGGGGCGCGGCGGCGGAATTTGCGGGTTACCTGAAGATCTGGGAAGAGCTGCCCGATGCCGAGTGGATTATGGAGAATCCGGATACGGCGGAGGTCCCCACGGACCCGGCGGTGCTCTTTGCCGTGTGCGAAATGCTGGCCCATCGAATCGACGACGACAATGCCGAAGCTCTCATTCGCTACGCTGGGCGCCTGCCCGCCGAGTTCAGCGTGCTTCTGATCAGGGATGCCGTCAGAAAAAAAAGCAGCCTGACATCGACGTCTTGTTTTGAAGATTGGGCCGCTGAACACTCGTATGTTCTCGTCTAATATTGACGGTCCCACGGACAATCGACTGTGATAATTTGCTACCGCAATCCCGATACTTTGCGCGATTTCGCTCCATGCTTCACGGTGCATTGGAATTATCAAGTCCGGAATTTTCGCGGGCGCATCACCGTCTTTTGAGATGGAAAAACTATTTCACGGCGAACGTTCCTTCTTTAGTTGACCCAACCGTTTTGACGAACTCCCATGACCATAAAAAACATAAAAACATACCACAAGATGCTTCGGGCGAGGACGGCTCTCCTGTTGAACCATCCATTTTTCGCCTCCCTGGCCCTGCGGCTGGAACTCCGGGAAGATCGTTCGTGCGATACGGCCTGGACGGACGGGACGGTGTTTGCCTACAACCCCGATTATGTGGGGATGCTTCCCCCGGAAAAGCTGGAAGGGCTGACGGCGCACACGGTGATGCACCCGGCCTGCGGGCATCACATCAGGCGAAACGAAAGGGACCGCAAGATCTGGAACCGGGCCTGCGATTATGCCGTTAACTGGATTCTGCTGGATGCCGGTTTGACTTTGCCCGACGGCTATTTATACAACGAGGCGTATCGGGAAAAGAGTGCCGAGGAGATCTACCGAATACTCCGGTTGGGGGAGGACAAAGCCTCGGACAAGCAGGAGAAAAAGTCCCGGGGAAATGAAAGCGGCAAGGCCGCCGATCCGCTGGGCAACAGCGATGCCGAGGGCGGTGCCTCGAACGGATCGGAAGATGGGGACGAAGAGGAGCGGGAGGATGCCGAAAAGAGCGGCACCGAAGAAGAGGGCGACGGATTACCGGAAGCGGGCGATCCCGGCATGGCGGGTGAGGTAAGAGACTTTCCCGAGGGGGAAAGGGAGGTGGACGGAGGTGAAACAGACTGGGATGTCGCCGTGATCCAGGCCGCCCTGCATGCCCGCGGCACGGGAAAGAGCTCCGCCGCCATAGACCGTTTTGTTCAAAATCGCATGGAACCGGTGCTCCCCTGGGAGGAGCTCCTCTCTCGATTTGTCGAAAACGCGGCAAGGTCCGATTACAGCTGGATGAGTCCGAATCGCCGATATCTTCACAGGGGACTCTACCTGCCCTCCCTGAAGAACGAGGAACTTCCCGAGATCGTGGTGGCGGTGGACACCTCCGGCAGTATCAAGGCCCAAGAGGTGGACCGATTCGCGGCGGAGATATCCGAGATCACGGCAACCCGCCCTTCACGCCTTCGCCTTATCTACTGCGACAGGGCGGTTCGCTCCCGGGAAGTCTACGAAAGGGGGGACCTGCCGTCGGCACTTACATCCAAAGGGGGCGGGGGAACCGATTACCGCCCCGCGTTCGAGGATGTGGACAGGCACTGCCTCGATCCCGCCTGCCTGATCTACCTCACGGACCTGGAATGCAGGCTCTTTCCGGAAGAACCGGCCTATCCGGTTCTCTGGATTAAAACGGGCGACGGAGGGGAAACTCCGCCATTCGGTGAAGTCGTCATAATGTGAGCTACCCAAGGCTTAAAGCCTTTGGTCTTTACGACCTGAAGGCCGGATTGTAATCCGTCACAACAACCATCAAGGAGTGGAAGCATGATCATTAAATGGAAAATCGAAAAGAAAAGGGGCAACCTGCGCCCGTCGCTGTTTTATGAAATCGCGCTTACGGATTATGAAAAGGAGCTGGCCGTTCCCAAGGTGTTCATGGAGAGCACGATTCCCGAAATACCCGACTCACACCAGAAGCACTGCCCTCCCGGCGTCAACGAGAGAGCAAGCTCCTGGCAACCCGCCGGATTTCACTCACTGGATACTCCTTATTTCAAGGACGGCGAATTGAGCAACGTCATCAGGCTTCCCCTGCGGGAGGACAATGCGTATCCGGAGGTCAGGGACTCATTCATGAATCTAATGGAGAAGTTCGAGAAGGCCCTGGGGGACACCTACGCGCAAAAACCGTTTGTCGTGGAAAACGAGCTGGATACTTCCGATGCCACAAAGAGATTGATCGCGGCGGGCATCACCGCGTCCCGGATGCTCGATTTCGCCGGAATCGGCGAAGCTGTTTGAGTCGATGCGCCAAGGATCCCCTTGCCGAAACAAGGGGCCGCCTTTTCCGGGAATCGAATCAGGCTGTTTTTTTCCGCAGCAGGAATCTTTGAATCTTACCGCTCGGCGTCTTGGGCAACTCTTCAACGAATTCCACGACACGGGGATACTGATGCGCCGCAAGGTGTTTCTTGACAAAAGCCTTGAGCTCATCGGCCAGATTCTCGTCGGCAACCGTGCCCGGCATGGTGGCGACAAATGCATGTATGGTTTGTCCGCGCAACTCGTCCGGGCTGCCGACCACGGCGGCTTCCGAAACCGCAGGATGCTTCAGGAGCGCGCTTTCCACTTCAAAAGGTCCGATACGATAACCGGCGCACAGGATGATGTCGTCCGAACGTCCGCTGAAATAGAAATCTCCGTCACCGTCCATGCTCACCGTATCACCCGCCCGGCAGTAGCGTCCGTCTCCGGCATATTTATCCCGGGTTTTCTCTTTATTCATCCAGTAACCGCGGAACCAGTACAGGGGAGAATTGTCGATATCCACGGCGAGGATCCCTTCATTTTCCGGTTCCACCTCGATTCCCCGGTCATCCAGCACCACCATTCGAAAACCCGGCATGGAACGGCCCATGGAGCCCGGTTTGAGGGGCTTTTGAAGGTCGGTGCGATGGTGATTGTTGACGACCATCCCCAGTTCGGTTTGTCCGAAATGGTCGTGGATGGGAATGCCCCAGGTCATTTCGCTCCACTTGATAACTTCCGGGTTCAGAGGCTCTCCGGCACTGGACGCCACCCGGAGATTTACGGGATATTGCCCGGCAACCGCTTCGCCGGCGGCCTTCAGGGCCCGGTAGGCGGTGGGGGCGGAGGCGAAATTGGTCACCCGGTATTTACTCAGGACTCGAAAGATATCACCGGCGGTAAAGGGGGCATCGAAGAACAGAATGGATTTTCCCATCAGGAGGGGGCCGACGACATTGTAGTAAAGTCCGTATGCCCAGCCGGGATCGGCCATGTTCCAGTAGATATCGTCTTCCCGCAGGTCGATGCCGAACTCCATGTAGGCCTGAAACGATGCCAGCGCCTTGAGGGGGACCTCGACCCCCTTGGGATTTCCCGTCGTACCCGAGGTGTAGAGCATGATCATCAGGTCGTCGCCCGTCACCTGCGTCGGTTCTTCCTTGGGCGACGCCCTTTCCAGTTCGTTCCGGAAATCGTAATCTCCCTCTTCAATCCCTTTTCCCTGCTCGTCGGTTACCGTGACGACCTTCATGTTTCCGGAGCGACAGGTTTCGGTATCACTGAGTTTCGGCCTTTGAACGGCGTTGGTGACGACAACCCGGGTACCGCTGTTCGCCACGCGGTAATCCACGGCGTCCGGGCCGAATGCCGTGAAAAGGGGCAAGTAAACCGCTCCCAGGCGCCAGACGGCCAGGGCGGTAATCAGAAGTTCGGGTGTTTTGGGCAGCAGGGCCGACACCCGGTCTCCCTTGCCGATTCCAATGGATTCCAGGAAACCCGCCATTTTCGATGAGAGGTCCCGAAGTTCCGCAAAGGTATATTGAAGCGTTTGGCCTTCGGCATCTTCATAGAATAATGCAACCTTTTCAGGGTCCTCGGAATGTCGATCACAGAGCAGATGGGCGGCGGAAATTCCGCTCCCTCCGAATTTCTTCAGCCATGCCTGCCTGCTTTCATCCGGTGTCAACCTTGTCATTGCCATGATTCAGCTCCTTATCAGTAAATCAGTTTTCAAGTTTATGCTTGATGTCGTCCCGCAGAACCTTCTTGAGAATCTTTCCAACGGGATTTCTCGGAATCGCGTCGATGATCTCCATCCTTTCGGGATGCTTGTACAGGGCCACCCCTTTTTCCATGAGAAGAGCGGTGAGATCTTCCAGAACCGGGGCATGGCCCTCCCTGGGCACCACATAGGCGCACATCCGCTCACCGAGTTTTTCGTCGGGCATCCCCACCACGGCCACCTCAAGGACCTCCGGGTGTTCGAGCAGGTAGTTTTCCACCTCCTGTGAGCTGATGTTGTAACCGCCCCGGATGATGATGTCCTTGGCCCTTTCGTAAAAGGAGAGGCAGTTGCCTTCCCGGATGCGGAAAAGATCGCCGGTTCTGAAGAAACCATCGGGCGTGAAGCTCTTTTCGGTGACCTCAGGGTTCTTGAAGTATCCCGCCATAAGGCCCGGTCCCCTGTATATCAGCTCGCCCACATCCCCCACCTCCGTCAGCTCCTTTCCCAGCGGATCGACGATTCGCATCTCGATCACCTCGGATGCCCGGGAGTTCCATTTGGCACCCGGCTTGCCCCATTGCGGGAAATGATCCGCCCGCAGCTCCATTGCGGGAATATCCGCAAGGCCCGCCACGATGCAGGTTCCCTCGTTCTGTCCCCAGATGTTGCCGATGTCGATGTCCCACCGCCGCTTGAACTCCTGCATGGTCCAGAGGGAGGGGGGAGCCGAGCCGAGGGTGATGTTCCGGAAGGAGCTCAGGTCGAACCGTTCCACGTCGGGGTGCTTTGCGATCATATTGGCCAGGGCCGGCACCAGCAGGGTGTAGTTGGGCCGCTCCTCCATGATCTGCCTGAAGAAGCCCGGGGCGTCAAAGGGGTGATGGAGCACCATGGTCCCGCCCATGATGATCCAGGGGATGAACACGGTTCCCACCGACGCCATGTTGGCCAGGGGGCCCGCCGTGAGCAGGGTGTCGCCGGGGCGCATTCCCCCCGGCTCCTGGAGCAGGGCCATGCCCACCCAGTTGTTGTGGCTCAGGGGGCAGCCCTTGGAACGGGCCTCGGTGCCCGAGGTCCAGCAGATGGTGAAGATATCGTCGGCGTCCCCGGGGATTTCGGAAAGGGCCGGGTTCACGGGTTCCCGGATCATCTCCAGCAGGTCCTCGTAGACAAGAACCCTTGAGATGGACGGTGATCCCCTTCGCAGCCGCTCTCCCATCTCGGCGTGGGCAAAGCCGTTGAAGGCTCTTGCGGTGATAAAGAGGGACGCCTTTGTGAGATCCGCGATATACCCCAGTTCCGCCTCCCTCCACAGGACCGGGGCAGGGGAGATGATTCCCCCAACCCTCGATATGGCCAGGTAGAGCATGGCCAGCTCCCAGCAGTTGGGCAGCTGGACCATGATCACGTCGTCCTTCTTGATTCCCATGGCAAGGAGGGCAGATGCGGCGCCGTCCACGGCGCGTTCCAGTTCGGAATAGGTAAGTCTTTCCTGCGGACTTCCCAGGAGCTCGTTCTTGTTCGGTGGATCAACAATGCAGATCCGGTCGGGGTCCTTTCGGGCATGGGACCTGAAACGAGCAGGCAATGTGACACGGCTCCACACTCCCATATCGGTATACTTCCGGATGCTCTCCTCGGACGTTAAGATCATTTTGCCTCCTTGGGTCCCGGCGTTTGCCGGGTAAGTTTGATGATCCTGTAAAAAGTCACGCTTCGAAAAATTGTACACAACATGAAGGCGCCGCCGCGCTACGGAGTCGCTAAGTGTTGTGGTTGAAAAATGTGCTGCAGACTTTTTTTACATGGGCATCAAGTTTGATGAACCGGTAAAAAGTCGAGCTGCATTAATCAGAAACATCATCCAGGCGGTTGGTGTCCTGAACGGTAGCGTTTGGTGTCGTCGAATTGATGTACCGGCAGGCCGGCATTCCACGGGGGAAGCAGGCTGTTTCCCATGAGGGAAAGGACACCCCAAAATCATAAACTGATAACCGATTGGGTTGAAAGTGCATTCGGCCAGCCTTTTCCACGCGGCTCCCGGATCGCCGTTACCCTGTTGTTACAATGCCGTTTCCCAGTATTTTCTTGCCGTCCTGGTTGAGGGTGTGGACGATATGGCGGTTGTCGCCCGTCTTCCAGCCCTCGGTGATCAGGGTGTCTCCGGGGTACGCCACATTCATAAAGCGCACGGACAGGGATTTCAGGCGGTTCGGCTCGCCTTTGCAGGCGCTGGACAGCACGGCCCTGCCGGCATAGCCGAAGGTGCAGAGGCCGTGGAGGATGGGGCGGTCGAATCCGCCCTTTTTCGCGAATGCCGGGTCGATATGGAGCGGGTTCCTGTCGCCGGAAAGGCGGTACAGGGCGCACTGGTTTTCGGGGACGGTCGCAATGACCCGGAAATCCGGCTCGATTCCTTCGGGGGGATTCACGGGCGACGTTTTGGGGCCGCGCGGGCCTCCGAAGTTTCCCGCGCCCCTGTCGACGATAACGGCCCGGTTTTCAAACAGCAGTTCGCCGTCCCCGTTCCGGGTTTCAAAACGCACGTTGACCACCGCGCCCTTGTCGCCCTTGTCGTAAACGGATTCGCAGAAGGTGGTGGTATAAACGGTTCCCGATGGGGGGATGGGCTTGTGCAGGACGATCCCGTGTTCCCCGTGCAGCACCTTGAAGAGGTTCAGCTTCGATTGGGGAACAAACACGTCCATTAAAACGGGCATGAATGGCACCACCGCAAAGGTGGGAAACACCTTGAGGTTTTTTTCATACAGGAAATCCAGCTCCTCCGTTCCCGCCCCGATGCCGAGGGCGTAGAGGATCGCCTGATCCTCGGTGTAGGTAAAAGCCGCAGGGGCAAGTACTTTTCCGACGATATCCGGGTTGATGGCCATTATCGCATCTCCTTGGACTGCTGAATTTTTATTGAATTGGGCAGGGCAGGGGAGGTGTGTTGTCCGGGGAGAGAGAGGAAATAGTGTAAATCGATGTTCTCGCCCTGCCGATGTATTTTTTTATAGGGACGATTGCTTATAAAACCGGCAACTAAATATGCGAACCAGACGCTGAAGCATAGGTAACCGGAGTTACGGAATCCTACATGGAGAAGCCGCCCCCGCAGACCAGCACCTGTCCGGAAACGTAATCGGAGAGGGGAGAGGCGAAGAAGAGGATCGTTCTTGCCGCCTCCTCGGTCGTGCCGGGGCGCCCCATGGGGATCATGCCGATAAAAAGATCGCGTTGCCCGGCGGGAATGCCCACGGCGACCTTCTCCGTGCCCGTATCGACAGAGATCCCCTTTTCCTTGTCCTGGGTCAGGCGGGTGTCTATAAAACCGAAGGCCACGCAGTTGGCCTGCACGTTGTAGCGGGCCCACTCCTTGCTCATGGTTTTAGTGAGTCCGATAATACCGGCCTTGGCCGAAGCGTAGTTCGACTGCCCGAAGTTGCCGCCCGTGCCTGCAACGGAGGAGATATTGACGATCTTCCTTGCCGGGGTCCTGCCGAATTGCTCCATCTCCTGTTTGGCGGCGTCGCAGAAAAGGGGCTTTGCGGCCCGGATGATCCGGAACGGCGCCTTGAGATGCATGTCCAGGATCTTGTCCCACTGTTCGTCGCTCATCTTGTGGATCAAGCTGTCCCATGTGATGCCCGCGTTGTTGACGATGATGTGGAGGGCGCCCCAGGTATCCGCCGCCGTCTTAACGATTTTGTCCGCGAAATCGGGCGCCGTGACATCCCCCACGCAGGCGACGGCCTCGCCGCCCAAGGCGGAGATCGCGGCGACGGTCTCCTCGGCGGGATCGGGGTCGATATCGCTCACCACCACCTTTGCCCCCTCCTTTGCGAAGAGAAGGGCGGTTTCCCGTCCGATACCCCTGCCGGAACCCGTAATCAAGGCCACTTTGTCTTCGAGCATTTTTTCCATGGGTCACTCCTTTGGTTTTTTGAAATGTGGTTGGATGTCATAATAACAGTCGTCGGGCATCAAGGGGCGACCAAGGCCCGTCAACCGACGATCAACGGAAAAGGTGCGGCTTTCTTGCCCCTTCCGCGCTTAATCGTCAGTCCCTGCCGATAATGGTCAGGCTGCAGATATTGGCATGGGGAAGCCCTCCGAGATTGTGGGTCAACCCGAGGCGGGCATTCCTTACCTTTCGCTCCTCGGGAACCCTTTCAAGGAGCTGTTCGTACATGGCGTAGATCATCCTCAGGCCCGACGCCCCAACAGGGTGGCCGAAGCATTTCAGGCCGCCGTCCACCTGGCAGGGAACCTGTCCGTCAAGGTCGTAGAAGCCGCCCATCACATCCTCGCAGGCCTTGCCCGGGGCCGAGATATGGAGGTCTTCCATGGTGACGAACTCGGTGATGGAAAAGCAGTCGTGAACCTCCATCATATTGATCTCTTCGCGCGGGTTCTCGATTTTGGCCTCGGCATAGGCCCGCTTTGCCGCAATCCGCGTGGTCGTGAAACCCGCCCCGTCCCAGGTGTTGAAGGAGGCCTCCTCGCCGGAGCTGACGCAGGCCTGGAGGGACTTGACCTTCACCAGATCCCGGTTGGGGGCAAGGCTCCTTGCGATCGCAGGGGTGGTGACGATGGCCGCCGCGGAACCGTCGCTCACGCCGCAGCAGTCGAAGAGCCCCAGGGGGTACGCGATCATGGGGGCGGCCTTGATCTTTTCAATCGGCACGGCCTTCCTCAGGTGCGCCTTGGGGTTCAGGGCGCCGTTTGCGTGGCTCTTGGCGGAGATATGGGCGATGGCGTCCTTGATCTCCTCCATGGGGACATTCCACTTGGCCGAGTAGGCCGTTGCCAGCTGGGCAAAGAGGCCGGGCGCCGTTGCATTGGCCCCCCGGAGCATCTCCATGGCCCCGAACGCACCGGCCATGGGCAGCCCGGGGTAACCCGTGTCCTTGAGCTTTTCAACGCCAAGGGCCAGCACGATGTCGTATGCCCCGGAGGCGACGGCATAGCAGGCCCCCTTGAACGCCTCGCTTGCCGTGCCGCAGAAGTTTTCCGTTCGCGTGATGGGGATATAGGGCAGTTTCAGGGTGGTTCCCAGGGGGATGGCCGACTTGCCCAGGCTCAGCCCGGAATAGCAGGTGCCGAGGTATGCCGCCTGGATCTCCCTTTTCTCGATCCCGGCATCCTCCAGGCACTCCATGAACGCCTCGATCATCAGGTCCTCGGCGCAGGACTCCCACCTTTCGCCGAAACGGGTGCATCCCATTCCCAGAATTGCGACTTTATCTCGAATGCCTTCGGCCATTTATTTCACCTCCTGTTCGGGTACGGCCTTCCAGAAGTAGCCGGAAACGCCTCGTTTTTTATCCTCGTATTTCTTGCGGAAACTCATGGCGACGGGCATCCCGGTCCTGATCTGCGAAAGCTCGCAGTCCGTCAGGTCGAAGAGGTATTTGCCGCCCCCTTCGAAGGAGAGCTGTCCGTAGATTGCCGGAGGGTTCAGGGAGGCGGCCAGGTTGTCCCCGGTAAAGCTGTCGATCCGGCCGATCTTGTCCGAGAAGCGGTATTCCGCCATATCGTCCGTCTTCCCGCACTCGGGGTTGACGCAGACCTTCTGCCGGGGATAATGGGCCGTGCCGCATTCCCTGCATTTTGTTCCCCAGAGTCCCAGGACCTCCTTTCGCTTCCGCCACAGGAGGGTCCAGCGGGTCCATTCGTCCTCTTCCGACCTGAGGCCCAGGTCTCCGGGCAGGATATTCCGCCAGACGAGGTACTTGGCGTAGTTGTCCAGGGGCGCGCGGCAGGCAAGGCTTTTGGAAATTCCGTTTCGGGATCCGCCTTCCCGGATATTGTCGGTCGCCGTAAAGCAGAGGGCATCGCATCCGCTGCCGAAACTCACCACGAGGATATTGTCCCCGGGGGCGGCTTTTTCGAGGGCGGCGGTGAGCATCACCAGGGGATGGGCGCATCCGCTCTCCCCGATCTCCGCCTGGAGGTTGTCCTCGCAGACCTCGGGGGAAAACCCCAGGATCCCGGCAAGATTTTTTCTTGCGGCGGGATAGATGCAGGGGAAGACGATCCTGGAAAAGTCGGAGATCTCCATTCCCAGTTTTGAAAGAAGCCCCTCCACCGCCTCGGGAATCAGCTTTTCCATGCCCGCGTCCCGTATCCAGCGCTCCTCCCACTGCCGGTCGCAGGTTTCCCCCGCCCCGCGATAATGGTCCACGAAATCGTAGGTGGTGGAAAAGGAGCCCCTGTACTCGGCGATCACCCCTTCGCTTCCCACGGTAAAGGCCGCCGCCGCGTCCCCGAAGATCATCTCCTGGGGGGAGGCGGGTTTGCCCAGCCGGCAGTCCGAAGCCGTTACCAGCGCCTTTGACACCCCTTTTGCCGCCACCGTTTCAAGGGCGGCCAAAAGGGCCGTGGTGCCGCATTTGATTGCGCCGGTGAAGTCGGCGGCGCGGATGCGGTCGTCGAGCCCCAGGGCAGCCGTGATGATACCGGCATTGAGCCGCTCCCTGTACGGCATTGAGGTGGAGGCAAAGTAGAGCCCCTCAACCTCCGAGCGATCCGTTCCCCCGAGGGCGTCGATGCCGGCCGCCACCGCCATGGTAATGCTGTCCTCGTCGAAATTGGCCACGGCCTTTTCACCGCGCGAGTGACCCGCAACAGCCGGGTTAATCCAGCCCATGGCCTTGTAAATGAGCTTTCTGTCCAACCGAAATCGCGGCACATAACCGCCGTATGAGCAGATTCCAACCATAACCGCTTCTCCTCGTCTTAAACGCGTGTTGTTGCGTCCCCGGTATGGATTGCCGGGTGCGCGTGGATCAAAAACAGGATTCCGGGATGCGGCTGTTTGAAGAATATGATCCGGCGGGTTGCCCTGCTAATCTGAGTGCACGGGAAAGTGGGTGAGTCCAATAAACGGCGTGCACGATCCGCCCGATCACATCCTTTACAATGGTGTCGTTGAGCCTTCGCCTGTTACCGCATCAAAAACGTATGAGATTTGCCGATGTTGAATCGAACGGTCACCCGGGGCAACCGCTTTGTTCCGTGGATAATGTAAAGCTTACTTACTTTTGATCGAAAAGAGGGCGTCCGGTTGAATCTTCGCCTGGCCGGTATCGTTCATTTTCGTCAGGTTCTCACCCGGAAACCGTTGAGCAGAGTTTCGCATGACTGTTCAGGAAACGATTCCTCATCGATACCCTTTTGATAGGCAATGACCCACCCGAAAGACTCGCCCACGCGGAATCGGGCTTTCGCGTCGGGTTTTCACTCGGAGCCCGTTGAACAGCGTATCGCATATCTGTTCGCGAAATTCGGCCACGTCGATATCCTCTTGATAAATATCGGCTGCCCGATAAAGGACTCACCCACTCGGAGCCGGGCCAATGCGTCAGGTTTTTACGCAGAATCCGTTGAAGAGCGTATCGCATAACTGCCCGTGAAGCTCGTCCACATCGAAGTCTTTTTTATGGACAACGGCTCGCAGCACAAGGTGTTCGATACCGCCCAGTATG
>PPCM01001295.1_pt1 | contig 12010 bp, 9 predicted proteins | sample 1555541 | NCBI WGS metagenome assembly PPCM01 (sample SAMN05284479, study PRJNA326546) | Marine sediment metagenome, whole genome shotgun sequencing project. | isolation source: marine sediment | place: Germany: Wadden Sea | collected 2012-09-05 | reverse complement strand
GTTGTTCGTGGCTCCGTCCATGTCGATCTAGGCTGGAATGTCGTTTTTGACTCGAGCGACAGTCGATAAACAGTCGGGCTGGCGGTTCCGGACGGGCAGGCCGGCGCCTCTGCGGGTATGGCTGTACCCCAAAAGTCAGTCATGTAAGCGCGGACTAAGCTTTTTTCGGGAGAGCACAGGGATCGGATTGGATCGTCGAGAGCCTAGACGACGAGTTGGGCCAAATAAACCGGGTATCTCACCAGGCACACTTCGGCCAGGGTTGGCTGATCAGCCAGGAGCCAGGAGCCTGGCTCCCCGGGGCCTGGAGGCACCGGGCGGAGGGCGACCGAAACTCGCAGGCAATGCCTTCCCAAACCACACACTGGCCTTCCTTGCTGATTTACAGGGACTTGTTCATGAACTTGTATTTGGCAAACATGAGCCACCACTTGGTCAAGTTCCCCTCCTCGTCAAACACGCACTCAGAGAGACGCTTGGCCATGTCGACACGGTAGGCCTTCATGCCGGCAGTCCAGCGGTCCCGCTCCGCACGGTCCTCGGGCGTGCTGAGGATGCCGCGGAGGGCGAACGTCGCGTCACCGGGAGCGCTGAACGAGTTGATAGCAATCATGTTCAGCACGTTGAGAGCAGACTTGGGGTCGGTGGGCTTCTTCTTTTCAAGCTCCTTGACGCATTGACAGATAAATAGAGTCAGGTAGACAAGTGTGCGGTCACCAGCACCCTTGATCTCAAAAGTCTTGCTGAGCACATTCGCCTTGAAGTACTTCAGGACCTCCCCAACCATGTCGTGGGGAGCCTCGTAGAACCCACATCCACATGCAACATCTACAGGTGCTTCGTCGTTCAGTTGAGAGTGGTACACCATTGGGAGTAGTGTTTGTTTTTCTGGAACTCTAAATCGAACGAGATTATAAATCATCTGGTCACTGAACTAAAGTACGCCATTGAACACCTAAGCGCAGTATACATCATATGCCGCCATGAATAGAAAGTTTTTTTGGAAAACGAGATGGCCTGCAGATGAATGTTGAGAAGCCGAGGAAGCGTAAGGCACGGCGGTCCAGTAGCAAAGAGCTGAAGCGAGCCATCTTGGCTGGCGCAGCAGATATCGCTGAGGACACGACCATAGAGCAGCTGAAAACCGAGATTCGCTCAGTAGACACCCAGTCAGTGCAGCAGGGGCCCAAACAGTCAATGGGTGGCGTCAGTGCGTGGACAAATGACGCTTTGGCGTCAGATCCGTCTCGCCTAGTCTCTAAGGAGGCCACTGGACGCGGCCAGCGGACGGGTTCGGCCGCCAAGGCTGCAGCAGTGGCGAGCATCAACACTTCGTCTAGCGCCCACCTGGTGCGTGATGGACTGGCCGAGACGATCGCGTATCTCCGAGAGACGGGTCTTTTGCGGCAGGGCCAGGTCCAGGAGCCCGAAGGGCCCGGGACGGCCGCCTTTAGCTATCTCAACCTAGAGTACAAGGATGAGTTCGGGCGGAAACAGTCAGCCAAGGATGTGTTCAAGGCGATGAGCAGGAAGTTCCACGGGACGATGCCGGGGCTGAAACGGCAGGAACGGCGGCTGAGGGAGGGGCAGGGGTGAAGGGGGGAGACGCGATAAAGATAAAGATAAAGACTTGGAACGGGATAGGCTATTGATGGCATGGACTGAAGGACCACATCCGACACGGCACCCCACAGCCTCCTGTGGGGTGCCGTGTCCATGGGGCACCAGGGGGGGGGGGCGTCGGTCATCAAGTGACTATTTATGACATGTGTGGTCTGTACTATAATACACCCTCCGGGGGGACGGGGCCCTCGAGCCAACGGTCAGGGGACCAATGTGGGGTACTGCTCACAGACCGCCGCCCTCCGATATGCCCCGGACAAGGCCCAACACGCGTGCTGGGGATGGTCATCGACGGTGTGCAGCTGAATCGCCTCAACCGGGAGGCCAGTGATGCGGCAGATGGCATTCAACGCCGTCACGGACGTGGCGTGGCCTGGGTCCAGCCGGGCCACCACCACCACGGTATTCTGCCCTGCGAACGCCTCAGCCCCGAGCAATTCCGGTAGGTCCGCCAGTGCGATCTGTACCCTAGTCAACGACGCCACCAGTCCCGCCCCCAACCGCACCGTGCTGTGTGAGGGGGCCAGTATCGCCAGTGACCTCGACCGTCCTATCAACTGGGAGTGGCGCCCCATCGAGATGTGGGCCCCCTCGATAAACCGCGTGTTGGAGGGGGTCGCGTTGATGTAGCGCCGGAAGAGCAGGGGACCCGCCACCGCCAGCTCCCCACTGGGCGGGTCGTGGGGCTGGTCGACCGGGTTCATCAGTCTGACGCGCGATGTCTCGTGGGTCGGCTGGAACGCGGTGCCCTGGGCGGGGGTGACGAATGATGGCCCGGTGCATAACGCCAGGGAGAGGGCCTCGACGGGGCCTGTGAAGGCGATGAGCGGCACCTTGAGGTGGGCAGTCACTCTATCGTGCACATTGGGGGCGACCGGCTCCCCGAGGGTGTGGATGGTGTACACGCCGAGCCGGAGACGAGGGCAGGGTCGGGGGGCCCGGCCCACGAGGATCAGGGCCAGACGCCGCACCAGCTGCACGAGTCGCGGGCCCAGACGCGTGGTGGCGGCCACGGACCGGTCGACATGTCCGATGGCGGACCCTGGGAGATGGGCCACCGTGACGGGGGACCGACGGAGCTGTGCCTTGATGTCGCGGGTGGCGTCGATGATAAACACCGTGTCCCCCAGCTGGGCGGAGGTATACACGATGAGCCGGGCGACCCCCGCGGCGAAGGGCGTGATGGTGGCGAACACGTCCGGACTGGGGGGCTTGGGCTTGGTGTGGAAGCTATCCTCGATGGGGGTGTGGGCGGTCACGGGGCCCGCCCGGGGGATGGCCGTGTCGGGGTAGAGGGGCGCCCCTTCGCACGAGAATAGCCTGCATCGTAGATACGCGACCGCCGTCATCAGCGTCAGGTGGGTGAACTCGATGCCCTCGAGGGTCCCCAGGGCGTGGGTCAGCCGGAACTCGACGATGGCGGGGTCCGCGGGGACGAGGTCGGGTAGCCCCAGGATCTCCTCCGTCTCAGCGAACGGCAGGGACAGCAGGGCAGGGAGGACGATGCCGCGGGTTGACGCCGCCGCCGTGCCTAGCTCGATGGCCTGCTCGAGGGACATCAGCAGCGGGTCGGCGGGGCTCGGCGGGGCGAGGGGATCGCCTGCGTTGCCGGGGATGATGATGGGGAGCTCAAGGTCGCCATCCGCCGCGCGATCAAGGAATACAGGGCGATGGTCAGCGGGGGGGAGGGGCGGCTCCCGGTCCGTGAAGGAGAACGAGTCCTCGCCCATGACGAACGATAGATGAACCAGGGCCCGTCCGAGCTTGACGTGGGAGAATCGGCCGGGGGAGTAGTACCGGGCCGGGTCACACCCAACGTCCTCGATGAGGGGGTTGGGGCACATCACACACACGTACGGCACGGCCTGCGTCTCTATCGCGTGGTATACGGAGAGCATCTGTGAGGGATGAACGAATATGATACGGGGACGCGTCTCACGGATAACGTGGACAAGGTGGGAGAGGCGGGGCGACGGGGGAAGCATGACGGACACCAGGCCATAAGAGAGGGCCGCAGAGTCCACAAGAATGCCCTCGTGGCCGTTGGGAGCGATGGTGACGCAGCGATCCCCCTTGGAGAGATTGAGGCGCCCAAACGTGAGATGGAGCGCAAGAACGTCCACCGCAAAGGCCTCATAGGTTATCTTGGCGTGTTTTCCCTGGTTGGGATCAATAAAAGTCTCCTTTGGGAAGTTCCGAAATGCTGAGAAGAGATTGCTCCGATATGTTCGTCGTGAAACGTTCGAATAGTTCTCTTGTGACCCTTGCGGGTAACGCTCATTCCTGTCCTTCATAGAGCACGGGACATCCAGGAACCTGCTGGTTCGCCGGGACATGAATGAGGCCGTTATTGTTGATGCAGCAGTTTTTTATATTCCCATTGTTAGGAGGCGTCGGGAACGCACCTGGCTTGCCCATCTGTAGCGTATACAAGTGGGTGACATCCACGAAATGTTTTCAAATTCAGAAGAAGTGGACCGCCGTGAAATCGACAATCCCCACTTTCACCTCAACGTCCGCCGCAGAATCCGGCGTCGTGGTAGAAACGGAAAAATCACCGTCCCCTCGAGATTTGGGGTCTAATCAGATTTCCGTTGTGATTCCATCCCGTCGGACCTCGGCCACCACAATATACACGCCGTGATGATGGCCATTTACTGTACACCCTACTCTATGACATAATCCAGGTCCCATTCGGGGAGCTGGCGGGCGGGGGCCAGGAGATCATACGTCCTCCCACGCCGCTCCCGCTCCAGCACCAGGCGGCCATGGTCCCCGGGGCCCCGGATGGGGACGCGTTCGTTCATCTTGGCTATGGAGAATGTCTGACCCCCTCCAATGAACCTCTTACCGCGAGGGATCACCGTGTCGTCGGCAACAGGTACCGTAGGCCGCTCTGTAGTGTCGATGGGGAAATGCCGCGCCTGCCGCTCACCGAGGACGCCCGCCCGGGCCCGCTCGGCGTTTGTTGTGGACGCTACGACCTGTTCCACGGTCGCCTTCTCCGTCTCCGCTAACCACTGGCTGGCCGACGCCCCAGTAATCGCGGTGTTCGGGGTGGCCTTCCGTCGGACGAACTCGCGTCTGATGGCCTCGGACTGCTCCTTCTTCGCCATCTGCCGCGCCAGTCTATTCTTGACTGTGAACTCCAAGTCGGCCCTCCTCTCGGACGGCGACATGAGGGACTTGGTCTGGGGTGGGGTCGCCTCGATAATACGGTCCGGCTCCACCACTCCCCCGCTACCCTTGGCCACACCCCGCACCAGCACGGCGTGGGAGCCCGGCCGGGACCGGGCGTCGGCCTTCTGGACGGGCTCGGTGTTCACAACGCGATCCCGTAATGATTGGGTCAGTTTGGCGGTCGCTTTGTCCTCTAGACCGACGGTGGCGACTGTATTCCCGGCTTTGATGTGATTGGAGGCATACCTGGGGATGTTCATTGTCTGGGGCCTCTGGATATTCATGGACGTGCCCGGTTGGCGGACATCAAAGAATGTAGTCAACCTCTCTGCACTTGATAGCCGCGTTGAAGGTCTCATAATGATGTGATGATGTCCCCGACGGTTGTTTGTGTAAGATTCAAAATTCACGGATTTATTAGATCTGTGACGGCCTAATATAGCGGGATGCAACCACATACGGCATGTTGTGGTAGGCTGTACACCAGCCAAATACATGATTTCTCATATTTGATTTACTTCTCAAAACGAAAACACCTCGTTCATTCCTCCCACACGGCGATGGAACCGTGGTTCAGATACTACCATTTCCAATCCGACGTGAATGGCTTGATCGACAAGACTTACTCTCATTTGCTGCTCGAGCACACGTTCACATCCTTTGATCACCACCCAGACAATGAGTTCTTCGCATGTGGCACAAGCAAGGGGGACGTTGTGATATTTGACCCGAACGGTAACTGTCGCTGCGTGCTTAAGACGTCCAACTGGCACAAGGGCGCTGTTATCAGCCTCAAGGTTACGTCGGACTATTGCATCAGCGCATCCCCCGAGTGCGTTGTAGCGCATCCCCTATACCCCGACGTAGCCAAGAAGGAGGGCATCACGCACATCCCCCACCCCGAGAAGATCACCACCATCACACTGGACGATCTCCAGTCGACGATATCAGCCTGGACGTACATCGCCGGACACATCGACGGGTCCGTGACCCGGGTCGTGGGCGAGAGGGTCAAGGGCAAGGTGCGGCACCGGTCCTCCGTTGTCCAGGGCACCGAGGCGTGCCGTTGCCCCGTCCACGCGATCTGTGACCTCGTCGGGGATCGTATGGTCGTCGTTAGCGATATCGGCACCATGCTCGTTGACGTCTCCGGCAAGACATACTCACACGTACCCCCTGTCCGCGGTACGGTGCCGTGGGACGTGGGCCACGCCTCCATCGCGTCCACCGCAGCCTCTAACACCCACGCGGCCATCGTCGCCGTCGGGTGGGGCACCATAGTCTCCGTCATGTCGGTCGACACCCGCGGGGCCGCCCCACGCCTCACCCCGATGCGGGAGTTCAACATCGGGGAGACCGTCCTTGGTGTGGCGTGGCGCGGCGACGACCTCATTGTCCTCTCCACGGACGGATCGGGTTACCTAGCCGTGCGAGGGGTCGAGCCGATGGAGCCCCGGGAGCTGCTGTCGGACCGTCTGGACGTTGATATGACCCTGGACATGTCGTCCACGACCATCCTGCCCGTCCGCCACAAGGACCCGTCGGGCAGACCCCAGACAAGATTCGCCGTCTTCACGCGCCGTCAGATCCTCCGCGTCGTCCCCTTCACCCTCCGGGACCGGGCCCTCTACCTGGAGCGTGCCGGACGGCTCTCCGAGGCCGTGGAGGTCGCCCAGCAGGTCCGGGACGTCGCGCTCCAGGTCCGGCTCGGGACCGCCTTCCTCCGGGGCGAGGTGGAGAACGGGAGGATCGCGTCCGTCAAGGCCGTGGCGGCCGTGGTGCTCCGGAAGTCCAGCAAGGCGTGGGCCGACTTCATCTTCGCTGCGTGTCGGTCGACCCAGCTGGCGGAGATCGTGCCTCTCATCCCACCCGCCGGTGTCAGGCTACACTCCGAGGTGTACTTCGCCGTCATTGGAGCCCTCATAGGCACCGGTCAGTTCGACGTCCTGGCGTCCACCATCAACCGCTTCCTCCTCGCCGATGTCATCCAGGCCAAGCACCTCCTGCCCGTGCTCCGTGAGGCCCTCACCAAGAACCCCACCGACGTCGACCTGCACGAGGCCATCGCGTCGGCCCACCACCACCTCGGTGACTTCGAGTCCGCGTGCACGACGTACATCCAGGCCAAGTCGCCCAAGATCTTCGACTACATCGAGCGGAACAGACAATTTGGTGTGATGGCCGGCGACAGTCAGAACGTCAACCACATCAACGAGCTCATCCGCATCGACCCTGGCCGCGCCATCACACTCTTCGCCGCCCACCCCGACGCCCTGCCCGCCCGGCTCGTGCGGGACCAGCTGTCCACCAATGGCCCGATCCTGTTCAAGTACCTGGAGGCGCTGGCCCGGCGGTCGACATCCCTGGTGATCCCGTTCAGCGACAGGATGGTGGAGCTGTACGCCGAGTACGGGACAGAGGATGGGCTGCAGACGTTCCTGTTCAGCCGGTTGGGGGACATCAACCACCAGGCCGCGCTCAACGTGTGCACGACCCACAAGCTGCACCACGCGGCCCGCACCATCTACCTCCACACCGGCCAGTTCATCGACGCACTCCGGCTTTCCGTGATGGAGCTCGGGTCCGTCGAGCTCGCCGCGGAGGCTCTGGACATGGCGCGCGTATCGGCCAGTGCGGCCCAGCACGAGTCGCTGACCCTATTGTTCCTGGAGCTGGTCCAGGCCAACCAACTCGTCGGGGAGCTCCTCGACCTGTACCGGATCAGGAACGACCTGCCGCTGCTCCAGATCGTGAAGGACATCGACGTCGACTCGACCATCCCCAACCTGGCCGACCGCCTGAAGGCCGTGCTGGGGTTCGAGTTCCTGAACGTGTCGCTGCTGAGTGACTGTGATGCAGTGTTCCACGCCGATGTGCTGTGTCTACTGGCCGACCTCCGGGCCCAACAAAGACGGGGGCAGGTGGTGCACGTCAACGCTCCTTGTAGCGCTCCGGGGTGTGCTGCCGACATCGCGGGCACGACTGACGGACTGGTGGTGTTCGGGTGCGGCCACACCTACCACGGTGCTTGTTTATCACGACTGGGTGGTGAATCAACGTGCCCGGCGTGTGGCTCCGTCAACACCGGTGGGTGACCCTCACCGTCGCTCTACAGCTTGTTAAATATCTCGTCCCGCACCTTCACTTTATAGATACCATTTACCTTAACAACCCGTCGCTCTACCTGCTGCTCTGTCCGAACTTCCCGAAGAAGTCGTCCGTGGCCTTGTTGGCCAGCTCCTCCTCCCTCGCGCGTGCCGCCCGTGCCTGCTCCTCCTTCTGGGCGGCCAGCTCCTCGGCGAGCCTCTGGCGTTGCTCCCTCTGGAGGCGCGCCACACGCCTCTCCTCCAACATGATGGCCCGGGACACGGACTGCTCGTACCGTGCCGCCTCCTCCTCCTCCTGGGCCTCGCGTGCGGCCCGGGCCTGCTTCTCGACGACCTGCCCCTCAACCTCAGTGTGGATGGCGTCGACGGCCTCGCGGGTCAACCCCTTGTAGTTATAGGGCACGTAGCGGTTAGGATCGACCGCAGAGACAGTGGTGGCGCGCGCCTCGTTCAGGAACGCGCTGCCCGCCTCCTTGGTGACGTGTGCGGCCTCCTGGGCCCTCTCTTCCTCCAATCTCGCGCGGCGGGCGGCCTCGGTCTCCTCGCGGATGGCGCGGTTCATTTCAAGGGTCTCCCGGCGCATCCCCGCTCGCTGCTCGTCGGCCCGGCGCTGCATGGCCTCGATCTTGGCCAGCCCTGCCATCACGGCCTCATCGGCCTGGCGCTCCTCCTCCTTGGCCTTGAGAGCCAGCCGCTCCTTCTCCGCCTTCTGCTCCTCGAGCCACCCGTGGAGCTGGGCCTTCTGCATCTTGACACGCTCGGCCATCTGGAGGTCCTCGCCCGCCATAACCTGACCGGATGACACACCGAGACGTTCATCCTCATCCCCCGTGCGGATGGGCTGCTGCATGGCCTGGAAGCGGGGATGGTTGATGTCGTACTCCCGCCGCATCTCGAACGTCTGGTGCTGCTTCCGGAACTCGTTCAGATCAGCACGCATGGCTCTTTGACGCTCCACTGTCGCTCTCTCGGCCTCCAGGATGCGCTCCTCGACCTGGCCGCAGTACTCGGCGTACTCCTTCTCCATTTGTTTCTCCAGACGCTCCCGCTCCTTCTTCTCCTCAATCTGGGCCAGCAGTGTCTCGGAATCGCGGCCAGTTTGCCGTTTCTTCGGGTCTAGGATACGCTCGCGGCGCTCTTTCTCCATCCGCCTGCGCTTCTCAATGATCGCGGCCTCGCGTTGCTCTTCTGTTGGGTCACCGAACAACATATCAAGTGTTTCTGTATTTGAAAAAATCGTCGTTAAATTTTTGTCTATAAATTCGTTAAGCAGCTTGACTGCAGTGATACGTAATGGCGACGGTGAACTCCTACTGTCCCCGTCAGTTGTTGATGTTTTTGAGACAAGTTGACATTTTCACCAAGTTCTAGAACTTTCACAAAACATGGCTGAAGAGGAGCAGCTATCCCCGATCGAGCTTGAACACATCATTGGCCTTTCCGGCTGTACCCAATCAAAACTCCTGGCTGTCAACCCAGTGAAACAAGATGAGATTATCCACTCTGTGGGCCAAAAGGTTGTCATTTCGCAGCTAACCGACGCGCACGACCAGACTCTGCTGTCGCTACACACCGCCAACGTTTCCGTGATCCGCATGTCCGAGTCTGGTGCTCTGTTCGCCACCGGGCAGGTAGCGGACGACTATGGCCAGTGCTGCGTTATTGTGTGGGAGACCGCCACGCGAGAGATGCTGTTCCGGATCGAATGCCATCCCGAGGGCGTGCACGACCTTCAGTTCTCGCCCGACGAGGAGATGCTGGCCACCAGCGGCGTGTCGGACAACACCATCGCTGTCTGGTCCCTTGCCACCGGCCGCTTCGTCGATTCCCAGACCAGTGGTCCGACCTTCATCGCCTGGGCCCCCGTATCCCGTCGCCGCCGCCCCACGTACCACCTGGCGTCGGCCCAGGGCAAGACTCTCCTGACGCACCAGCTGGAGTACGACCGAGGCAGCCTCGCGTACAGGATGTCGACCGAGGTGGTGTCCATGCCGTCGACCGGGCTCGTCCGAAGCTACACGTGTGGCGTGGTGGACCCCAGCGGGACCTTCCTCCTGGCGGGGACAGGATCGGGCGACGTCGCCATCGCCAACCTGAGGGAGCTGGTGTTCAGGGCCTACGAGAACGTTGGGGGGGCCGTCAATGCTATATTCGCCGTGGGTGACCCCGCCGTGATCTACACGGTCGGTGTCGACGGCGCCGTGTGCAGGTTGGCGGGGTCGGACCAGAGGTGGGCCGTCGAGAGGCTGGCGGACGGCCCCAAGGCGTTCTCGGCCGCCATCAGGGCCGACGACCTCCTCGTCGCCAGTGCGGACGGCTCCCTCGCGTCTGTCAGCATCCATGACGGCCACCGCACCGTCCTTGCCAACCACTCGACCTCGGCGGTGACTGCGGTGTGCTGCGGGACCGCCAGCGACACGGTCTACACCCTGACCGCTGCGGGCGACGTGATGGTGTGGAGCCTCGTCGAGTACACCCTGCTGCACCGGGAACACGTGACCGACGCCCCCGGCACGGCCATCGCCATCCACGGCGGCTCCCTCTACACCGGGTGGGGCGACGGCAGCCTCATCGTGCTGGGGGTCCATGACGGGCACCTCACCCGGGCCCAGCACGTCCCCAACATCCATAAGGGCGGGGTGACCGCGATATCCGTCAACGACCTCATGGTGGCGACCGGCGGCGGGGACGGCATCGCCCGGCTGTGGTCCCTCCAGACCGTGCAGTTCGCCTCGCAGCACGCCTTCCACACGTCGCCCATCACGGGCCTGGTGTGCGACACACTCGTCCCCCACATCCTGCACGCCGCCGCGTCGTCCGGGATCTGTACCATCGACGTCCGGTCTGGGAAACGTATAAAGCAGTTCCCCACGGTGGCCCAGCCGACGACGACCCTCATCCAGCTGGCCCACGGGGACAAGCTGCTCGTGTCCGGCACCGCAACGGGTCAAGTCCGGTCCCAGGACTTCGACATCCCTGCCCCGATCGCCGTGCTGGAGACTGGGCACCACGTGGCTCGCGTGGCGGCAGACTCGGCGGACATGGTGGTGGCGGTGGCCACGAACGGTCCTGAGCTGCTGTTCCTTGACGCGCGTCGCCTAGCCCAGGGTGTGGATGCCATGATCCCCGGGGACTACGGGGCACACGTCAGACGGTGCACCGACCTGACGTGGACGGGGGACGGGCGGCAGGTGGTCAGTGTGGGGGAGGACGGCGAGGTGTGCGTGTGGAACTACTTCCCCGAGGAATAATGTATAAAGATCACTTGTTGAGGATGATGGAAGGGACGGGGGGGAATCGACGTCCCTTGTCCCTTGTTGCCTTGATGGTTATGGCCAGACCACATGACTGTCAATGCCTGCATGACACATGATCCCCCGATGCCAGATGAATGGATTGCTCGTCGTGAAATCTGGCGGAGACAGATTGAGAGATGGAGATGCAGGAGATTTTGTGAGGGCGGGAATGATGAGAGCCAGCGGTATGGCCAATAGACCAACAATCACGCCCACAGAAAACAGTAGCAGTGAAATCAGGAACATTGTGTCTGTACACTTTTAAAGCGTTGACTAAAGTTCGAAGACTGGTGCGGGCGGCGTCCGACCTCCTGGCTCACACCATCAGTCGCCCCAAGTCCGGGGTGGACGTGGTTGAACTCACCGGGCATCTGGATAGGGCGTTGCATGGGCCAGACAAGGACCTGGTCGACATATCATGTGAACTAGTCGACCGGATCGAGGGCAAGCTGCCAAGGAAACTCAGAAAGCAGCTGGAGAAGCAGGTTAAGGCCGTGCGCGCGGCCCAGCACAGACGGCCCGCCTAGGGATGTCGCATGCTGTTTGGCTCGCTACCGTCCTGCACTTATTCTTTGTATAAATCGGCATTAGTATTTCCGCTGGCTGAAGTTGGGTGGCCCGACGGGTTGGCGGCCCCGATGTGAGGCGTCCGTCACTAGCAGCACTGGGTCTTGGCCTCACATTCGACGGTGAATAGACTGCGTGTACGATTAACGGGGCGGTCGTCTGAGCGGTCGGATAGGGTCGCCATTGTGTGCACTCACGATAGACGAAGTGTTGCTTTGTATCTCTCGTCTGTTGAAT
>PPCM01001294.1_pt1 | contig 12016 bp, 10 predicted proteins | sample 1555541 | NCBI WGS metagenome assembly PPCM01 (sample SAMN05284479, study PRJNA326546) | Marine sediment metagenome, whole genome shotgun sequencing project. | isolation source: marine sediment | place: Germany: Wadden Sea | collected 2012-09-05 | reverse complement strand
TCTTTAATGATTCTAGTATATCTTTTAGGTTTAATTTTAAACCGTGGCACAAGTTTAATATCTCGTTCATCATCATTAGCAAACTTCATAGTAGAATACTCACCATGTGGGTCAATGATTAGTAATGGAACTTTTTTCTCCATAATTTCTTCTAATAATACACCAACAGTATATGATTTACCAGAACCAGATTTAGCAAGAACAGCCAAATGTTTAGTTAATAATTTTTTAAGATCAATATGAATAGGAATATTCTTTCCATCAAGTTTACCAAGGTATGCACCGTCAGTATCTTTGATTTGAATAATATCTTTAATGAATGCATCATCTGCAAGTAGAACTTCAGTCTTAGGCTTGAATGGTACTCGGATTTGTTGTAATTTACCATCCTTATCATTATATCCAAGAATGTTACATTTAGCAGTCATTTTCTCTTCATCCATCTCAAGTTCAATTACTTGACACAGAACATACTCATAACTAGGATGATAGACTTGAATGAAATCAAATTTCTTAACATCTGCTTCTACAATGAATTTGAATGCAGTTGTTGACGTTTTACCGAATATATGCCCAACGATCATCTATATATATGGAATTTTCAGTGATTTATATACGTTTCTATCCAATAGTAAAAAAAATTAAGAAAAAGTCAAATAAAAAAAATCAAGCATCACACTATAAGTGTGATACATCCTGTTTAATAATTGATTCTAAGATATTATTAATAGGTTCAAAACTGCCATCATCAAGAATAATAAGATCAAATATTTCTAAGTATTTAGCTAAATTCTCATCAAATCCTTCTTCTGTTTTATCCATGTTAAAGAATCCAACTTTAATTACATTATCAGAATCAGTTCCTGAATTCATTTGAGAATCACCAGTAGAATCACCAATCAAAATAATATTACGTCTATCATCAAATTTATCATTAAAATAATAGTTTTCAATATGAGATTCATTCTTATTAAAAGTATGAATAATATCTGACTGATAACCAATAGTCGCACCAGTTTTTTCATCAAATTCTAAAAAGTTTGAAATGATATGAACATTATCCTTTAAAAAATTAAATTGCTTAAAGTAAGCTTCAATATAATTACCAATACCTGCAGAAAATACTACAAGAGGTAAATCATTAGCATCAACTAATTCAATAAATTTAGAAAAACAATCTCTAATATTTGGAGTATGCATATCAATAACTTTATTCAAAGTTTCAACATTAAATTTGTAAGTAATCATTAAATCTAAATGCTTTCTCCACCATTCATCCATGATACCTGATCTTTCATCCATAGTTAAAGATTCATCAATTTCTTGTGGATGGTAAATATCAAATAATTCATACCCCTTTTTAGCATACTCAGGTTCTAATACTTTATAATGACGTGCAAGTCCAATTGTTGCAGGTACTTTATTACCTCCTTCATCATAACATTTAGTAATAGTTCTATCAAAGTCAGATACAATATGTAATTTATCAACACCAGCTTCGCACATAGCGCCAAGCTTAGTTAGGAATGTGAATTGATTTGGAATTAAAATATTTGATTCGTTCATACCAATCTAAAACTTCAGTCTATTAATAAATCTTATCTATATTAATATTCAATAATTTTATATATCAAAATCAAAATCAATTTATTATGAAAGCTGTAATTTTTGATAATGATGGTGTTGTTACATTTTCTGACGAGATGTATTCTGCAAAATTAAAAAGAGATAGAAATGCACCTTCTGATCAAGTTGACCAATTTTTCATAAACACTTTCGTACCATATTGTATGACTGGTAAAGCTGATTTAAAAGATGAGTTTTCAAAAAAATTACCTGAATGGGGAATTACTGATTCTGCTGAAACTATCTTAGATGAATGGTTTAAATCTGAAAACAATGTAGACAATAATATTGTTGTTTTAATCCATGACTTAAAATCTAGAGGTATCAAATGTTATATGGCAACAAATCAAGAAATCTACAGAACAAAATACATGTTAAATGAAATGGGATTCGATTCTTTATTCGACAAAGTATATTCATCAGCTGAATTAGGAGTTAAAAAACCTGATCCAAAATTCTACGAAATAATTCTTAATGATTTAGAAAAAGAAGGTATAAAGGCAAGCGATATTATGTATCTTGATGATTCTGAAAAGAATGTTAAAGTAAGTCGAGAAATGGGTATTCCTTCAATTCTTTACAAAGATTACAAATCATTTACTAAAGAACATATTTTATAATTTTAATTTATAATTAAAAAAGAAAAAAAGACTAATCGTAATTGATTAGTTCTCTTGATATTTCATTAAGTAAGTAATCCGTTTATTTGGAATATCATAGATTTCCATAACAGCATTCATTTGTAAATCATTCTCAGATACATATTCTGCTAATTTAGGATAGACTTTCATAATACCCATAATAATAGACATTTTATTGTAATAAGGAAAACTTGTTACAACGTATTTCTCAACATCTAAAACATTATAATTGTATTTAGTCTTAATGAATTCAATTTTATCTTTATGCTCAGGTTCTAGAATAACACCAATCTTACTTCTTAATTCAGATGCGTCAACTTTTGCAGGATCATCGTAATATAATCCAAATCCTTTAGTTGTTTCAATTTCATCTTCAATTAAATCGTAATAAATTTTATCCATAACAGGACCTGTTTCCTTATAGTCACCAATATAATCTTCAAATACAACATCAAATGGACCTAATTCTTCAACATTGAATTTAATAATGTTAAATGAACCAAAAAATATTGATATTGAAATTACAAGAATAGTGAACATTGCAAGAAAAATTGCACCTAATTTCATAAAATCCATATTAATAATTATGGAAGCTTCATTTATAAAGATTCCTCTAATAAACAACAATATACCTATTATATATAATAGAATAATTTATAAATAACTCGAGTTTTGTCTAGTTCAGTATGAGGAAATATTTTGGTTTCAGGGACAAAACTGAATTTTTAAAGTTAGTTAATGACCCTAAAAATAATGTAAGATTCATAAGATTTCTTTTTGTAGACGTTTTAGGCGATTTACATGAATTTACTATTCCAATTAGTGAGCTGACTGATACTTTTTACCACGGTAAAAACTTTGATGGTGGGCTACTTGGTGCTGCATTCAAAAAAGAAGAAATTGATTTGAAATTTTTCCCTGACCCATCTACTGGTTCTATCTTACCATGGAATTACAAATCACATAATGGTGAATACGAATGGAAAGAAGCAATTATTTTTGGAAACTTAAAGACTGCTAAAGGTGAACAGTATGCTGGAGATCCAAGATTTATTCTAAAACAAAATATTGAAAGTTCAAAAGAAATCATGAAATTTGATCATTTCTACATTGGACCAGAAATAGAATTCTACTTACTACCTGATAATCCAGACATGGACTTTGATGAAAATAGAAATAGAGTTAATTCAGATAAAGAATCTGCAATTAGAAAAGAGATTCAATTATACTTAGAAGAAATGGGTATTGCAACTGAATCAAGTCATCACGAGAAAAGTACATCTCAACATCAAATTAATTTAAAATACGATGATGCACTTAATACTGCTGACAAAATTATGGTATTTAGATATATTGTTCAAACAATTGCTGAAGGTCATAACTTACATGCATCATTCTTACCAAAACCAATTTCAAACTTAGCAGGTTCTGGAATGCATTTACATCAATCATTATGGTTAAAAAGTAAAAATTTATTCTATGATGATAAAGATAGAAATAGATTATCTATGTTTGGTAAAAAATTCATTGCAGGTCAACTAAAGTACGGTGATGATATTACTTTAATTACTAATCAATTCACAAACTCTTACGAGAGATTACATCATAATTCAAATGCTCCATCTTACAAAATTTGGGGAAAGAAAAATACATCCAATTATATTAGAGTTCCAGAAATTCAAGAAGAAAAGAAAAAAGGAACTAAAATTGAAAGTAGGTCACCTGACTCTGCTTGTAATCCATATCTTACAATCGCAACTTTACTTGGAGCTGGTATCCAAGGAATAAAGGAAAATTTAGAATTAGATTTACCATTTAACAAACAATTCAACAAGGTTACTGAAGACGAGTTGAATAAACTTGAAAAGCTTCCGACAAATTTAGAAGATGCTTTAAAAGTCTTCAGAGACAGTAGAATTACTGAAACAATATTAGGTAAAACAATTTTTGAATCTATTATTATAAATAAAGAGAAAGAAATTGAACAAACTAATAGCGATTCAAATAATGGCGAAATTAAATTAAAAATTAGCGATTATAAAATCAAGAATTTCTTACCGAATTTCTTGCATTAATAAAAAATAGGTGAAATTAATATGCCATACGATAAAAGTTTAGATAAGGAAGTTTTTGCTGACTCCGTAGAATTCGAAACAACTAAAATTACTGTAAGTATCTTCTCATACAATGAAGGTATGCCAAAAATTCAGTTTTCAAGAAACAATAGAAACCAAAACACTGGTGACTGGGGTTTCGCAAAATTAGGTAGAATGACTAAACAAGAAATTGAAGCTGCTCTTCCTATTATCCAAAAAGCTGTTGAAAAAATGGATTAAATTTACAGTGGCTATCAATGCCACTATTTATTTTCTTTTTTTTAAAAATATAAAAACAAATTCTAATAATTAAGAATAAAAAAATAATTAATTTTCTTGCGTTAAAGCTTTCATAACACCAGAATATAGTTTATCTACATCATGTTCTTTTAATCCCATTTTCTTATAGTCATGGTTTACAATTAAATCATAACAAGTAGATAATTCTGTTAAAATATAATTTGACTGGAAATAAAAATATGTATTAACTCTATTCAGTGCCTTTAATACAGATAATTTTTCATCCTTATTACTAATATTTTCTTTATTCAATATATCTTCATATTGTTCTAATTGGGACATATACATACCAGTAAAAGTTTTTAACATCTTAAAGCTTATAGTATTTTCAACAATTGCTTCCATGTTTGCTTCTTCTACTTTAGAATAAAAAAAATCAGAATCTAATCCTGTTTTTTCGTAAAAATAACCTGATAAAGTATCGAATTTTGCATACCAATCGTCAAGAGTGTCTTCACTCATAAAAGTTAATGCTGCAAGTAAAGGAGGAACATACATTTCATCAGCTTTCTTTTTTAGTTTCATAAAAAAACGTTCTGAATGATTTAATTCATCAAAAAAATCTTCATCATTAACAAAATATCTACTCGGACTAAACTCAGATAAGTCATTACGAATCACAGATTCAAAAAAATTAATTTCCTTAACTAAAGTTTTCCAATTAAATTTAGGATCATAATTACCATAAATTCCTTTAGGTAAAAAATTTGTAATATTAAAATAATCATAAGATGACATTTTTTTAGCATAGACATCGTAGATTAATTTATTTTCTAAAGATGGTTTTTTTTGATATTTGGGCATCCACAAAGATTCAAATTTATTTTCAACTAATTTAAATTTAGGAAATTTACCTTTTTTCAAATCCATATAAAATACTTCAGAAAAAAATAATGATTTATTTTCATTAGAATTAACTTCATCTACTAAATCATTTAAATTAAATTCTTTGTAATCCATAAAAAAGAAATATTTTTTTCATATATAAAACATCCTAATTATTTAAAATAAAAAAATAAAATTATGCACAAATTATTACTTACTAATGACAATTAAAAAACGCCCGAAAGCCGTCGGAGCCCTTTAAAAATCAATCAAAATCTTTATATAGTGAGTTATTATTTTAATTAAAAAATTCTAAGTCTCGAATGAGATGAGGTGTGTTTAATGGTTTTAAAAAGAAAGAATATTACTAAAAAAAGCCAAAGTCATGCACATGCAAAAACTCCAGCAAAGCCGGATCATAAAACTACTCACAAAGTAGCAAAAACTCCAGCTAAAGCAGAGAAAAAAGCTCCTAAAAAGGAAGCTCATGCGCATACTCCAAAAAAGGCAGTTAAAAAAGAAGAAACTTTCATCGATTATGTTAAACAAAATCCATGGAAATTAACTTCAGTTATTCTTGCAGTATTTCTATTATTAGCAATTGTTACTAATGGTTTTACTTCCGCAGGAGTATTTGAGAAAGTTGATTTTAATTTTCCTAAATTAGCAACTAATGATAAAGCACCTACTGGTGAAGCATCTGAAGTAGTTAAATTAGATTTATATGTTATGAGTCAATGTCCATACGGAACTCAAGCAATGGATGCAGCAATTGAAGCTAAAAATCAATTAGGATCTGCTCTTGAGTTAAACTTCGAATATATTTTCTATGATCAAGCACAGTATGCTGGTCAAGAAGCTGAATTCTGTCATGAAGAACTATGTTCTATGCACGGTGTTAGTGAAAATTTAGGAGATTTCGTTCAATTATGTGCTCTAGACCAAGACAAAGATGAAGCATTCGATATGATTACTTGTATGAATGAAAATGCTGGTCAAATCCCTGGTAATTGGGAAGCTTGTGCTAAGAAAACTAATTTAGATGTTGAAAAATTAAGAACTTGTTACGAAGGCGATCAAGCATTAGAACTTGCAAGAGCAAGTAGTGCTAAATCAAAAGCTGTTAACGCTCAAGGTAGTCCAACTATCTTCATGAATGATGTACCATATTCTGGTAAAAGAAGTGGAGATGACTTTGTAAGAGCTGCTTGTGCAGAATACAAAGAAGAAAGACCTGAAGCATGTGCTAACATTCCAGAACCTGTTAAAGTTAAAGTTACTGTTGTAGAAGCAAAAGAATGTACTACTTGTAACCCTGAAGGTTTAAACGGTGCTCTTAAAAGATTATTCCCTGGTGCTCAATTTGAAACTATCTACGTTGAAGACGCAGAAGGTAAAGCATTAGTTGAAAAATATAACTTAGAAGTTGCTCCAGCATTTATCCTTGATGAAAACTTAATGAAAACTGCTGAAATGAAAAGTAATCCTCAGTTAGCTAACGCATTTACTAAAATGGACGATGGTTCATTTAAGATTAATGATCAAGAAACTGGTTCAACTTATTTCTTAGATGAAGAAAAAAGAAAAGAACAAGAGGAATTATTAAACGCTTATGCAAGTAAAAATTTAGAATTTTTAGGTGCTGATGGAAGTAAACCAAGATTAGATTATTTCGTAATGTCATTCTGTCCTTACGGTAATCCTGCAGATGTTGCAGCACACGAAGTTTACAAACTATTTGGTGACAAAGTAGAAGTTGTACCTCATTATATTATGAATGTACAAGGTGAAGAGTTATCCGCATTACACGGTGTTCAAGAAGCTAACCAACAAGTTAGAGAATTATGTGTTCTTGAAAACGAAGGTATGGATATGTTCTTCGATTTTACTTTAAAGTCAAACGACCTATGTAGTTCTAATGATGCAGACACATGTTGGACTAAAGCAGCAGAAGCTGTTGGTGCAGATGTAGAAGCTGTTAAAACTTGTTTCGAAACTAAAAGTTTAGAAATTGCAAAAGAACAAGAAGCTCAAGTTTATGGAACTTATTCATTATATAATGGAGAGTTAAGAAATCCTTCCGCATCACCAAGTTTCCTAATTGATGGTGAAACTTACAATGGTGGTCGAGATGCTGAGAGTATTAAAGCTGCACTATGTTCCAAATTTGAAAATAAACCTGCTGAATGTGATTTAGTTATCGCAGCACCAGAAGCTCCGGCTCCTGCTGCAGGTAGTTGTTAATTTTGTAAGCCCTTATGGGCACTTTTTATTTTTTTATTTATTTTTTATAATATATCACATTCTAAATAATCACAAAAAATATATAAGTAATAAATCCAATTCTATTTTATGGTTGATAAAAAAGTAATCTCAATATCTGATTATATATTTTATAATACCACAGATGAAAAACTAGAAAAAATTTACTCTGAACAAACACCTTCTACTATAAAAGATAATAATATTGAATTTAATATTGATTTATCTGAAAGATGTAATGAAATAAATAGAGACTATAAATTATTCAAATGTGGAAATAAAACTGTAGATGGAGAAATAAATCAAGAATATTTAATATCAAAAACTTCATTTTATTTAAAAGATAATGAAGTATTCCTAAAGCAAATGGAAAAAACTCTTCAAAATGAGCCAGAATTAGTTTACACAAGTATAATTAAGCAATGTAAAAAAAGAAGATTAAATTTAAAATCAATACTCTCAGATTTAAATTTTAATTATCAAGATTAATATTTTATAGTTCTAGATCTAAGAAATTATTAAAATTCAAATAATTTATTCTGTATCTAAATTTTAATTTAGATGCTAAAAAACTTTTAGAATTCGAAAAGTTTTTTTTGTATCATAATTTCATATTATGATGCTAAAAAGTTATTCAAAAGTCGAATAACTTTTTCTGTTTTTTCATCTGTGTCAAAACTTCACTCTTATTAATCAAGATATCTAAATTATATCCAAATCTTTTCTTAACTAATTTCTTAGCATAAGTTAACATTAATTCCTTTGATGAAAAATTCAATCCTTTAGATTCAAGTGCTTTACGTACAGACTCACGAACAACCCAGACACCTAATGGAGCCCAATATTCATCAGTAATAAATCTAAACGTAACACAAGTACCTTGTCTATGATTATCTCTCATAAATTCAAGAACAGGAAGCCTTGCAGCATAATATCCACCAGCACAGTTTTTAGCATACTCTTTACGTCCAGAAAAAAACTCATGATCACTGGTACTTTCAACATGATCTGATTTATTATACAAACTCTTAGGAAGATAAGTTTCAAATAATTCATAACTCCATACATCAGGAAAAAATAGAACTAAAAAATAATTACCTAAATGACCACCAAAGTATGCAAAGTAATCCATTTGTTTTGAAAAATCTTTAACTTCATTAACTAAATCTTTTCCTACGATATCATCAACAGCAGTTATTGCCCACCTTGTAGGAACCAAACTTCGTTGTTTCTTAACACCTAAATTACCAACACTCAAAAGCTTAGTTAGATAATGCTCATCAAAGTTCTTAGAAAGTTGTTTAATAGCTCCAGCTGCTTTAAAATCGTAATCAGATACTACTTTGTCAATTTTCTTTGGAACTCTTACGTGTTCTGTAATTGCAGCCTTCTTTAATTTAACACTTGGTCCATGAGGAGCAGCATCCTGATTAAAAGATAATCTAAATTGAGGTTTATCCTTAAGATTTAATTCAGTATCTACAGCTTTTTTTGATAATGAAACTTCCTGAGATAATTCCATAAATTTATCTTGAACAGATTTTCGACCAACATAAACGTTTGATAAATAACTTGAATTAACCAAATCAGATCTTAATCCAACTACTTTGTCAATAGAATAATTTTCCTTTGACCACAATAATGGATTATCATTTTGATCATACTTCTGAAAATCAGTAGATAAAAAACCAACATTAACATTAGGATGTCCAAAACGACCAACGAAAATATTAGGAGTTTTACCATAGAAATCTTGCTTAAAGTTAAGATTAGCACGCTTTTGAAATTTTAATTTAGCATAAATAGTACATTTATGTCCACACCATCCACGTCCTTTACACTTAATACAAGTATTCACAATAGTAAGATTATCATCTTTCTTTTAAAATTTTGTTTAATTTTTTATCCATTACTACGAACTGGTTAAAACAGCTGAATTCGATAGATTTAAAAGATTAACGCTTAAAACAAAGCAAAGTATTATAAACAAAGCCTAAAATCTATAGGTGTTTGGCAATTATTGCCTTAGTGTATAGATAAACTAGTATACTTTTGTGTATACTGGTCTAAAAAACAATAACATTTATATACTAGTTATGTTAATAATATATTTAGATAGTAAACAATTATTACTATCGCACACGAAAGTGTTTACATAAATCATATTCAAAAAAGGGTTCCTATACTTTCTTTAACCAACCCCACCCCCAAAGAATCACTCTTGGAATCCTTTTTTTTTATATTCACAAGGAGAGTCTTCATTTTTTCTTACCCCTCACACACACACACACTCTCAAAATCGAAGACTCTCTTTTTTTCCCCCTCAATATTGATGTAGACCAAACATAAAGAATTGCAAGCGCTTTGCTTGCTTTCATTTTTTCTAATTAACTCTAACAAACTAAATTTAGCTATAGATAATTCTAGAAGTAAATATATTATTTAGAATAAAAAATATAATTTAAAAAAATAATAAGATTATTTATTTTGAATATAATCTGGATTAGCTTTAAGAATTAATTCATTTCTTAAAAGATCACCATCTTCATCAACATCAGAAACCATTCTAGTTGGGATTTCAATAAAACCAACATTAAGATTTCCTTCAAGTAAATTTTTAGAAACTAATTCTCCTAAATCATCTAAAGTTGAAGGTTTTCTAAGATTTAAAAATTGAGTAAAAAATAATCTTCTACCAGGCTTCGAATACCTTAAACCACCTAATGCCATCCGTGCCCCTCTATAAAGAGCAGTATGTTTAGATTTTTTATTATGTTTAATCCTTAGATCTTTTTCAGAAATAGATTCATTTTCTGACTCAGCTAAAAAAGTTGGATGAGATTCATAATGATATTTTTTAATTTTATTCTTATGTTTTTCATCAAAAAACATTTCAGCAATAGTTGTATAATTAGTTGAATCTAAAAATAAACGTTTAATATTAGCCATTTTATCCATAAATGGAATACCATATTTTTCATCATGTTTTAGATTCACAAATTTATCATAACCATTTTTTGTAATTAAAAAACCACTTCCAAATGTAGTGCTTTTAATATAACCTTTAACACGATCACTATTTAATCTTGTATAAAGAGGTGGAGATTGAATCCTACCTGATCTTTTTTTAACTTCTTTTAATATTTTAAAATCACAAACATCCAAATTGATTGAAGACATTATTGATTTATTTAAATTATAAATTTCATTTAAATCGCCTAATCCTGCAATGAAATCCAAATTTTTATTTGATGCATAAGTTATAGAACTTCCTACAAAGTATTCGAAATCTTCTGTTTGCATAATACTTAAATCACCTGCAAGAATTGCAACCGGACCATTATATCCATCATAATAAACTGTTTCCATACCTAATATAAGATTTTCGATTAAAGAATCACCTTGTTGAATTAATTCCATACCTGAATTTTCAATATAATTACTAACATTAGAAGGAATTTCATTTACTTCACCTATAACATAAGAATTATCAAAATCTACATAATTAGAATTTATTATACCATCAAGACCACATTCCATTACTGTTTTAGTTTTACCATTAACAGTTATTTGATTTGTAGTAACTCTATAATCATTCAAATTATTTTTTTGGTCCATGTACGAAACACTAGAATTATTTCGTTCTTCCTGAAGTTTAGCAACTTTAGATTTATTATATCCATCTAATACTACAACTCTTATTTTCTCATCTATAGTATAAGTTTCATCTTCAGTATATGTTTTTTTAACGTACATAAATTTCACCAATATTGAAAGAAACTAATTTTACTATAAAAGATTATCCCATCAGTTTATTGACTATATAATCCTTTAAAATAGAAAATATGTAATAATAAAAACTAGAAATTAAAATAACATTAAAAATTAAAAGAAAAAAACAAAGAAAGTAAAAATAACTATTTCATGCCTTTTCGAGGCTTAGCCTTCCAAACCATTGAAATTTTATTTTTCTTCTTATGATCATCAATAAACTTAGTTACTAAATCAGGAAGTACGTTTTCAATAATATCAGCTTTCTTAACAATTACTTCTAAATCCTTCTGTAACTTTCTACTTAACTTAGTATAAAGAGACTGATCAAAATATAGTAATCCTTTTTCAAGTCTATTATATGCAACTGAATTCTTCTTTGCAAAAACTAAGTAACCACGTTTACCTTGAATTAATTCAGAAAATGTATTCATACCACGTTCTAACTTTTTATAGAAAGCTGTGCCTTCTTCAAACTTCAAACTGTAAGCTGAA
>PPCM01001293.1_pt1 | contig 12019 bp, 6 predicted proteins | sample 1555541 | NCBI WGS metagenome assembly PPCM01 (sample SAMN05284479, study PRJNA326546) | Marine sediment metagenome, whole genome shotgun sequencing project. | isolation source: marine sediment | place: Germany: Wadden Sea | collected 2012-09-05 | reverse complement strand
ATCGATGCCCATACGGATTGCTGCGACGAGGAGATGAATTCAAAGTACAGCCACGGCACCCCGTTCAGGCGGGCGATCGAAGAGGGGCTCCTCGACCCGAAAAGAACGATCCAGATCGGAATCAGGGGGGCTGCCAACTCAACCGAATGCTGGGATTTCGGGCCGAAGAACGGTATCCGGATCGTCGACATCGAAGAGTTCACGAAAATGGGAGTGGAAAGGGTGATCACGGAAGCCAGGCGCGTCGTGGGAGACGGCCCCACCTATATCTCCTTTGATGTGGACGGTATCGATCCGGCCTTCACCCCCGGCACCGGAACACCCGAGATCGGCGGCCTTACCCCCATCGAGGCACAGACCCTGGTACGCGGGCTGAGGGGACTCAACCTTGTGGGCGCCGATGTGGTGGAGGTAGCCCCCCCGTTCGACCCTTCGGGCAACACGGCACTTGTCGCGGCAACCATGATGTATGAAATCCTCTGCATTCTTTCCGAGGCAAGGGCGGCCCGTTGCTCATCCACTTGATCCGCTTGCCTGATCCGTACCCGATCGACTCCCCCCAATAACTCCAACGATCTTCCGGGTATCTTCGTAATTGCGAGAGACCGCTGCCCAGCGATCCTTTATCGCGGATACCCGGCGAGAATGCTTTCAAGCAGGGCAAAAGCTGCCGTTACCGGCAAAAGTTACCCCTTCCCGACCTCGGTCGGTGAAAAGGTTGCCTCTTCATCCGCATCATTTGTGAAAACAACGCCCGAGGTCAATCCCGGCATGATCCTTTCGAGCAGCGCCCTTGGATCGTTGTCCTTTTCATCGTCCTCGTTCCGGTTCAACTCGGCCATGGCGGCCATGCGCTTTTGAATCTCTTCGGAGATCTGTTTTTCCACGTCGGCCCTCTGCTCGGGGGGCATGGCCGCCAGATCCTCCTCGGTAAGGCCCATTTCGCCAAGGATCTCCTGCCTGAGTTCTTCCATTTTTTCTTTCTGAAGATCCTTGTACCATGCGACGAAGCCCTTTTCCTTGATCTCGGCAATATCCTCCGCATACTCGTTTTCTTCACGGCCCTTGCCAAGCGTCGCCCCCGCGCCCTGCCCCGCCGTCATCCTCGATTCCAGAATGCCCGCAAACAAACCGCCGGAACTTCCCGATTCAGGCGTATACTGCCGAATGGGGCTGTTCAAGCCGACAACACCATAATCTGTTTCAATCGTCATTTTGTTCTCCTTTTCGAATGATGTTGTCTGAACGAGACAGCAATAATCGGGCCGGCTCAAGCCTGCTGTCCTGGAATAAACTTCAAGGTTCGCCGACGTACTACCTGTTGCGATCAAGTATTTCAAGCACTGTCCCGTCGGATTCCATTTCTTTCATCGCCTGTTCAATACGAATACAGCCTTGGAGATAAAGGAGGGGTGATTTTTTAGAATCAGGCCATGCCGGGGGGCGGCACCGTCTCCATCGTTGCCCGGGCCGTAACGGTGAACAGCGCAGACGGCCTTCCCGTGGACGATGGGAAATATATCAAAATATCCATCAGCGACCAGGGCCCCGGAATCTCCGGGGACATTTTTGACTGTATATTCAATCCGTTTTTCTCGACCCGGGAAAATGCCGGCGGCCTCGGCCTTTCCACCTCCTACGCCGTCATCAGGAAGCATGACGGGCATATCGCCGCAGAATCAAGGGCCGGCGCGGGCGCGACATTTCACATTTACCTCCCCGTTTCAGTAAAAAAAACAACGTCCACCGCCCCGGTCAAACCGTCCCCACCGACGGGTAACCCCAGAATACTGGTGATGGACGATGAGGCAAGCATCCGGAAAATGGTCGGCGTCATGCTCAAGAGAAAGGGCTTTGAAGTGGATGCGGCAATGGACGGAACCGAGGCCCTGGAAAAGTTCAAGGCTGCTGCGGACGCGGGCAGTCCCTATGATGCGGTGATCCTGGACCTGACGATTCCAGACGGTATCGGCGGCAAGGAAACGGTCGGCGCCATGCGCGAAATCGATCCCAAGGTGAAGGCGATCGCCTCCAGCGGCTACTCGAATGATCCGATCATGTCCGATTATAAAAAATACGGATTTAAAAGGGTCCTGGAAAAACCCTATGAAACGCGCAAACTGATTCAAACCGTATTTAATATTCTGGAAGATCAGGAATCCTAAACCAGATGATCCGTTCCGGGGAAAAAGAGAACCGTGTCGGGATGTATCAACGTTTCTAATACTTGCGCCGATTAACCCAATGATCATGACAACAAGGAGGAATCACGCAACGTACCCGATGAAACACCGGAAACGCTCCCCCCCCGGTTCCATCGAAATCCGTTCGTTTTATCATAATCCGGCAACAATCATCGTTAACGGCGGTGGGCGGCAACCGGCTCATCGTTAAAACAGGAAACCACCCTGTTCTTGCCTTCATGCTTGGCCCTGTACAGGGCTTCATCCGCGCGTTTGACCAGCCCCGCCACCGCTTCACCCGACTTTAACTCGGCAAGCCCCATGCTCACCGTCACCCGGACCCGGGTGGAGGGCCCCGGCTGGAAGACGATCTCCTCGAAGCAGGAGCGAATCCGCTCGGCCACCCCCGAAGCTTCCACCGCCCCGGTCAGCGGCAGGATCAGCACAAACTCCTCGCCGCCGAAACGACAGGGGCTGTCCTTGTCCCGGACGTGGCTTTTCAAAACCCCGGCCAGCTCCTTGAGAACCTTGTCCCCCTCGGGATGACCATGGGTATCGTTGAAATGCTTGAAGTTGTCCACGTCCATGATCACCAGGGACAGGGGCGTCTCGTTTTCCCGCGCCTCATCCCATTCCCGATCCAGGGTATCCAGCATGAAGCGCTTGTTGTAAAGCCCGGTCAAACCGTCGGTCTCGGCCAGCACCTTCAGGCGTCGTTCGTTTTTCCGGAACCGCTCCCTTTCCTTTTTCATCACCCGGATACGATCCGCAAGGGCAAGGGAGAGCAGAATCGCCTCCAGCCCCGAACCGATTGCCAGGGTATAAACGGTAAACGGGCTCCGGGGCAAAAAGATGCCGCTCGCGGCATACAGAAAAATGCCGAAAACCAGTATCAGCCATGCGGCCAGAAAGTACCCGGCCGGATAAAACCGCCGCCGCCATGCGGAAACGGATGCGCCGATGCAGACCGGCAGCGCCACGATGCCAAGCAGTTCGTTGGCGCGATGGCCAAGGGAATGGAGTCCCGCCGCCCCAAATACCGGCACCAGCAAACCGCAGGCCATGATCCCCACGATCATCCTGTCGAAAAAAGGCGCATGAACCCTTGTATTCAAAAAGCCGCGACTGAAGGCGGCACTGAAAACCCATGCGGTTCCGCATGCCGCGAAAAACATCATCCGCGACCCCTCGGCCGGCACATCAAAAAAGATCCGGAACTGGCCGTACAGGATGGTTTCACACCACAGAATACTGAACATGTACAGTACATAATAGAGGTAGGCGCGGTCCCCGAGGTAAAAAAACAGGGCCAGGTTGAACAGCATCATGCCGATCAACAAACCGTAGAGGGCACCGAACGCATATGCATCCAGGGTGCTTGCCTTGATAAATGCCCTGTGGGACCAAACCGACAGGGAAAAGTTCAGCGCGGTACTGCCCTTGACCCTTAAATAGAAAAACCGATCCGCGTCCCAATCGGTGGGAAGTTCGAGAACCGGGGTCCTGGAAATAATGTCGTTCCGGGGCGAGCCCCGCCTTAAACCGGACCGATATACGGTATAACCGGCACTGCCTTCTCCGGAGGATACCGGTACATAAAGGTCCACGAAACGGATACCGGGATTACCGACTTCAAGAAGCCGCCTTTCGGCGTCTTTATCATGGGCGGGCGCTTTCAGCTTGAACCTCAGCCAGAAGGCGGAATCCGAACGACCAAGGGCAATACTCGAATTGTTGTTGACCTTGAAAGCGGCATCGCCCAATGCCGGGAGGGTCTCGAAGGCGAGATTGCCCCCGGGGTCTTCGGCGATTTCCACAAGGGGCGCCGCTTCATGGCGGCTTACCCGGTGGCTTGGCACCAGGGAAGGATTTCCCAATGCAACATCGGCGGTCAACAGAATCAACAGAAGAAGGCAACAGGTGATAAATGAGGTATTGTTTTTCGCCACGTTTCCCTTTGATACCTTTCCCACAAACAATTTCGGACCGGTCGTTTACTTACAGTTCACCGCCGGGAAACACACCGGCGACAAACGCTCATCTTTCCCATGCCTGCATTCGCAGTCGTTATGTATACTACTTTTTTGAATATATAAAGATGAGATTGCGGATGGACGTCCCGAATTGATCTCAGGACACGGTTGAAGCGGCCTTGCTCTCACCCACGGGACTTTTTTTCACCTGAGTAAAAAGCCAAACGAGAGCTTCCTCCCCTAATCGGCATGTTTCTCCGAAATTTTCCTGAACGCTTCCTCGCACTGGACAAATGCCTCCACGATATCGGGGTCGAAATGGGTTCCCGAGCCCTCCGTAATGATCTTGAATGCCTTCTTGTGAGGAAAAGCGGGTTTATAAACCCTTTTGGTGACCAGGGCATCGTAAACGGCCAGGGCCATGAGCCTGCCGCCAACTGGAATTTCAGGGCCGGCAAGCCCCCGGGGATAGCCGCTTCCATCCCATTTTTCGTGGTGTGTCCAGGCGATTTCCCGGGCAAGCCTCAGAAAGGAGTTTTCGCCCAGTTCCTTTTCGGCACGCAGAAGTGCGTCCCTGCCGAGCACCGTGTGCTCTTTCATCACTTCGAACTCCTCCGCGCTCAACTTACCGGGTTTCAGGAGGATGTTGTCCGGCACCCCGACCTTTCCGATATCGTGAAGGGGGGCGGATTTGAAAAGCAACTCGATGGTGGGCGCGTCCAGAACATCGTCAAAGGGCGCCCTGTCCTTGAGCTTTTGGGCCAGGAGGCACACATAGTTCTGTGTTCTGACAAGGTGCAACCCCGTTTCATTGTCGCGTGTTTCCGCAAGACTTGCCAGGGCCATGATGGTGACATCCCGGGTTCGATGGATCTCGTCCGTCCGCTCGCGGAGGTTTGCGATCATCTGGTTCGTGTAACGGGCGATGAGCCCGAATTCATCGTTGGTGGTCACCGGGACCCGCCCATCCAGACGCCCCATCGACACCGACGCCAGCACGGAGGTTTCCCAACCGAAGTAGAGCTTGAGGTTTCGGGCATGGCTGAAGATCAGGTTGATGGAATACACCAGAATCACCCCCAGAACGAAACCGATCTCGAGGACCACCGCTCGCGTTGCGCCGGCCAGGTCCGCATCCGCCGGCAGACTTCGAATCCACTCCAGATCATGGGTAATCACCAGGATCAGGATGCCCGAGGTCAGCAGAATCGTAAATGTCGCGAAAGCGGAATCGTCATCAACACCGCCGTCAAGGTAAAATGAACCAGAGACCGCATGTTCCTCCCCTTTCCTTTCCCGAAAGGCACATTGAAATATTGAAACACACATCGATAATGCGGGATTGGAATCGCCGGGCGTGCCCAATCATAACGTCCTATGTACTTATTATTTTCCGTGTCCCAAAGACGCATGACCGCTGTCGCGGATTAACCTGAATAAGTTCTTCCTCCATGGTACCGAGTGAACGCCGAATCGTCAACCAACAACCCGCCCTCCGGTCAACCAACCGTAATGGAAGTAAATCCCCGACATATCGATAGTTTGATGAAGACTCCTGGAACAGGCGGGATATTTTACTCTTAATCCAGTTGAATGATCCCTTCACCCACAAGGCGATTATAGGCATTTTCAAGGTTCTCGAGTAATTTGCCGGCAGCGGGCGCTTTTTTGGAAACAACGAAATGTACACCGAACGCTGTAATATCGCTGTGTGCCAAACCCGGAACGGGTATTTTTCTCAAGACCTTGTCGGATGGGCGTTTGTAGTCCAGGAGATAATCCGCCCGGCCCGCCTTGAGCATTCTGAAGGCGGATTCATGGGTGTTGGTTTCACTATAGGAGACCTTATTGGCCGGCTCCTTGATAAAGTTGATCCAGCCCCCGTAGCCGTACCCGTTCAGGATGATCACTTTCTTCCCGCGAAGATCCGCCCTGGCGCGGATGGGAGATGTATCGTTGATGAAATAGGAACGCATGACAATTTTCATCAACTCGGTCGCCCCCACCAGGGTTGTACCTTTGAATGCGGGCAGGGAAGGCGATCCCACCCACAGGTGGATCTCTCCGCGCGCCAGGTATTTTGCCATTCTCTCGGTGGGATAGGAGGCGGCATCCCATGCATACCCCGCCTCTTTCATCACCTTTCCCATCAGTTCGATCAGGGTGCCCCGGGGATTTCCCGTACTGTCCGTGTAAAAAACCGGCGGGAATTCAACATAGCCGACCTTTACCGCAGGCCCGGCCCCCGCCGGAACTGTCAGGAACAAAAGCAGCGCAATTGCTCCGATCCATTTTGATACCGTAATATTGATCAAGGCAACTTCCCGGTTAATGGTTCTCCCATCGGGGGAGTTACCCATCCTCCCCCACTGTTTCACCATCCTGTTAAAACCCGAGGGGAATGTCAAGTGGGCATATCATGCCTTACACTTTAACTTGAAGTTCCGCAAAAGTCAGGAACCGATTCAAAACAACACGTGCCGCACTTTTTTAGCCTTGCCTAATTTTGCACTTGACATGCTTCGGTCACTATGTGAGGATCACCGACAAAATCAGTGCGTCTTTCTCTACATGTGCGGAAAGCGGTAAGCTGAAGGGGGCACTCGATTTACCGGCTTATCTCCTAAGTTGTCCCAAAACGCCGTTGTCGATCAAGAACAGTTTTTTAATTTCATGCTAATGCAAACCACACCGCCCCATGTAATGTTCCAGGCATGAAAATAACCATAGAGGATTGTTAAATGAGTATCGTCACATTCGGACCATATGAAACGCAAAGCGGGGCAACTGTCCCCCGAAATGATAAGGTTCCCCGTCCGCGAATGGATACCGGAACCTGCCTCCCCGTTTCAGGGACCCTTTCCCATGTACTTTCAGCCGAAACCACTTATTCGTATTTCAACAGGAGCTTTGAATGCTGAGCAAACTGACCATAAAACAGAGAATGTACCTTATCATCGCCATGATCTTCTTGCTGTTCGGGGGCATGCTGGTACTGACGGTGGAAAACAGCAGCCGAACAAGGGATTTATCCCTCAACAAGATAGAAGAGGTGATTCTCGATCACCAGAAAAACAAGATCGCGTCTTCCACCCACGCCGTTGCCCTTACCGTCGCCCACGGCCTTCGGGAAATCAAGGAAAGGGAAGCCCGTATCGCCTTTATTCGCGAAGCGCTGAAGGATATCCGCTTCGAAAGTGATCGCTCCGGCTACTTCTTTGTCTATGAGGAAACGACCAACGTGGCCCATCCCGTGCTGGAAAATCTCCAGGGAAAAGATCTGGGGCATGTAAAGGACAAGAGCAACCGCTACCTTGTCCGGGAGTTGATGGCCAGGGCGGCGGATGGAGGGGGATTTTTTCAGTATACATGGCCCAAGCCGGGCGCCGGCGAAACGCCGAAACTGGGCTATGCCGAGACCATTCCCGGAACCTCCTGGTGGATCGGGACGGGTGTGTACCTGGACAATATCCAAACGGCGAAGCTCTCCACTGCCGAAGCCGTGAATGAGCAAAGCAAGTCCGGTATTCTTCGCATGGGCATGATCGCGGGGGGTATTTTCCTCTTGATCATCACCCTCTGCCTGTTGATCGTTTCCTCTGTCTCGAGGGCCATCAAGGCCAATATCAACGTATTGAAGGAGATCGCGGCAGGGGATTTCACTCGCAGGATCGACACCGGAGCAAGGGACGAGCTGTCCCTGTTCGGGCGTTCCTTCAACGGTTTCATGGAGGATATGAACGCTGTGTTCGCGGATATCGCGGACCGCGCCCACACCGTGGGATCGGCATCGGTGAACCTCTCCGGGCTGTCCAGGGTGATGAACGGCGAGGCGGAAGCCGCGTCCGAGCGATCGGCCCGGGTGGCCGAGAGCAGCGAAGAGATGAGCGCCAACATGGGATCGGTTTCCGCCGCCATGGAGCAGGCTTCCGTGAACATTACCCAGGTTGCCTCGGCGGCCGAGGAGATGACCGCCACCATCATCGAGATCGCCTCCCACACGGAGAAAGCGGGAAACATGACCCGGCGGGCGGCGGACGAAGCAAGCGATGCGGCGGTAAGGATGAACGACCTGGGCGCGTCGGCCCGGAGCATCGACGATATCACCGAAACCATCCGGGAGATCAGTGAGCAGACAAACCTCCTCTCCCTCAATGCCACCATCGAGGCGGCACGGGCCGGGGAAGCCGGAAAGGGGTTTTCCGTTGTCGCCGACGAGATCCGTAACCTTGCAAGGCAGACGGCGGGCGCGCTTACCGGAATTCGAGATAAGGTGGAGGAGATTCAGGGCAATGCGGAAAGCGCCGTGCGGAGTGTCGGGGGAATCTCCTCCCTTATCTCCGATACGGACCGGAGCGTTTGCGCCATGGCATCGGCCGTGGAGGAGCAAGCCGCCGCGACCGGTGAAATTGCCGAGAACATCGCTCAGGTTTCCGTGGGTATCGGAGAGATCAACCGGAACGTCTCCATCGCCGACGAGGCGGCCCGCATGATCGCAAAAGACGTTGCCGGGGTGAGCGGTTCATCCCGTGAAATCACCCGGAGCAGTCGCGGGGTCGGAGAAAACGCGGAACAGCTGAGCACCCTCTCCGCCGGCATGACCGCCCGCATGAGTCGCTTCAAGGTGGACGACGGAAGATTTCATGCAGGCCCCGTAAAGGCCGCGCACAGCCTCTGGCGGAAAAAACTCTCCGATCTTCTGGCCGGCAAAATCCGCCTTCGCCCGGACGAACTGTCGGATCACCGAAACTGCGAGTTCGGACAATGGTATTTCAGTAAAGGAATGGAAACTTACGGTCACCTCGCGGCATTCAAACAGATCGACCCGGTTCACCGGAAAGTCCATGATACCGCCAAACAGGTTGCTGAATTATACCGCGCCCATGAAAGAGAGGCCGCAGCCTCCCTATTCGTGGAACTGAAACAGACAACCGAAACCCTCTTCGATCTGCTGGATCATCTGGAGCAATCGGTTTTGAACGACGGTAATGCCCCCGGGGGGCAACTGCCGGAAAATGTAATTTGTAACGATCAACCACGTCGACAAGAGGCCGCCGGCACCCTTTTCTACACCCACGAACCAAAAGCGGTCATTGGAAGATCCATTGACTCCGCTTCCCATGCCTCCGCTTCCCATGCCTCCACTCCTATTCCCACCCCAATCCCGTCACACAAAGGTGTTGCGGCAACCGCAGCAGGAAGGGCACAAGAAATCCGACCTTCTTTATAAGAGGGCCGGGTGCCTTTCAGGGTTGCCTCCCCGAGCCGAGGCCTTTGCCACTTATATGACGGAGGAGCCGATTCCGGCCCTCCGTCATATCCTCCAAACACTTCCCGCCGTCGCCGTCGAAACTCCACATCCAACGAACAGACACGATTCCATCAAACCACAACGAAAACAAAGCAATTGCCGCGCGCTCCATGAACCGTGTTCGATGCTGCGGCAACGACCACAACTCGATGGGACAGTTTGAGTAACTTGCGTTGTCGGGTTAAGCCACAATGGCCAATCAAAGGTATACCTTGCGTAACAAAGCACTTTTTCCAGGGGTTACTTGATGCCGGGGCCTCCGGACCCCGTGTTGACTTTTACGGCTTGCCTCCAACCGGAAGGCGGGCCGGAATTCCCCGCGCTTCCCCGGCAACGAGGATTGGAATATTTGACACCCGGCCCCCCATAGTATATATACGAATGTGAAAGAGATATTTATTCCCAACAACTTCACATTTGACAAAGCCAAACCTGTCGCGAGGCAGGGACGGAAAGCCCATGGGTCTCAAAGGAGAAAGCCGGGTTGCCATGACAGGATATTGTTACTCAGTAAATGCCGCCGACCGACCGCTTACCTCGTTCCGCAGGGAGGTCGGCTTTTACTGTTTTAATCCCCTCCCGTTGTCACCCAAGGCGAAAGAAAAACCGGACGGCTTCTCCGACGCCAAACCGTCGGAAACATTTTCCATAAAACCGAGTCACGCCCTAATCAAGCACCAACAGTCCGACAGCACTCATGACCTTGTCGCCCGCACATCGGGTCCGGACAGGCAAGGGTGATGTCGTGGAGCGGCCGAAAGCGCTTTTTTTCACAAGACTATTTTTACCGGCCTCAACGCTTTTTCATGCACACGGGCCTGTGCGGCCTGCTCGTGCAAGTAAAAGCATCACATCTTCCCATGAAGGAATACAGGAAGGAACCATGAAAAAGAACGGAACGATATTTAATTACCGGCTTATTTTCCTTATCATCATGCTTATTTGTATACACCCCGGATTCGCGGCGGGCACCCAACCAGGCCGGACACTTTCCCTCACGGAAAACCAGGATTTCATCGTAACGGATACCGCCCGCGAGGGTGAGGTGGTTGGAAAGCTTCGGGTCTACCCAATGTTCGAGGAACTCCACGATGCCGCCACATTCAGCATCGTCGACCCCGGCGATGCTTTTCGTTTCACTCCGGATGGGTCGATCAGCGTCCACAGGCCGGACCTCCTTTCGCCGGGAACCGCTTCCTTTAAGGCAATTGCTTCCGTGCCCGGTTTCAGGGATACGGATTTTAATGTTGCCGTAGAGATTCTCGATTCGGCGCTTGTGACCTTTGTTGACCCGGATCATCCATCGGACGGAGACGGAACAAGGGACAATCCACGAAACCGGATGCCGCTTTTCGTTGACAACACCAAGGTGCTTTTCAAGCGCGGCACGGTACTTTTTTCTCCCACAACGTACATCAACGGCCTTTCCAACATACTGATCGGGTCATACGGAACAGGGGCCAAACCGATTCTCGAGACCGGCAATACCTTCCTTATCAGGATTTACAACGGCTGCATCAACCCCGTTGTCAGGGATCTTGAATTCAGGTCGCCGGAACCCGCCCGGAGCAATCCGGATCCAAACTACGACAATTGGTCCAATGCCTTTATCTACGCCTCCAGCACCATTGGAAAACTCAGGGTGATCAACTGCGACATTCACCACAGCCACAACGCCCTCAACGACAACAGTTCGGGCCAGGCCGCGCTTAATGAAAACTCGGAAATCAAATGGAACCATATCCATGATGTCGCCCAGGAGGGGATCTACATGCAGAATGTCTCCGGTATCGGGGACGTCAGCTGCAATAAAATCGAACGGGCGAACCTTCTGTGGTTTTACGACGAAAACCAGCAGGTCTCCCAGGGGGATTGCATTCAGCTCGTTGACGTCAACACGGTTCATGTCCGCCACAACTATATCGACAAGTCCCTTACCGGAAACAAGTTCAACATCATCGCCGAGTATAACCGGTACGACGGAGACGAATGGGTCGAGATCACCGACAACTACCTCATCGGCAACAGGAACGGGGAGGGAGCCGTCATATACGCGAACTACAAAAGGGGCATGATCGCAAGAAATGTCTTTGTGGGCACCAACGGGAGCCGCGGCGTCTCCGGCGCCAACAGCACGGGAGAGTGCTCAATCGCCTACAATGTTTTTATAAACATGGGAGAAGCCGTCGTCAGCGGCCCCGCCCACATTTACAATAATGTTTTTTACGGTTGCGACGTCGTCGCGATCAACGCAACCGGGGCCATGAAAAACAATATCATCCACTTCACGGCGCCCGGTCAAAAGGCTTATAATTTCTGGTCGTGGGTCGATGCGGATCACAACCTCTACAACCGGGAGCAAACCGGCATGTTTGCCGGCATTACCGACAACCTTGGGTATGTCCGCCCGGAAAAGGAGAGCAACAGTATCGTCGGGGATCCGCTTTTCGTGGATGCCGAGGGCGGCGATTTCAGGCTCCGGGAAAACTCACCCGCAATCGACGGGGGAATCGACGCAGGTCTATCCGGTGATTTTTACGGTACGCCCACGG
>PPCM01001292.1_pt1 | contig 12032 bp, 14 predicted proteins | sample 1555541 | NCBI WGS metagenome assembly PPCM01 (sample SAMN05284479, study PRJNA326546) | Marine sediment metagenome, whole genome shotgun sequencing project. | isolation source: marine sediment | place: Germany: Wadden Sea | collected 2012-09-05 | reverse complement strand
TCCGCCCGCTCCCTCGGGAGGGAAGGCTCCTGGCTCAGAAGGCGTTCGACGGCCATTTTCTTTTTTTCCTCGGGTGCGGGCTTGGCGAGTTTTCCCTTGGCCTGTGCCATGGCGATCTCCTCGACCACCATGACAACCTCCCTGGCATGGTTTTTCAGACTTTCTTCTTTGGCCTTGCCGACTGCAATACCGGTTTTCTTGGTAAGGTGGCGGATGCCGGCGCCGATACCGGTTGCAGTGAGAGTCTGGAGGGCCGCGAACATGACAGGATTAACGAACTCAGTGATAAAATGAAGCATACATTTTCTCCTATTGGGTTACTGTTTCCGCCCTTTATCGGGTCGGCTATTCAACTCAAGGGGCCACTAATTCAAAATGGGGCCCGTCAATAAAAGCGCTTTTTCCTGCACATTGCCTCCGACACACATACCCCGCCACCATGTCTTCTGTTGAGATTTCGGAATTTGTAAAATCCACATCCCAGGCACCGCCCCAGCGAATGGGAGTCCCCCGTTCTTTTGCAGCGGTCCGGACAGCCTCGGCGATATTATATATAGGGGGCCATTCCCAGCGCAGTTTCCCGTTGATATAGGGCACCAAGTCGACTGCATGACCTTTTAGATGTAGGGATTCCATGGTTTTGCTCGCGCCTCGGGCAACAAGTCGCTCCTGTTCTTCCATGGTTCGAATTCCATCATGAACGGAAAAATCCTGCGTCGTAATTTCTATCGCTCGGTGAACGATTGCAACGAGGTCGGGATGGACGCCTTCCAATTCCCGTAATGATCTTGATCCCAATTTGAAATTCCCCATTGATTACCCCGCAAGATTTTTCAGATTTTCGTCACTGACACCACATTTTGCCGCCATCACGACGAGCACCCCTCGCATGGCTCTGATCTCTGCTGCCATGACCTGGAACTCTGCCCTGGTGATGTATTTCGACGTCGCTTTATAACGAGAAAACAGATGCTCGATGATATTCTTGATCAGTTCCTGGAATACAAGCCAGCAGAGAACAGTCACAACAACCGTCACCAGATTCAGGTCTGTAAGCCCGACACCGTTTAATGAATTCAAAGTCCTGTTCTCCTGATCACTTTTTCCACCTCTTCGTCGATTGTCTTCTCGATCCGCCCGCCCTGGTCGAACACTTCGAGGGCATCCGCCATATAGTCTCGGGATCCAAATTTCTCAGAGGAGTACGTGCCGTCCCGGATCACATGACCGTAAGCCGCTGAATTATAGATGATCGATTCCTTGCTGCCTGCCTCGATCCGTTCTCCGGCCCCCGTACTCTTACTGGTCCCGGGCTTCAGCCAGTCAAGCAGCCGGCGAAGATTACCGGTAATAACCGGAACCGGGTATCCTCCCGGGCGGGCTCCCAGGGAATCCGCCTGGCCCCGTTTCCGAGTTTTCCTCGTGACCTTTTTCCGGCCCGGCCCGGACAGCCACTTAAAGGCCTCCCGGTAAACACCCTTCGCGGAACGGGTCAGGCCCCGCTGAGTAGCCTTTTCCAGGTTGTCCGTAAGGTTCATCAGGTTGTGCTGAACAACCTTCTCGCCATCGACCTTGATGTTTAATTTCACCGGATTCCCCTATGAAATGAGCACGGCACTGGAGAAATCGTTGCTGTCCGAGGCAACCCCGGCAACGATCTTGACGATAAACCCCTCGGCATCATGCCGGTACCGGGTTTCCTGGCGTTCAAGGGAGCGTGTGTCCGGTGCCTCGTCGGCGCCGCGCACCGCGATTCCCATCAGATGGTTGATGCGGGTTCGAACCATCTCCGCCGCCACCAGGCATTTCTCGGCCCGCGTCACGTAGGTTGCCATGGGCTTTGCCGTGGCGGCATATGCCGAGGCCCCGATCCGGCCCTCCAGGAGACCGGCCTGTTCATCGATCTTGGCATTGATGAAAGCGTCGAAGTCTTCTTCTTCTTCGCCGAACATTTCCGGACCGAATTTCATCTTCCGAATTTCATCAGCGGTGATCTTTGCCATGGGTTTTCCTCACAAGCTCAGGTTACGCAAGAAAACAGCGCTTGTGCTGGAGTTTCTCGCCGATGGCGCCGTTATAAGCGCCGGTCCACACGTGGTCCGCCCCGAGCTTCAGCTCGTTCCGCTGGGCAGGGCGGGCATTGAGAACATCCCATTCACCCCGCTTGTTTTTCAGGCCGGGAAGGCTCACGTAGTAACTGGTGGCCGGGATTTTTGCCGTGGAGATCACCCCCTTGATGGGCCAGACGATCTGCTCGGAGTTGCTGTTTGCCACCAGAAAGCCAGCAGCAAGGGCCTTATAAATCCGCTGCTTCAGGTTGGGGTGGCAGGTAATATAAAAGGAGCTGTTTTCATCAACGGCATACCCGGCCTCCGACAGCGTGGTAATGATGGAGGCGCACGCCTTGTTGATCGTGGTCACGTCGTCGCTGTCGAACGCCTGGTTGATGCTTGAGTCCAGGAGGGTAAGCAGACCGTAAAAGAGGGTTGCCTTCTGGTCAAACCAGCGTTTGACCGTATCTGCGGTGAGATCGTCGATCTTGTAATGCTCGTTATAGGTCAACCAGTCGTCCAGAATGGGAAAGCCGCCTGTGAAGCGGATCATCTCCACCGCTGCCTTGGCGGAGGTGGGAAGTTTACTGAGCTTGGCCTCCTCCCCGGGAACCTGCTGGTGAAAGGTAACGCCGCCGTTAACCCCCATGATTTCAAAAAACTTACTGGTGCTGCTGGTCATGTCCACTTCATCGAAAAGTACCTCGTATCCCCTGTCCGGGGTGTCGATGGTATCGGTGAAGGTCTGGACGATGGGGGCCGTGCCGGCCAGGGCGGGGTCGGCGCCCACCATCTTCTCCCGGTGAAGGGGCATTTCCGCCACCCTCTTAAAGCAAGCGGACACCGCCTCGAGGATCTTGGCCCGCTGTTCCCCGGAGGGAATGGCGGCCAGCCCTTTCCAGTTGATCATTTTTTTGCCGTAAAGCTGCATTCAGTCCTCCGGACGTGAAAAATAGTTAATTCGCGGTAAGGAAAACCAGCACCTCGGCATCGGAGTCCGCCGCAGGTTCCGCCGTGATCCCCGCCGGGGTGTTGCTGGTATCGACGGTCGTAATTTCACCCGCCGCATCCCAGTAAACCTTCGTGGATGATGCGATGACCCCGGCACCCTTGGGAAATGAGATCTTCCCCTGAAAGATATAGGCGGTGAGTTCATCCGCTTCGGCCGCATTACACGCCACCAGAACGTTTCCTCCGGAAACGATCACCTCGCCGGCTTCAACGGCGGAGGTATGGGCAAGGGTAATGGTGCGGAGGTTTCCAACACCGTCTCGTGGAATCGCGTTTGCCATGGTTCAGCACCTCCTTTTATTCTTCAGGGATCAGGGGGTTGTCTTCGGATGTAGCTGTTTTTTGCCCACCCGTCTTGTCCGCCTCATCCGGTTTCTTGCCGGACCTGTTTTTGTTGGGATCCCCGGACTCCACTTGGAATCCATCGGGATACTTCTCTTCCATGCGCGCCTGCAGGTGCCTGTTCTCCATCTGCAGCATCTTGATATCCATGGAACCGGCGAACTTCTTGATCGTTCCCAGGGCCTCCTCGGTGCTTTCGCATTCACCCAGGGCGCCTTTCATGCGGGCATAATCATCCACCAGGCTTTTCCGAAACAGTTTTCCCTCGGCGGCCAGCCCCTTGAGGCCCTCGTTGGCCGTTTCCAGCTTGGTGATTTCGGCGTCCTTTTCACCCAGGAGCGATTTGATCGTCTCCACGATGTTCTCCTCGGTCAGGGTCTTTCCGACCACCTTTCCCAGGCTCTTGAAAAAATCCATTTGCTTGTCCTTTCCCCCCTGATCCTTCTCGTTGGTATGTTTGGCCCGGGCCGCCTTCTGGGCCGTGGCGCCGTGCTGGGCGCCCAGCCAGACCAGGCTACCCTCCAGGGCCTCCCCGGGCCCCGAGTATTCCCAGTACTTGATCTCACCGTGCTGCCCCTTCACGGGCCTGAGGTCCGCCGCCTGGAAACCGATGGAGGCATGGCGGTACACGCCACCCTCGAGGTTGGTGATCAACTCCTCTTTCCCTGCGGTCTTCAGGATATACAGCCATGACCAGAGAACCTTGATCCGTTCCGTCCCTTCCGGAAGAATGGGGTCTTCACCGGTCAGGGCCTTGAACTCTTCCCGGCTGATCTCTTCGGTGACGGCGTCGAAATAAAGTCCCAGGGGCAACTCATCTCGGCGATCATGATTTTTCAGAAAGCTTTTCCCGGGAAGGGAGCCGGCAAAGTCGTCGAGCAGGGCCTCGTGGAAACGTTCCCCGTCCCGGTCCACGGCGTTATGGGCCAGGATAAACTTCCGGGCGTAAACCTCCTCAGCCGTGAGGGTTTTCAGGGCAAAACGGTTTATTTTCGAGAGGATGTCGGCAGTGATTTCAACACCGGCGGACGCACCCTTGCTGCCCAACCTGAAGGATTTGACAAAGCCCTTACTCATCGCCGGAACTCTCGCCCATCCCTTTGTCCTTCATCCTGGACAGGAAGTCATGGCCGGTAACAACGGCCGATCCCTTAGGGCGAATCTTTTTTTTCTGCTCTTTTTTAAACGCCTCATGGGCCATGTCCCGTTCCCCGGCGGTGACTTCAAACCCAAGCAGCTCCTCAAGAGCGGAACATTCCGGCTTGGCGGCCAGGGTAAAGTGTTTTCCGGGATCCAGTTCGGAGATGGCGGCAACAATACTCGGGATCCGCAGGTGATTCCGGGTGTCTTTTTTCTCTTCGGTCATGGCGATTACTCCGGTTCTGTTATGGGCATTACAACAATAGTTCTTTTCTGTAGTAGCAAAAAAAAGGGACACGTTCCGGCAGAACGTGTCCCTTTCTTCACAAAAACCAAAAAGGCCGGAGCATCGCTGCCCCGGCCCTTTTGAAGGAATTTACAGATGGTTCAATTCGCGGATGGAGTTTTTCCGCTCATTAGGAATACTCCACTAATAGCAAAAAACAGGGACATGTTCCGGCAGAACGTGTCCCTTTTATAAAAAAATCGCTTTTTCAGTGTGTTTTTGCCATGGGGATATTGGCCACCAGGAGTTCTTTTCCCACTGTAGCCTCCTTTCTGGCTAAGGAGTAACCCAGCGTTACCGGCCGGATATGGAACCCTTTGAAGACTTCACGTATCTCGGGCAGATCGTTGATGGAGAGAATGAATTTCCCTTTTATGTTCCCAAGGAGCTCGGCCATTTCCCTGAAATCATCGAGGCTCTCCATATTGTGTTCATAACAGGGAGCCTTCCAGTATGGAGGGTCCAGATAAAAAAAGGTCTTGGGCTTATCGTATCGCTTCAGAATTTCCTGATACGGGAGATTCTCGATGGTGACCCGGGCGCACCTCAGGTGAACCTGGGAAAGCTCCTCCTCCATCCGGAGCAGATTGATCTTGGGCAAAGTCTCCGCACCGGTACCGAACACCCGCCCCTTTACCTTCCCGCCAAAACTGAGCCGCTGCAGGTAATAGTACCGAGCCGCCCGTTGAATGTCGGTCAGGCCCCCTGCCTTTTGCTGATTCTTCCAGTCCTTGAACCATTCACGCGAAGCAAGCAGCCACTTGAACTGTTTCAAAAATTCCTCAAGGTGAAACTGCAATACCCTGTAAAAGGAAATGAGGTCGCTGTCCAGGTCGTTAATCACCTCGTATTTCGACTCATCTTTCCTGAAAAACACCCAGCCGGCCCCGGCAAAAACCTCGCAATAGGTCTTGTGCTCCGGGATCAACTCAATAATAGTTTTCGATAACCGACTTTTTCCACCGACATATGCCAACGGGCTGTTCATACACTTCTCCTTGCAGATCTAACCGCACTTATGGTATGTGCTCTTTGCTCGGTCCGAGCGGGAGCCGTCTGATTTCAGATGTCTGGTTATCCTTGTTATAACCTTTCGTTCCGGGGATGTTACCGCATCCACCGGAACGGCTTCCTATCCAAATTGCTAATTCAAGCCTGTTTTTCTCTTCACAAAACCAACCGCACTTTTTATCTATCCACTTCACCGGCGCCAAGGTTTCGGGCGCACCGGCACCGTGGGTGGGTATCCCGCACCGGCAGAGGGCATTCCTTAATGGGGTACTCCCCGGCCAGGGCCTTACAGATGGGACAGGCATCGGGTGCCGGGGAAAACTCTAGGGTTTCCACATCCCATGCCTCCCACTCGTCCCCCTTTGCCTGTTCGGCGGCCATGGCCATCTCCGATCGGGCCAATCGCTCCCAATCCGAGTTCTTGTCCCCGAAGAGTTTTTCAAGCCGTTTGCCCACCTCAAGGGGATTGCTGCCAGAAAGGGCATGGGCCTGCATTTCAGGGAGGATCTTTCCCACAATGGCCTTGGTTGCCTTATTCTTGAGGAGCAGAAAGCCCTCTTTGGTCAGTGTTTCGAATATCTCCCGGTTTTTGATAAGGCTGAGAAGCGGGTTCTCCTTTCCGGCCGCCTGCGCCGCCTGGATCAGGCCCAGGCTGTATGCCTGGCCGTAATACCAGGCGAGGGGAGAGTCCGGATCATCCCATCGGAATTGACCAGTCCATCCCTTCAGGGCATCCATGACCGCCGTTCGCTGCTCCTCGGTAAAGCCGAAGGGAGCCAAGGGGTCCGACTCCGGTTCCTTGGCGGATTTGGCAAGCCCAAGTTTCAGGATCATTTTGACATCCTCGAGGAGGGCGGCCCAGTCCCCCTGTAGGCAGGCCACATAATCATCCTCGGCCTTGTCGAGCTCGGGCCATGGATTCGCCCGCCCCAACTCCTTGCACCCACATGGGCCGGCACTCATTTTCAAGCGGCGTACCCCCGGGAACTTCATGCTTTTTCCAAGTGCAAGGTCATTGATATCCAGATCAATCCCGGCCTCGGCCGCATTGGTCATGTAATACATATCAGCCTGTGCATTCAAAAAGCGGGCCTGGGCTTGCTTCACCACATCCCGGAGGTTGATTCCGGCCCATTCAAGGTACCAGTCCCCCTTCTTCCAGGCGCGCCCCCGGACGGCAAGCAAGGTCCGGATCAGATTGTAGACCAAGGGAAGCTTCCCGGCACGGCGAGTCTCAACATCGGCTAGGACCATCTCCGCTTCTGCATCCGACAGCCCCTCGGTGGTGGACCAATGCAACCCCAGCATCCAGGCGGGCAGGCCGGTCTTGGCAACGATCTGTTCGATCAGATGCCGCATGGGCACCTCCATCTCCAGGATCTGGCCGTCCGCCCCGATTATCTTGACTTCGATATCGGAATTTACATCAATCGCCCGGATAAAATCCGCGCTCTGGCCATTCCTTTTTGCCTTGATAGCCTCGGCAAATTCATCGGATATGGCCTGGCGCCGTTTTTGAAGATCGGTCCCATCCTTTTTCGAGGTTTTATAAATAATGGAATAACTGGGGTCTCCGAAGCGTTCCCAGTTATTTTTAACGGCATTCTGGATCGTATGGATGGCCTGAGCGACGAACTCACAACTCCGCATCATGGGGATACCGTATGGGTTCTGGTTTTCGTTGTTCATGCCGAAATACATGAGGGTTTCCAGCTTCAGGGGCGCTTCCTCTTTCCCGGGAAGTTTCTGGGTGATCTCATACTCACCATTATCCGTCGGTTTGAACTGAATAAACTTGCTGTCCGCCACCTTCAAGCCGATGATATCGTCCCTTTTCTTGTTGAGGGCAAATTCCCCCAGGGCGAACCCCTGCTCGTGGGCCTCGGAGGTGAGGCATTGCTGGAATGCGTGAACCCCTTTCTGAAAATCGTTCACCTTCACATTGTAAAGAAATTCCTTGATCTCCTCGACCAGCTCCTCGTTCTCCCCCTTGACCACGATATGACCGTCCAGGGCGACCAGGCGATTAATCGCCCCGTCCACGATGGGGATTGATTCGCGGAGGAACTCCATGAATTCTGCGTTTACCTTCCTGGGAACAAAGGTCCTGTAGTACTTTGTGTAAGCCCCCTGGCCCTGGTTGTCCCGGAGCTGGAAGTTGCCAACCTGGTCCCCCGGGGCCTTCCGCCCCCAGGGAGGAAGCATTTGACCAATAAGACTGAGTAGCTTCATGCAAAAAGATCCTCCACGACTTCGCCCAGCACCTTGGCCAGCATCTGAACCCTGTCCGCATCAAGCAGATGGTCGTCCTCTTTCTTGTAAATCCGGTGCCGGCTACCAGTGCGAACGGTATGATTGGTGTAATAAAGAATAATGTCGGGATCGGGAGGGTATTCGAGCTCCATGCGCTGCATCTTTTTAACCAGCAGATCCGTGCCGAGCTCCTTCAAGGTGATCCGCGCCGGCTTGCCGGTCTTGGCATCCATTAGGGGATCACCATCCTCGTTCACGTTGTCGGCGCCGGATTCAAACATGAATCCCTTGAGGCGGTAGTCGTAATCCTTGTCCAGGTACAAGGCAAGGCCCTGGAGGTCATGAGCCACGGCGGAACCGGCATTACCAAAGTCCGTCCCCCAGTTCAGGCTTTCGGCAGGGCCGTATATATCGTCCAGGGCATCAAGGGCCTGGCATTGCATATCGTAGGTGACGTGTTTCAAGTTCAACCTTGCGACCAGGCGATCACGTTTTCCGATGATGTTCTTCACCAGGATTTCCGTGGGGTCTCCGGAAAACCCGAAGTCGGCGCCGCCCCTCTTGGCACCGGGAACCGGCACAAAAAACCGTTTGAGCAGCTTGGTAAAGGCCGATTCATTGTTTTCATCCAGGTCAAAGAAATCGACCACCGGGTAAACGGTATCCATAAGCTCCACATCCCCCGGTACCGGTGCCCCGTTCACCGTGTTGTATTCACACCGATACCCGGACACCGATACCTCGGCGGTACCGGCGTTGACCAGAACCTTCAACGCACGGTATTCGGGGATATCGCGGATGCAATACTGGAACTGTGCCCAGGGGAAAACCGTGTTCTCCGGATCCCCGTCCTCTCCCATAACGTTGTGCCGGTAGCCGGGGGAATCCTCCCCGCCGTATTGATCGATAAAGAATTTCCGGCGTTCCGGGCTCCAAAAGGGGGCTGGCATTACGGTTTTGGGCCAGTGGAAGATCTTGAACTCCATACTCTTGATATGCCCGGCCGTTCCATTCAAAACATCCTCGTCGGAATCATCGCCGCCGTGACCCGCCTGCGCCTGGGCCCGCTTGGCAAGCTTGTAAAATTCACAGGATCGATCCCCATCGGGTACCGAGTAGATCTTTGCCACGCACCCCGGTTTCATGGCACGCCAGAATTCGGACCACTGCTTCGGGTTCTTGTCCTTTGAAGCCTCATCCTTAATGGCGAAATCCCGGACGTGAACGCCGCGGTATGCCTCCCCATCGTGCCCCGACGGCCGGAAAAAAAGCTTGAATCCGTTTTGAAGGTAAAAGGCGTGATGCGGGTGTTTGATCCGTTTCTTGAGGCTGCTTGTAAGATCCGGATTCCATTCCAGTTGCTCTTCAATGGACTCGATGATCTCCTGAAGGTGGATCTGCATTGGCGCCCCGACCAAACCGGACCCGTTGGGCCGGGTGAACATTCGGTACATGATCCAGGCATTGATTTCCCGGGTTTTTCCCACCTCGGCGCCGCATTTATGAATGGTGTTCCCCTCATAGGTAAGGGAATCCAGCTGATAATCGAAAAAGTTGTATGGGTCCTGGTGGTTCGGGTCTTCCGGCTCCCTCAGAAAAGCCGTGCACCACAAATATGGGTCCTCCGCGATGATCGCGAGTTGCAGCTCTTCCAGGGAATCAAATTCACCCGGGAGCTCTCCCCGGGCCAGCTGGTGCCAGGTCCAGTCCAGCCGCTCAAGCACTGATTCGAATCGTTCCTGGGGAACCACGATCCTTTTTTTCATGTCGTCGAGCCTGATAGGCTCCATGGCATCCACCATCGTTACCCCTCCTTTTTCGCAGCAGAAGAGAGCTTGCCGCCGGCAGTTCCGAGAACATCTGTGATGGCCCTTACCGCTTCCTTCTCGTTGCTGCTCCTATCCTTGGCCTTGGGGGTGATCATGAAATTATCCGGTGACATGCCCAAGTCCGATATCATCTTGGGAAGCACGGTAAGGCTGGGGTGGGGTTTGTATTCCTCCTGGATGAGGTTCCCCTTCTTGTCATACTTGAGGGATTTCACCATAGTGCCGTCCCTCATGATATCTTCCTGCATCATTTCCAGAATGTTGAGATTATTTCCGATAATAACTGCAGAGATTTCGTTGAAGGCTTCGGCACCCTCCTTTGGGGACTTAATCGCCTGGTGAACAGCCCTGATGATATTCAACATTTCACCAAGTTCCAGGCAATCGTCGCCAGCCCTCGTGGTACCCTCAGCAACCAGGTTGCAGGGATATTTCCGGCAGGTGGTTTTGCAGGGTTTTAATCTGCTGACAAATGAAGCGGCATGCCGACCGTGTTTCCAGGCATTTCGTCTGCCCTGCATGCCGGGTTTCGGCTGCTGGCTAGCATCCCGCCGCTGCTGCAGCGCTTTATCGGACAGGGTATATTTTCGTTTTACCCGCAGCTCTTTGGGAATTCCGATATCTTCTTCATGTGTTTTATCGTCGCTATTGCCCATCCCCTCTCCTTTGCATGGTTAATATTCCTCAATTAGCAAAAAAGGGGGACAAAGGTTGGCAGATCGTGTCCCTATTTTGATTCTTTTTTAAGAACGCGCCTGATGGTCTTGGGGGTGACCCCGAACAATTCACCCAGTTCCCTGTGATTCGCCCCGTTGAATTTCAAACAGATGCGGCGGTCCCGCTCCATGATTCGCAGTTCTTCAATTGTCGGGATCGTAACCCGCATGCCGCCCATTTGTTCGAGCAAGTTCCGCATAATGATGATTTCATGTTTCTCGCCGAAAAGTTCACGCATTTTCAATGCGAATTGCGTCAAGGCTTCCTTACTCATTTTTCCCACTCTGATTCTCCCGTGTCCAGATCCGTTCAAAATCAATCCAGTAATCCCTGAGGCTCCTGTACTGCTTACCAACCCGGCCACGCCGGGGAAGGTACTTGTCGGTGGTGCTGATATTCGCGTGCCCCATGGCCGTTGAAATGGCAACGATATCGTACCCCGCAATATTCCGGAGGCCGGCACCGAAGGACGCCCGGAACATGTGGGAATGGATCCGTGCCTTCCGGATCCCCGCTTTCTGCCCCATCTTCTTCACCAGCCGATCAACGTCCTTTCCACTCAGCGGATTCCCAACCACATGCCCGCCATTTCGGTACGAAACGATGAGGGGGGATGAGCCCCCGGCACCGTGGGTATTCAAACGGGTATGGAACAGCTCCCGCACAAACACGCTTGGCGCCTTCCACAACTCAACCACCCTCGAGCTGTGTTGCTTAACGATATCCTCGGGCAACAGGATTTCGATCCGTTCACCGTCATCCCGGATGTCCTGGAGTCGCAGCTTGCAGAGTTCCCCCACCCGGAGTCCTCCGAAAGCCATTAAAATCAAGATGGAGGCATCCCGAAGCCCTTTTTCAGACCAGATATCCACCTGCGCGAAAAATGACAGTATCTCGTCACGGGTAAAATCCTGGACGAACTTTCGAGGGACCCGGGGCCGCGGGATATCGACGGTGACATCGACGGGAACAAGCTTTTCGTATTTCAGGAATTGCCAGAAACGTCTTATAGCAACGAGTTTTGAGGCGCGGGTGGGGTTCGTGTTCACACGTTTAAAAAAGAGATAAGCAAGAAAGTCCTCAATGTCCTTCCGAGAGATTTCCTTCACATCCGTTGACCGCTTCTGGGATTCCAACCAGGCAAAGAGCTCACGGATTTTCGGTCGATACGCGGCCGTGGTCCTCTTGGATACGCCCCACAAGGTCAGTAGGTGGCGATCCCATTTCGCCAGCAACTCTTTCAACATCCCCCCGTGCCCCCCTGTGCGAATGATGGCCCGAGTTGACTCAGAAAAAAAATGCATGAAAAATCAGCCCAAAATTTAGCGGGCAATAGGCGGGATTTGACCCCGCCGGCCCCAAAGGTTTTCCGGGGGGGGCCCCCTCTCCAGG
>PPCM01001291.1_pt1 | contig 12047 bp, 8 predicted proteins | sample 1555541 | NCBI WGS metagenome assembly PPCM01 (sample SAMN05284479, study PRJNA326546) | Marine sediment metagenome, whole genome shotgun sequencing project. | isolation source: marine sediment | place: Germany: Wadden Sea | collected 2012-09-05 | reverse complement strand
CACCATCTCCCAGGGCCCCGTTCTTATCAAGTTTTACGCCGGGTGGTGCCCCCACTGCAAGGCCTACGCCCCTACATTTGAGCTCACCGCCGGTATTCTGGAGAACTCCGAAGTAGCCGTCTATGAGATCAACTGCGAGGACTTCGAGGGCCTCTGCAAGAAGGAGACTGTCGCGGCCTATCCCACAACCCGCTACTACCAGGACGGCCAGGCCGTTGACTACTCCGGCGGCCGCGACGCCGACGGAATCGCCATGTGGGCCAAGCGCCTCGCGGGCCCCGACCTCGTTGCTCTTGAGGCCACCAAGGTGGACGCCGCCACGGCTGGTGAGGATTGCTACTTCGTTGTCAACCTGGAGACGGGCCCCGAGCTGCTCGACATGCTGCGGCAGAGTGCCAACGTGTTCAAGGCCCAGGTCCAGACGATCGGTCTGTCGCACGACGACTTCCTTGCCCGCTACCCCGGGCAGGAGGACACGGCGCTTGTCGCCGTCCGGGAGGGCCAAGTCGTCGGGTTCGACGGCAACGTGCACCCCAAGGAGATCCTGGCCTTCTTTGACCGCTACCGCTTCCCCACCCTGCCCGCGCTCGGCCCCGACAACTTCTCGAGCCTTGCCCAGACGCCTGGCCGCCGCATGATGATCGCGTGCGTCCATCCCGACGACGAAGACTTCCGTCCCGCCATGAAGGCGCTCATGCCGTCCCTGGAGGACAGGTACGTCGGCTGCTGGCTCGACGGCATCGCTTGGGAGGCGTTCGTCGGTCGCTACGAGATCACCGAGGAGGATCTGCCGGCGGTGCTCGTGCTCGACGTCTACACGCAGCGGTACAATGCCATCAAGTCCGGCGACACCGATGAGATCGCCACCTGGCTGGGTGAGCTCGCTGAGGGTACCATCGAGATGCTGCCGCTGCCTGGCGCCCGGCCTCCGATCAAGCAGTGGCAGGCGGTGCTCGTCTACGTGCTGTCCGTTGTGATCTACTACCGTAAGCTGGCTGCCGTGATCGGTGCCACGCTCATCGTTGCCATCGCCTTCATCCTGATCCGCGTGATCCGCAAGAGGTCCGCCAAGAAGGCCGCGCGCGCCGAGGAAAAGAAGGAGGAGGAGAAGGCTGGTTCCGAGGCCTACAAGGAGGAGGAGACCGCCAAGGACAAGTAAGTCAGCTGTAAAGTCTATCGTCACGTTGATGGTGTGGAAGGATAAAAAAAGATCACGCGACCCATTAACCGATCAACAGGCCCACAATGTATCATTTACACCGTCTTCCCCCTCACGGGTTGTGCAAGCAAACTGCTGCTGGTTCACAGAATCTCCTTCAAACTGTAAATCTGCGTTTTTTGTGAGTGCGAGTGGCTGTAGCTCGCCCTAGATGCTGTTCTGTTCATGTATTAAGGCAAAACAGGACAAGCAGACCAATGAAATAGCGGTAGAACCGGTGCCTGAGCTGCACCCGTACGAGAGGAAGTATAACCGCTACCTTGAAAAGAGAACTGAGCTGACAACGGATATTCAAGCCCAAATAGACAAGGCACGTGATCTTTTACGTGAACATGACCGCCCTGCTGCACTAGAATGCGTACAGACAAAGAAATGGCGCGAGGGCCAGCTCGAAGAGCTCGATGCACCCTGGTCCAAGTTGTCTCAGATTCTACGAGCTACTGCTGACGGCAACGTGGCCATTGTCGCCCAGCTCATTGCAGACGGTGTGAGTGTCAACGGCTGCAACGCCTTCCCGTCCGTCGCGGTCGAGGAGGACCCTGACGAGCCCCACCCCGCCATCCCCGGGCCCGGCCCAGACGTGCCCAGACTCGCCAGCGCGCTGCACATCGCCGCCCTTAACGACTGCGAGCCCCTGGCCCAGCTGCTCCTTGATAACGGGGCGCGAGTCTCCTCGCTCGATGCGTCGGGCCACTCGCCGCTGTGGGTCGCCGTCGACAAGGGCTACGGGGACATGATCGACATCCTCCTCGCCGCAGCCGCACCCTGTCAGGCCGTTCTGGTTCACGCGGCACGTCTCGGTCGAGTCGACGTGGTTCGTCGCCTGGTCGAACTCGGGACTGACGCCAACGGGGATGACGACACTACCCAGGGCAGCACAAAGGAGGTACCGGTGGAGGTTGCCGCGGAGGCCGGCCAGCGGGCTGTGGTCCACACCCTCATGGAGTTGGGGGCCAAACCGGCCAGCAAGAAACGGATGATGGCCACCCTTGACCGCCATGAGGCCCTCGCGATGGCCGCTGCCGGAGACGCCACAGGCATCGCTTCCAAGACCGACTTTACAGTTACTGATTATCTTGGGAGGTTGCCGATTCACATCGCCGCCGCCGAGGGACACGAGGCCGTGGTGCGTGCGCTGCTGGCGGGTGGGGTTGCTGTGAATGCCCGGGATGGGGCTGGGCAGACCCCGCTGCACAGCGCGTCAAGTCGGGGCAGGGTTGGGGTTGTGGTAGCCCTTGTCGAGGCCGGGGCTGTGCTGGCGATCCAGGACGCCGAGGGCCGCACCGCATACGACCTGGCGGACGCTGCGGGGTACGACGGGGTGACATCGACGCTGCATGAGGCGGCCAAGCCGAAGGACGGCGTGGCGGGGGTTGTCGACGCCGAACTGCTCGTGATGGGCACTAAACTATAAAAGAACTCCGGGCTCAGTATGGTGTAGCCGGTGCAGTTGAGTCTGTTGAAGATGGGCATTTATGATTTTGAGATTTGGCGCAAAAATCGCAACAGATTTTTTTTGCAAATACTATGTCTCAACCTCGTCCTCATTCTCCCGGGTCTCCTGGGTCCCCTAGAAGCTCCGTAGACCCCTTCAACATCAGTCCCTGCATGCAGGTTTGTCTCACCGTTCCATTTCTAACGCAGAGTGTTTTCATCGGCATCAGTGGCATCATCGGGGCCGGCAAGGTGTGTTTCCACCATCCCACCTTACCCAGTCAACACTTGCCACCGCTCTGGCCAAGAAGCTGGACCTCCCCGTGTTCTACGAGCCGGTTGTCGACAACATCTACCTCGAAGACTTCTACACTGACATGAAGAAGTACGCCTTCCCACTGCAGGTCTACCTCCTCAACGCTAGGTTCAAGCAGCACCAGCAGATCATCTGGCAGGACGTCGGCGGTGTCCAGGACCGCACAATTTATGAAGACTCTGTGTTCGCCAAGGTGCTCCGCGACTCTGGGGCCATGGACGACCGCGACTACCAGACGTACCTCGAGCTGTTCAGAAACATGTCCAACTTCATGCAGAAGCCCAACATCATCGTGCATCTCGATGTGACGCCCGAGGAGTCCCTCGAACGCATCAAGGCGCGGGCAAGAGGGTGCGAGGTCACAATCGGGCTCGATTACCTCAAGCTGCTGCACAAGGCGTACGACGAGTTCATCGATGCGATCGCCAAGGTGATCCCGGTGATTAAGGTGCGCTGGGACATGTTCCGCCCCGTCGATGAGGTCGTCGAGCACATCGCCGAGGAGTACGCCAAGATCACCAACATCCGGAACGTCGACTTTGAATAAACCGTTTGCAGCAATCATTGGACAGGGCGGGGGCACTTACCTGTTACTTTGTCACTCTTGTTAACCACAGCTTCAGCTATGCTTAGCTATTTATATTGCTCTACTCGTCCTTGGTGATCGTGCGGATGACCATGCCAGACAGGAGCTTGGGCATCAGGTACGTCGACTTGGGGGGGCAGCACATGCCGGCGTCGGCCACGCGGAAGAGCTCATCCATGGTCATCGGGTACACCGCGAAGCCGCAGGCGTTGGTCTTGGCGTGGGCGTCGGCCATCTCGGCGACACCATGCAGACCGCGGTCACCGCCGACAAAGTTGATGCGGGAGTCCGAGCGGAGGTCCTCGATGCCGAAGAGGGGCTTGAGGACCGTCCGTGTCAGGATCTCGCTGTCGATCGAGGCGATGGGGTCGGCCTCGTCGACGGCGTCCGTGGTCTCGAGCTTGTACCACTGGCCGCCCATGTAGAAGGAGAAGGTGTGGCGCCCCTCGGGGTAGGCGGGGTGCTCGGGGATCAGGGCCTTGGTGAAGTCGGGGGCGGGGACGGGCGTGTCGGCGTAGGGCGTCACGGTGAAGTGCTTCTCGAGGTGGGCGAGCACAGCGTCGCGATCGTGGGGCTGGTCGAGCACCACACGGTTGTAGTCGAAGATGCGGAGCTGGTCGTGGGGGAACACGACCGACAGGAACCAGCGGGCGGGGTCGTCAGCCGGGAGGGGGGCGCCGGCCTTCTCGGCGTCGGCGATGCGCTCCGCACCAACGCGGAAGGCGGACTGGGATCGATGGTGCCCATCGCAGATGTAGAGGGTGTCGACGGTGGCGAAAAGCTTCTCGATTTCGGCGTACCGGTCGGCGGGGATGCGGTACAGCGTGTGCTGCGTCTGGTCGAAGGGGTGGCAGGGAATGTCGACGATGGGCTCCGTCTTGGTCGCCGCATCGAGGATGGAGGTCAGGTCGTCGCGGGCCTTGTACGACAGGTACACGGGGCCGACGTTGGCGTTCTGGGTGTCGACCATTCGGACGCGGTCATCCTCCTTCTGCTTGCGGGTCAGCTCGTGCTTCTTGATGCGGCCGGCAGCGTAGTCCTCAACAGCAGTGAGGAGAACGAAGCCAGTCTGCTTGTGGCCGGCCTTTGCCTGGGTGTAGGCATAGATGGTCGGCGCATCGCGCACGAGCCAGCCGTTCTCGATGAACTTGTCAAGGTTCTCCTTGCCGTGGGCGTAGACAACGTCGTCGTAGGGGCCGACGGTGTCGTCGAGCTCCAAGTCGGGCTTGTTGAGGCGCAGAACAGAGTACTTGTTGCCCTCTGCCTCCTTGCGGGCCTCCTTGGTATCAAGGATATCGTAGGGAGGGCCGGGAAGGAGCTGAGAGCACTCTGGAGCCGGGATGTAACCACAGAAGGACTTAACTTGCATTGTTTTGTAAGACTAGCTAAGAATGCAAGTCAGTCAGACTCTGACTTTCAGAGAATTTCGCTGAAGACGACTTTCAAAGAAACAGTTTTGAACATCAGCCAACACGCTTTCAAACGATCCAATATCTTGATAGTATCTAATTGAACCCGGCTTTGAAGAACACTAGTAAATCCTTTATATGATGATAAATCAATACCAGTAAGATAGGATGTCTAGCGACTAGTAACACCGCCAATTCTCACCTGCAAAGCTCAATAATTTACCTAATTCAATTCCTATCTTATAATAAACAGTTCTCTCATCTGGCCACTGAAATTGATGAGGACCCCGATTCCCGGGCCTTCTGGAGCTCAGACAGAAGCATCAGCAGGGGCTCAACACCGACCATCGACTGGGTCCCCGTCTCGGCGATGGCGAGTATCTCAATGCCCACGTCCTTCGTGAAACACTCTCTCAAGGCATACAGTAGATGGGACTGCCGCAACGACGCGGGGGGCACGCTGCCCGTCTGGAACGCGGTGGTGACAGCTGTTGTGAGGCACGCCACCCCTCTCCGTGCGGCCGGCGTCATGGCCCCCGATGTCGGAGAGGCGGGCAGCATGATGGTCAGGGATGCCGCCCGACCCACCCCAACCTGCACGATGGTGTGGGCGGGGCGGGTGGCGTGGGTCAGCCCGGCGGCGGTGACGGCCTGGGAGGCGGCCCGGGCGGCCTCAGTGGCGTCCGTCACCAGGTAGGGTGTCCCGGTCTTGTGAGTGGCCCAGCGGCCGAGGATGACGTTGACTGAATCTCTATCGGGGGGGATGGCGGCGACGGTGAGGGTGACCTCGGGTGCAGCCGTCAGACGGGACACCTCGGCGAGGGTCTGAGCGAGAATCATTCTCACGGCACCCGACCCACCCCAGAGTGCATGGCGACCGTCGACTGCCCAGGGGTCGCCCAGCATCATGACAAACGCCCCCGTGCCCCTCGCCAGCTGCTCCACGCGGCTCTGCAGCGCCTCCATCACGGGGCCGCCCCCCACCCCACCCGGCCCCGCCTGGATGAGCTGGTCGGGCGTGATGATCCTGTCGTCCCGCACGCCCCTGAACAGCTTGGCGGAGATGGCGATGGACAGCGGGGCGTCGGGCAGGCGGCGGATGGCCTCCTCCCCGTCGGTCGGTCGGAGCACCACCGTCACCCGGTGGGCGGCGTGCGGGTTGGCTGTGGGTTGGGTCCGTGCGAGGCGACCAGATGACCTGGTTGACCCCAGCATGGACGGGGAGGGGGGCGGGCGGACCATGGGCTGGGGTCGACCCGACCCGACGTTGGTGACCAGACACCGGGCCGACTCAAACAGCCGGTCCATGTCGGTGGCGCCGGTGATGAAGGCATCCCGGACGACGTCGAACGCGTCGCCCACGTCCTGGGTGGCTTCCCCTAGTAGTTCGAGCAGGACGGGGTCGGCCCGGCGATGACGGAGCGCCGTCACCTGCCGCCCGAGTCGCGACACCTCAGCCTGACGCGCCGTCGCCTTCCGCTGGGCCGCTGCCAGCTGTTCCTGGAGCGAGGCCACGGTGGCCTGGGCGGCGGCGTACTCCTCCACTTGGGCCTCAAGACGCGCCACATCAGCCTGGAGCACTTCAATACGGAGCCGATCCGCCGAGTCGCCCATGCGGGCCGTTGTCAGTTGCTCCTCCACCGCCAGCACGGTGTTGACGAGGTCGCCCTCATCCGTGTCCACCAGACGGCTGACACGCGCCCAGGCCCCGTCGGGGACAGTGGTGGCGGGTGTGGGGGCCGCTGCGGTGGACCGTAGCGCTGTCTGCTCCATCATATGGCGTGTGTGTTCCATGGACGCGTCCTGTTCAAGGCGCTCGATCTCTCGTTGAGCTGCTTCGGTCTCTAATAGCCGCTCCTGGATGAATTCGGGCACTGTGCTAAGAAGTATGTCCTCCAGACGCGTAATTCGACGCATATAACCCTCCCGCTCGCTCTTGAGCTCAGCGACAAAGTCGTTTAGCCGCGAAGGAGTCATTTGCATGAGGGCCAGGGCAGGTAGAGTGGCGCTGAGGGACTGAAACGGATCCCTTTGAAACTGTGTTCTGGTTACATTGTAGGGCAAAATACTCTGAAGGTCCATACACTGTCTACGCCCAAAAATTGGTCTCTGCTATAAAGTCAAGCACACGCCAAAGACTACAAAATGGGCACGTATGTCGAATAGGGAACGTTTGGGCGGCTACTTGACCGCCATTTTTGTTGACAGACGATTCCTCTCTTTCTGCAGAAAAAGCTGATATCACATGAACAAGGACGCGTCGGTCAAGTGTGAGATTACCATCGGCGGTGAAGTGGTGCGGAATGATGAGGTGCCGTGTAATGGTTCTGGAGACCTCATGAAGATTGCCACAGGCATCTATGGTTTCATTACTGATCTTGAGAAGAAGGTTGATGCTCCAGAGACGGAATGATCGGTGCAACTGTGACATTTCTTTCCGATTACGACCGTTTGAGTCCTCTTATTGAATCTCATTTTTGCCCACGGCTTGTTGAAGTCGAGTTTCCGTTTTAGCCAAACTCGTCTGGCCGCTCTTTGTTGAGACGTGGGTTGTGATTGCACCAAAACACAATGCTGACTACGTGAGCTGCGAGCCAAGCATCTGTCTCGTGTCCTTTGAATCGTCGGATCAATCTAAACTCTCTCGTTTTCGTTGATTAACCTTTCTTACCAACTTTGGGCAGCAGTTATCGCCATCATGTCCGAGGAAAGTGCTAAACTTTAATCAAAGCTTATGCTTATGCAATTGGGCCTGACACATTTTTATCACTGTGTATTTTGTGGTCGCTCTAGACAAACAATACGTCATAATTGGCGTCGTTGTTAACTAGTACACCTCATGGACTCAAATTCCAACGCTGAATATGGTTGGGGGTCATTCCCGAGTTTCGTCCAGTTTCGCCAGTCATACCGTTCGATTTATTATGCCCTTTGTGCTTCGAACCTTCTAAGAGATGGAGTCCAGCGATATTCGTCTTTTCGGCAAGTGGTACGTCTTTCCCCGATGCTCTTTTACCTCAGGGACCTTGAGGAGATCAAGTGTGAGGATCTCTCGCTTGCGGATTACATCAACGTGAACAACACCACGTTCGTGCCCCACTCCGCTGGCCGTTGGAGCTCCAAGCGCTTCCAGAAGGCTACCTGCCCCATCGTTGAGCGCCTCACCTGCGCCATGATGTACCACGGCAGAAACACCGGTAAGAAGATGCAGGCCATGCGTATCGTTGAGCACACCTTCGATCTCGTCCACCTCTTCACTGGTGACAACCCCATCCAGGTTCTCGTCAACGCCGTCCAGAACTGCGGTGCCCGTGAGGATTCCACCCGTGTCGGCCGTGGTGGTGTCGCCCGTCGCCAGGCTGTTGATGTCGCCCCCATGCGCCGTGTCAACCAGTCCCTGTACCTGATCACCAACGGTGCTCGTAACGCTGCTTTCCGCAACATCAAGACCATCGCTGAGTGCCTCTGCGAGGAGATCATCGCCGCTGCTCAGGCTGATGCCAAGTCCTACGCCATCAAGAAGAAGGACGAGCTCGAGCGTATCGCTGTCTCTAACAGATAAATGGGTTGCTGCCTCGAATCAACGTTTACATGACTTTGCTTTCCCTCACACAGGATTCTTCGACATTCCAGATGCTGCCGGATATTTCCCCTCAAACTCGGTTAGTTCGTCGGGTGGTCGGGTCCAGCAGACGTGTTGAACAGTGGGGCGGGCCCTCGTTCGCCGAAAATCCGCATAAAGTTTCGTCCAGTTTCAGCCTTTCACTCCCGAAACAACCTTTTTAAAGTCGACCAAGAAACACACGAAATGGGCTTTGAAAGAGGACGTGGAGGGTCTCGCGGTGGACGAGGCGGTTTTGAGAAGCGTGATGGAGGCAGCAGAGGTGGTTTCGGCGGCCGTGGTGGCTCTCGTGGCGGTGGCCGCGGCGGATTCGGTGGCAGAGGTGGCGGTAGCCGTGGCGGTGGCCGTGGTGGCGGTCGCGGTGGCTTTGATGGTGGCAGAGGGCGTGGTGGCGGTCGTGGTGGCCGTGGCGGCGGTCGCGGTGGCTTCCAGAGCCGTGGCCCCCCCGCTGGCGGCAACAAGGTTGTCGTTGAGCAACACGAGCGTCACAACAGCGTATACGTTGTGCGCGCGAGGAATTCCGACCATCTGTCTACCAAGAACCTGGCCCCTGGCATTTCCGTATACAATGAGAAGCGTTTCTCCGTGGAGGAGGGTGAGACTAAGGTCGAGTACCGTGAGTGGAACCCCTTCCGCTCCAAGCTCGGTGCCGCTATCCTTAACGGTATCGGTGACATCCACATGAAGGAGGGCTGCAAGGTCCTGTACCTCGGTGCCGCGTCCGGCACTACGGTTTCCCATGTGTCCGACCTCGTCGGCCCCACCGGCAAGGTGTACGCCGTCGAGTTCTCCCACCGTTCCGGCCGTGACCTGCTTGAGGTTGCCAAGAAGCGCCCCAACATTGTCCCCATCATCGAGGATGCCCGTCACCCCCACAAGTACCGCATGATTGTACCCATGGTTGACGTCATCTTCAGCGATGTCGCCCAGCCTGACCAGTCCCGTATTGTCGCTCACAACGCCGAGAACTTCCTCAAGGCCAACGGTGGCTTCCTGATCAGCATCAAGGCGTCTTGCGTTGACTCTACACTTGACCCGTCGGTCGTGTTCGCCTCTGAGATCGAGGTGCTCAAGGGCAGCGAGTTCTCCCCCAAGGAGAAGACTACTCTCGAGCCCTACGAGAAGAACCATGCCTGTATCAGCGGGTTCTACCGTTCGGATTAGATGAACTGCGGTATTGTGTGTATAAATCGGTTGCTACTACGAGCAGCGTTCACCATCCACCCCTATGGTTTCTTTACTGTGTGTTATCACGTAAGTGCGCCGTAGGCCTTGTCTCATAGATGGCCGTCTTCACAACAATAATTGACTGATTTGTTGCTTGTTATTCATCACCCGTGATATGTCTGCCGGTAACACCTCATCTGAAGCCAGGATACAGCCTTTCCAGCTGGCTTCTCGCTCATCAGCCTCCCCCGTCGCTGCTTTCCATCATATTGGCTTTTCCGCTGACCGGGACAGGCCCGTGACGGCCACCGTGGGCATCAAGGGGGATCTCCCAAACCGGGTCTTCACCCTCACTCACCCAACGATCGCAACCATTCTCTATTCGGCGGACTGCGATGACCATCGCACGCTCCTGCCATTCCTGTGCAAAAAGTTCTTCATGGTCCACAACGCCTTCGCCAGGGACGCTCGTGAGCTAGCCACATCATTCATGTGCCGCCAAACAAGGCTGCAGATCTTCGCCGGCCGTGTGTTCGCCAGCGGGGACAACGAGTTTGGCCAGTGCGGCCCCGGCCCCGACACCATCCCCCGCCCCCGCCGAGTCCGCATTCCGCCGACCCTAGACGCATGGGACGCGGCCGGGGCGTGGTTCGCCAGCACGACCCAGGGGCTCTACGCCTGGGGCATGAATGATGGCCGGCTCGGGGTGGGGTCGGACAATGTCGACCAGGCGCCGTCGAGGGTTCCGCTTCCCGGGCCACTACTCCAGCTGACCACCTTCCGAAACGCCACGTTCGTTCGAGTGGCCGGTCAGCCTGGATGGCTGGCGTTCGGGTGGAACGACACCGGCTGGCTAGGTGTGGCAACAGATGGGAGACGCCGCCGCAGAGGGAACTGTGTGCGAGCCCCCAGACATGTCATCGGCAGTGATCGTGTCAGTCGGTTCATGTCAGCGGACGGCATGACGTTCGGCTGGACACCGGAGGCCCTGCTCGCGTGCGGCGATAACATGAACGGTCAGTGTGGGGTGGGGTCGACCGAGGCTCACATTAACACCCTCACCCCCGTCGCCCTGCCCGACGACGTCAAGGGTAGGGTTGACCGAGTTGTCCACGTTTCGTCGACATTCTTTATATCTGGTCGACGCTGCTTTGGGTGTGGGAATAACGTTTTCGGGCAGCTCGGAATCGGGCGCAGCCGCCAGTGTATCTGCGATCCCCGTATAGCCGAGCTACCCTTCCTTGTTGACGACGTCGCCGGCGGGACCACCACCGTGTTTTTGACTGACGGCCAGTTGATGGTCTGCGGTGACAATGACTCCGGCCAGGCGTCGCCCGAGAACGTGCCAGCCCTGCCCACCCCCATCCGCCTCGATCCCCCGGGCCCGGTGTCGAGGGTCGTCGTGCTTGGACCGACAATCTTTCTTCGGTTGACAGACGGGTCGTGGGTCGGCCGGGGTGCCGATTCAGGTGACTTTGTTGACCCCGGCCCCGATGCTGAGCGAGTCAACCCCACAGCCTGGACGCCGCTATCCACCAGAGGGGTCAGGCGGGTGGCGGGGGTGGAGGCGACCGGCCATGTGATCGAGGTGGACGGGTCCGATGGGGATTGATTGGGTGAGCCTTGGTTTATTGATGATGTCAGTTCGAGTGTTGCCATGCAATCGGCCGTTATTATCTGGCGCTACCGGTCGCAGTAAATGTCCTTTTCCGTTTGAATTCCAGAAATGCCATCTCCATACCGATCAAGGGTAAGGTACCATAAGGTAGGGCAAGGTACCAACATGTGATGTCCAGTTGAAGGTGAAAGAATGCAAGAGCTACCGACCCGCAGCGCCGGTATGTCGGGTGGAAGTGGGTGGTGGAGCCGTCTAGCGCGGTTTAGTGAAGCTGTTCTTTATAATTTTTCACCACCCTTCTCAGACGGCGATCATCCCGTCGTCCGTCACCCAGCCCTCGCTCTCGCTCTCGGCCGTCTCGTAGTACGTCTCGTCATCCGTTATTGTCGGGCGGGCGGGGGTCGGGTCGGGCGTGTGGGGTGAGGCGTAATGTTGGTCCTCAGTTCCCAGATCGCGGGGCGCCTCCTCCTCCTCGGGCTCTGTCGCTTCTTCGGCCGTCTCCTCGGGTTCAGACCGGAGCACCGCCTCATGCTGCTCAGGGTCGGCAGGTGTCCAGTACGTCGGCTCCTCGGTCTCCTCTTCTTCTTCCAGCTCTTCTTCCACCACCTTCTCTTCTTCTTCCGATTCTTCGTCTTCGTATTCCCCGGCCTCCATCTCGGCACGGGCCGCCTTTATA
>PPCM01001290.1_pt1 | contig 12048 bp, 6 predicted proteins | sample 1555541 | NCBI WGS metagenome assembly PPCM01 (sample SAMN05284479, study PRJNA326546) | Marine sediment metagenome, whole genome shotgun sequencing project. | isolation source: marine sediment | place: Germany: Wadden Sea | collected 2012-09-05 | reverse complement strand
CCGCGAGAATGATGATGTTCTTGGGGATGGCGAACGACTTGTGGCCGCTGACCTTGCATAGCTCCTGGATATGGTCCAGCACGGCGGTCGCGGTGCGGTCGTCGGGGTGGGCAGGGTCCACGTTGTCCGGCAGACGCAGCGTCTTTCTGGCGACGTCCCACTCCAGAGCGACGATGGCCACGACGAACGGCTCGGTGCTGCGGGCCGCGACGAACACGGAGCCGAAGATGGCCGACGCGGCGATGGTGCCCTCGATGCCCTCGATCGACACGTACTCGCCCTGCTGCAGCTTGATGACGTTGGACATGCGGCCGATGATGGCGAGTCCGTCGCCCCCGCGGGTGGGGACGGCCGCCCCGATGTCGCCCGTCCTGAACCAGCCGTCGAGGGGGGCGTGGCCGTGGTACCCGCGCATCACGCAGTCGCCCCGGATGCACACCTGGCCCGTGGGGTGGGCACGGTAGGCCTCGGGGATGAGGTCGGGGGACACGGGCTCCAGCATCACCTCCGTCCCGTAGAAGGGGTAGCCAACGTGCCCGAACGCCGCTTCGTGGTTGGACGTCACGCCGCCCATGGCCGTGGTCTCTGAGAGCCCGTAGCCCTCGATGAAGTCCACCCCCAGCCAGATCTTGAGGGCCCGCAGCACGGTGCTCTCCATGGGAGCTGACCCCGAGTAGCACTGCCGCAGCCGCCCCCCGAACGCGGCCCGAACCTTCTTATACACCAGCGCGTCCGTGATATTGTCCGCCAAGGTCCTGCGTCTGTCCCCTCGTGCACCCCGGTCGATGCGTGCCTCATGTGTCCTCATGGCAAAGTCAACGAGACGGCCCTTGAGACCGGTCGCCGCGGACAGCTTGGCGTTGATGGAGGCGAAGAGTTTGTAGTACACCCGGGGCACACCGGCGAGAAGGGTGGGTTGGGCGGCACGGATGTCGTCGACGAGGCGCTTGACATCGCCACAGAAGCAGACGGCGACCCCGCCGAAGACCATCGCCAGGCTCACCGCACGCTCGAAGACGTGGGCCAGCGGGAGGTACGACAGCACAACGTCACGGTGTCCGGCGGGCTGGGGGCCGGGCGCGCACTTCATGGGCCGGATGGGGGCGGGGGCGATGCCAAAGACGTGACCGAACGTCCGGACGGGCGCGGAGAAGGCCTTGTTGAGCAACACGGCGCCCTTGGGCTTCCCCGTCGTCCCCGAGGTGTAGATGATCGTGTACACGTCGTCAGCGGTGACTTTAGCCGCATCGACCCGTTCATCGGCGATCTCCTCGCCCTTGAGGATGTTGGACAGCATATGTAGCCGCGCCTCGTTCCCGCTGACGGGCTCGGGCTCGGTGACGAGTTCCCAGGACCTCAGGTCGGCCGGGGAGTCGCTATGCTCTACGGGGGACTCCGCGTGCGGCTCCACGGTCGAACCCACGCGGGATTCGATGGCATACATGCTCTCGCCTGTATCAGCGAGCACGGGGGGCGTGTCAGCGTGCGTGTTGACGTACGTCTTGACTCCCTGCTGTTTGGCGAAGTCGACGGAGACCTGATCAACGCAGATCACGTGCACCAGCTCGGGGACGTCCGTGAACGTGGCCAGCGCGAACCCGAGTGTATCTCTATCACAGAACAGCGCCTTCATCCCCGAGTGGCCGACAATATACGTCAGGTTCTCGGACGAGAGCGCGCTGTACAGCGGGACGCTCACGATGCCCAGCAACGCCATGGCGTAGTCCGCAATGAGCCACTCCTGGCGGTTCTTGAAGTAGATGCCCACGCTGTCGCCCTTGGTCAACCCAAGTCTTTCGAGGTACCAAGCGACAATCTTGACACGACTGAGTACCTCGGCTCCAGTGAGGTATTCAAACCAGGCGTTGTAGTGGGTAGCATCGGACATCTTGCGCATCCCAAACATCGGCTCGGAGGCATGCTGTTTCAACGCTTGGCGAATGGCAAATGACACGGTAAACTCAGACCAGTTCACGCCCGCTAGAGCAGGATGAGGCCGGTACTCGGTGCCTCCCTGCTCCGGGAGGAACTGGTTAGGCTTGATGACGTATCCCTCGGCGTCTTTCTGGGACATCGAGGAGTCTTTTTCTGCAATCGTACTGTTTATTGAACATGTCACTTGCGGAACTGGTTCAGATGGGTGTGTTATCTGAGTAGAATAACCCCAAAACATGGAGTACTGCTGCCCTGAGACAATCAATAAAAACGAGCACAAGAATCAACTCATCAAAAATCAATTGCAGCCGTGAATCGGATGCACCTTACCAGTGTCACCAATAACCGCGCATCACTACTACTGATGTGTGCCGCAGATCGCCATATAATCAGTTATAAAGTTTGTACTCCATCCGATATTTGTGAAACAAGCCGACGCCAACTTTTGACCTTGGTAGGAGCATTGGCTTTGATGTACTCGACGTGTCTGATGTCGCAGCTTCCAAGCACGACTCTCCCTGATTTACTTCTTTTACGAGCTGTTTTCTGCGAACCCCAGCCACCAGTTTTCCGGCAGCAATGAACATCCACGCGAACCGCTTCACTGATCCCTTGTTGTGGCCTGTCGAATCCCTGCACATCAAGGACACCTCTATATTCCTCACCATTCACCAGTTCCCCGGCCGCCCGACCGATCCGACAGTTATCATGCTGCCCGACGCGGTAACGGACGCGCGCGCCTGCTTCACGGGCTATCTGGCCCATCCCCTCGTCGCACCGTTGATGGAACAATGCAACCTTGTGCTCGTCAACTTCCCGAACCAGGCCGCGCCCAGCGACTACGAGAGCTACGAGGACGACCATAAGGGGGCGATGTCCTACCTGGAGCTGGCCCGTACGATGGCGGCGGGCGTCTCCATCATCAAGCACACGTTCCGGCAGTCCCCCACGGTCGTTGGCTTTGGTGTTGGGCTTGGTGCGGCGTTGCTCAGCTCGATCACCACTCACCGCCCCGATCTGTTCAGTGCACTGGTCCTGGTCAGCCCACCCGCACTGCACGAGCCTATTGCCGACCGGTCAATGCTGGTTGTCGCTGGGTTAACGCGAACACAGGAGCAGTCGACCTCCACCTGCCCAGCATCCCTTGTCGCGAGATGGCGCCGCCGTTGGTTCAATCCGCCCGGGTTGTGTCGTCTCCAGCAGTCCACAGTGGACACCGTGGTGAGCTCGTTTGACATCCGACGGCCAGTATTCACCTGCAGGTTGCTCGAGACGTACTTTGGCCGCCCCTCAGACACCGTGCACGTCACCGTCCCGACCCTCGTGTTCATGGGCACCGACCTGCCCTCGGACTACGCTGCCCGGGGCCTTGACGCGGCGTTCTCTGACCTGATGCTCATCCCGCTTCGGGGGCGGGGCCTGGCCCACCTCGAGTCGCCGCGCGACACCGTGCTGCACCTCCTCATGCTATTCAGAACGCTGGGGACGTCGGTGGATCTCCCGCGGAGCATCCTGCAGAGCGCCGAGCTCGATATCAAGACGTTACTGCCGACGACGGCGCGTGCAGTTCGGGCTGTCGTGAGGCTCAAAATGCACGGACGACACGCGGCTAAGAAGGCTGAGTACCAGCAGTTCGGAGGGCACTTCGCCATGCAGCAGACCCAGGTGGACTCCGATCGGTCCCTGGCCTGAGAAGTTTAAAATAGGATACTACTATCGCGAATTGATCCGTAAATCTGCGATCTGGAGTCAAAAAGTCATGATTATCTCTCTGGGATTGTTTGAGCTTCTCGTGCCTGTTGTACTGCCTTATGGGCGCTCCATTATGTTTTACTTTGGAAGTCGGAGTCAAAACTCATCTGCCGGAGTTAATTGAAAGGATGAGCGATAACTGCTCACACATTGTCATTGAGAATGCCACAACTCACAACTTGAAGGGACTATCGCTAAAGATCCCAAGGAACAAGGTTGTGGTTTTCACGGGTGTTTCAGGATCGGGAAAAAGCAGCCTCGTCTTTGAAACCATCTACACAGAGGCGCAGCGCCAGCTAATCGAGACATTCAGCACGTTCGCCAGGAGTCGAATGCCCAAGCTGAGCCGGCCGGACGTTGACCACATCAACAACCTGGGAACGGCCATCATCATTGACCAGAAACGAATGGGGGCTAATCCCCGCAGCACAGTCGGCACCGCGACCGAGATCAACACGTACCTGCGGCTCCTGTTCTCCCGGTGTGGCGAGCCCCAGCTGCCCGGGTCCCATCTCTTCTCCTTCAACCATCCCCAGGGCATGTGTCCCGAATGCCACGGACGAGGCGAGGCGATAGGGGTAGACCTCGACGCGCTGCTCGACACGTCCAAGTCGCTGCGAGAGGGGGCCATCAACCACCCCAACTACCGCATCGACGCGTGGCACTGGCGAGAGATGATCGTCACGCCGCTGTTTGACCCGGATAAAGCGCTCAAGGACTACACCGTGGAGGAGATGGACACGCTGCTGTACGCCAAGGGCGTCACGCACGAGATGAAGCACGCCGGCGGGACGTACAAGCGCAAGTTCGTTGGGATTGTCAACCGCATCAAGAAGCACGTCCTCTCGAAGGACGGCGGGACAGCGGCGTCCACAGCCCGACAGAAGGCGTTCGACGCGTGCTTCTCGATGCGGGCCTGCACCACGTGTGGCGGTGCCCGCCTGACCCAGGAGGCCCTCGCCGTCCGGCTGGGGGGGCGGGGGATCGCTGAGCTGATGGACATGGAGCTGACGTCGCTTACCGAGTACCTCAAGGGTATCGACGGGCCCGCCGCACGCCCCATCGTGACCAAGATGCGCGCCGTCTTGGGCCACCTGGTGGACATCGGGGTCGGCTATCTCTCCTTGTCCCGGCCTGTGGGCACTCTGTCCGGCGGGGAGAGCCAGCGAGTGAAGATGGCGCGCCAGCTGGACTGTGACCTCGTGGGCCTGATGTACGTCATGGACGAGCCGTCCGTCGGGCTCCACAGTCGCGACACGGATCGCCTGGTCCGCATGCTGTACCAGCTGCGGGACAAGGGGAACACTGTGCTCGTCGTGGAGCACGATCCCGACATCATCAGGGCCGCCGAGTGGATCGTTGACATCGGGCCGCAGGCGGGGGCGGGGGGCGGTCAGCTCATCTATAACGGGCCGCCATCTGGCCTCGCGGGCACGGGGAGTGCCACCGCCATGGTCTTCGAGCCCCGGGCCATGCGGGTTGGGGGAACGCGGGAGGCGACGGGGCAGCTGGCCGTGACGCACGCCACGTCCAACAATCTCAAGAACGTCTCCATTGACATCCCCACCGGGGTCTTCACCTGCATCACGGGCGTCGCGGGGTCGGGCAAGAGCAGCCTCGTCCACAACCACTTCCTCAAGCAGCACCCCGACGCTATCGTCATCGACCAGGGCGCCATCGGGGCCAACAGCAGGTCCAATCCCGCGACATACACGGGCGTGTTCGACATGATCCGAAAGCAGTTCGCCACGGCCAACGGGGTCGCTCCCGGCATGTTCAGCTTCAACTCGTCCGGCGCGTGTGTCCACTGCAAGGGCCGTGGCACGCTATCCCTCGAGCTGCACTTCCTCGACGACGTGACCGTGCCGTGCGATGAGTGCCAGGGGAAGCGCTACTCGGAGGACGTGCTCACCATGAAACTCAAAGGGAAGTCCATCCACGACGTCCTCAGCATGACGGTGGACCAGGCCCTCGCCTTCTTCAGGTCCACGCCCAGCATCCACAGGAAACTCTCAATGGTCTCCGACGTCGGGCTCGGGTATCTCCAGCTCGGTCAGCCGCTGTCCACATCATCGGGCGGGGAGGCCCAGCGCGTCAAGCTAGCGTCAGAGCTCCACAAGGCGGGGGCGTTGTACGTTCTGGACGAGCCCACCACAGGCCTTCATCTCCAGGATGTCGCCAGATTGATGGGAATCCTTGATAGGATCGTAGATACGGGGAATACTGTGGTGGTCATCGAACACAACATGGACGTGATCGCTGCGGCAGACTGGGTGATCGACGTCGGCCCAGAGGCGGGGGCGGAAGGGGGGCGGGTGCTGTTCGAGGGCACGCCGACAGACCTGGCGGGTACTGAGGGACACACGGCACGGTTCCTGAGGGCCCATATGGAGGAGGTGCCCGTACAGGGGAAGAGGAAGGCCCGGAGGGTGGGCAAGGTGACGGACCAGGACATTGACATTTCCTTGTCTGACTCTGAATGAGATGGGATAAAGCTCAGGCCTTAGATTATTATTCGGGGGGATATGTCCCTAAATGCAAAGCTAATGGGTTGTAGAACCAGGGCCAGGCGTCAATGTTCGTCATGATGATGAAGTGAAGCATTTCATAAATCGAACTCGGCGAGAGAAAACTTTGTCGTTTTCTCACGAACTACGATCGATACAGCCGAATAAGCTTTAGTACACATGCAATCGCTATTACAACAATACGAAATTAGCCCGTCTCTGCTGAAACCGCTGCTTTCCATGGACAAATCGGAGTTGATAGAGGAGCTTCGGTTCACGTGGCTCTTCCCTGCCGCCACGAGAGACGTCTTGCTGTATGAATGCTACCTGGAGTTCCTGGCGGACGTAATCTGCTTTGCGCGTAAGAACCGGTTCAATGTCGTCGAGACTCTGGCCGTGATCCAGCTGACCGCGCGGTACATGGGCTCAAGTCCGGAGAGGGCCGCGACGAGGGACGACATCACTCGGCAGCTGCTAGCGGACGGCCACTTCCGTCTGCTATCCCCCGCGCACGGCCTGCAGACGGTGCTGTTCGTGGAGAGCACAATAGAGCCTGTCAGGGCCCTGAGCTTCCACTACGCGACGCTGCCACAGCTCGAAGATACCCAGACCGTGACTCTCACGGTACAGTACCCGACGCGGGCGGCACCGCTGGCCGGGGCATGCTCCCCGAAGGAATTCATCGAACGGATCGACAAGGCTAAGGCAGACGCCGAGCAGGCCCAACTGGATGCCGATGAGGAGGCCCGCGTCGCTGAGGAGGCTCGTTTGGCCCAAGAGGAGGCCGACCGTGCGGCAGCGGAGGAGGCCGCACGCGTCGCTGCTGAGGAAGAAGCAGCCCGCCTCGAATCGGAGCGGATCGCCGCTGAGCAGGCTGCAGCCGAGGCCAAGGCCGCCGAAGAGGAGGAAGAGCGTCTCAAGGCGGAGGAAGCGGCCAGGCAGGAGGCGGAGGACCGCGCCCTGCCCCCGGACGTCGCCGCGGAGGTCGCCAGGCAGGCCGCAGCGTTCAGAAGGAAGCTGGAGGGGTCCGTCGACAGTGTCGTGGGGGAGATCGTACGGAAGACTCGGGACGGGCAGGGGTAACCCGCGGAGATAAGTCCGGGTCGACCCATTCTCATCATAACTATAAACAGTCTGTATCCGGCAACATTTATATTGGTTTCAAAAAAGCGTCTAGCCGAGGGCAGCTTTCACGGCGAAGATCTGCTCATCCGTCAAACTGGCGGGGAACCGGACCGCGAACTCGAGAATGAGGTCACCGCGGCGTCCGGGCTGCTTGGTGATGGGCATTCCTTCGCCAGAGACGACGTGCCGTCTACCGGGCGCGATGACGCTCGGGACGGGTACAGAGACCGTGCGGCCATCGATGGTGGTGACGGTGAGCTTACATCCGCTGAGGGCGTTGACTAGGGGCAGTGTGACGGGGTACACGAGGTTATCGCCCTCGCGCTTGAAGGTGGCGTGGGGTTTCTCCCTGATGGTGAACACGATGTCCGCGGGGGTCGTCCGCTGGTCCTCGTCGCCCTCGCCGGCGAACGTGATCTTTGTGCCAGCCTTCCAGCCCGGCTTGATGTTGATCGTGAGAATCTTCTCGGCGGCCGTCAGGCGCTGGTTCACGATCCGCTTCCGAGTGATCTTGAGGCGCTTCTCGGCCCCGTTGAACAGCTCCTCCAGGGTGCAGGGCAGATCCCGGTTGATGGTGGCGCCCTTCCGCCGGCCACCCCCCATCCCGCCAAACATCCCGCCGTTGCCACCCATCCCAAACATGCCCTCACCCATGCCGCCCATTCCGCCACCCATGCCGCCGCCAAACATGCCGTCGAGTCCACCCATTCCCCCCATGCCCCCGCGGCCCCCGCCTCCGCCGAAGAACATGGAAAAGATGTCCATCGGATCCCGGAAGTGGGCGCCCTCCCCTCCCGGCCCAGACTGCTTCAGACCCTCCTCGCCGTACTGGTCATAGACCTCCTTCTTCTTGGGGTCGGACAGGACCTGGTAGGCCTCAGAAATCAGCTTGAATTTCTCTGTGGCCTCTGTTGACCCGCCAGTCTTGTCGGGATGGTACTTTTGTGCCATCTTGCGATACGCTTTCTTGACTTCATTTTCCGTTGCCTCACGGCCAACGCCGAGAATCCCGTAGTAATCCTTTCCCATCGTGATGTCGGCTTCTCGAATGATAATTGATTTTGTAATTTATAGAATCCATTCCTTGGTGAGGCCGTCCCGGACACGTGCCAGACCACTGCCACGAGGCTACCAAGGCCCACATTTATCCTTACAACAATCTTGTCACATTTCTGGTCAATGCCGATCATTGATCTGCTTCACACTTTACAGAGTGTTGCCGAGAACCCATGTCCAAGAACAGTTTACACTACCCGACATCGTTCAGTTATCAGCTCCCCTAACCCCCTCACACCAAGGGCCCGTCGCCGCCCTCGAGCGCGTCGTTGACCTCCGCGGGGGTCAGTCCAGGCGACCCGATGAATGATGCGAGAAGAGGCGTGCCCGAGGGGGAAGGGATGGGGCTGGGGGGCGCGGGGGTGTCCGGCTCGAGCAACAGGGCGTCGTCCCCCTCGTTTGGTGAGAACATGCGGGTGAGCTCGGTCGCCTGCTTGGCCCGGACGGCCTCGGCGGCCTCCTTGGCCTTCTCCTCCTTGAGGACCTTGTCTACCTGATACTTGGTGATGAGGGACACGCCCACCGCCATAACGATCGACAGTATGAGACCTATCGCCATGATGGCCAGTTTGGCGGTGTCCTTGAAGTCGATAGAGGTCTCAGCTGCCAGAACCTGAGTCACACTCGACGCTGTGGACCCCAGGTACACGTACATGCAGACCTCCGGAATAAGGAAGATTGCCGTGGCCACGACGAAGTGCCAGTACTTGACGCGCGTGACGGCCAGCATGTACGTGACGGCGACGATGGGCAATATAGGGCACAGCCGCAGCATGATGGAGATCTTGAGGGAAGAGCGCTCGACGGCGATCTCCAGGGCGCGGAAGAACTTGTTGTCCTTGAAGTTGTTGTGGATTCTGTTGCCAATGAGGTATTTGCCAAGGAAATATGACCCCGACGACCCGATGAGATGGGCCACGTGCCCGATGGCCAACGTCCACCAGAACCCCAGCAGAAACCCGCCGAAAATAAGAGTGATGGTCGGGGGTACGGATATCAACGTCAATCCAATCATCAAAAAGAAGTACACCACGCGGGCCCACGGCCCCATGGCGTTGAGGAGGTTAAAGAAGCCCAGCCAGAAGCCCTTGGGGAGAAAGAGGTTCACAACCACGACAAAAACAATGGCCACGGACGCAAGGCAAAGCTTGACCCAGAAACTTGGTAAGGTAAGGAAAGGAAAGGTAATTACCTTGGTTTTGTAAACATCTTGGCCCAGTGCTTCTTCTGCATGACCTGCTCAATGGTGTCTGTCTCGAAGATGGCGTCGTCGTAGGTGGAAAGGCCTGAGATCGCGTTCTCAATGGCAAACTGCAGGCTCTCCTTCGGATTCGAGAGGCTGTGCATCAGATCGTTCTTCTGGTTGGAGAGGCTGTGCATGAACTCATCCCGTTGGTTGGATAGCGTGTTCATCAGCTCAGTTCGGATCTTCGTTACTTCGTTCATCCGAGAATGGCAAGTTCTTTGGGGATTTTCTTTCGGCAGCTCCTTTTTATTTCATCGCGACAATCATTGGTCATGGGCACACCCGTGCTTTAATCTAATCCGCTCGTAACAATTGAGTGGACTGTACGTTGTTGAATTGAGTCAATCATTTTTTTCTCGGTCTTCGGAGATTGGTCTTATAATCGAGGTGTGAGGGCGAATAGCAGGAGTAGCCATCCACCCTACTGGGGCGTCCACGTACTGTGGTAATATGCGGTACTATAAATCGACTTCTATCCGATCTCCCATCTCGACCATCCAACCGTCGAGGATCGTGCCACAGAAGGATGTACAGCACATGGTCACTTGTGTTGATATTGCTACTCTTCATTTCATGCAGCTATTCGCGCGTAACCCTGGACCCGGTGGAGGTCGAGGCATTTGTCACTGATTTCATCGCCCGCAGCTCTAAAGACGAATCTCCGCGCACTGGAGGTGTTATCACGGTCATTCAGGATGATGTGACCATTTATAACAGCGGGTTCGGCTACTCTGACGATTCCAACACGCCCTTTACTCCCGACACTATTTTCCCTTGTGCGTCCGTCAGCAAGCTCTTTACGGCGACGGCTTTCATGCAAGAGGTGGAGGCTAAGCGCGTCTCTCTCACCACGCCCGTCCTGGACGTCGTCCCTGCCATGTCGTCGTCTCTGTCCTATCGCCACGGGTTCTGGTGCAGCGTGTTCCCCTTCGCGTGCCGTGGTAAGCGAGAGGAGCTACAGATGTGGCATCTCCTGACCCACACGGGCGGCATCGACGAGTCCATCATGGCCCTCAACATCCACGGGGCCTCGGAGGCGCGGGACCTGGCCGACTTCCTCACGGGTTGGTTCCCGCCGATAATTAGGGAGCCGGGGAAGACCATATCATACAGCAACCACGGCGTCGCGCTGCTGGGGTTGGTGGCCCAGACGACGTCCAACACCCCGTTCGAGGCCCTCATCAAGTCTCGAATCCTCGAGCCCCTGGGGATGGACAGCTCGTCGTTCAACTACTGGGAGCTCCCACAGGCCCGCATCTCCCAGGGCCAGAGACTGCAGGGCCCGCTGAAGCAGCACCCCGCATGGAACCTGTCGCCCGCTGGGAACCTCTACAGCAGCGCCACGGACCTCACGCGCTTCCTGAGGATGCATATCGGGGAGGGCACGGTTGATGGGGTCAAGGTGCTCGACCCGGAGACCGCCCGGGCCATGCACACGGTGAAATGGCGGGCGGCGGACGTCGATGAGGTCGCCGGGATCTGCCTCCAGTTCTACCAGACGTTCGCCAACTACAACGAGTGGGTGGGGCACGACGGGGACTTCTGGGGCAGCTCCACACGCCTGGCGTTCAACAAGGAGAACGGCATCGGGTTCATCGTCAACCATAACACCATGGCCAGCGACCTCCGGAGCAACTTCACCACGCAGTTCAGTGAACGCTTCCTTAAGGAGCACGAGCCCCCCGTGGCCGGCGCTGTTCGGCCGCGCGTGTCCACCGAACGGACGTGGGCATCGCCCGGCCTCATCCACTTCAGGAGTGCCCGCATGCCGCACGCCACGTTCCTGTCGGCCATATTCAACCTCCAGTCAGTGCAGTCAGTCGCCGTCCAGGACCAGAAAGGAGACCTCATCCTCGCGAAGACTCTGATCCAGACCCACGCGGACCCCACGGTCTTCGCCCCCGCCGTCATCGGGCCCGAAGACCTCATCTTAACCTACCTGCCCGACGACGAGGGCTTTCTCACAGTGTCCGTCGCCAGCCTCGAGATCGTGTCGTTCCTGATACACCCACTGATAGTAGTGTTCAGCTGTGCCATGTGCTACGGCTGCGTGTGCATCACCCCGCTCATTAACGGCTTCTTCGCAATGTTCATGTACAAACGGAAGACAAGAACTCACATCATGTTCATAGGTGGAAGAACGAAACAGGTCACGAGCGGTCAGGATCTCGAGGCCCCCGATTCCGGGCTCCTCTCCGTCAACCACGTCGACTCGGCCCACCCCAACCCCGAGGACCCCGGGCTGGACTTCGAGGAGAAGGTCAAGCCTCCCACCCCACACCTTAGGCGGGGCGGGGCCGTCGGGCAGTGGCCCCTCGCGCTGCATGTGATGTCCGCGGTGGCCCAGTTCGTGGCGGCGTGGCTCGTCGCCCTGGCGTACGTGGGGGTCGTGTGGGGTCTCCTGGGCGTGGATTCGGCCTCGGGGAT
>PPCM01001289.1_pt1 | contig 12050 bp, 15 predicted proteins | sample 1555541 | NCBI WGS metagenome assembly PPCM01 (sample SAMN05284479, study PRJNA326546) | Marine sediment metagenome, whole genome shotgun sequencing project. | isolation source: marine sediment | place: Germany: Wadden Sea | collected 2012-09-05 | reverse complement strand
ATCTCTTATATTATTTTCTTTAATAAAATTACCTAGAATAACTTCACTTTTCCCAGCATGATATGGATAAGCAGTATCAAAGTAATTCACTCCATTGTTAAAAGCATAAAGTAACTGCTCGTTTGTCTTCTCAAGATCAATACTTCTTCCCTTAGAAGGAAAGCGCATGCATCCATAACCTAAAACACTTACTTCTTTTCCATCTTTTGCCAACTTACGATATTGCATATCTACACCTCTACTTTCAGAATTTATTTAAAGTTTCTTCGATTATTTGGTATCCTTTTAAACTATTTGTTACTTCTTTCGTCGCAGCTTCGATTGGGCAACTGCCATCTTTTGTACGATTGATAATATAGTCAACTTCTTTTAGATAATGAACATTCAAGTTCTTTGAGTTTGCGTAGTCTAGACCCGAAGTACTAATTATAGGAGTAATAATTACTTTAGCACCTACTAAATCAGCTAAAATAACAGCGCCTTTACCCATTATTCTATCAATTACAATCAAGTCATCCATTCGACCGTTTGTTTCATAGAATAGTTTTAGTGGCGCTACTCCTTTTTTTTCAGAAGTATAGATTACTTCTTCATCCCTAAGTACTACACAAGTGAACCTTCCACCCTTATCTAGTAGTTTTATTTTATCTAATGGTTGTTCCATTCAAGTACCTCCTTAAAGCATATACAACTGGGGGAATTACAAGCAATTGAACAACTATACCAGGTACCCCAGACGTATACATCGCAATTGTACCGAAGACCTTTGGTAATTTCATTCCCATTAATGAGATCGCCATGTTCATAGATACTAATGAGGCAAGTCTTCCAAAAAGCATTGCTACAACTAAAGCTAAATAGATATTTATCTTCTTATTAAATACTAAATAACCAGCGATTAAACCATATACTGAAATCTCAATAAACATGAAATATGCTATTGGTAGTGGTGGCATCCCTAATACAAACCCTATCAGAACTGATAACATTCCGATTATCATTCCACTTAGTGGACCAAGTATCATTCCCCCTATTATTGCAGGAATATGCATTGGCAATAATACAGGGCCAAGCCCTGGAAATATCAGATGTAAACCCTGTGGTAAAACAATAGCTAATGCAATAAATAATCCTATATTTGTAATTTTTCTTGTGTTCATACATTCACCTTTCGTCTTTATCCAAGTAATTTTTTGTGTCAAATCTAGTATACAATTTTGCTGACACAGTGTCAACAATCGATTGAAAAGGTTATTTTAATATGATAATATGTAATTGCGAGGTGATTAAATGCCGTTTAAAAGAGCAAGAACAAATGAGCAGATAAATGCTAGAAAAAAAGAAATAATCATTGCTGCTGCAAAGTTATTTGATGAAGGTGGTATCGATGAAGTTCAATTTAAAGCCATTGGAGAAATGACTCCTTTTGCTCGTTCCACAATATATAACTATTACGAGACCAAAGAGGAAATTCTTCTTGATTTACTCACTGAAGATATATCAGACTGGATTTATGATGTAAATAAGTTCACCTCTCAATATGATGACTTATCTAGAGAAGACTTTTGCTTAAAACTGATGGGGACCTTTGAAGAAAACTATCGCCTTACCAAACTATTATCATTACTTTATTTAACTCTAGAAAAAAATGTTAGTCTCGATAAGCTAACTAATTTTAAAGCTAAGTTATTTATGGTAATCACTCCGTTTCAAGATAGTTTAAGTAAGTTTTTTCCAAATTCTAGTCAAGAGAACAGGGAGATTTTCATATTCAACTGTTTAGTCTTTGTCTCTGGGTTAGCACCTTTTTGCGAACTCTCAGAAAAACAGATTCAAGCGATGAAAAACCTTGGCCATAACGAAAGTTATTTCAACTTCAAAGATAGTTGCTATAATGGTTTTATCGCTCTTTCTACTCAGATGAATAATTGATTGTAAAATAATCAAAAGCAAAGACCAAGTAGTCTTTGCTTTTTTAGATTAACTTCTTCTTTGCTTTTGATATGGTAAACCGATTTCAATTAATTTATCCATCGTTATTACTTCTTTTTTTATCGCTTCTTCTAGCAGGTACTTTTTCCCTTGAAAAGTAACGATATATTTACTAGTAGTGATGTAATCAAACTCAGAATCACTGTATATTATATACTTAGTATCATCACTATTATTTTCAAACTGTATGTATACATAGTCATAGTTGTCTTGATTGAAGTTCCTTAATACATCACAACTACCACATCTATCAAATAGTTGGGCACCATTATCAGTTTTACCTTCCACCAAAACTTTATAACCAAGCATTTCTAGTTGCTTTAAAGTGATTACCTTCGATTGGTATCCACTTACTAAATCAAACTTATAATCTGATGTGTACATCATAAAAGCAGGATCATGACTAATAGCATAGTAATTAGTTTTGTCTTCATGAAAGTAGTAGATTACTTCTGCCTTATACTCATAAAAATCAGTAAAATAAACTCGTTCTTTTACAAGACCAACCGGTCTAGGACTACAACTTACTAAGATAAATATCATTAAAATAGCAATTAACTTCGTCTTCATAAACAACCCTCCTTATATCCATTATATGTCAAAGTTAGTTATTTGACAAAAGTTCACGGTAAGATACATAAAAAGAAGTAGTCATTGACTACTTCTAAAGTTGATTTTGAATCTCTTTTGCTGCTCCTCTTTGTGGTAAGTACTTAACTCTATCTAGCTTCTTCCACATAACCCCATATTTTGCATTATATCCAAATGTATTAATATAGGCATTAATATCAACGATTTGCTCAGTTAATTTCATGAACACTTTCAAGGTTGCAATAACATCATCTAAAGCACGGTGCGAGTTCACTGCATCAACTCTTAACTCCTCTATTGCTGAAACAAGACGATGGGGATATCTATAGTGATCTTTATATATTGCCATCACATCGACTAGATCATTTCCTAACTGTGAGATGTTACCTCGTTTAAATAACTCATTAATAAATGAAATATCAAACTGGGTATTATAAGCCATTAGCAATGAATCTTCATCGATAAACTTAGCAACTACTTGAAGTAATTCTAATTCAGTAATTCCCTTGTCAACAACCATTTCTGTCGTGATATTTGTAATGCTTGTTATTTTTTCAGGTATTTCAAACCCGGGATTTACTAAGACAGAAACATCATCAACGATAGTAATACTATCATCCTCGACAAAAGCTTTGATGGCTGCGAACTCAATAATTTTGTCATTCCCACAATCAAGACCAGTAGTCTCAATATCAAAAACAATTATATTTCGGTACTTCTCTAACATTTTTACCCTCCTAATGTTTAAAAATGAAAACTATATTGTTACCTATACGGTATTTCCTCTTTACATTTCTTCTTTAATTATATCAAGTATCCTTTTCTATTAAAAGGAGATAAGTAAAAAGAGAGGCTACCCTCTCTTACAACATCTTTTTTTACAGTCTTTTCTCGATACGATTTTCTGATCAGTGATTGTTATCTCATTACTCTCACATTTAGGACATCGCTCATCTTGATTGATAGCAATAAAATGATGACGACATTTATGACATTTCATATCATACTCAGTATAGTTGAAATTACCACCTGAGATTTTTATTCTTGTACCGTTGACAATTGCCCTTGCAACTTTTGTTCTAGCACTATCAATTATGTTTTGAAAAGTCTGTCTGCTAACATTCATCTTAGCAGCACATTCACTTTGATTTAACTTCTCGATATCGTTTAACCTCAAAGCCTCAACTTCTTCTATCTTCAAGGTATTGACTTCACCTGAATCATTAGTTGACGGTTTAAACTCGCGATTAGTGGGGATATACGATACTTTACGACACATCGTCGGTCTTGGCATAGTAAAACTCCTATCTTTCATAGTTGTTAGCACTCCTAATGCTAACTCTATTTTATTATCTTTTCATTAATAAATCAAAGCATCTTGGTATTTAGTTAGTGATTATGGCCACAACAACCTTTTTGTCTTCCGGTTCCATGACATTCATCTTCGTGACTATGTCCACAACAAGTATGACCTTCATCATGATCACAATCATCATCCTTGTGACCACAACATGAACTTACTTCATCACTTACTTCTAAATATCCACTTAAAAAGGCTTCTACATTATCAGTAGGTTCACCTTTGACTCCTACAATATAGTTAACTTTCAAAGTATCTAAAATTCTCTTAGCACTATCACCAATTTTTGTCGCTAGAATAGTGTCGACTCCAAGTAAGTATAAGTATCTAGGAATTACGCCAGGTTTATGCTCTGGTGGAATATCATTTACTCTTCTCACTATCTTCTTATCTTCTACATCGTAAATATAAAATTCTTTTGTGTGACCAAAATGACTTGAAATCATTCCCTCTTCCACTGGTATTGCAATCTTCATATGTCCATCTCCTTTATTGGCTTATGCCATTTTAAATATACACCTTTTTGATGTTGTTGTCAAATGCCAATAACTTTATTCCGAGAAAAAAACACCTAGGGTGTCTTTCTTAAAGTCTATTTCCACATTGATCACAAAACTTAGCATCTGGTTTATTAACTTCATTACAACTAGTACAAACAAGTGCTAACTTAGTACCACAGCTATTGCAAAACTTTGAATCATCGTCGTTTTGCTCTTGGCACTTCGGACATGTAATCTTCGAACTTTCACCTCTTAAAGCACTTGAAAGTGATTCAACCCCTGGCTTAGTTTCCTTCAGTAGATAATTAACCGTATCCTTTGCAACTGGTGCCATTTCTCGAGCAGTATAATCTGCTACTGAGCGCATGTATCCAAAATTAGTAAGTGCTGCTCCTACTAAAAAGAATGGCATCGCAATAAAGAAATAATGAAATTTCTTTGGTTGCTCAAAATGACTTAGTGAGAAAAACTCACCTATTGACGTTATTACAAGATAGGCTGCTATCATAAGCAAAATTGGTCCTAAAACTCTGAATAATTTTCTTCTACTACTATATTTTTCTGTATTCATAATGCCCTCCCTATGTTATCTAAACTAAGTATACCTTAAATTTACTGACATGTTAATGAGTTGTTTTTAGTAAAAACAATACAATTAATGCCTTCTACTTCTCAAAAAAGTTTTTCTCAATTATTAATAATGATGATAAAACAACTAATAGTCCACCCGTCATTCCTAAAGCCATATCTAGCATTGTATCGTCTATCCCATTTTGCATATATGTTCCTAAATAGTGATCAGAAGCCCATTCTAAAAACTCCCAAAATATCGTGACCGTCGATGTATATGCAAAAACACTTGTAATAAAACTGAACTTGTTAAATGCAATAAATACTTTTAACTCCTTACCAATAATCAAAGCATTAATGAAGAAGAAGCTAATGGCACATCCACCGCTGAAATGCATTATATCATCAAAGTTAGGATAGTATGTATATATTCCATAAACTCTTGCAGAAACAAGATGAATTGTAAAAACAAGAATTGGTGCCCAGCCTGCTTTAACTATCGTTCTAATAACCCAATCTAGATATTTTTTCATTTTATCCTCCCAATAACCCTAAAACCAGATAATATATTATAGGTACTAAAATAGCCGGTAAAAGGTTGGCAATTTTTATTTTGGTTGCTCCTATCATATTGAATCCAATTGCTGCTATCATGATAGAACCAATTGCACTCATTTCATGAATCATTACATCAGTTATAAATGGTTTAATCAAAGAAGAAGAAACTGTTATTAGACCTTGATAGATAAAAACAGCTATACTTGAAAAGATAACACCTACTCCTAAGGTTAAAGTTAAAAAAATAGATGAAATCCCATCAATTACACTTTTTGAAAACAGTGTTTGATAGTCGTTTGCAAGCCCTGCTTCTAAAGAACCAAATACTGCCATTGCTCCAGAACAAAACAAAATTGAAGCAGTTACAAATCCTAAAGAAATATTAGTTTGCTTTTTCTTCGCTACTTTACCTTCAAGCTTATCACCAAGATTTGTAATCCATTTATCAATGTTTATCAATGTTCCAACTAAAGAACCAACAGAAAGACTAGCTACCATTAAAATCACTTCATTTGTTTGCAATGCCTTTTGCAAACCTATTACAATAATAGCCAACCCTATGGCTTTAAATATTTCTGGTGCCACATCCTTAGGGATAAATCGCTTAAAGATTAAACCTACTAAAACCCCAATAATTATCGCTACACTATTTGCTAAAACTGCTATCATATAATCACTTCCCTACTAAAAATAATTATCCTACAATTCCTAAAAATTGTCTAGGTATAATTCTTACTTTGCAAGACTACCCTTACACAAGAATATTTGATATAATTTTTACAAACAATTGAAATGGGGTTAGAGTATGATTTTAATGCGATCTATCGTCTAGAGAGGGAAGGACGATAAACAGTAACTCCCTCGAAATATATAAATATTTTGGAGGATTACATGATTAAACTAAGTAACATAAAAGTAACATATGAAAACAAGGCTATTTTGGATGGCATAAGTATCGATTTTGAAAGTAAAGGTATCGTTGGAATCATCGGTGATAATGGATGTGGAAAAACGTCATTATTGAATGTAATTGCAAATGAGGTCCCTTACACTGGGAGTGTACAAACTAAGGCATCTATCGGTTACTTAAGGCAAATAAGTTCGTATCGAATGCAGGACTTTTTGTACGATGATGTATACTCAAGAGACTTTTATCGACTATTGAGTGAACAAGGGATTAGTGAATCTATTATATTTGATGAAGAACATCTAAAAAATCTAAGTGGTGGGGAAAAGACAAAACTTATACTAAGCAAAATTCTAAGTATAAATCATGACGTTTTGCTGCTTGATGAACCTACAAATCATCTCGATGAGTCTAGCAAGAAATGGTTAATTAATTACTTAAGAAGGTTTAAAGGATTAGCAATAGTTGTTTCTCATGATCGGGAGTTCATCAATGAACTAGTTGACTACCTTATTGAAATCAAAGATCATAAAGCAGTTAAGTATTATGGCGATTATGAGTTCTACTTGAAAGAGAAAGAAACTAGAGATAAATCTTTGAAGGATGATTACAAAAGGCATATCAAGGATCAAAGAAAAATTGAAGCTGAAATTATCAAATACAATAACTGGTCTAACAAATCTGAAAAACAATCGTCTAGGTCAGGAGGTATGCTTTCTGATGCTAAAATCTTTGGTGCAAAAACAAGACAGCAGATGCGAGCAGCAAAGCTCTCCAAACAGGCAAAAGCGAAAGTATCTAAACTAGAGCAACACCTCGATAAGAAAGTTGAGAAACCATTTGAGAGTAAACCAATCAAGTTTGGATTAATGGACTCTGACTTAAGAACGAACGAGCTGATCTACATAGAATCGATTAAAAAGGGTTTTGATGATTTATTGTTCACGGGAAAAGAGATAACGATATCAGCCCAAGATAAAATTAGAGTTTGTGGAGATAACGGAACTGGTAAATCAACTTTGATCAAAATTATTCTTAAATCCGAAGATTTCATTGGCAAGATTAAGTTTGCAAATCACCTTAAGATTGCCTACTTGAGCCAGGATATTCATGACTTACCTAAAAGTAAAACACCATTAGCAATCTCTAAAAACTTCGATAGAACTAAACAAGAAATGTTTACATCAAACTTAATAAACATGAATTTTGATAAGGTAAGCTTAAGCAAGAAGATTTCGAAGATGAGCTTAGGAGAAAGAATGAAGATTAAGCTAGCTTTGATTATTATTGAAGACTACAATATGATAATCTTTGATGAACCAACCAATCATCTAGATATTGCTACCAAAGAAGTTTTTGAAAGAGTCATAACTCAATATAAAGGTACGATGTTAATTGTCAGCCATGACAGTTATGTTGTGAAGTCCATAAATAAGTCGTTGACTATAGAAGACAAAGAATTAAAAATCAGTAACTAATACTAAAAGAACCTCAAATACTGAGGTTCTTTTCATTGAAATACTTCTCAAACACAGTAGAACTCTTGATTATAAGATGTTAAAAAAGAGTATAGATACTTCTATACTCTTTGCACATTACTCAGGTTTTCTAAAGTCTACAATCTCACATTCAATTCCATTCTCAAAAATTTTCGGTGCATATACTTTACAACTCTTCACGTAGAACTCTAGATTACTATCATTATCAGAGTGAGAAGCTAACAAAGAATTTGGTTCCCAAAACTCATAACTAACTGAAAATCCTCTAGTATCAACAATTGAGTTTATCATTCCACCATGGTGAAAGTAAAATTCTTTGCTAAATAAGCTTTTTTCAAGACCAACTCCATTTATATTGACATTTGGTTCAAACATATATGAACTTGATTTAAGCCATTTATTCACTTCAAAAACAATAAACATTTCTTCTAGCAAATCATAATTGTAATCAACTATTTTATACCCATCAATCACTTGCCCTACTTTTAATTTACTAACATCATAGTAAATTGACATATCTAAGTCAATAGGAATTGTATACCAAGAGGCAATCCATCCTACTTTATTATCAGCTTCTATCTTTAACCATAATCTATTATATTGATCATGGTCTTGTTCAATAATTTTATACTTCTCGTCCTTACTCACCTTATCAATAACTTTTGAATCTTCTGATGCTGAATTTCTCACATTTAACTTAGAGGCTTTTATTATTACTTCATCCGCATCAAAATACCTAGATGGGTCATCGTTTATAGTGATTTCTAGCTTGACGCTACTCTTATTTAGGCTACCATCAGTTGCAGTAATTATTACGGAGTTAGTACCTGCTTCGCATATTTTTACATCCCTATCAAAATATATTTTTACATCTTCGCTGTACTTGTCATACACTCTTTTCAGATATGGCTTTACATATACATTTCTACAAGCATAACTACTTGGAGTCGAGGGTACGTTTAGCTCAATACTATCAGATTCTAACTCAATAATCGGTGCTGTTGTATCGTCAAATATTACTTGATAAGTAAACTCTTTACTCTCCAGTAATCCTTTTACATTTACTTTAACTTCATAACTTCCAAGATATGGACAGTTAATGTTTGAAGCAATCTCATTTTTGCCATCATTAGATAGAAGAGTTTCAAACTCTGTCTTAAAAACTTCACAGTGTCTACTTGCCTCTATTTGAATTATTGATGTGTTAACAAGTGGAGCCTTAGGCTTCACCATTAAGTAGGCAATAATAAGGGAAATAATTAAAAGTAAAATAAGCCCTATCCATAAAATCGTTGATTTATATTTTTTCATCATATTTATAAGTCCCCTTCTTAATCTTCTGAAACCCTATAATCACTGACTACACAAAAAAGTCTTATATTATGATAAGAACTATTAGTGATATCACAGTTATCAATATAAATATCTATGTCAGATTTAGGATGTAATCCCTTTAACTTGTACTCCAAACTATAATCAGTGCTAATATATGCTTTATCAGAATAGATTACATCTACTCCTCCCCATTCTAAATCCAAAAGTATATCAGTTTTAAATAATTTTTCATCAAAGACAACATTAGTAAGTTTATCAGAATCATTGAAATCATGACTCTCTAATTTCACCCACTTTTTAACATTAAAATGATGGGCAATGTGCTCCCAGTTAGATACGTCCTTGTAAGTTATACCATTTACTTTGTGACCAACCTCATGATCAGTAACTCTATACAAACTATCAATGTCAACAGTTGATTCAACAGTATACCAAGATGCTATCCAGCCAGTAAACTCATCAGTAATTATCTTGTACCAAGGTCTATTCATAAAGTCATGAGTTTCCTCTAAAACTTTATATACCTCATCTTTAAATACTTCTCCTACTTGTTCAGAATCTGGATTCCCTGATTCCCTAACATTTAGTACATCAGCAAATATAATCACTTCTTCAGTATTAGTATATCTAAGTGGATTGTCAATAATCTCCACCTCGAGCTTAAACTCAGAAGAATTACCACTACTATCAGTTGCAACCTCAACATACTCATGTACACCTACATCGCAGACATTAATCTTATTAACAACTTCGCTCTTTATTTCTTCGTCATAATTATCAGTTACTTTTGTCGATACATGGATAGAAGAATAACACACATAATCATTACTTCTATAACCAACAACAACTTTGCGAGGTCCATCTTCATTTCTCGCTTCTATTACTGGACTCTCTTTGTCTACTACTTTAAACATATAATTATGCTCTCTTGTTCCGAATAGACTTTTAACTTTTACAGTTCCAGTGTAATCACCAATAACATCACAATCAACATCTGATATAAACTCGTTCTTTTCTGAATTTATATCATCTTTAAACTTAATTAACTCAACATAACACTTTCCACCAACATTAAACTCAATTACTTCTTTATTACTTCGTCCTAGTTTTGGTGTTAAAGCAAAATAAAAGACTACTAAAACAGTAATTACAGCTATCAGTGGTATATATTTTTTTTTCATATCCCATACCAGTATGTAAAACATACTCCCCTCTTTTTATTGTCATAATCATTATAGCAAACTTAGAAGATTGTGTAAAATTAAAAAAGTGATAGACTAGCTATCACTTAATAGTTATTTCATCCAACTTTCATCACTTGGATTATTTCTGAACATGATTAAACGATCGATATCTTCTTTTGCAATATATCCGTTTTCTGCAGCTACGTCAACCAATACATCAAAGTTGGATATTGATACATTTTTACAGTTAGCTTCTTCTAATCTATCTAGACCTTTTTTCATTCCGTAGGTAAATATTGAAGCTATTCCTAAGACTTCAGCTCCAGCTTCTTGTAAAGACTTAACAACATCAAGACTAGATCCTGCTGTTGAGATTAAATCTTCTACTACAACAACTTTTTGTCCGGCTTCTAATTTTCCTTCTATTTGATTATTTCTACCATGAGACTTAGAACCACCTCTTACATAACCCATAGGTAAGTTAAGTTCCTCTGCTGTTAACGCTGCATGTGCAATCCCTGCTGTTGCTGTACCCATTACTACTTCACATTCAGGATAATGCTTTTTAATAATTAAAGCTAAAGCCTGATAAACATCCTTTCTCACATTTGGGTGAGATAGTGTTAAACGATTATCACAATAAATTGGTGACTTAATTCCACTAGCCCATGTAAAAGGATCATTTGGTTTTAAAAATACTGCTTCAATTTCAAGTAAGTGTTTTGCTATTTTTCTTTCCATTATTGTTCTCCTATAAAGTCATTTAAGCATTTATTATATGCTTCTACTGGATTAGATGCTGCTGTAATTGAACGTCCTACTACGATGTAATCTGAACCTAACTCATAAGCTTTCTTTGGTGTTGTAACTCTCTTTTGATCATCATTAGAGTTAGAAGCAAAGCGAATACCTGGTGTGATTGCTTTAAACTCTTCACCACAGTAATCCTTTACAATTTCAACTTCTAAAGGAGAACATACAACTCCATCTAGACCGGCTTCTTTAGTACTCATCGCATACTTTGCAACAGTTTCCTTTAAGTTTTTACTAATAAGTAACTCCTCTTGCATTGTTTTTTCATCAGTTGATGTTAACTGTGTAACAGCAATTAATAAGGGAACTTCTTGACCTTCTTTTGTCCCTTCTACTAAACCTTCTTTAGCTGCCTTCATCATGTTTACTGTACCTGTTGCATGAACATTTGTCATATCTACTCCCAGCTTAGCTAAGTTTTTCATTGCTTTCTTAACTGTATTTGGAATATCATGAAGTTTTAGGTCTAAAAATACTTTGTGACCATTTTCTTTAAGTTCTGCTACGATGCTAGGACCTTCGCTATAAAATAACTCCATCCCGATTTTTACAAATGGTTTTCTATCTGTGAACTGACTTAAAAAGTTCAAAGTCTCTTCTTTGCTTGAAAAATCACAAGCGATAATTACATCTCTCATATTTCCTCCTACTTATGGGCTAAGCCAATAATATCTTCAAGTTTTTCAATATTTAATTCTTTCATTACTTCTTCTAAATCTTCGATAATTGTTTTGCATGCAC
>PPCM01001288.1_pt1 | contig 12074 bp, 15 predicted proteins | sample 1555541 | NCBI WGS metagenome assembly PPCM01 (sample SAMN05284479, study PRJNA326546) | Marine sediment metagenome, whole genome shotgun sequencing project. | isolation source: marine sediment | place: Germany: Wadden Sea | collected 2012-09-05 | reverse complement strand
GTGCAATTAAACCTGTGACATCTGGTTCAGATATCATGAGACCTGGTATTCGTGAGATTGACGAAGGGTTTGAAGTTGGTGATGTAATTGCTATTGCTGACCTTAATAATAGACGTGTTATTGCTTTAGGTAAGGCTATTGTTAATTCTGAAGAAATGAAATCTATGGAATCAGGTAAAGTTGTTAAAAATATTCATTTCCCTAACGATTCTATTTGGAATTCAGTTTAATTCCTATTCTTATTTTTTTAAATTTAATTTTTAATTCTAGAATAAAGCTAATAATTATAGTTTGATAATAAAATAAATAAAAAAATAAAAATGACCTTAGTCAAATTTAATGTTCTTTTCTTTCTCTAAAGCTAAATATAGTTTAACTTTAAAAATTGAAATAAATAATGACATAGCCATTAATGCAATTAAATAGTAGATAAATCCAAGTATATTAACTGGAAATCTAAGAGCAGATCCAATTAAAGTTAAGATAGTACTAATTATTCCAAGAGGAATCATTGCAACGAAAAACATTAACATCATAATTAAGCCAACTAAAATCAAGTATCCAAATACTCTCCACCAATTATCCTTAACTAATTTTCCACTATATTTGATAGCTTCAACAGCTTTTTTATTTCTAAATAAAACTGCAAATAATGCAAAACCATATTTAACTGAAATATAAAATATAACACCATAGAATGTTATAATTAAAAGTGGATATATAATAATTGCAAGAACAGTACCATATGCTAAAAATGCAATAGGGAGCATTAATAATACTGGAATAAGCATAATAATTGTTAATATTAGGAATAGTAACAAAATTCTAAAAAAGCTTTTAAAAACTTGTCTAAATGATTTACCTATTGATTTTTCATTTTTTGTAATGTTAAAAAAAATGCCTGTAGGTAGTATTAATGCCATAATTGAGAAAAATACTGATAGTACAGTTGCTAATAAAACATATGTTAAAGTTGTAGATAAAGCTACCTCAGTAAATTGTGGTACAAACTGTAAGAACATATTAATTCCAGTATTAATACCAACCATAATTAATGTAATAAATCCTAATAATAGATAAAATCCTTTATTTGCAAAAAGATTTTTTTTTGAATCTTTGAAAATATCCGAAAATGTTTGTTTGAATATCATAATTCTGTGAATATTATTTCTTTTATAAAAGTTTCATTTCTTATAGGTAGTAAAAGGTAAGATTTATAATTAAATTCTAACTCCCATAAATTATGTCAAAAGTATCACTTATCAAAACTGACAATTATTCTCAAATAAAGTCTGATATTAAGGCTTGTGTGAATTTATTAGGGGGGTTTAATAAATACATAAAGAAAGGAGATAAAGTTTTACTAAAACCAAATCTTTTCGGAATTGATTCACCTGAACATTCTGCTACAAATCTAAAATTCGTATTTGCAGTAGCTGATCTTGTGAAAGAAGCTGGTGGCATTCCTGCTATTGGCGAATTAATTGCTAGTGATAAACCAGGTTTAAATAGATTAACATTCAAAAAGCGTGGTGTAATTGATCTTGCAATTAAACATAAAGTAAAATTAGTCGATTTTCAAACTTCTAAATTAAGAAGAACTAATATTGAAAATCCACTTGTTTTACCTCATGTAGATGTTGTTGAACCAATGTTTACATACGATGTTATAATTAACTTACCAAAACTTAAAGGTCATCCTGGCACATATATTACAGCAGGTGTAAAAAATTGTTTTGGTTGTATCAGAGATACTCAACGTGGAGAAATTCACAGAGATTATCAAGGTGAAGATTTTGCTAAAGCAGTTGTTGATACTCATACTGCAATGAAATTTCATTTAACAATTGTTGATGCTGTTATTGGTATGGATACCAATGAAGCTCCTGCTTATGGTCCTGAAAGAAAAATAGGGTACGTTGTGGCTGGGGAAGATTGTATTTCTATTGATGCAGTTGCTGGTAGAATTACTGGACACGAAATTAAATATTTACCAACAGTTAAGTATGCTCATTTAGCTGGTAAAGGTGTTGGTAGGTTAAAAGAAATAACTATTCTTGGAAATTCTCCTGAAATTGTAGAGTTTGAAAAACATACTAATTATGATGAATATGTTGAAAGAATGAAGGAATCTAAGGAAACAGAAACTCCTATTGATAATCAAAAATTAGGAACATATCCTCATATTGTTCAACCAGATTGTATTATTTGTAATTCTTGTGTTTACAATTGTCCTGCAGATGCAATTCATATGAAAGATGGTGGACTTATTATCGATGAATCTAAATGTGTTAAATGTTATAGATGTTTAGAAGCGTGCCCAACTGCTGCTGTTCAAGTAAAAAAAGATTAATTCTTTTATTTTAATTTTCATTATTTTTATATTCTTAAAATTTCAGTAATATACTTTTGAATAATAATAATATATTTAAACCAGAAAATAATTCTTATTACATGTCAAAATTAAAAAATCAGCTTAAATTTAATTTATCACTATTAGTCGAAAGTCAAGATTTCAAAGATATGGATCTTAAAATTACAAAAGGGTTATATGATAAAATTCTTCCAAACTTTAAAATTACTGATAATGCTTCTTTAGAAGAAATGAATTTTTTAGCAACATTAGGTGTTGTTTTATACTCTCAAGATAGTACAGATTATAATTGTCACATTCTTGAATCTGCAATTAAATCAGGTCTTGATAAAATTGAATCTAAACCAAGATCTAAAAAATTCACTTTAGATAAAATGATGAAATTAAATCTTGAAGCAAGATTACTTGACATTGAATTCATTAAATCATTTAATCAACCAATTTCATTAATTCATGCATTTAATGATCATGATAAAGCAGTATATAATTATACTAAGAATATTTTTGTAGAAAATCATAGTGGAGTTAATTCATCATCCAAAACTACAATGCTTAATAAATTAGATAAGCAATTTAAAACTGCAAGAAGAATGCATGAAGTAGGTTCATTAGCATTTTATAATTTTGAAAATATTGCAAATAGTTCAGAATTATTATATGAACAAACTAATGATATTGATTATTTAAAACAAAAGTCAGCAGCATGTTCAATGGTACTTCAGAATATGAAATTACTACGTAAGCCTAAGACATTTAAGACTTCAATGGCTAATTTTAATTATGCTGATACTCAATTATTATTATATAAAGAAACAAAACAAAAATTCCATTTAGATAAGGCTAAATATCATTTTACAAGATCTAAGGAAATTTGTGAGATACATCATCCAGAAATTAACAAACATATTGGTTACACATTATTAAGGCTTATTGATGTAGAAAAAGAACTTCAAGCTCATTATAATGAACCTAGTGATGAAATTGGAACATTGCTGAGTGATGCTAATAGTTATAGATCAGCTCTCGGTGATAAATATAATACTAAATTAGATGCTGTTTATAGTAATATTAGTGATATCAAAATTACTGAACAATCATCATAATTTTTTATTTTTTTATTTCTAATTCTAAATTATCAAACAATATATTATTATACATTTAGTGATATACTATATTATGGATACAGATAAAATGATTAAGATTCCAAAGGAAATTGTTCTTAATTATTCTGATCTTTCTATATATCTTAAAACACTTCAAGGTAATTATACTTTGTACAAGAATAAAAATAAGATTCTGACAATCGAAAGAATATTAGAGGATAAAATACCAGATCAAATTTATGTTCCATCTAATGATATTCAATTAAGTACAGGTAAATTAGAATTAGAAAAATATCAAATTTCACAAATACATCAACAACTTAATGAAAATTTAATGAAAAATATTGACTCACATGATGTCGAAAAAGTAAATCAAGCTTTAGTTGAACATATGCAATTTACATTATCTGACCCAAGAACTGGTAATTTAAATGAAATTCCAAAAACATTAGAATTATTGGTTAATCAAAAAGAATTACTTCATGAATTGGGTAAATTGACTCATAAAGATTATACAACTTCTGTTCATAGTGTAGATGTTATGGCACTTGCAATGAGTTACGGTATTCAAAAAAAGTTAAGTATATATGAAATTCAAAGATTAGGTGTTGCAGGTCTTCTTCATGATATTGGAAAAAAGGATATTCCGAATGAAATTTTAACTGCTCCAAGAAGGCTTACTAGTGACGAAATGGATATGATAAAAAAGCACCCATCATATGAATTCAAAATACTAACCAAAATTGGTTGTGATGATGATTTTATTTTACGCGCAGCATTAGAGCATCATATGAAAATAGATGGCAGTGGATATCCTAAGATGGGTTTAAAAAATATTTCTGAGATCGGACAGTTAATAGGAATTATTGATATGTATGAAGCTCTAACTGCATTCAGACCATATAAGGATGGCTTTTCAAGAATAAGGGCCTTAAATATAATTTATAGTGACGTAAAAAATAATAAAATTGATAAAAAACTATTTGAAACATTTGCAAATAGTATTGTTGATAGATGATTATTCACCTAATTGATATAAGTAATTAAGATATAATAATAATTTCTCCCAAAATGTTATTTCACTAAATTTTATATTTAATTCTTTTTCAACATTATATTGGTTATTATTATTGTCATAAAATGTAATATCAGCCTTAATCACATTATTCTTAGGTAATAATTGTTTAGTATTATACTTCAATACGATTTCTTTCTTATTATTAATTTCTTGAAAATTCCAAGTTTGGATTAATTTATTTACACCAATATTAACTGTAACATTTGAAGGATTGTTATCTGGTGAAAATTTCAACATAATTTCTTGTTCATCTTCAAAATCTACTTCAAGTTCAGTTTCAAAGTTTTCAATATCAATAGTTGGATATTGTAAATAATTAATTTGAACATAATCTGATTTAGAAATATCATTATTGTTTAATGTTACTAAATACTCTCTTTCACCAAAATCTAAATTATCTGGATTAATAATAATTTCTTTAGATTGATCTTTGCTTACATCAGTTTTAGTACATTGATCAAGAATACAAATGTTAAGATTAGTTAAATCTTTACCATCATTATTATCAATAGTACAAATGATTTCAGGATTTTCATCTTCATAAAAAACTTCCTTATTTTTCTCGCAATAAAAGGATAAGTAATCCATATTTTCAAATTCAGATTCTCTGATCATTTGATTTTCTAATAATTCAATTTCTTTAAGTTTGATATTTTGATAGTCAGTTCCAACTTTAAAATAAACTTTATCCATTTGTTCGTATGCTGAATAAATAGATACTGGGAAAGTATATTCGTAAAATGGATCTAAACCTTCAGAAATTTTAACTTTCCAAAAAAATGTCTTTGTTTCTCCAGGTTTTAGAAGAATAACTTTATTATTCTTAGTAAGTGTTTCCATACTATCAGTATTCGCAATTTCAAGTCTAGTAGGATAATAATAATTATTATTATTTGTAATAGTTGCTTTGATTAAATTGTATGAATTAAACCCAACATATTTTTTACTTGGTTCTAGAGTAACTTTTACATTCTGCTCCATTTGTGGACCAATATCAATAATATTAGTTTCAAATTGTAATGGTGTTGCTTCAACATCTACAGCATTACCAGTCCAAGAATAATAAGAGGATGTAACTTTTGAATCATCGCTTCTTTTTAGAACAATATGAGACGCATCTACATAACCATATTCACCATATGTTGCATCAAATGGAATCCAACCATAATCAGGGAAGTAAACTTCTGCCCAACCGTGTGGACCAAAATCATAATCAAATAATTCTGAGTTAGTATATGAAATACCTGACACATATCTTGCAGGGATATCAACTGCTCTAAGTAGTGCAATAAATAATGAAGTCATTTCATCACATACACCTTCTCTGTGTTCTAAAACCCATGATGCAGGTTGTGAAACTTCAGCAGTTACTGTTGATAGATTATATTCTATATTTTCATTAACCCAATCAGCAAGTGTTACAACAACGTCATAATAATCGTCTTTACCTTGTGTTAATTCGCTAGCTAATTTTTGAATATCTTTGTTATTAGAATCAATATTTGCTGTTTCCTTTGCAAACTCTAATTCATTAGTATTAGTAGATGGGAAAGGAATTCTTTTTTTTACTTTAATAATTTCTCCTGATGTATCAATGTTTGAATTTATTTCATAAACATATTTGTTAGCATTAGGATTATTCCAATTAAAAATAAATTTATCATTTTCAATTGTATAAGTTGAAGGTGATGTTTGAAGATTGGTTACTACTTGATTTTGTGATTCTTTAGGATAATAGGATGCTTGTACTTCAAGTTCATTAATGAAACTTCTAGAATTAAGTTTTAGAATTGAAATATCTGACGTTATAATTAAATTTAATTTTGCATCTTTTGATGTTAAAATTTCATCATTATTACCTGCAGCAAATATGCTACTCAAACAAATGATAAACATTATCCCAAATAGTAATTTCTTCATATTACTATTGTTAAATTATATGTATATAAAGTTTACTTTATTCCTAATTAAAAAGAGGTTTTTTAAATAGAACAAAATTCAAAGTATTAGATGATTTCAAAACTGAATGTAATTCATGCAATGGAAAGATATTTTCATAAGATTGCAATGACTAAAGTATCGCCTCATTCTATTGCTATTGGTTTTGCAATTGGTTCATTTATTAGTATTCTTCCAACACCAGGATTTAATCTTTTTATTGGATTTTTAATTTTACTTGCATATCCTAAAATTAGTAAGTATTCATTATTTGGTTCAATGGCATTACTTAATCCATTAGTTGTAAGTCCATTCTATTACTTAAGTATTAAAATTGGTAATTATGTATTTGGTTCAGCACCTATAGCAAAATATGATGTTGTAATATTAAATCAAATTCATCAGTTTTCTCAAAATATTCTATTTGGAACTTTTATTATTTCATTAGTATTCTCAATTGTTAGTTACTTTGTTGTTTTTTCTATGATAAGAAGAATTCATAAGAAACACGATATAGTTCCTGAAAAATAATTGTAGAAAAAAAGTGAATAAAATTATGCAAATTAATACATAATTAAAAAATAATTATAAAAAATTACATTGCGTTTTCTAAATATGAAACTTTAGCTTCGTTACCAGTTGAATAAATAGCTTTAAATTCAGTATTATTAGCAATATCAGATGTGTTAATACCCTCAATATAATTTAGTAATCTTTCCCTATGAAGTTGTCTCATAGTAATTGGATAATCTTCAAGCATTTTTGCACCATTAACTAAAAATTTTTCTAAATCACTAACTTTTACATCATTTTTCCTAGTAATTAGTTTTGATCCAGTTGATTCGTAAGATTCTTTGAATTTTACTTGATTATTGTCAAGCCCATATGCTTCAAATAAATCATTTACAGAACTAATATAATTTTCAAGTGCAACTTGATATTGTCCTATTTGATTTCCTCGGTGTTCGAATGCTTCCCAACCCTTGTTAAGTTTTTTTAAACTTTCACTGTAGGCATCATATGCGTTTAATAATTCTTCATTATTTGCTTTTTTAATTTCCATAATAACACGACGTTATATTTTTGAAGTTATGGGATGTATAATTAGTTTATAAGTCTTCCCTTTTTGTTACTCATCAATAATAACAATTAAACAATTTTTTTAACTTTATCTTGATAATTAGAATCTCTAACATTAAGATAAACATCTAACTTTCTTTTAGAAAGAATTAATTCATTTACTTGAGTTGTATAAATGTCATATATTCTATTAAGATTAGTCATTGAATAATTAGGAAATTCATTTAATGCTGTTTCTAAATTAGAATAGTTAGCATTGATATCTTCAAATAATTCTGAAATTTGTATTGGAGTATAAGAATCGATTTTATTCAAATAATTAAGGTTATGTTGAAAATTAATTGCAATTTCAAATCCATTAGTATTTCTATATTGTCTTAGTTCACAAAGTAGTCTATCTTTATTATCTTGAGAATCAGATTGTTTGAAGTTTGAAAATGCTGAATCCAACTTTAAAGATGGTTTTATTACTTTTTTCTTACTAATTTTATCTACTAATTGCATAAAGAAAGAACCTTTTTCTATTATATAAATATTTAGAAAAATAAAAAGTTATTTTTCATCATTATACTGATTTTTTAAAAAATCCATAAAATTGTATATTCCTAAAGCATTATCAGATTCAATTAAAAGTGAACTTACTAATAATTTTCTCAGATTATCATAATTAATCATAATATCTTTTTTGTTATAGTTTGCATTGTTGATTGGTGTTGATTCAATTGATAGCTTTAATTTTTCAAAATAATTATTTTTTATTTCAAATAAATCATTTAATTTAACATCTTGGAAACCTTTAACAGAAGATTGATAAATTTCTAATTTTTGTTCTAGTTTAGGTTTTAAAGTTTTTATTTTCCCATTTAAATCAATTTCAAATGTTTTGATAATATCAACTAATTCATCTTTATTTTCAATACTATTTGTATTTATGAATTGTCTATACGAATCATGTAGGTTAGTAATTTCTTTTCTGTACATAGTTAATCATTGACTAAGAGTTTGGCTCCCATATATAAATTTATATATAATAAGAGAATTGTAAATATATGATTAAAAATTATTTATTCGATCTTGATGGAACTTTGATTAATAAGAAGATTTATCGTGACTCATATCCTTTTTTAGTTGAAGCTTTTTGTAAAAAAGCAGAAATAACTGAAGTTGAAATGAGAACTAAGTTAATTGCATCAGGAATTAAACCATTACCACATGGCGATTTTGATTCAGGTGATATTGCTAAGTATTTCGGATATTATGATTTATACTATTCAGTTCTTGAAAAATATTTATCAACTCATGATGTATTAATGGATGATGTAGAAGAAGTTCTTTCAACTCTTAAAGAAAAAGGAATGACTATTGGTGTTGTTTCAAATTCAATGAGAAAAACAATTAATATGCATCTTGAAGGAGCAGGAATTTTAAAATATATTGATTTTATTTATTCTTCAGAAGATGCAGGTTGTTCAAAACCAAATGATGAATTTTGGAATTACTTCATTCAAGATAGTCAAGTGTCACCAGCTGAATCTTTGTTCATTGGTGATAATTCTATTGACGATGTTGAATTTCCAAGTAGATTTGATTTTGGAACATTGCTTGTTAATAATGATTTGATTAAAGTTCTAGATTACTTAGAGATATAATTTAGAATATTCAAATTTTTCCATTGTAAATTTATAATCTTTTTCAGTAAGTTCACCTGAAAGATTAATTAATCTTGCAAATGCTGTGAAATTGATTGAATCATTTTCTTGATATTTATCATTTTTAAAAAGAAAAAAATCATTATCAGATTTATAAACATTAATATTATGATATTTAATAAATTGTGATTGGAATTCAGATTGACTTTTATTTACTGTAAATTTACTTACTTCTGATTGTTCAATAAGTAGTTCTAATGATTCGTTATTATCTTTTGGTGCAAGTATTCCTACACTTTTATTTATGTCGTAAAACAAGTCATAGCCCATTGTTTTAAACATGTTAATATATGCATCTCTCATATTCGAAAGGATTCGACTTCCCTTTATAAATATTCACTTAAATATCATATTTTTAAACAATGATTGTGTATATAAGATATGGTAGATGAATATAATCGTGCGGATAAATTTCTATTTAATAATCTAAAAATAAATGATGCACAACGTAAGTATCTAGATGATTATTTGAAGCTTGATTTAACTGATGATAATCACTTATCTAATACTGGAACTAAAATTCATAGATATACAACTAGTTTTGATGATAAAACATCTCTATTATATGTTGTAACTATGGTCCCTGAAAAACATTATGATGAGAATAGGCTAACTAGTATATTAGATAAACATCATTTGATGCCTGATGATAAAGAAGATCCTTCTAAATACATGGAATTTAGTGATAGGATATTAATTAGTTTATATGCAGGTAAAGATGAATTAGATGTAGAACATTATGTATCATTTGAGATTAGAAAAAACATACCCTTTGCAGGGTATAAATAAAAAAATAAAAAATTATTTTTTAGTTTCTTTATCTAGTAAGAAGAATAATTTCATCTTAAAGATAATTGCTAAAATAATTGCAACAGTATTAATTACAAAAGTAAACATCATACCAACAGTTTTACCATAAGTAAATGCTAAAACTTGTGATGGATTAATTTTACCAATGATTGCTCCACCAATATATGCAACTAGGAACTTAACTGTGTGACCTAAGATTACAAATACTAAAATTAATGCTGCAAATCCAAGTGTGTATAATACAATTTTACCAAAATGTTCTTTGATAATTTTAATACTTCTTTTGAATGCTTGAACAATTTTTTGATTCTTAATTAAAATATTCTGTTGGTAAAAGCAAGTGAAGAATGCAATACCTAATGGAATAATTAATGATCCAATTGCAAGTGCAAATAATTTGAATTTTGGTTGATAAAAGAATGTTTGAATAATTAATAGAGTTGGAATAAATGCAGCTAAAGTTACAAATTTTAAAGCAACAGTTCCAAAGAAGAAATTAGTCATATTCTTTTTTACTTGTTTAATAACTGTTTTTGAATCAGTTTTTTTACCTTGTACGTATTGTCCAAAGTATACAATAGCTGATGCAACACCAACAATTACGAATAGGAAATATACAATCATGATTGCATAACTAAATACATTGTGATTTAAACTAGCAGTTTGCATGAACATTCCAAAGAAATAAACTAGTGCGTATAATACAATACCAGTAATTAGAAATGGCCATTTTTTATTGATAAACAATTCAGTAGAATCTTTAAAAAGATCCATGAAACTCAAATTTTTGTTTTTCATGGGATAAATTATGGAATTATTCCTATATAAACTTAACTCAAATTCTTATAATTTGTAACTTTATCTATTTGATTATACCTAAATGTGAATTCTGGATCATAAGTTGAAGATTTACCTATAAAACAATATTTGATATTATTTAATTCATATAAATCTGAAAAAGGTAATGATTTTTTTTCACCGTATAGTTTTATAAATTTAATATTTGGATTTAAAATTGAATTCAATTGATCATTTGTTATAAGAATTGGATATTTTGAATCTTTATCATATTCTAATTGACCTTCATCAGTATTAAATTTAATATCAAGATTTAAGTTTACAAGCATTTCAAGATTGACTGTATCAATATACATAAAATAAGTATTTTTTTAGAATATATATAACTTTTCGTAATTATCAAAAAAATATTAAGGATAAGTTTTATAACCCTGCAAATCATAAAAAATATATGGCTTTTACAGAACTTAATTCTCTTGATGGTTTAGACATTTTATATGAAGCAAGAAGTGCATTAAGGTCTCAATATATTACCCTTTCTAAGGAGGATATTACTTCTCGATTAGATTTATGTGAAAGTTATAAAGACTCGATGATTGGTGCATATAATACTTTAAATTCCATGTCTGAAACTATTAATCAATTTTATGATATATTACATGAGTCAGGTTTAAAAAAATATGACAATAAATCATCTCTTGATAATTTAGAATCAAAGTTAAATCCTTTAATTGATAATTTGAATACTATTGTTGGTGATTTGGATAGTTCTAAAAGTACTAAGGCTTTAAATGCTGCTGTTGATGATTTTAATTTTTATCTTGGTGGATTTCGTGATGATGATAATCATTATGAGAGTTTTAGACATTTAGATACATGTATAGAGACTTTTAAGTCTGAAGCATATGGTCGAAAGTTTAATGTTGATGTATTTTACAAATTTATTGATGGAGCTCGAGATTTTATGAAAGATAATCCTGCATCTGAGTATAAATTTAATAGTTCTAGTTATTATATTAAGTTAGAATTAGTTGATCCGACTATTTATGATAATATAATTGGCATGTATAATGCAATAAAGTCGAAGTTTTCTCGTAAAAAGGCAGAAAAACTTGATCCTGAGTTTAAAAAATCGTAAAGTTTTTAAATCGATTCAAGTTTTCAAATGTTATTCATTCTATGCC
>PPCM01001287.1_pt1 | contig 12074 bp, 11 predicted proteins | sample 1555541 | NCBI WGS metagenome assembly PPCM01 (sample SAMN05284479, study PRJNA326546) | Marine sediment metagenome, whole genome shotgun sequencing project. | isolation source: marine sediment | place: Germany: Wadden Sea | collected 2012-09-05 | reverse complement strand
TAAAATGGACCCAAGGTCAAGGACACTATAAAAAACTATGCAGCTAAAAGTTGATCCCTATATTTACTAGGGGTCAACTTTTTTAAATTCCATTGAGAACGACGATGATTATAGTGGTCGATAAATTTATGTATTTTATTCTCAACATCTTCAAAATATAGGCAAGTGCTAAAGTCTATATGATCTTTTAAATGCCCAAAGAACGACTCCATGGGAGCATTATCCCAACAGTTACCTCTACGAGACATCGATTGACTAAGTCCGATTTCCTTGAGTTTCTCTTGAAACTTAGGACTCGTGTAATGTGCACCTTGATCTGAATGTACATAAGCATTCGAATGAAATTTGTTTTGGCATGATTCTTTGAGAAGATTCAAAGTTTCCAAAGCTATATCAATTTTAAGCGAGGGGGATAAATGATAAGCTAAGATTTCATTTGTGATGCTATCTTTTACAGCTGATAAGTAAAGATATTTTCCTTTGAAAGGTACATACGTGATGTCTGTTAGTAGGATTTCATAGGGATTGCCACTTTTAAACTGTCGCTTCAATTTATTAGGAACCACTCGATGTTCTTGAGTGGCTTTAAGCATTCGACGGTAGGGATTAGCTTTACGGATATGGCAAACTAATCCAAATTTTCGCATCAGACGTTGTACTTTCTTTCGATTAAATATTATATCGAACTCATCTTTTAGAGTCATACTTATACTGCGCGAACCCTTAGAATATCCATCAAAATCATATGCTTGTTGAATTAATTCAAACGCTTTTCGATCCACATCTTCACGCTTGATTCTAGTTGATTCATTTCTAAGATGATTGTAATAGCCAGACCTGGAAACTCCAGCGACCTTACAGAGTCTGCTTACAAATCCCTTTGATTGAAGTTTATCTACAGTCCGCTTGATAATCTGATATACATATTTAGCTGGTAAGCTAGCTTTTATCACGCTCCTTTCTTCGAGCTCGAGCTTTTTTACAAGTTCTATTTCCTCACGCAAATATTCAATTTCTGCTTGTTGATGACGAATAATATCGTCTTTAGTCATTTCTCGTTCCATTGGACGACCTGAATTATCTCTACGAGTATCACGAAGTCCCATAACACCTTTTTCAAGATACGCCTTCTTCCAACGTGCAACAGCACTACGAACTCTCCATATGCCGAGCATAGTGACGTCGAATCCAGCTGATTCGAATATATCTGTTGAACTGTTACCCTTCTCAACTTCAGAAATTACATAACTTTTAAACTCATCAGTATATGTAATTCCTTTGGAAGATATATTTTTTACATATCGATTTTTCTTCAAGATTGCTATTTCGATTTCTGAAAATAATTTTTTGCTCATTCTTAACACCTCAATATAATTATACAAAAAGACCCTATAAACTTAGACACTTTTTTAGTGTCCAGTCTATAGGGTCCATTTTATTCTAAGGTGGAGTTTTTTTATATCTCTAGGTTGGTGATATATTTATAGGGTATTAAAAAAATGTAAATGCAAAAGATTTGCATTTAACTTGATATCCGTAAGCGACATGTTATAATGAAGTTATAAATGCGAATGATTTGCAATTAGGGGTGATATAAATGAAAAAAATCATAGGTATTACAGTAGTGATGATGCTACTATTGGTTGGATGTGCTAATGGTGCAACGACGGATAAAGATAAAGAAACAGAAGTGAAACAGGCGATTAAAGTCGCTGTATCTATTCCACCTCAAGCGACAATGGTCAAAGCTATCGGTGGTGACTTAATTGAGGTTGTGACGATGATACCGCCAGGTTATAGTCCGGCAAACTATGCGCCGACACAAAAAGAAATGGCGGCTCTATCTGATAGTCAATTATATTTTGGGATTGATGTGCCAACAGAAGTGGTTAACATTATGCCGATGATTGAAGGGTCGGGATATGACATCAAAGTAATCGATTTGGCAATTGCGGTGGATAATAGGTATCCAGCAAGATATTTTGGTGAATCGGATCATGAAGGTGAAGATCATGAAGATCATGAAGGTGAAGATCATGAAGGTGAACATGCTCATGACCATGATCATGCCGGCCGAGATCCGCATATATGGCTATCAGTAAAACGTATTGAAGTCATGGTAAATGAAATGGAGAAAGAATTATCGAAATTGTCGCCAGAAAACGCAGAGATGTTTAAGGGGAATCGTGATGACTATATTGAAGAATTACGTGGAGTAGATAGCGACTTACAAGAAATGTTCAAAGACTTTGAACATAGATCGTTTCTAATTTACCATCCATCGCTAGGCTATTTTGCAGAGGCGTATGGTTTGGAAATGATGCCCCTTGAATCAGAAGGCAAAACTGCAACTGTACAAGGGATGACATCTGTTATTGAGTATGCGAAAGAACACAGCATTCAGACTGTTTTTTATCAGGAGGAGTTTGATTCAAAACAAGCGGAACTCCTAGCGGACGAAATCGGAGGAACTGCTGTACAGTTGAGTCCATTGGATGAAAATGTTGTTGACAATCTTAAAGAAATGGGTACATTAATAAGAAATAGTTTTGAATAGAGGGATGTGCATGAAACAGTTAGAATTAGAAGACATCAGTGTATATTATGATAATGTGTGCGCTATTGAGGGCATTAATCTCAGCGTCAATACAGGCGATTTTCTAGGCATCATTGGGCCAAATGGTGGAGGGAAAACCACTCTTTTAAAGACGCTAATCGGGATCATAAAACCAACGACAGGCAAGCTTATTAAAGCGCCTGCATTACATATTGGCTACGTGCCTCAGTTTTCCAGCTTTAATAAAAGTTTCCCCATCAATGTGTATCAAGTCATTTTAATGGGACGACTGAACAAGGGGCTGAGAATTGGGAAAAAGTATAGCAAAGAAGATCATGATAAAGTTGAACAGGTATTACAGGAGCTATCGATTGATCACTTAAAAGATCGTCATATCTCGGAATTGTCAGGGGGCCAATTGCAGAAAGTTCTTATAGGACGGGCGATGGTCAGCGAGCCGACACTTCTTGTGTTGGATGAACCGACAGCCAGCTTAGATGGTGAAGCACGACAGGATATTTACACCCTGTTGAAACAATTGAATACATCAATGAGTGTTGTTGTTGTCAGTCATGATATGGCAGCGGTTTCTTCTTATGTTAAGCAAGTAGCCTGCTTAAACAAGCAATTATTTTACCATGGCGACACGGAACATATTGGTGACAGTTTAGAAAGAGCATATGGTTGTCCAGTGGATATTATCGCTCATGGTAAACCCCATCGTGTCTTTATTGAACATGAAGGGAGACGCTTATGATTCAAGATTTTTTTACATATCAATTTTTGCAAAATGCTTTTTTTGCATCGCTACTGGCCAGCATAGCCTGTGGGATTATTGGTGTTATAATTGTTGAAAAGAAGTTGGTTATGATGAGTGGCGGCATATCCCATACGTCTTTCGGAGGTATAGGCCTTGGCTACTTGCTTGGTATTGAGCCGCTGGTCGGTGGTCTTATTTTTAGCATGTTGGCTGCTGTAGGCGTCATCAAGATAAAAAACCAAACAAAGACCTCTGAAGATACATTGCTTGGAATGATGTGGGCGGCTGGAATGGCTCTAGGAATCGTTTTTATTAGCATCCGTTCAGGCTATCCGCCGGATATGACGTCCTATCTGTTTGGAGATATTTTGACTGTTTCGACAGTGGATCTATGGTTCATGTTTGTATTGAATATAATATTGGTTAGTATTATATTTCTCTTTTTTGAATATTGGAAAGCCTATCTGTTTGATGAAGAGTTGTTACAAGTGTTGGATTATAAAGTAGAGCGCTTTGAACTTATTTTATATTTACTTATTGCCATTTCCATTGTGGTTTTAATAAAAGCTGTGGGGATTATTTTGGTCATTGCCATGCTAACAATTCCGGCTTCAATCGCAAAAATGTTTGTGAAAGATTTAAAAAATTTAATTATTTTTGCATGTATTTTAGGTGTATTGCATTTCCTATTGGGTCTGGTGATTTCCTACTATATCAACATTTCGTCTGGAGCGACTATAATCCTTGTGTCTACTGCATCATACGGATTATTCACGATTATAAAAAATTATTTGTATAAATAGAAAAACTATTCAGAAAACGATCCGAAAATTGGGTCGTTTTTTAAATTTTTTGTATACTTTCAAAAAAAAGCACTTTACAAAGCTTTTGATTTCGTTTAGGATACTATTTAAATATTAAATTTTCGGCGCCGGAAATAAAATTGGATATACTTAATGCGACGATAAGGAGTATTAGAAAGACTTAGTCATCTTAGAGAACTGTTGGTTGGTGAAAAACAGTATGACCGTCGATCGAACTAGCCTTTGAGCAATTCTTGCGAAATAGTAGTAGAGAGAATCGTGACACTGCGATAATGTGATAGAGTGGGTTTAACCAAGTTGAGTGGTACCGCGGGATAATTAGAATCTCGTCTCATATTATATGAGACGAGTTTTTTTGTACCCAAATTTATGGATGGAGGCAAAACATGGATAATAGAATAGTTTTTTTCGATACAACCTTAAGAGATGGTGAACAATCACCAGGTGTCAGCTTAAATGTACAAGAGAAGGTAGCAATAGCAAAGCAGTTGGAAAAATTGAATGTGGATTATATCGAAGCGGGATTCCCGATTGCGTCAAAAGGGGATTTTGAAGGGGTAAAAGCAATTTCAGAAGCAGTGACGTCTATAGGTGTATGTGGACTGGCAAGAGCTAATAAAAAAGACATTGATTGCTGTTATGAAGCGATAAAAGCAGCCCCTAAAAAGCGTATTCACACATTTATTGCGACGAGTCCAATTCATATGGCTCATAAATTGAAAATGACTGAGGCAGAGGTATTGGAGCAAGTAACATTGGCTGTAAGTCATGCGAGAAGTCTTGTGGAGGATGTTGAATTTTCAGCAGAGGATGCCTTTAGAAGTGAATTGCCATTCTTGATTCAAGTATTTGAACATGCTATTGCAGCAGGTGCTACAACATTAAATATACCTGATACCGTCGGGTATGCGACGCCAGAAGAATTTGGACAGTTTATTAAAGCCATCCATGATGCGGTTGGCGACAAGGCAAAACTAAGCGTCCATTGTCATAACGATTTAGGCCTAGCGGTGGCAAATTCATTGCAAGCCATCCAAAACGGGGCGACTCAAGTAGAGTGCACCATCAATGGTATTGGCGAAAGAGCGGGTAACGCCTCTCTTGAAGAAATCGTCATGGCTGTTGAAACGAGAAAATCTATTTTTAATGTGGTACATAACTTAAAGATTGATGAAATATATAAAACAAGCCGCTTGGTGTCCGATCTTTCAGGCATGGTCGTACAACCTAATAAAGCCATTGTCGGAAAAAACGCCTTCCTTCATGAATCAGGCATTCATCAGGATGGCGTGTTAAAAGAAAGAGAAACATACGAAATTATGAAGCCTGAAGACATTGGGATTCATAGCAATAACATATTCTTAGGAAAACATTCTGGACGTCATGCGTTCAGAGATTATATAGAAAAATGGGGTTATCAATTATCGGATGGGAAATTCCAAAAAGCCTTTGAAGAATTTAAACATCTTTGTGATACAAAGAAAGACATTTTAGATGACGACATTCTTGAGATCATCATCGGTCAATTGACGGGTGGTCAAAAGAAATTTGATTTCAACAAGTTACAGCTGGTAACAGGGGATCAAGTAACATCAATGGCAACTGTTACCATTGCAACAAAAGATGGTGCTGATGAACGTGCGGGTATTGGGAATGGACCTGTAGATGCGATCATAACAGCTATTAACAGTTTCCTACCATACAATCCAAAGCTATCTGATTATCAGATTCAATCAATTACGAAGGGACGAGATGCACAGGGACTCGTTCATGTAAAAGTGGTTCATGATGGTAAGTTATACAGCGGTAGAGGTTTAAGTATCAATATTTTAGAATCAAGTGCAAAAGCGTATATAGATGCAATTAATAAAATTGAACGATATCAGGAAGTAGGAGGAGACACTCATGGGAATGACCATTACGGAGAAAATATTAGCAGCACATTGTAATCAGGAAAGTGTAAAGCCGGGAGATCTTATCATGGCTAGGACAGATATCGTCTTAAGTAATGATATTACTGGTCCTGTTGCTATTAGAGAGTTTGAAAAGTTTGGTATAAAGAAGGTCTTTGATCCTGCTCAAGTAGCCATGGTGCCTGATCATTTTTCACCTGCCAAGGATATAAAATCGGCAGAACTCGCAAAAGAACTAAGAACCTTTGCTAAGGAGCAGAAAATACATCACTATTTTGAAATGGGGAAAATGGGCATCGAACACTGTCTGTTACCTGAACAAGGCGTTGTAAAGCCGGGGCAATTAATTATTGGAGCAGATAGCCATACTGTAACTTATGGTGCTGTAGGGGCATTTTCATCAGGTGTAGGCTCTACGGATATTGCCGTAGCAATGGCAACTGGAGAAGTTTGGTTACGTGTGCCGGAGACGATTAAAGTCGTCTTGACGGGTAAGCCGGGTGACCATGTCGTTGGTAAGGACATCATTCTGTATCTGATCGGAAAAATCGGTGTGGATGGTGCGCGTTATCAAACGTTAGAGTTTGTTGGAGAAGGGTTGAACTATCTGTCGATGGATTCTAGATTTACCATCTGTAATATGGCCATTGAAGCTGGTGGTAAGTCAGGTATTATCGGAATTGATGAACAAACCATGGCCTATTTAGAAGAAACAAACAATACAGATTATACGGTCTATATAAGTGACGAGGATGCTAATTATGCGGAGACTATTGAGATAGACTTGAGCAAAATTTCACCTCAGATTGCAAAACCGCATTTACCGTCAAATACAGTGTCTGTCGAAGCTATTGAAGAAACGAAAATTGATCAAGTCGTGATTGGTTCTTGTACAAATGGCCGAATGGAAGATATGTTGGCAACGGCTAAAGTGTTAAAAGGACAGACAGTTCATGAGGATATCCGCTTGATTGTTATTCCTGGAACGCAGAAAATATACAAGGAATGTATGAAAAATGGTGTCTTTGATGCGATTATCGATGCTGGTGGTGTTGTAAGTACACCGACATGCGGACCTTGTTTAGGTGGGCATATGGGGATTCTTGCAAAAGGAGAACGGGCATTATCGACAACAAACAGGAACTTTGTCGGGCGTATGGGACATCCAGAAAGTGAAGTGTACTTATGTAACCCATCGGTAGCTGCGGCAAGTGCAATAAAAGGATATATCGTATCACCAAAGGAGGTTGAATAATGGAGATTATTAAAGGCGCAGTGCATAAAGTAGGACATGACATTGATACAGATTTAATTATTCCAGCACGTTTTTTAAATGACATATCAACAGACTCTTTGGCGATTAACTGTATGAATGATGTTATTCCGAATTTTAAGGATACTATTAAGAGTGGTGATGTTCTTGTAGCGGGGAAAAACTTTGGTTGTGGCAGTAGTCGTGAACATGCACCCATTGCCATTAAGGCGACAGGTGTTGCTTGTGTAATTGCTGAAAGTTTCGCAAGGATCTTTTATAGAAATGCTATTAATATAGGGTTGCCGATCATTGTATCAGAAGAGGCATCAAGGGAAATTGCTGCAGGGGATATGATTGAAGTTGATGTTAGAGAAGGGTGTATTACGAACCATACTCAAAGCAAGACATATGACGTAGAAAAATTTCCCGCATTTATCATGGAAATCATGGAAGCTGGAGATTTAATAAGCTATACACGAAAGCGGGTGAAAGCCGATGTATAATATTTTAGTATTACCGGGGGATGGCATCGGTAAAGAAGTGAGTAACAGTGCGGTTCGTATTTTGGAAACCGTTGGAGAACAATTTAATATAGAGATGAACATCAAGAGCGAAGTCTTTGGTGGGAAGTCTTATGAAAAATATGGCGAGCCGTGTCCTGACAAATTAATTGAGCGGGCAAAAGATGTAGATGCCATTTTCCTTGGGGCAGTGGGACATCCAAAGTATGATGAACTTCCGAGTGAGAAGCGACCTGAAAAAGGTCTGCTTAAACTGAGAAAGGAATTAGATTTATATTGCAACATCAGGCCTGTTAAATACTATAGTGGCTCTGGACGTAAGATCTGGAATGAGGACAGGGTGAAAAACACCAATATTACCTTTGTCAGAGAACTTTCAGGTGGTGCTTATTATGGAGAGAGGCATCAAGGTGAAGAGTTTTCATACGACAGAATTGAGTATTCTAAGGAGCAAATAGAACGTATCGTCCGTAAAGGCTATGAAGTGGCAATGGTAGGCAACAAGAAAATGCACTCCATCGATAAGGCGAATGTGCTGTCTACTTCTAAAATGTGGCGTGCGTGTGTGAATGAAATGAACAAGGAGTTTCCCGAAGTGGAAGTTATCCATCAATATGTCGACAATGCTGCAGCTCAGTTGATGAGTAATCCTGAGCAATTTGAAGTATTGCTGACAGAGAATATGTTCGGAGATATATTGAGTGATCAAGGGGCAATCTTATCAGGATCTCTTGGTATGTTGCCATCAGCTTCTTTAGGTGGTGCGGTTGATTTATACGAACCCGGTCATGGTTCTGCACCGGATATAATGGGCAAGAACTTAGCCAATCCAATCGGTAGCATCCTATCGATTGCGTTGATGTTTAAGTACACTTTTAATAGAAACGATATTGCTGATTGTATTGAATCTGCTGTTGAAAAGGTATTGAATAAAGCTTATTGTACGATGGATATTTCATCACCAAATTGCATGGTCATCGGAACAAAGGAGATGACAGAGAAAATTATTACTGAAATGTGCTCTTAAAGATATACCTTTATACTCACATAAGAGATTGTAAACTGCTTGCTGGAACCAGTAAGCAGTTTTTACGTTCACAAAACAATTGTACCTAGGTACAATATTGTATTGCATAGGTACAATTAATAATGTACACTGTATCTGAATGAAGAAACAATACAATTTGGAGGGAAGTTATGAGTACAACAACAATGACAACAAGTAAAACAAGAGAAGTGGTCTTATGTGGTCTATTGACTGCAATGGTATTTGTATCGACACGATTTATCAATATACGATTACCTTTGTCAATCAACGGTGGATTAATTCATATGGGCAATACAATTCTATTTATGATTGCAATTGTATTTGGTAAAAAAAGAGGCGCCATAGCAGGAGCGCTTGGTATGGGGCTTTTCGATGTACTGTCAGGATGGTTCTTATGGGCACCCTTTACATTTGTGATTAGAGGCGCAATGGGCTATATCGTTGGTGCTGCAGCAGAAGGAAAAGAAGGTAAGAAGCAGTTGTTGTATACTCTAGGGGGTATTTTAGCAGCGAGTGTTGTTATGATTGGTGGCTATTATGTAACAGAAGGTATCCTGTATGGTAACTGGATAGCGCCAATGACGTCAATTCCTGGCAATGTGATCCAATTAATTATTGGTACGGCGATTGGTTTACCGCTGGCTGAAGCTTTAAAGAAAACAAAAGTGATAGATTTTAAGTAAAGGGGTGTGCAAAGTGAAGGATTATTTAGTAATGACACCAGGACCGACACCGATTCGTGAGAATGTTCGACAGGCGATGATGCAGCCTATAACAAATCCAGACTTGGATGAGGATTTTTTCAAGTTTTATGGAGATACAGTGAAAAAGTTTAAGCAATTGGTTAAGACGGAGCAAGAGGCGTATATACTCTGTGGCGAAGGTATCTTAGGATTAGAGGCCGCGTGTGCGTCCTTGATTGAACCTGGCGATAGAGTACTTTGCATAGAGAATGGTATTTTCGGTAAAGGATTTGGAGATTTTGTCGCTATGTATGGTGGGGAAGTTGTTTACTTTTCAGGTCATCCCCAACAAGGGATTGATGGAAATGCCTTAAAAGCATTTTTACAAGAAGAGAGTGACTTTAAGTTAGCCACACTTGTCCACTGTGAAACACCGTCGGGCATTACAAATCCAATTCATGAAATAACGCCATTATTGAAAGAAGCGGGGATTCTAACTGTCGTTGATGCAGTGTCGGCAGTTGGTGGTGAAAAAATTGAAACGGATGCTTGGGGAATAGATATTCTTCTTGTCGGTAGCCAGAAGTGTTTGTCAGCTGCACCGGGATTAACCTTGCTTACTGTTAGCGAGGATGCTTTCAAAGCAATGGAAGGTCGTCAAACGCCGATTGTTGGTTATTATGCCAATTTGTTGGCTTGGAAAGGTTGGGAAGAGAAACAATGGTTCCCGTATACGCAACCAATATCAGACATCTATGGACTGAATGTCGCCCTTGATAATGCTCTAGAGGATAGGAATCTTCTGAACAGACATGCAACATTATCAAAGGCTTGTCGTCAAACGATAATAGCTTCGGGATTAAAGCTATTTCCTGAAAACTGTCATTCCAATACAGTAACGGCTATTCAGCAACCGGAAAATGTTGATTTTGATAAATTATTCAGCTATATGAAAGAAACGCATAAGATTTTGATAGCAGGTGCTTTTGGACCATTAAAAGACAAGGTGATTCGAATTGGACATATGGGGGAAAATGCAAATACAGAAATGCTTTACACAATGTTTGGCGCTCTACAGTTAGGTCTTGAAGAACAAGGCGTTCATCTTGATGTGGAAATGCAAACCTTTTTTAAAGCTTCATTATAATATTGAATGTGTATTCGTTCGTGCACATCTGTGGAAAGAGACTAGCGCCCTTGTGGTGGCTGGTTTTTTTCATGATTTTTTGATAGGATAATGAAAAGAGATTAAAGGTAGGGTGAAGAAAATGACAAAGCGAATATATGAAATAGATGTTCATCAAAAACAGTTGAATACAAAGATTGTTGAAAGAGTTGAAGAGGATGGAAAAAGGTATTTAGTTCTTGAGGAAACAATCTTTTTCCCTGAAGGCGGTGGGCAACCCTGTGATTTAGGAACGATAGAAGGTATTGAAGTTGTTGATGTGAGAGAGCGCGGAACACTTGTATACCATGAAGTGGCGTCTTTTCCTGAAAGAGATGAAGTAAGCTGTGAATTAAACTGGGCAAGACGCCTAGATCATATGCAACAGCATTGTGGTGAACATATATTATCAGGCGTTATCTTTGACTTGTATGGTGGGGTTAACAAGGGCTTCCACATGGGTAAAGAGATGGTGACAATCGACATAGATTTAAAGGAAATGTCACAAGCGATGATTGATGAGGTCGAGCGGATCAGTAATGAAACGATTTATCGAAATGCTCCTATCGTGACGGAAATTGTTCATACACAGGCAGAAGCGGAAGCCTTTCCACTCAGAAAGAAAATGACTGTTTCCTCTGATATTCGTATTGTACGCATAGAAGGTGCAGACTGTGTTGCCTGTTGTGGTACGCACCCCAAACTAGCAGGAGAAGTTGGACTGATTAAAATATACAAAGCGGAAAAAAATAAAGGCATGACACGTTTATCCTTTAAATGTGGTGCACGCGCAATGGACGATTACAAAGAACGTCATGCAGCATTGTCAAAAATTATGCAACTGTATAGTGCAGATTTAAGTTCAGTGAACGAAAAGATAGATCGTGAAAGAGAGAAAGCGGCCGCAGCTCGTGAGGAATTGAAACAAATCAAAATGTCGATTAACAATGAATGGGTCGTTAGTCATATGGGGGAAGATAAAAACATCATCGAAGTATTCTCTGATAAATCGATGGATGGACTGAAGTACCTAGTTAAGAAGATGACGGATGGAGAATTTAAACACACACTATGCCTAGGGTCTAAACAGGATTTTGGCGTGGTATTAGCATCTCAGACGACAAACTGCGGACAACTCTTCAAAGAGCACATCAAAAGTTTCAATGGTAGAGGTGGTGGATCACCAAAAATGGCACAAGGAAGCTTCGAGAGCGAAGAAGATATGATGAATTTCTTAAATGAATTGACGGTTCTAATCTAAAAAAAGGTACTTACAAATAAAAACGTCACCTGTAAAATGGACCCAAGGTCAAGGACACTATAAAAAACTATGCAGCTAAAAGTTGAT
>PPCM01001286.1_pt1 | contig 12078 bp, 9 predicted proteins | sample 1555541 | NCBI WGS metagenome assembly PPCM01 (sample SAMN05284479, study PRJNA326546) | Marine sediment metagenome, whole genome shotgun sequencing project. | isolation source: marine sediment | place: Germany: Wadden Sea | collected 2012-09-05 | reverse complement strand
AAATGTGGTACTTACCAACTCAGTTTCATCAGTTATATTGTCAATACCATCAACTAAACTATTGATTGTATTAATAGCGAAATTAGCACCAAGTAAGTACAAGAACGCAACAAAATAAGATATTCCTGTTAAAATGTAATGCCTCTTGCGATAAGAAATCTCTAGTAGATAAAATATTGTTGTAGTAACTAAAAAGATTATTACCAAGACAAATGAAATCAAAAGTAAACTTTCGACCACAGTTAAACGTAGAACGTTTAATGCCAAGTAATAACCTATCAATAATGGTAAATAAAAAGACAACGAAAAAATACCTCTAGCCAACTCTAAGTAGTCTCTTTTTTCTATAAAAACTTTGATTCCCTTAATAAAATTTTTAAACGGATTTAATAAAAATAACATCGTAACACCCCATCTATATTAACTATTAATCTAGATTAAATTTCTTTACCCTAGTTTATTATACACTATTTATACGGTTATTCAATAGTTGTTTCATTTCGATAAGAAGCAGACAGTATTCTATTGATAAACCTTGAAAAATTGGATGAAAACATCAGATACACACAACCAACTAATGCTACATTCAACACTCCAGAAAAAAACATAACAATTAACCAAACAACAATAGAATCTGCTGAAAATAACCCCATTTTTTCCATCAGTATAACATTCGTAAAAAGGTGTAATATAAACACAGCAAACCACCTAAGCTGATCTAACATATACTTCATAAATTTGGTATTAAATACTCTAGTCAAAATCACATATAGAATAGGTAGAACTCCTACGGAGAAACTAGATACAATATTGGCCATTACAATCCCTCCTATACCGTAGTTTTTTACAAGAAATAGGCTTAGGTAAATGTTTAGAAGTACTTCAACTGCTGCAAAATATTTTGTAACAGTGTAAAGCCTATTCACGTCGTGTGTTAGACGAATAAACTTTCTTATTATTGTAACATATAGTAAGATTGTAAACAAAAGAATTTCATTAGTACTTAATGAAAAGTGACTACTACTCATCCATATACCTATAAAATTGTTAACTCCATTGAAAAAAATCAAGGAAACTACTGTCGAAAGGTAGAATGTAAATGATATGAACTCATCGAAAACTGCGAGTTTAGTTCTACTGTCTTCACTTGCAAATAAAGTTCCATAACTATGTTTTATGGAAGTGAATATCTTATCAAAAACAACAAATAATTGTTGTAGTATGAGATTTACAACTCCGTATAATGAAGCCATACTCAAATCAAAATAAAATGCTATTATGATTCCAGGAACCACAGCGATAATTATATCTGCTATACTATGAAATGATATATCCCATAAATCGGGAAAAGTGTCATAGGTAGGTTCTTCACTCTTATCAAGCCAGCTATAGTTTTTTTCAACAATGCGTTTAATTGTTAAAGAGATAACAATCGAAAAAATCAGTGAAACTTGCACCACGATAATGAAAGTAAAGTTTAGCATTACTAATATTATTTCTAGCAGATACTGCACTATTCTAAGTACGTTACTTACAATATTAATCTTGTATTGCTTTTGATCTGCTAACAATAAAAACTTGTACGGATCCTCAATAAAGTATTTTATGAAGTTGGATGATAGATAAATCAGAAAAACTACAGATATGAATCTATCGCCCAAAACTGTACTTCCCATGACCCGAGGCAATGATACTGCAACAAAAATCATTACAAGAATTATAACTGCACCAACACTTTTGAATATAATTTTAGCTCCATTAATCATACTATTCGTTTTTTTGAAGTTAGACTCTAAAAAAGGTCGATACATTTTGTATGTAAACGCTGAACAAAGACCTAACTCATACATGTTCAAGTAAACAAAAAAAGGTACAATAACTTGTAATAGACCAAATAATTCTATTCCATATACATCTGATATCAAACGAAACCTATAGAATCCTAATACAACAATTACTGAATATGGTCCTAAATCTGTTAGTAATGCTAATATACTTCTCTTTGTTCTCATGAGCTCACCCGTTATAATTATAACAAATGTGCGTGAAAAAATCATTCTCTCAATAGTGATATTATGCTATAATACCTTTTGAATGGGAGTGGGAAAAATGAAGAAAATGAGTTTAAGAGTACGACTAAGAATCATCCTAGGAGTTTTAATTGCTCTAGCAATCGCTCTAGGGTTCTCGTTAGTATATAGAGAGTTTAGTAATGGAGGGAAACCAAACCCCAATAATGGTCCAGCATTAATAACAAAAGCACCTTATACATTAATTGAAAATGCAACAGATTTAATGGTGGTTTATACCAAAACACTAAACACATCGCTTGATGATTACTTTCAAAGATCATTGGATAAATTTGAGGAACTAGCTTATCCAAAGAAGCGTGAAGGTATTATCGATGAAGAAGGAAATGTAACATGGAAAGAATATGATTTGAGCTTAGCTAATATAGATAACGACATTTATCTCGAAGCTTTCTCAAAAGCATTTGTTATCAACATGTTTAACTGGACAGATAAAGAGAATCGCAAGGACCTTGAATTTACATTACAGTTCATTCATCCAGAAGACAGAGATAATGTTTTCACTTACTTATCAAACACTTACTATAAGTATCTTGATGAATTAGTCATTGAGTATGGTAGAGAAAACCTTGCAGAGATTACAAGAGTTAAACTAACAAAAGTTGAAGAGACAACTTATGAAAATAAGGTAAATGAGCAAGCATTTACTGTTGAAGGAACGATTGAGTTTAAGGATAACGAAATTATGCCTGAAAGTTCAATGCCATCAACTTTTGCAATTACGATCATCAAAAAAGATCAGTTCTTGTTTGTTGTTAGTATGGCAACCGAATAACTAAACAATGATCTGCCCATGTGTGCAGATTTTTGTTTGGAATAAAAAACTCAAAGCATTTCTGCTTTGAGTATGTTTTTACTTAATTGGTTTTAAACTAGCTGTAAAGTGTCTTAATACAGGTGGTTCAAAATCAAAGTCTAATCCGATTAATGAATCTCTATCTTTATAGACTTGAATTACTGCATCACATACAACATCAAGGTGAGCATATGTATATGTTCTTCTAGGAATTGTAAGACGCATTAATTCCATTGGTGATTCAAGGTTTGCACCTGTATCAGGGTCTCTTCCTAAAAGGAATGAACCAATTTCAACAGGTCTTACTCCTGATTCAACGTACACAGCGTTACAAACAGATTGAGCTGGGAACTGATCAAACGGGATATGTGGAGCAATTTTCTTACAATCCACAAATACTGCATGACCACCAACTGGATATTGAATAGGAACACCTGCTTCACGTAAGCGATCACCTACGTATCTAATTTGATCGATACGATGTTGTAAATACTCAAATTCTAACGCTTCTTCAAGACCAACTGCTAAAGCTTCAAGATCTCTTCCTGCAAGTCCACCATATGTTGGGAATCCTTCCATTGGAATGATATAAGAACGACATCTAATAAATAAGTCTTTGTCATCTTTAATAGCAATTAATCCACCAATATTAACAAGCCCATCTTTTTTAGAACTCATTAAGAAGATATCTGCAAGGTCAAATTGCTCTCTTGCAATCTCTTTGATTGACTTATCTTGATAACCTTCTTCACGTTCTTTGATAAAGAATGCGTTTTCAGCATATCTAGCTCCATCAATTAGCACAGTGATTCCATACTTATCAGCTACTGCTCTTGTTTGTCTCATATTTTCTAAACTTACAGGTTGTCCACCTGCAGAGTTGTTTGTAATTGTCATAATGATTCCGGCGATTTTTTCTGACCCTTTGTCTTTGATAATCTCTTCGAGTTTATCGATGTCAAAATTTCCTTTGAAAGGATGGAAGTTTTCAGTGTCAAAACACTCTTCAATAACACAGTCAATTGCTCTTGCTCCTGCAAGCTCAACATGTGCTCTTGTTGTGTCGAAATGGAAATTTGATATAAAATACATATCTTCTCTACCATCAACTAGTTGAGGAAGTGCTACTTGTTCAGCTCCTCTACCTTGATGGGCAGGAATTACATAATTATATCCTGTGATGTCTCTTACAACTTTTTCTAGATTATAATAAGATCTAGAACCAGCGTATGACTCATCACCAGTCATTAATGCTCCCCATTGATAATGACTCATGGCACCTGTTCCTGAGTCTGTTAATAAATCAATGAATACATCTTCACTTCTAAGCTGAAAGGGATTATATCCGGCATTCTTTAATGCTTCTACTCTTTCCGCTCTGCTAATTTGCCGTATTGGTTCAACCATTTTGATCCTATACGGAGGTGCTACATATTTTCTTTCCATAAAAATCCTCCTAAAATTTTAAACTTATATCTAAAGACGTGTATGAATGAGTCAAATCGCCAACGCTAATGTAATCAACACCAGTACGTGCTACATCAACTAACTCACTCTCACTCTTAGAGCCCATATTCCCGCTTGCCTCTAAAAGACAATCATAATCCTTTGCCATAGTTACAGCTTCACTCATCATTGCTGCTGTCATATTATCTAACATAATAACATCGACATTACATTGGAGTGCTTCTTTAACCATTTCTAAAGTCTCTGCTTCTACTTCGATTTTTATCTTACTATCAACTTTTGATTTTATTATTTCTACTGCTTTAGTAATCGAACCACTTGCCTTAATATGGTTGTCTTTAATCATTACCATATCCGAAAGACAATACCTGTGATTTGTACCACCAGCAATTTTTACAGCTAGTTTTTCTAGGTATCTGATTCCTGGAGTTGTTTTGCGAGTATCATATACACTAGTAGTGTAATCTGCTAAAACATCAACAAACCACTTAGTAGTTGTTGCTACTCCACACATTCTCTGAAAAAGATTAAGAGCAACGCGCTCACCCTTTAAAATAGTTTTAGTATTACCGCTAATTAAAGCTAGTAAATCTCCTTTTTTAACAAGGTTTCCGTTACTTACTTTCCAACTAATTGTAACATGTCCTTCGATTAAATCAAACACTCTTTCAAAAACATTAGTCCCTGCTATACAACCATCAGCTTTTGCAATAAGACGACAATCACTAAAACTGTCAGCACCAATTAAATTATCAGTAGTAATATCTCCTTGTGGCATATCTTCAATTAAAGCATTAATAATGATTTTATCGATTTCTAAGTTCATAATTTTCTCCTAGTCTATTCTAAAGTGACATCCTAGTGATTCTTTTCTAGCTAGGGCTCCATCAATAATCAATAAAGCACATGTAACCATATTTAAAGTCTCGTAGTAATACTTTGATGTAACTTTAATCTTCTTTAAGTTTTCATAATGTTTTCTAATAACTCTTTGAGTCATTTTTAAGTCTTCTTCATTTCTTACAATTCCTACAAACTGTTGTAACATTTGTCTTACTTCTCGTCTGATTGTTGCAAAGTTATACTTCTTATCTTGTAGCTTCTCTACTTTAGAAATAAAGATAACCTTCTCAGTACTTTGATCTATTTGGTGTGCTACTCTCTCCCCAAAAACAACACATTCTAAAAGTGAGTTAGAAGCTAATCTATTTGCTCCATGAACACCGGTATTAGAACACTCACCTACTGCATATAAATGCTTACAGGAAGTTTTACCATCAATATCAGTTAAAATTCCACCAATTGAGTAGTGTTCACACGGACTTACTTTAACAAGGTCCTTTTCCATATATATATTTCTCTTTGCTAAGTGATTATAAATCGTTGGAAAACGATTCTCTAGATAATCTTTAGTCCTGTGAGTGATATCCAAATAAACGTAATCACTCCACGTATCGTATAACTCACGATGGATGCTTTGACTTACAATATCACGAGGAGCTAACTCTAAGCGGGGATCATATTTTTCCATAAAGCGTTCCATCTCAATATTATAAAGTTTAGCGCCTTCACCACGTACCGCTTCACTAACTAAGAAACGTTGTCCTTCTTTCTCTGAGAAAAAAGAAGTGGGATGAAACTGGATAAACTCCATATTATCAATTCTTATACCAGCACGGTAAGCCATTGCTACTCCGTCACCTGTTGCTATTTGAGGATTTGTTGAATACTTATAAATTGCTCCTAAACCACCAGTTGCTATAACTGTGTCACCAGCATATATAGAGTAAAACTCATCGTCGTTAACAGCGAATGCTCCAACGCAGTGGTCACCTTGTAAGATCAAATCAATAGCCATAGTATTTTCAAAGAAATCAATATTTTTTCGATCAATTGCAACCTTTACTAAAGCTTGCATCATCTCTTTACCAGTAGCATCACCACCAGCATGTAAAATTCTCCTAGAACTATGCCCACCTTCACGAGTAAGATTGTACTCACCAGTTTCAAGTTTATCAAACTCAACACCTAGATCAACTAAATCATCGATGACTTCATTAGAATCACCAACAAGAGCTTTTAGGGCTTCAACATTGTTGTAATAAGCACCAGCATCTAAGGTATCTTCAATATGCGATAATAACTCACTTTCACTTTCTGATAAAGTAGCAGCTATTCCACCTTGAGCAAGTTGAGAATTCCCCTCCATTATTTCATCTTTTGAAAGAATACAAATCTTTTTACTTGGATCTATTTTTAATGCTGTATATAGACCACTCAAACCTGACCCGATAATCAATACATCATATTTATTCATTAGCTTAACTCTAACATTCTTGTTAAAGCTTTATTTGCCTTTAAAGCAACATCTTCATCAACATTTATTTCAAACTTGTCATCACGAATTGCTTCATAAACTTTCTCTAAAGTAATCATCTTCATCGTACGACATCTTAAATCTTCTGTTAAGATATAAAACTTCTTGTGTGGAGAACGCTTTTGCATTTCATGTAAAATACCTTTTTCAGTTCCTACAATAAACTCTGTTGCTTCATCTTCAACAGTAAAATTAAGTAATTGCTGTGTACTTCCAACAAAGTCACCCATCGCAACAACTTCTTCATTAGCTTCAGGATGAACCACAAACTTGGCATTTGGGTACTTACTTTTTAAAGCAATTACATCTCCTGGGAATAAATCATTGTGAATACAGCAATGACCTGGCCATAAATCCATATTTAAACCTGGTAGTTGCTTATTTAAATAGTTTCCTAAATTATAATCAGGTACATAAAGCAGTTTCTCACCTACTAATGTCTTTGCTATCTTTTTAGCATTAGTACTAGTAACACATATATGACTTAGTGATTTAACTGCTGCTGTTGAATTAACATAACAAACAACTTTAGTATCAGGGTTTTTCTCCTTATACTGTTTTAGTGCTTCATAAGTAACACAGTCTGCCATCGGACAACCTGCTTTTAAATCTGGTAATAAGACCTTTTTATCAGGACTTAAAATCTTTGCGGTTTCAGCCATAAAGTGAACACCACAGAATAAAATAATATCAGCATCTGTTTCAGCAGCTTTTCTTGATAATAATAAACTATCCCCAACAAAGTCAGCAATTTCTTGAACTTCTGGGTACTGATAATAGTGTGCTAAGATAACAACATTCTTCTCTTTTTTTAATCTTTTTATTTCATCAATCATAAAGTTTTTATCCATGATTAACCTCCAATTTTATAAAGAAATTTTCCACCCTTATTTTAACATAATTAATTTACTATTTTAACCAATAAGAGAAAAATATATAGGCTATTACTTCCTTAATTTAAATAAGTGTTTTTAAAGATAGAAATAACTTCATTAGTTGCTATAACAAGCATTATTTGCCAGTTTAAAGAATTTTTATAGTTCTTAGCACCGATTTATCATTTAAAGCTTAAAAGCTTTCTCAAAGCTATTAAACAACTTAAAACTAACAAATAAAAAAAGAACACTTTTCGTGTTCTTAAAATTGATAATTATCAACAACTTCATTCTCAGAGAGAACCTGACGAGCAATAAGGTAGGCAATAGGCCCAACTATTACAATCATCATTAATGAAGCGTATTTAGCAGGTACAGCTAGTACCTCAATCAAAATCTTCATCCCAAAAGTAGAACCAATAATATGGGGAATGTAAGATATTGGAAACTTTAGCATCTTATCAAATGTTACTTCTGCATTAAAAGTAAACCTTGTATTCAAGAAAAACGAAACAACTATTGCCACCCCAAATCCCAAAACATTTGCCTGATACGGATTTAGTAAGTTCAAGAACGTAAGATAAGTAATTTGGTGTACAATGGTATTTATCGTACCAATAATAACGTATTTAATGAAGCTTGTTGGGAACTTAATCATTTTCTACCTTAAAGTAGTTATGATATAGAATTGCCTGACCATAACGATGCATATCAAGAACACGTTGGTTGTTTCTATCCAAAGACGATAACTTCCCATCAAATGCAAAATATTCTAGTTTAGGAGCGCAGTAGTATCCACTATCTGTCAACCACTGACGATCATAAAATGGAATGAATCTTTCATTCTCACTAAAGATATCAGTACCAACATAATTGTTAACATCAATATCTAATCCAAACATATTTGCAATTGTCGGTAAGACATCAAAACTTGAAGCTAAAATATCTACTTTTTTTGCCTCCATATCCGGAGTCCAAATAATTAATGGACCCTTAAACGAAAGATGAGGGTCCTCATCAAAGAACTTATAACTTTCATTACCAGCATTTTTAGCCATATGGTCACTTGTAATTACTAAGACGGTATTCTCTAGTTGATTAGCATTCTCTAATTGCACAATTAATTCAGCTATTGCATCATCAGAATGTCTAATAGCACCTAAGTAATAAGGAAATACTTCTTCATACTCCATTCCCTCTAATTGTTTCTTATACTGATTAGCATATTCAAGCGTTGAAGGACGTTCATATTTTTGATGTCCTGAAACAGTAGTGTAGAAAGTAATAAATGGTTCTTGGAACTTATATTTATTAAATGACGATTTGATCAAATCAGAATCTATCGGCATTTCAGTCATTCCTGGTTCAATCTCTAACTCTAATTCTTCAGCAAAATCAGTTACATCATAACCAACATTATTTAAAGCATATTTTCGGTGATAGAATGATCCAAAATAGTCATGGAAGTAATAGCTAGAGTAACCCTTCTCCTCAAACTTGTTAACCATTGAGATCGAATAAGTATTCTCTGCATAAACACGGTAAGTAACACCATTTCTTAATAGTGGAACTTGTGAAGTATTATAAATAAACTCACTATCAGCAGTAATTGCCTGATACCTTGGAATATAGTAATTATTAAAATACATACCTTCTTCTTTTAACTTTGAAAGCGTTGGTAAGTAAGGATCTATAACAAAATCCTCTAAACTCTCAACCATAACAAAAACAATATTCTTTCCTTCAAACATCTTAGTATATTCATTATCCGATTCAAGATAGTTTTTCTTACTGATGTAATCATCAATTTCAGATAGTTCCATCTCCTCTTCAGGAGCTTGATTTATATCTAAGATATCAAACGCAAAATAAGTATGAACTCCATAATGACTTAAAATTGGTTCTTTTAAATCCGACTTCAAAATAGCGTAGTTTGAAAAAAGTAGCACAACCACTGCAAGTATTAGTGGATAAAACTTTTCACGATTAATTTTTCTTTCAGGAATTTCAATTTTCCTATAAAAGTAAACATAACCAATAAACAAGAAGACATACAAAAATGTATCTAAGTTAATGTATTCTGGTATTATTGCAACAACACCTGTCATATCATCTGCCTGTCCTAAATTCCCAAACGAAAACACAGTGTGGAAAGCTGAGTAGTAAGAAGACAAAGTCCCCGCATATACAATTGATAATATTACAACTGTATTTGTAATCAACCGTTTAAATCTAGCTGAACCTATGACAAAATCTATTAATAGTATTAAAGTTACATTTAATGCTAAATTATATAGAAAGTACAGGTTAAATCCATGATAGATTTTTAACACACTGTCACTGAGAAATAATGTAATTATTGGTATTAATAAGTATAAATGTTTTTTTATGTATTCCATAATTATACCCCCTAAGCATTACTATTCTATCACATATTAGAAATTGCATCTACTATTAGTTGTAAATTAAAACAAAAGAAAAAAGTCGAATAAAATTCGACTTTTTACATATAATTACTCAATAATTTCAGCAACTACACCTGAACCTACAGTACGTCCACCTTCACGGATAGAGAATTTAGTTCCTTTTTCTACTGCGATAGGAGCGATTAATTCTACTAACATTTCAGTGTTGTCTCCAGGCATAACCATTTCAGTTCCCTCTTGTAAGTGAACTACACCAGTTACGTCAGTTGTACGGAAATAGAATTGTGGTCTATAGTTAGTGAAGAACGGAGTATGACGTCCACCTTCTTCTTTACTTAATACATAAACCTCTGCCTTGAATTTCGTATGTGGATTAACTGAACCTGGTTTAGCTAATACTTGTCCACGTTGAATATCTTCACGGCTTACACCACGTAATAATGCACCAATGTTATCTCCAGCTTCCGCGTAGTCTAATAACTTACGGAACATTTCGATACCTGTACATACAGTTTCTTGAGTTTCTTTGATACCGATGATAGCAACTTTATCATTTAAGTTGATAGTTCCACGGTCAACACGACCAGTAGCAACAGTACCACGACCAGTGATTGTAAATACGTCCTCAACTGGCATCATGAATGGCTTTTCAGTGTCTTTTTCTGGGTTAGGGATGTACTCATCAACAGTATTCATTAATTCAACAACTTTTTCTTCCCAGTCAGCTTCACCTTCTAAAGCTTTTAATGCAGAACCGTAGATGAATGGAATTTCATCACCATCGAAGTCGTATTCGCTTAATAATTCACGTACTTCCATTTCTACTAATTCTAATAATTCTTCGTCATCTACCATATCACATTTGTTTAAGAACACTACTAAGTGCTTTAAACCAACTTGGCGTGATAATAAGATGTGCTCACGAGTTTGTGCCATTGGTCCATCTGTAGCAGCAATTACTAAGATAGCTCCATCCATTTGAGCTGCACCTGTGATCATGTTTTTAACGTAGTCAGCATGTCCTGGGCAGTCAACGTGCGCGTAGTGGCGAGCGTCTGTTTCATATTCGATATGTGCAGTATTAATTGTAATACCACGTTCTCTTTCTTCTGGTGCTTTATCAATGTTAGCAAAATCTACAGCTTCTCCACCTTGTTTTCTTGCTAATACAGCAGAAATTGCAGCAGTTAAAGTAGTTTTACCATGGTCAACGTGTCCGATTGTACCAATATTTACATGGGGTTTCGAACGGTCAAATTTTTCCTTAGCCATTATAAAAATCCTCCTAAAATTTTTTATCAATATTTCATTTTTAATTTTATATTACACTTGAACAATTTTCAAGTATATTTTACTATGTCTCTCTTATTTCGCGTTTTTCTTTGCGATTTCTTCAGAGATAGATTTAGGTACTTCTGCATAGTGGTCGAAAGTCATTGTAGAAGTTGCACGACCTTGAGTGTTTGAACGTAATGCAGTTGCATAACCAAACATTTCAGATAATGGAACCATCGCTTTTAATGCTAATGCATTTCCGCGACTTTCTTGTCCTTCAGGACGTCCACGTCTAGAAGTGATGTCACCCATTACAGCACCTAAGTACTCATCTGGAGTAACAACTTCAACAGCCATGATTGGCTCTAAGATAACAGGCTTACATTTAGTTTTAGCATCTCTTAATGCATATGAAGCAGCAACCTCAAACGCAACTTGACTTGAATCTACATCATGGTAAGAACCATAGAATAATGTAGCTTTAACATCAATTGCAGGGTAACCAGCTAATAATCCACCTTTTAATGCTTCTCCTAAACCTTTATCTACTGACGGAATGTATTCACGAGGAATAACTCCACCAACGATTTTGTTTTCAAACTCATAACCTTTACCTGGGTTTGGAGCGAACTTAATTTGAACATGTCCATATTGTCCACGACCACCAGATTGGCGTACGAATTTACCTTCACACTCAGCTTCCATAGTGATAGTTTCACGGTAAGCAACTTGAGGCGCACCAATGTTTGCTTCAACTTTAAACTCACGCTTC
>PPCM01001284.1_pt1 | contig 12099 bp, 15 predicted proteins | sample 1555541 | NCBI WGS metagenome assembly PPCM01 (sample SAMN05284479, study PRJNA326546) | Marine sediment metagenome, whole genome shotgun sequencing project. | isolation source: marine sediment | place: Germany: Wadden Sea | collected 2012-09-05 | reverse complement strand
CTGATTACATTTAAACTGCCGTCTTTCGTTGTCTCGTATACTACAAAATCTCCGATTCGTGGCAACAATGATTCATACTGCATCTTACCAGTAATAATTGCACCGATTAATCCACCTTCTGTTGCCAATGTGTAGTAATTCTGTGCATATTTAGCAACACGACCAACACTCTCATTTTCCTTTAGTTGAGAGTTAAAAAATTCATTCATTCCAATATTATTTAAGTTCATATGTCGTCCTTTCTAATAATTACCATTTTATTTTTTTGCATAAAAATACCGTAGACCTAAACCTACGGATAGTAGTTATTAGAAAGTGTCATTCCGTAGGCATGTTTTATCTGTTTTATTCATCATTAATTTGCTCATAAGACATACCTCCTTTTCTTGTTTATATCACTATCTAAAATATAGCATAAATCTAATTCAAATAAAAATGACAAAATTATTACACCATCATCTCTCATTACCATGTTTGAAATGTCCCGTTGCTTTCGCTAATAGTAATTGCTTGTCAAAATCACCTGCTCCATCTAACTTACGATTAAGCTTACTCGCTTGTTTTTCAGAAAGCATCATAATTTGACGATGTTCGTAAAAAATCATCATTTTACCAGCTTTTGTAAACTTATAATCAAATGGATTCTCTTTTAATCTATCTCTTTCATCAATTGGCATTCACTTCTCCCATCTTATTCTAAATCTACAACACGAATCTCCTTTTAGTACAGATTCAAGAAGTTCGACTTGTAAGGTTTGATTAAAAATCACTTCGTATGGAAACTTGGCAAAACCTGCACTACAATAGCACCACTCTGAATCTACAGGTTCATTGGTTAGTATCGATTCTTTTGCAAAAGGACAATGACAATAATGATATCTTCTCATTTCATCAGAATCAGAATGGATAACTTGGCTAGTATTATATGGGAACTTAGTAATATAGATAAATCCATCATGATAAACTCCTGAAAGTATTTCTTGATTTGAAGCAATATAATCTACAACATCTTGAGTGATAATCTGCTCAAACCAAACCTTTTTCTGATCACAATAATATTGCAACTCGTCTACTTTCCTTTGATGTCTTTCTCTTAAATAGAGTTCTAAAGAATCAGACTCCTCATACATTTTTTTTTCTTCTAACATTGATTCTCTTGGAATTTTATGATGATTATCGGCTAAAATTGCTCTATACTCCCAACACTCTAACTGCATCATATCCTTCATAAACTCTTTTGTTTTAAGATATAGCTTCTTGGGAGTTAGACCTATTTCAGGAACTTCCAACTGTACCGACTTACCTAATCGTTTACTTTTATGATTTATACTCGAAATCACTCCAATGCTACCTAAAACACCTGTCATGAACAAATACAAATCATTGTAATCATAAAAGTAAAAGTACCTTGCTATGGCAAGGATTCTATCATGATCATTTATTTTTTTTGAAACTAAATGATCCATATAATTCTCTAAATCTATACTTGTACAACTTTCAAAATTTTTACCTTGATGAGTTAAAAAAACTTCTAATGCCTTTAAATAATCTTCTACTTTAGATAGTTCATCATCATCATATCGCTCTCTTAGTTTATTTAGTTCCATAATAACACCACCTTTTCTTAATATTATCATGTCAACTAATCAAGAACATGATAATTCATGTTATGATGATTTTCCAGATAACTCACTCATTTCAATCTTAATGATTGCAATACGTGATAATATTTTTTCGTTGTAGGTAAAATTTTTATCACTAAACTGAGCCATTAGAACATCTAATCCTTCTTTAATATCATCAACGTCTTCAAGGATCTCAGCTTGACCATACCCTATTACGCTAGAAAATTTTGTTGTATATTGGCAAGCAATTTCTCCCTTTACAATTTCATTTAAACCTTCAACTTCAACACAAACAAAAGAATTTTCTCTAATCATATCAAGTTTTCTTCCTTCTCGTGCACAATGTATGTAAAAGGTATTATCTTTAAAACCATAATTCAAAGGCACTACATAAGGTCTATTTTCAACAGAAAGACCCAGTCTTAATACATTTTCTTTCTCTAATAACTCTATAACAGCTTCTTCTGACATTTTACGTTCTTTTCTTCTCATAAAATTACCTCCTATAAAAAGTATACATTAAAACTAAATATGTATCGATATGATATTGCATCATCAACAAAAAAAACGCTTAACAGCGTTTTTCATTCCTCATTCAGTTCATTATTTTCTATCAATGTCTTAGCATAGCTTATACATGATTCGCAGATAAACTGATTATTAAAAGGTTTCAGTTCGTCATTAGATTCACAAATAAGACAACTTTTTTTCTTGTCTTTTTCCATAACTCCTCCTTAATCTACTTGTGTATTCAATGGTATATATATAGATCTACGAAAGCTACAATATGTTTATTTCCATATTATGTATTCAGTTTATCCTTAAATCATACTATTTTCAAGCGTTATCGGAATATTTAGAATTATGTCGATAATTTTGTTAATTATTAACAAATGTATCATCTTGCAGTACATTCCGTAATATAGAATGAGTCATCCAAATGTTAGCAACCTCAAAACAAGATTTACTTATATAGATGAAGATCTTTAATTTTCTTTATAGAAGCAATAAGTTCTTTAGATGATTTAACTTCGATGACACAATTAGAACAGGTTGTTTTTGCATATTTCAAATAATAATCTATATCCAAATCACCCATATAGAGCTCAAGGTGATTGCTTAATGTCGTAGCATCGTGAATATGAAAATGAATAATCTCATTTAGATGTCCAGCATAATATGATTTATCCTTATAGCCACTAGTTATATCATGACCAATGTCATAGGTTAAAAAGATATTATCAGAATCCAGTAGAATGTCTGTTGCTCTCTTTATAAACTCCAAGTTGTGTATACCAGTGTTCTCAATACAAAGTTTTACCCCTAAATCATCGACTATTTTTTTAAACTCCTTAACATAATTTAAATAATCTTCTATATATTTTTCATACAAGAATAGCTTTTGATTCGGCAACGTAAAATGAATACCTTTTGACATATGCATATTTAATAAATCAACACCTAGATCATTCGCTCTTTCAACAGCATAAGTAAATGATTTAATCCTTGCATTTCTGATAACGGGGTCCAATTCAAATGGATCAAAAGTCTCAGAAAGATGCATAGTAAGTTTAATATCATACTTAGCAATACATCGTTTTATCTCTTCTATATTGATAAATTGATTGTAGATTGGTAAATTCATATTTATTTCTATAAAATCAAGGCCTAGTTCCTGACATAGTTTTGCATTTTCTTCAAAAGACTCAAACTCAATCAAAGCAGGCATACCGATCATACAGTAGCTCCTTTCATAATCAAAGTTCTATAATTAAAATCAACTACCAATTTCTATTACGACAATTTCTGGTTGATTAAGTATACGAAAAGGAAATAAGCTATTTCCTAAACCTCTACTAATAATGAGTTTCATATTATTTATATTATGGAACCCGCTTGTATACTCAGGTAGAAATCCTTCACCTGGCGCAAATAGTCCTCTTCCAAACACTCTAATTTGCCCTCCATGAGCATGACCAGATAACATCAAATCTATGTTCTCAAATTGATTAAAATTATCAGGACGATGGTACAAAAGTATATTATAACCATCTTGCTCTTTAACTGGATAAAAACTTTTAAATGCTGGATCATCATAACCTATGATGTTAAATCCATTTACTGTTTCCTGTTGATTTCTTAAAACGTATACACCCTTTTGTTCTAAAGCTTGAATGATTTCATCAGATTTACCCGACCATGCTTCATGATTACCCAATACATAATAGATAGGATACTGTAAGGCATCAACCCATTCTAAACTTCGATCTAGATCATATATTCTTCTATCAATAAAATCACCTGTGATTACTACTATATCAGGATCAACCTTTTCGATTTTATTAATAATTGAATCTGTGATACTCATATGATGAATATCAGATAATTGAACTATTGTAAGTTTTTCTTGATAAGGTATCTTATAAGTTGTTATTACTATATGGTGATTCATATAATAGAGTATTCCGACACATAAAATAATTAGACTAATCATCCACAATTTGAGCTTCTTCAACAATTTTTTTAGCTTCTTCATAGTCTTCCTCGTCTACGTATAAATCTAGACCTTCATGTCCTTGACCCAAATAGATTTCCATAATATGTGGACCATTTTTTTCTGAGATGTACATCTTAATACCAGCACCTTCCAAAATATCCTTGTACATTTCAGCTACAATATAATGACTCACATTCATGAGCTTTTTTCTATCCATTATAAACTCCTTCTGTTCTAACATAGAAAGTTCTCGTTCTTGGTCCATCAAACTCACAGAAATAAACCGATTGCCACGTCCCTAGTATTGCTTTACCAGCCTCAACAAAAACAGTTTGATCAGTTCCCATGAAGGATGATTTCAAATGAGCGTGTGAGTTTCCCTCAAAGTGCTTGTAATCCCCTTTCACAGGGAACACCTTATTCAAAGTATTTACCATATCATAAATAACATCTGGATCTGCATTCTCATTTATCGTTAATCCAGCAGTCGTATGTGGACAAAAGAATGTTATCTTCCCCATTTCTAAATGACTATCACACAATACTTGATTCATGTAATTCGTTAAATCAATCATATCTTGTTCCGAAGTTTTCAAATTAAAAGTATAAGTTTTCATTAAACCTCCCTAATAATCTCATGCATTAGTTTCATAACATAATGCTTCTCATCATCAGAAAACACTTTCATCAATGAATTACCAATATGCATAAACATTTCAAGACCAGCTTCCACTTGGTCTACTAAACTTGTTTGGATAATACCAAAAGCATGAGGTGCTAAATCTTTAATAGGATCTTTTTCATCCAAATTTTTCATCACAATCTCATAAAAGTCATTATCACTAGAAGTATACAGATGATCTCTTAATACCAAAACTTGAAACATACCATGTGTCAGACCATAAAGACCACAAAGCATCTTGCCAGTGTGATGATCCAATAATCCCTGCAATGATTTTTGAGCTTCTTCTATATAACCAATATATTCATTTTTACTTGCATACAAACTATGTTCACGATTTACACTGGATGGATTATGTGAGATACACTTGTCTTTAAAATTTTCTAGAATAGATTCTGGATCATAAAGAATCTTCATCGACTTAAAAGAGTGAACACCATAAATCATCTGCTTTGCATCTGACAGATAACCCATCAAACCACTTTCCGTATAATAGCTCAATGTAAAATATTTATCTTTAAAAAGTACAATTTGAGATGCTTTGTCTTCATCTACTAATAGCATTAAATCTATATCACTCCAAGTCTTCTCTTGACCAGTAGCATAGCTCCCAACAACGGCAATACCTTTGTAAGACTTTACTGCTAAAGTATTAATATATTCCAATATAATTTCATTCATATGACCTCCATTTTTCACCATTTTATCAGATAATCTTTTATTTTAAAATTCTTTTATTCTATAATGGACTTAGGGGGACTTTTATGAAAGATTTAGGAAGCATTCACCAATCCACAAAACGATACTACATTGAAGCATCAATTGCTTATAGAGAGAACCTTGAAATGAAAAAAGCTGTTCAATCACTGGGTATCGTACTGTTATACTTTGAAAATTCACTTGAAAATCAATTTATTATTCGTGATACAAGAAATTTTATTTATGATCTTATGAACGAGCAAGAAAATAAATCATCTAAAAAACTATTAAAAGGTTTACTAAAAATAATTAAATAAGGAGGCATAATGGAAGTTAAATTTATAGGACATTCAACATTTTATTTTGAAACTGCAAATGTGAAAGCTATTATTGATCCGTTTATTAATGGAAATCCGGTTTCAACTATTTCAACAGAGGATATTGAGGAACTTACTCATATTTTTGTCACTCATGGTCATGGAGATCATCTAGGTGATACAGTTGAACTTGCAATAAAACACAATGCTCTTGTTATTACTAATTTTGAAATAGCAAATTATTTATCAAGCAAAGGTGTACAAGCTCATCCAATGCATATCGGTGGAAGAAGAACTTTTGAATTATTTGATGTAAAAATGACACCAGCACTTCACGGATCATCAATTCAAACAGAGAAGGGTCTTTTAGATGGTGGTAATCCTGGTGGTTTCTTAATCACAATCGACGGGAAGGTGCTTTATCATGCTGGTGATACTGGACTAACAATGGATATGAAACTTCTAGAAATAGAGAATGTAGATCTTGCCTTGCTACCAATTGGTGGAAACTTTACTATGGATATCAGAGATGCAATTAGGGCTGTAGATTTCATTCAGCCTAAGAAAGTAGTACCAATGCATTACAACACTTTTGGCTTAATCGAAGCTGATCCTCAAAAGTTCAAAAATCAAGTTAAAAATGCCGAAGTCATTATTCTATTACCTGGCGAATCCATTAAAATCTAATCATTTTCTAATATTCACCTAAAGAAACTTTAAATTTATTTTGACATAATAGAATCAAATAAAGGAGGTTTGTATGGAGAAAACACTTAGAAAATCAAATGATCAAATGTTACTTGGGGTATGTGGTGGCTTAGCAGAGTATTTTTCAATCGATCCAAGTATCGTTAGAATCATATTAGCATTATTTACATTACTCGGTGGTAGTGGTGTACTTTTATATATTATTCTTGCAATTATTATGAAACCTGCAGTTTAAAATGGATGCTTATTCAGCATCCATTTGTTTTAGTTCATAATATTGTAAGGCATAATTTATAGCATCTTCATCAAATAAAGTCACTTCATAAAACCATTTACCATTCTCAAAATAAATATCACTAACTTCTTTTCTATAGTCATTAAAGCTAATAAGAATTTCAGATTCACCCGTTAGAAAATCATATTTATTTAAATTTCCACCTCTTGTAACTGTTCCATGTGAAAAACCATCAATATACAGAATTGTATTATCATCATACCATTTACATTTCTTAATGGTACTTGATTCTGATAGTTTTTTTTCTACAAGTTCTTCTAAAACCTCAGTCTCAAAATCATACAAATATAGACTCCCAATATCTTCAAAAGCATATGGTGAAATAAAAATCATTTTATCATTTGAAGGCGATATTTCTGGATATGCATCCATAGAATCGGTTAATACAGTCAGCTTAGAATTTATAGATACAATAATTGGATACTGGTATTTATAATATAACGTCACTTTCTCACTAATCTTTTGAGTTTCATAAATCTTATTCATGTAGTGAATTTTGTCATCCAACAAATATATTTTATCACTTTTTTTATCTTCCAAATACCAGCTAGCAGCCTTATCAAAATAAGGTACGACTTCCATGGTGTTTAACCCATTAGTTACAATGGGAGGTAGATAAATGACTTCTTCATGTTCTATGTTAAATAAATTAGCATGATAATCAAAAATTATCTGTTGTGTTATTAATCTTAGATACTCATAAACTGGTTCTTCCAAATAACTGTATTCATACAACTTACTTTTTAGGTAAGGTTGAATAAACGTTTTGATTAGATTATCACCATACTCTAAACTGATTGAATCAACAGCTTCACTAACATCTATATTCGGCATATAATACATCACTGACTTATAATATGAGATCCCAGTACTTTCTATATCCTTATTATCATAATAACTCAAAGAAATTTTAAACTCCTCTAGTGATAAACCAGATTTTTCTTGCCATTTTTCAGCCACTCTTCCAGAAACTAAAAACTCATTAAGATAATTGGCTCGACTGTATAAAGCCTTTTCAACTTCATGCCATTCATCACGCTTATACTGATTAAAACCATCAACAAAATATTCAGAGTTCTCCTTTACTAAAAGAGATAGCATTTGCATTAATGGTTCCGTCTTAAACTTATCTTTTACATACCCCTCTACAGATGTATTCTTTACATACGGCTCAATAATACTATAATCCTTGTTTTCTGTAGCAAGTTGCCAATCCTCAAAGTATATCTGCCATTTCTCCTTAGAATCAAAATTGAAGTTTAAAGGTATATAGTAGAATACTAAGGGCACTAAATAATCCGTTTTATGAGTATAAATCGTCTCATAATCAGAACTTTTTTGATATTTTATTCGAACAAATTCTGTATAATTCACACCAATTTCTATGTCGGTATAGAGTCTATCATCTATGTGTTTTACCTCTAATACTTCTTGACTACAACTCGTCAAAATTATTACTATTATAATCAAATACTTAATATATTTCATAATATTCCTATTCATAATCTCTATTATATACACTATTAAATGTTTTCAAGTAAATCGCCTCATGTACTTTTTTATTTTTTGTTATAGACTGACCGTTTAATTCCACCAAAACATCATCTTTAATAAAATTGTAAGTAAAAATTTCCGTAGTTTGCTTTACAGGATCGTACCTTTCAAAAACTGATGAGATTAATCGAAAATTAAACAAAGCATCAAAATAGTATTTTTCTGACCAATAATAGCTCTCTTTACCAGAAGTCAAAAGTATAAGCAATTCATCTTCAAATCTTATATCATCTAAAGGTAGATCAGATATATCTAATAGAACATCTAACTGATAAGGATCACCTTTTTTTAACACCATCAAAATCTTATTATCATTTTCTATCACAACAACTTCATATAAGTCATTCTCAGCTTGATCTACAAGATGATAGTTCTCTGATACAAAATCCTTTTTCAGACCTTTTAAAACCGTGCTAAAACCATTTTCTAGAATAGGGACAACTTCAACTTGTCCTCGTAAATCATTAGGTGCACCATCTAAATCATTTGTGATTACCAAGTGTTCATCTCTTTCACTTAAATTCTTATTAATCCAAATATACACATGGTCTTCAATTCTAATTTTTACAAGATCAGAAATATTAATTTCGTTATCTGAAACCTTTACATCATAAGCTCTATCTATAACACTTGTTAAATATGTTCCAAGTAAAGCCTCTATTAACTTAGCTTCCGACTCACTCCTAGCAATTTGAAGTGATATTAAATCTGGAGGACTTAGTTGAATAGCTTCACTATACTTATATATTTTCCCATCATCTTTTATCTCAACTTCATATTTCTCATTAAGAGATAAGTAACTATCACTTAATGGCAAATAATATTCTTCACTTGATTTTACCCCAAGTTGATATTCAAAAAGCTCTTCACCATCATTATATGATATGTTATTTATTAGTAGAAGTTGATTAAATAATGGTTCTATAACAAGCCGTTTTCCTGAGTAATACGTATTATCATAACTTTCATATGTGCCCATCATTGATAAGGTTTCTTCAGAAACTGCTAGAAATTTATTTTGACCAACATATATCTTTGATAAATCACTTAATCTTACTCCTAAAAGTATTTCATCTTCAATATAAATCAACAATGTTTCATTCGCAGATGTTACTCTAAAAGCACCATGACTTCCTTCACCTCTAAAAATAACTTCTCTATCAGAAAAGATAAACTTACCAAAAATGCGATCACCTTCAACTTTATATTGACAGGTCATCGCTTCATCTCCAAATCTGCCAGATAAAGCGAAATCTTCAGTAATTACTTCTTCAACTGGTGCATCATAAGTTACCATGGTTTTATTATCACCACAGCTAATCAACGTCAACATTATCATGAGAAGAATTAATTTTTTCATAACACCACCTATTATTATTGTATCTTACAGAAATTCTATATACAATCATTTGAAATGAATTCATATTCCTTTATAATAGATTTAAGGAGCTTCTTGCGATATAGTTAAATAAAGAAACCTCACAAATTAATAAGTTATAATGGTAGTGACAAAACAAACCAAAACTTATTAAGAAGGAGGCTTCATATGAAGTATAACAAGAATGAGAAGTTAAAACAAATCACTGATGAAACTTTAATCGTAGGAGTTGATATATCTAAAGATTTTCATGTAGCTAGAGCCCTGGATTTTAGAGGCATAGAGCTAGGAGAGTCTATCACCTTTGATAATGATCATATGGGTATAGATAGTTTTCTTGAATGGGCAAGCGATTTAAGGATTAAATTTGATAAATCAACTCAGATTATTGGTATGGAACCTACTGGTCCTTATTGGTTTAACTTGGCACGACTGTTACAGTCTGTTGATTTGAAGGTAGTAACAGTTAATCCTCATCATGTAAAAAAATCAAAAGAGCTTGATGATAATAGTCAAACTAAAACAGATTACAAGGATGCGAAAGTAATTGCTCAGCTAGTCAAAGATGCAAGATTCGCATCTCCGAATATCTTAGATGGTATCTATGAAGATCTGAGGAACTATAAGAAGGTAAAAGAACTTATTATAAAAGACCTCGTAGCTAGTAAGAATCAAGTTCACAATTGGTTGGTGCGATTCTTTCCTGAGTACCATAAGGTATTTAAGAATTGGGAATCTCAAAGCTTTATGCATATTTTGAGAACCTATGTATACCCTTGTGTGATTGCTAAATACTCACCTGAAGAATTGTATGAAGAGCTACCAAAGAAAATACGAAAAGGTTCAGGTAAAAATAAGATCATAAGACTTGTAAGTGTTTGTAAAACAAGCATTGGTTGTTTAGAGGGACATAAATCAGCAGCTTTTGAGTTAAGAAACTTATTAAATAAATATGAGATTGCCAAACAAGAGCTGGAGATGGTTTCAGAGGAAATGAAGGAACTATGTGGTGACATGGAAGAAACAAAGCTCATTGGAGAGATAAAGGGTCTTACAGTCAAAACTGCATGTGATATCGTATCAGAATTAGGTGATATAAGGAGTTATTCACATCCAGATCAGCTGATAAAAATGGCAGGACTTTCATTAATGGAGAATAGTTCTGGAAAAAAGAAGGGGCAAACAACGATTAGTAAACGTGGTCGTAGTGGTCTCAGAAAGGCTTTGTATTTAGCTATATTCAGCTTGATAAGGCATAATCAAGGGTTTAAAGAGTTACACAAGTATTATACGACTAGAGCTCAAAATCAGCTCAAAGGAAAGCAGTCGATGATGGCTTTAGCAAGAAAATTGCTACGAATAATCTTTGCATGTGTAACTAAAAGTGAATCTTATGATGGGCAAAAGATGCTTGATGATATTCATAGACCTGAAGAATTTTTAGCAATAGCATAGTAAAAAAACAAAGATAACAAAGATAAGAAAAATATAAAACAGTAATAACAATACTCAATAAATGGTAGATCGAGAGTGTTGAAAAAATACAAATGACAAAGGTGACGATCCCGGATAATTCCTTGGGGTATAACCCTGCGCAGGAGCACTTGGGACTCACATATAGTATAAGTTGGGCGAAAGAAGTTAGGGACGAGATCCTGGTAGTAAGAGGTTGTTCTGCTATATTCGAGTGAGTTGGTTACAGTCTATAAAATGATACTACTGTTATTTGTTGTGAGGAAATATAGGTTTAAATGTATATTTACTATACAAAGACTTAAATCTATAAGAATTGTATCAAAGAAAGGATATGTCAAAGTATTGCAATTTCTTACTTGACATAAAGAGGAATTATGAGAAAACATATCATTTTACATATTATATCAGGGATTTTGATTGTTGTTTTACTTACTGTAGGTTTCACATGGAAAAATGACATCATAGAATTAACTGAAACAAACAGACATAAGGATGAGGAGCTTTTCAGTTTACAGAATGAAATCATTGAATCAAATGCATTATTGGATGCAAATAATAGCACCATCGATGCATTAAAAACTGAGAATGATTCTTTAATGGGGAAATTAGAAGATGAATCATATCTAAAAGATTACAATACTATTCGTTACTATCATCTAAATAGATCAAGTTATCTAAGAGGTACTTTGATCAAATCCCTTTCGAATGAATTACTAGAGTATAAGAAGGATTATCATGTTATATATGGTTCTGATGATCAAGCGGAACATACTGAATTGGCCTATATAATTGACCCCAAAAGTGATTTAGACTTAAAGGGACAACTTGATTGGATTGCAGAGAATTTGATGAATTACTCTTTTGCAGG
>PPCM01001283.1_pt1 | contig 12101 bp, 4 predicted proteins | sample 1555541 | NCBI WGS metagenome assembly PPCM01 (sample SAMN05284479, study PRJNA326546) | Marine sediment metagenome, whole genome shotgun sequencing project. | isolation source: marine sediment | place: Germany: Wadden Sea | collected 2012-09-05 | reverse complement strand
CTGTTCCTCTCGAGCTGTTGTTGCGTCCCCAACTCCCTGTGAAGGTTACTGAAGCGCCGTCCGAGCCTATCCACGTCGCTCTGGCGAGTCTTGAGGAGCTCCTCGCGTCCAGACCTGATCCGTTTCCGGAGCGCGGTCAGCTCCTGTGCCTGCTTGGCCCTGAAGCTCGCCTCTTTGTTCATGCAGGTCTGCTCGTTGTCCGCACGGATCTTCTCGAGCTCCCATCTCTCGAGCGCGTCTGCCCGGATCTTGAGTTGATGGGCCTCGTGGTACTTCTTCTGGTGGGCCAGCGTCTGCTCGATCTTCCGCATATTCAGCAACTGGCTCGAGAATTTGGGCTTCTTCATCGCGCTAGCGCCAAACAACTTGTTGCGCATCTCCTGGATCTCGACGTCGTGCCGCGACCTCATGGTCTTGTCCAGTTCGGCCGCCTGTCCGTCGTACTCTCCCACCCGCTCGTCCCACGCCTCCTCGAACCGCCGCAGCTCGGACTGGTAGCTGCCCTCGAGCTCATCGCATTCGTACTTGTGTCTGCGCGTGACCTCGGCCTTCCTGCGGCGGGCCTCCTGCTCCCGCAGCTCCCCGAGACGATTCCGGGTCATCTCAGCCTCCACGTAGTTACCCTCTCGCTCACACTGCTCCTGATGCTCGCTGAGGATCACACAGAAGTCCTGTAGTGCCGACAGCTCCACCTCTTCGGACCCCAAGTTCATGTGGAGCGCGTGCTCGAGCATTCCGTCGTCCATAGCCCCATCGGAGGCGCCATGCATCCCCCTGGACATTCTATCGCGTTCTTCGGAGTTCTCCGTCATTATGGACATTCCTGCCGCTGAATAACGCGTATTATCTTCCCGACCTTAAAATGTACAGTTTTATCGTTGGGCGGTTCTTCAAGGCTCTCATTGTCTCCTGGACTGTGCTGATCCCGGCCAAGCTATCCGCGGGAGTTTACTTTCTGTTACGATCTGTGCTGCGTCCAGCCCCTACCCCTCCTTGATGGCCCGACACAGCAGGTCCCGCCGCTGGTGGATCTCGTCCAGGTTCCTGGTCCTCTTGATAAGACGGGTGGCCTCGCGCTGCTCGGCGGGGGTGGGGCCCGTGATCTGCGTGTGGGAGGGCAGGCGTGGGGTGGACTCCCTGGCCAGCTGCACCATCTCCCCAAGCCCGTCACTGTCGGACTCGGACTCCTCGCTGCTAGACACGGACCCTGACCCTGGGGCATCCATGGCGGGGGCGGGGACGGACGGGGTGACCAGGGCGGGTGTGTGGATGGGGCGGGGCATGCCTTCCGGGGTGCTGGACGCCGACTCATCGTCACTTGACTCCTCACTAGAGCTGGAACTCGCTAACCGGGGCCTCTTCTCCTCGGCCGGGGTGGGTGGGATGGGGTCGGGGCCATCCAGGGGTGGGGATAACACTCTATCGAGGTCCCGGGTCCGTCGCTTGGTGCCCCCTACAGGCTGGTCGGTCCTGGGAATGAGTCGGGGCCGGTCCTCGGGGGCAGCGGGCGGGGGGGCGTCGCTCGACACACTGGAGTCATATTCACTATAATAGCTGTACTCGCTGTCACCATCGGGCTTGATGTCGGGCGACGTCAACGGGGCAGCGGGAATCACGACGTGTGTGGACAAGGCCGGTGTGTGGGGCTTGGTGCCGCGTCCCACTGAGTCGATCAGCTGGGCCGACACCCTATCGTGAACGTTGACCTGCAGGTCCATCGGGGGGACTGCGGGACGGGTAGCGGGTTGGGGGGGTGGGGCCGTAGTGGGGGTGAGCAGCGATGACAGCAGACGAGCCAACGGGACGCCCGTAGAGCTGGCACAGTCAATGACCTTGGTGGCGTGCGCCTCTGAGTGGGCCACAATATGACCCAGGGCGTACAACGCGGCTGGTTGCAGAGGTCCTGTGGCTGTCAGCATCGAAAATAGGGATGGAAGGGCGCCAGAGTCCATGACACGCATCGCCAGTACCGAGTCACTCTTAGCGATGTCCGCCAGAGCCATCACACCGTGTGGGGTGGGAGAGGGCCCTTTAATTACCTCTGTCAGCTTCTCAACGAGGTCAGTTTGGGTTGCAAAGGATTTGGACACGTCAGGAGAGTGTTTGAACATCTCAGACAACAGGTTCTGCACTAAGTGAGGCACTGAAGTCCTTCCCGCGCTTGGTTCCATCCACCTCGATCGCCAGCAACTTAGGATCCTATCGTACCACGGCCATTGGATAATATTATTTATACAATTGATTTATAAAGGATTGAACCTCGCCGGCTGGCCCTCCTTGGGGGCAGCGGGCCGGCGCCCGATGGTTCATTCGGCCAGCGACCAATCGCGAACTTATGTTTATGGCAATCTCTTCCGTTCATGGCCCCGAGTGCTTGATAGCGACTGTCTGTCGGAGCCCCTCAGCAGTCCTGTCGAAGTTATCGATGATAGTGCGGTAGAACATGGCCTCCTCCTCCTCCTCGATGGCCTGGATGTTTGCCCGTGTGTCGGCCACCTGCCGGGCCATATCGAGGACCATGTGGGAGGCCTGGGCCACCCGATCGTTGAGGAAGGTCTGGTCAGGGGAGGTGGGCCGGACACCGGCCTCGGATAGAGCTAGCTGGTTGGTGTGGCGGATCTCTATCGCCCGGAGTTGGGGGTAGGCCCGGACCCTGACCAGGGCTAACTGTTGGGCCTCGGTCAGGGGAGGACCGACGGGGGGCACCAGCTCCAGGGCCGTCAGGAGGACGTGGAGCTTGGGGCGGAGGTCCTGTGCGGCGGCGTCGAGGGCGGCCCCCCCAGTCGGGTCGCCGCCGGTGTGGATGGGTGCGGGGCGGTGACCGAGGGGCTGGGTGGGGTCGATGGTGTGGCCATCAGCATCAAGACATCCGGCGGCCTTGTCCTCGGCAGCGGCCAGGTCAGCTATGACACCTATGGCACCGGCCTCGACCATCTGCTCTGAGTTAGCCGTCGACCGGGTCAGGTCAGCCAGCACCGCCAACAATAGAGGCCGGACAGCGGGGTGGGCGGACTCGGTGGCGGCCACCAGCTCCGGGACCACCTCCATGGCCTCCAGCCTGGCCCCGAGGGAACCGGTCATCGGGTCAGCGGCGCCGGCTATGGCGGTCAAGACACCCGCGGCGTCGACGGGGTTGGCGGTCCTGATCCCGGTGACCATGGCCTGAGGTATGGCCGCCTGGAGGTCTGCCCGGGAGGTGGCGGCCGATGGATGGGATGGGTCCAGTGCCCCGAGTAACACGCCGCACGTCCCCAGCACGGCAGCCCGCAGCTTGGGGGGGAGGGTGGGGCCCGCGGCGGACGTCAGGGTCCCGATGCCGTCCGCCTCAGCGATATGGGGCGCCAGACCCCGGGGGTCGGAGGAGAGCAGGTCCAGCAGTCCAGACAACAGGGCCGGGTCGGCATCAGGGGCCAGGGACAGGGCTGTACGGACCCCGTCAGCCTCCACCAGGGCAGGGCCGGCCTCGGGGGCCAGGACGGTGAGGAGGTGGAGGGCCGCCAGTTGGGAGGCGACGGTCTGTTGACGGGACCATTTGAAGGGGAGGGTCACTGTCCGGCGAGTGGCGATCAGAAGGAGAAGGTCGATCAGACCGGCGGCGACGGCAGCAGTCATGAAGTCAGGGTCGGCCAGCGCCACCGTCACGGCGACCTGCAGCCCGAGGATCTGGCCCGCGTGGTTCACGGGGCCGGGCGTCATCTGGGCGGGGGGCGGGGTGGGGGCGTCGGGCATGCCGGGGATCGACAGCAACACGCGCCCCAGCCCGACGTCCGGGTCAGCCAGGAGGGCCGCGGCGTCCGTCCCCGCTAGTGTGAGGGCCAGCTCCAGGACCCTGTTACGGAGGATCTTATCCCGGTCACGGTACCCGTTGGTGGTGAGCCAGTCGTGGAGGCCGGCGATCGACTCGACCAGCAACCCGACATCCAGGAGATCGTCGATCGGGAGGGAGGATTGGGCGGCGAGAATGGCGACCTCGGCCAGGACGTCCACCGCGACGGATGCGAGAGGGGTGTCGTCCCGGATCTGAAGGCAATGGATGGCCACATTGGCGTTGTTGTCAAGGACGAGCGGTCCGGCGAGCGGTGTCGCCAATATGAGGGCCCTCAGTGCATGGAGGGCATCGAGGGCGATCACCTCCTGCCGAGGCCCAAGGACGGCCACCGCGCCATGGGCCAGGGGCGGCCGGGACCGTTGACGGAAGGCCATGTCGTCGTCCGACACGTCTCCGGACTCCGATGGAGCGGTGGAGCTGCAGTCGATGATGACGTCGATGGCGTTGAGGAGAGTGATGATGGTGTTGGCCGAGGAGCACACCGCTTGGACCGCCTCCTGCCGCGATACGAAGGGCGACCCCGTGCCCTCTGATGTGGGCCACTCTGTGATGGCTATGACGAACTGGGCGAACCTCTTCACCATCGCATCTCCGGGGAGGGGGGGGAGAAGGGAGGTGACGCACGTGAAGAAGTCCGTCAGTGACTGGAAGTAGACAATGCTGTCAGTAGACGCCTGCTTGCGGTACGGGCGGGCCGCTATGTCCAGTAGATCCAGAGCAAAGGACTCAAACCCATGGACGACGCTCACGTCCACCGAATCATCGCCACTGATCGTCTCTAGCTGCTTCACAACACAGCCGATAACGGAACACACACTAACAAGCTCTCTAATATTCTGTGTGACGCATGGGTGTCGGGAAACAAACAAAACGGCTTGAAGGCTCCTGAAACTCGTTAAGAAATCTGACAAGCGAGGCTAATTGGCGTTCGTAGTCATCTACACAGATTCGATCGGTGAATGAGTAGAGGATGGCGTCGTACGTCGCCTCTCTACAGGGTGTACTCATGAAATGTGAATTTTCTCAAAATTATTTATAAGCCTTCCCCAAGTAAGTAACATTGGGGATGCCACCGGGGCACAGCCACGTGCGGAGCGAGGACAGAGTTTTCTCACGCACTATTGCGGTAACGAAATCAAGAACCCCCTGAAGCCGACGGCATGTCCCTGGCCGCCATCAAGTCCGCGCGGCCCGAAGGCGTTACGAGGGAACGAGCTGGTTCCATTGCATCACTTTCAGAGCATGGTGCTAACCAGGCGCTGGATAGCAGTGCTTTGGGGTTCCTGTTCCCCCTCAAATTGCCAGTCCCGCTTAAAAAGCTTTGTATATATGCGGCCTGCATCAGGACAAAGCCACTACGGCTGCGGTGGCTCCGTATCTTTTTCTGCCTCCAGTTGATTGCGGTATCGATGTCCCCGAGATGGCTCTCGATGAACGAGGGCAGCTCTTATTCATTCATGGTCGTGAGGCTGCTGCTTCCGAGCGGTTTGATCCGATTCGTGAGCTCGGCCCTTGTCACGCCCATCGTGTTGACGGTGGCATTTGTGGTTGTCATATTCGTCAGCTGGATGGTGATGGAAGTTGTCTTCGTGTCGTCTGCCAAGCCCCGTCGGCGACTGAGGCTGCAGGACGTCCTCCTCCGCGTCCTCACTGGTCCGTTGATGGTGCCCATGATGCAGGTTCTGTTGCTCCCGATGGTGTCAGCGGAGGACACGTTCGCCGACATCGCCTCCACACCCACAGCACTGGCCGCCCTACTGCAGCCCCTGTGCATGCTGTGTCTGCTAGTACTGGTCACCCTGTGCATCTTCGGTCGTGTGAATCAGTTCGCCGAGACCACCTCCGTGTCCTCGGTGTTCTGGGCGGACCTTCCGAGCCTCACCGTCGCTGTGGACCCCGTCGTCGCCAGTCTTGTCATCGCTGTCCATCATACCAGATTCTTCGGGCTGCTGACCGTCTTCGGCCCGCTCGTCCCAGCCACGGTCGTCGCCCTGCTGCTGCTGTCGGCCGCTGTCGCCCACACGGTGGCCCCAGTCCAGGCTGGCCTCCTCCGGTGGTCATTCGTGGTGTCTGTGTACTGCACGTCTGCCCTGGTCGCCCCCCTCTCTGCCTTCCATCCATTGTCCATCCTCATCGCCCTGCCCCTTGGCATCACACTCGCGATGGGGCTCATAGCAGCACGACTCGTCTGGCTACACGGGAGAGTCAGCCTATTGGTCGCTGCCCACGATGTCTCCCGGTCGGTGGATGGCATGCAGCCCCACGCCTCCCGCTCCATCCTCAAGGACGCGCCCCTCACCCCTCTACGGGCCTCCCAGAGCGACCCGGGGCTCGCCGTGGACGCCGTCGATGCCCGTGTCCCGGGGCCCGTCGCTGTGGCCCAGTACGCCTTCATCATGGCCCAGCTGCACGGTCTGTACCGGTCAAGGATAAGGGTGGTGGGGGAAAGGAATGACATCCTATGCCACACGTCCCCGGCAGCCTCCCGAGAGACCGCACAGCAGACACGCATCGCCGCCCTGTACCGCGCCTTGCAGCTCTCCGCGGCGTCCGCCTCGGTGGCTCGGGAGCGCCTCGTCATCCCCATGTTCGCCCTGTACATTGATGCATCGCACGACGCCGCCCTGTTCGAGCTCATCCGCATCCCCAAGATGGTGGAATGCGGGGCACTCGACGACATCGGTGTGGTCGGGCTGCTGCAGGTAGTAGTGCTGTACAACGAGGCCAATGCGGTCCGGAAGCAGCGTGAAGTGGGATTCACATCAGACGAGCTAGCCGAGCTGCACATGGCCGAGCGTCGAGCCAAGGAGCTGGGCCAGGCCGCCCGCACCACCATTAACCGGCTATGGAAGGCACTCGATGTCAAGGCCCCCGACCTGCAGCATGTGGTCGCCATCGCCGCCGACGTCCACAGTCAGAGCTCAGAGGCCGACCAGCTGTTCCGTAAGGTGCTTCTGGCCTTCCCGGGCCGGGTACATCTCCTCCGGCGTTACGCGGACTTCCTGACTGCCGTGAGGCGCGAGGAGTACCTGGCCAAACAACTCAGTGGGCTGGCCGACGATGTCGCTGAGGAGGACTGTGCCGATAGCAGCGATGACGACGGTAACAGCAGTGACCACAGCGCGTCCACTGTCCAGCTGCGGACGACCTGCCTGGCCGACATCATCAATGATAAGCGGCGAATGGAAGTGTCCCGCGCCGTCGGCCGACTCAGGCTCTCGGCCACCACGCTGCTCGTGACGCTAGGCCTGGTGTTCGTCGGCACGTGCGGGTTGTTCCAACTGTTCAGCTTCATGGGCTATCAATTATCCGCCCTGAACGCCGCGTCTAACAAGGGACTCGTGCACGGCGTCGAGACGGCCTATCTGGTGTCTTTATACCTCCATGGACTTGACGATCCCGCTGTCATCGCCCAGTCGCCATTCACAACGACCGATGACGTGCTGGCGGCCGCCCAGGACGCGCTTCTCAACGCCCAGGCCGAGAAGGAGGCCGCCGCGTCCCACGCCTCGGTCCTGTCGTTCCTGGTCCCTCCGTTGTTCTCCCGGTTGACCCTTCACACTGCCCTGGCCCCCACCCCCCACGCGACGTCGCCCCCCACCACGGAGCACGTCCCCGCCACCCCGCCCGAGCTGGCCGACGCCGTCACCGTGGGCCTGACCGACCTTGTGGCCCACCCCACCCGGGACCGTCTCGACCGGATGATGTCCCTCCTGACGCTGCCTTACTGGATGACGGAGCGGACGGTCATCGAGGAGGTGGGGTCGGCCGCGGAGACGATATGGCTGGTCGCGGTCGGGGCCTTCCTGGGATGCTGGGTGCTCGCCGCAGCCGTGCTTGTCGTGTTGGAGCTGTTTCTTCTGAAGCGCGCCTTCGCTGCTGTCCAGGCCTACCAAGAGGAGCACTTCAACATCTTCCTTCACATCCCAGCCCGGACCGTGCGAGATATGGTCCAACGCACCGCACAGAAGAAGCTACGGCGCAACAAGACGCTCTCCAAGGCCTACCTGCCCGACGCGTCGCGGGTCATCCAGTTCCTGGAGCCCCAGACGACGTCGTCCTCCTCCGCCACGTCCCTTCCGTCCACCCAGGACATCGGGGAGCAGTACACCGGCGACGGGGGGCGGTTCGGGCAGGGGGCGGCCGGGCGGTACAATCTCCGGTCCCTTGAGTCCGACGCGTCCGGATCGATCCCACCCGATGATAGTGACGGCGACCTGGGGGGGCCCGCGCCCCAACCCCTACCCCGACCCCGACCCGACCCGTCAGGCATCGTCGCCCTGGGAACCATCGAGGGCCCCGCCGCCCGGTCCTTGCTCCACCGGATATCGAGCCCCGACCCCGCCCCCCGCCCCGACCCCGCCCCGATGGACGTCGACGGTGAGGCGGGGTCCGCCCGGTCCTCCAAGCGGTCGGACATCGGCACGCGGTCCGGGACGGAGGCCGTGTCGGACGTCGACGGGAGGGTGACGCACGACGAGCTGGTGGCCGAGCTGGCCCGGCGTCACGGTGCGACGCGTCTCCGTCTCCGGGCGCTGTGGGGGGTGTTGGTGTGCATGTTACTGGTTGGGGTAGGGTTGCTGCTCCTCATCGTGATCGTCTCCGTCCTGTCCGTCGTGGTGTACCCGTCCGTACTCTCCGACTTCACCGAGTCCCGCGTCATCCTCCATCTGGCCGACACCATCGTCCAAAGTGTCGATGATCGGGTGTGGGCAGCGTTCACCTTCCCCCATTCGGGCTCCCTGGTCGACGAGGACACGTACTACACCCATCGCGACACCACCGCCCTGCAGCAGGACGTGCTGGAGCTGGTCGCCAAGGACGTGTCCCAGCCGGTGTACGAGGCGCTGGCCGCCGGGCTGAAGGCTGTGGACATCGCCCACCACTTCGAGTCGGTGGCGATGATGGTGGCCCACAGCGGACACGGGGTCCAGGCCACCAGGTGTCAGTTGGCGGGGTTCACGTACAACTTCACCGGCGAGACCTGGGCCGACGCCGACCTGACCGAGTACGGCGCGGGCAGGTCCCCACTGTTCTACACCGACACCGCCACCGACCTCGCCCAGCCCCCCGATGTCCAGGTTGGGGTGGCCCTGGCGACTCTAGACGACGCCAAGTACTGGAAGCAGCAGGAGACCATGCGGTCGGCGGTCGGTGCGGCGCAGGACTACCTGGTGAACCGTGTCGAGGGCTCCGTGGCAGACTGGATGGACCTGCAGGCCACACTGCTGGAGTACCAGTCCAACGCACTGTCGCTGCTGTTGGCGCTGCGGGTGGTGGCCACCCTCATCCTGCTGGTGGCGTTGATCCTGAACATTCAGCTCAAATCGGTGGATTTCCGACGGCTGGACGTCCTGCGTGAGAAGTACCTTGCCACGGACATCGACTTTGATAACCGCGACGACATGGACGGTGAAGCCGAGTCCGTGTTCACTGAGGTCGACTCCCGCAGCACCATCCAGAGCGGGCCCCTCGGCAGTCAACGATCGCTCAGCACGTCGACCGCATTGACGGCCAGCACCCATTCCGCCCGCACGGCCATCTCGTCGATCCCGTCGTCCATCAACTCCTTGATGCGGAGCAACATGGAGGTGTGTGACGAAGGCGGCGGGACCGCGGCCGTCAGCGTGATGAGGCGCGTCCACAACCTCAGTAAGAACCTCTTCGTCAACGTCCTCGGCATGATCGCAACCATGTTCGTCATCTCGATCGGGCTCAACACACTGGCTCTGGCGACGTCGGAGCAGATCAGGAAGTCGATGGTCGAGGCCAACGCCGTGTCATCCGCCGAGCACGACTTCCTCATCGGCCTCACCGCCCTCAACACCGACTTCCGCGGCCTCCTGTCTGGGGCGCGGAGGTTCGTGTCCACGGCCGACCTCCACCTTCTCACCCCCGTCAGGCGGGGGCTGGACGCCTCCACAGAATTCACCGCACCATTCGGCCAGGTGTCGACCATCGCCGCCGGGACAGCCGCCCTGGACGCCGCCCTCGCCCCCGTCTCCCATATGACCCGGGTCGCCGTCCAGTTGACGGTCTGGGCAGCGGACGTCCCGTCTACCGCCGCTGGGGATCTGGACGGGTTCATCTATGATGCCCTCGCCGAGCCGGGCCACGCAGCCCGTGCCATCCGGACTCCCAACGCCGCCAGGTACACTAACTCGACCCACGACGCCACCCTTGTCCCCGAGGAGCAGACGGCACTGGCCCGGGACCTGCTGTTCTCCCCCGACTTCCGTGACGCCGTGGAGGCTGTCCGGGTCGCGACGCTGGACCTGGCCGACCTCGTGCGGCGTGAGACCGCGGCATCACTGGGGACCGTCCAGAAGAACGTGGTGCTGCTGGTCACGGTGTTCGCGTGCTTCGTGGTCGGCATTCTCGGTACGTACGGCATGTTCTGTCGGTCCGTCCTCAAGATCGCCACGCCCCCCGAGCTACAGTCCATCAACGTCATCCGGCAGCCCATCCGCCTCCGTCGTGTGGCCCGGCTCCGGCATGTCGCCCGGGCCGCCCTCGGAGCGATCCTGGCGGCCGTCACTGCGATCGTCGCCTACTGTCTTCTCGTGGGCGTCCCGTTGACACGCTTCGGGTACATCGACCAGGAGGCCGCCCGTGCAGCAGACATCCTGATGGGCGCCGCCCTCACCTTCGACGTGGCATCGGGCCAGACCGACGCGTATCCCAGATACGGCGTGATCCGGGGATTCGTCGATCATATGTGGGCCACGACTGACTCCCTGACGTCCGACCCGGCCCCGGCCCGCGTGCTGCAGTCCCTGTTCACGTCGTTCGCATCGATCGGGGGAGATATGCACATCGACTGTCCGGGGTGCTCTGACCGCACCGTCACCACCTTCAGACAGGCCCTCCGGGAGTTCACCGCCGGGGTCGCCGCCATCGACCCAGCCTTAGGGCCGTGCGGGGCGCTGCACGGTGCATCGGCGCCGGGTATGGCGGCAGTGCACGAGTCAGCCTGGCCACTCGGTAGGGCCCTGCTCGACGTTGTGGCCGCGCTTGATGACCGTGTCCAGCTGTTCCTTGTGTCAGCCTGGGTGGGTAACGTGCCCCTTCTGGCCGGTGCCATCGTGCTACTCGTGTGTATCTACGTCTTAGCCTTCCGCCCGATGTTCCGGCAACTGGCCGAGGACGAGGGCATGGTCCGAAGCCTGCTCAATATGGTCCCCAAGGACGACGTCGCGGACGGGACCCTGCTTGGCGACTTCTTTGCCCAGAGGGGCATCCTGTGATCGGACATTTTATTAAAGTACATTTTTGCCCCGCCAGCAGCCCGTGGATTCTGAAGAGCGTGTGGACAGTGTGAATGTAAACCTTTCCAATTCTGCGATCGATGGCCAGACAAGACATCCACATAAGATGGTGACAAAAGACGGACTCGACTCGATTTATACGGGGATTTATAGATGAATAAAACTTCGGGTAGCTACATTGGTATCGAGTACTCAATGCATTGTGGTGTCATCTCGGGCCAATATTACGTGTTCACCAGTATGGCGGTTGAATCGAAAACACAATGGCTGACGCTGCTGCGTGGCTCAAGGCGTATGATGAGACACGAAAGCAATCAGAGATGCTTATTGAACTGGTCAGGACGAAGAACTCTGCGAGTAACCCGCAGGAAGAGTCCAAGCTGAAGCTTCAGCTCCGGACACAGTCCAGGCCGATGGATGGGAAGATCAAGATGCTCATGACTGACCTCCAGAAGATGCGCCGGAACCCCGTGGTGTACAAGTTGACTAGGATGGAGATTCAGGACCGGGTCGGGATGATGGACGTTCTCAAGAAGCAGCGCGAGCTCATCCTGCTTAGCCTGAACCCCAAGCAGTCCGCGGGGCCCGCTCAGACCAATTCTAACCCGTTGTTCCAGTACAAGGAGTCAGAGGCGACGCAGGGCAACAGTAACCGCGAGTTGATGGACCTGCAGCGCGAGATCATGGAAGTCCAGCACGGCCGGAAGCTGGACACGATCAGCAAGCACATGACGGACCTGAAGGAGATCGGCGTGACGATCGGGGACGAGCTGGATGCGGGCGACGACATCATCGAGGCCCTAGACGCCAACATGGACGTCGCGACGAAGCGCGTTAAGGAGACGGCCAAGAAGGTCGCCAAGACCCGCAAGAAGGTGCGGGTGAGCTGGAAGCTGATCTGCCTCAACGGGTGCACGTTTGTCTGCCTCCTCATCTTCCTGGTGCTCGCGTTCATCAAGCAGAGCGGGCTGCAGCACTCGGCCCCGGCGGCCCCGGACCGTTGA
>PPCM01001282.1_pt1 | contig 12108 bp, 3 predicted proteins | sample 1555541 | NCBI WGS metagenome assembly PPCM01 (sample SAMN05284479, study PRJNA326546) | Marine sediment metagenome, whole genome shotgun sequencing project. | isolation source: marine sediment | place: Germany: Wadden Sea | collected 2012-09-05 | reverse complement strand
AAAGGTCGGGGTGGGGGCGTCGAGGATGGGGTCGGGCATGCGGGGCTCGGGCAGGGTGAGGGGGGATGGCTCCTGGGAGTCGAGGTCGTCGTGTCGGACGTCCGCAGGCTCGGCTGGGGGCGGGGTGGGGTCGCCCTGTTGATCCTCGACGTCGTCCGGTCCGAATACCTCGGGTGCGGCCTTGATTAGGGCTTCGACGGCCGATGACCCGCTCCCAAGGCTCCCAATTGACATGAACTGCTGGTCGTCCGCACCGGGGGCCTTGATCAGGACCGGCGTCATCAGCAGCGCGATGTTGGCCGCGTGCATCTTGTTGACGGCCGCGTTTGAAAAAATCGAATGAAGGTAGCGGAACAGATAGCCCGCAGTGCGCCGATGCAGCTCGGGCAGCTGGCCAACAATGTGCTGCAACGTTTCCACCGTGTTTTCAGACGCGGTGAACGCGGACAGCTCTTCGTAGAGGGCAAATGTCATAAGCGGCTCGGAAAGCTCGTCCAGATACAGTTTTAGAAGCCGCGACGCAGTGTGCATCTCCTTGAGTTGAGTGCTGAGGTCTATGTCCACACCAGTGTTGAACTTCTGCTTCATGGTTTGGACTTCTAAGTAGTTACCACACAAACGCAGAATTCCCTCGATGTTCACTAGGTTAGCTGATGTGGGTGGCACAAACCGGAATCTTCGGCCTCTAGATACTCGATGAGCGAGTGGATCACGTAGGGGAGGCGCCCATCGGGTGACCGCTTCCGTTCGTACGACACGTCAAGCGGTACGCCGAACAGAGCTGTTTTCGCCTGATCATTCTTCTTCATTGTCTTTCTAAAGATGCTTTTCATGCTCTATAGTTGGAATTCGGCCGTTTTGGGCCTGGTAGAGCAGAGATTTCTGTTGTTCTGTTTATGACAGACATGTTTAAAGATTTCGGCTGGATGTATCCGCCTTGCGTGACCTACCATGGCGTGGCGCGCTTTCAGTAGATCAAAAAATTGGCTTCCCGATTTGCCAAATATTCCACTTTACAGTCTGATGTACTGTTCAGCGGCCTGCCTGCCGGTACAGCACACGTAGCTCTGTACCTACACCAGCGTTGGTGCACCAGAAATCTGAAAAACGGAAATGGAAGAATTTAAACTTATAAACTATGGTACAGTCATTCCCCGACACTCAGCTCAGCTATAGGCAAAGCCGGCATCAAGGCCCTCATTCACGGCGCGCCGGAGCCCTGCCGCGAGTGTCTCGGCACTCCCCGTTCTCGGGAGTTTGAGGAGGTTAAAACACGTGCTGGCCGACGGGATGCGGCCAGTGTCGACCAGCTGGACGGTAAGTGGCGGTGTCAGGCCAGACAGACCACCAGCGGGGGGACGGCGCTGGCCAGTCACAAAGTGTAGCAGCGCGGCCAGCTCAGCGGCAGTGAAGGTGGCAATTGCCTGTCCGAAAGCTACAACGGTCGGATCCGACAACTGTCCATTCTTCACAACGAGAGAGTCCATCATCATCTGCGAGGTGAACGACCGTTGCCCGAACAGGAACACATCCAGCTCCTCTACAGACAGGATGCCGAGCGCGTGCACTGGACACACCGAGTCGAATCCTCGAATGAACGCCGCGAGAGGGGCCGCGATCGACGCAAGCCGGTGCTCCACCACAAGGTCCAGATAGGCCGCCTTGTTGTCGTCCGTCAGCGCGACGTCCGCGCCGCCGGGGATCAGCTCCGTCCCGTCCACATCTGTGAATGTCAACCCAGGAATCGCGTTGACCGATGAAGACCTTATAAACTCGATCTGGGATCTATAAAGAGCAGGATCCAGATCTCTTAGGTCAAAGAACTGGGGCGTCTGGCCGAGGAGCTCCTTAAGAATCACGGCCGCGAGCCCCCCGTCCGGCACCAGGCCGTGTCGGGCTGCTTTGCCGAGGAACTGGCCAATAAACCGGGCCATTCCCGGGAAGACTGTCGGTGTGAAACAGCACCCAGTCTCGGCCTCGGTGAAGATCGCACGGTCCGCAAACAGGGCGCGCGACACGAGTGTCACGAGCTCTTTTCGACATCCGTTAACGTCGATGGCCTGCTCCCCAATAAACTCGACTCGCCAGTCACGCTGGAGGTCTACCGCCGTCAAGCCATCGAACGCCGCCCGGGTCGACTCCACGATCGACTTTCGGGAGACGCGGAGCTTCACCACAGGGCCAGACGCAGCCGAGAACCCCGACCGAAGGACCGCGTCCTTCACTTTATAGGGGACTATAAATGGTAATGAATCTACGATTCCGGTGAGAGTGGGGCGAGGGACGTCGGTGACGTAGAACAGGGCGGCGGGGGCCAGGGCGGCCCATCGGTTGATATCGTGGAGCCGGGTGAGAGTCGTGGAAAATGCGACGGCGGCGGCAGATGTCATGGTTGGCATTGATGACCGGGTGATGTTGGCGAGTGGGTCGACCCCGTAGGCCGATGACCTGAGGCTAGCGGAGTCGGGAGTGGTGTCGATGTCAGCGGCGAGCATGGTTGACACTCGTTGCGTGGCGGTTGTTATGAGTTGTTGTGCCTCGGTTGGTGATAGGAGCGGCGTCGAGGCCCATGAATGGACATCGGTGACTCGCAGAAGGCCGTTAATGACGGGTAGCGCTGCCTCGAGGGCTGTGGGAGTGGCACACAGGCGGGGCACGTCGAACTTCCCTCTGAACCATGCCACAAGCCTCTTCCACGCGATCCCTGGAGCCGTGCCGCATGCCTGACTGGCCGCAGCGAACTGGCCTGAGAGAGATGCCCGTCCTGGTCGAAGTGAGCCGTTAAGGTTGACTGTGGCTGCCGTGACGCCCTCGCCTAGGATGGCGTTGACAGCGCTGAGGTCCGCCGCGGACACTTCGGACAGCACTGATGCGATGGCCTGGTCTGGGAGTCGTGCAGCGATGGAGACGAGGAGCCGTACAGCGGGTACTGCGGCCAGGGTGCATGGGGGAAGCCGGGTGAGGGTGGCAGCCTCGACAGCGGTGGCCACGGCGGTGGATGTCTGGATGGGGCGGGGACGGGGAGCGGCGGGCGATCGGGCGTTACCCACAGGTAATGCGGCAGAGGCTGGGCGGAATGTTCGGGCCCGCGTGGGAGAGAATAGTGGTGACATTGGCACCGACCGGATGACCTTCTGGGGCACGGTGTCGGCCAAGACGGAGGTGAGATGGTCGGCTGGGACACACATAAACCAGGCGGCAACGCGGGTCACCGCGGGTCGGGTAGGGGCGGCGGGGTCGAGCGCGACGAGGACGTGCAGGGCGACCCGATGGGCCCCGTGGACGACACACGCGGGGGTGTGGGGCAGGGCGGCAGCGACGGGGGCGAGGGCCGCGAGCAGGGTGGCTATGGTAGATATGTCGACGAGGCCAGCCTTCTTGTTGACGGGGATGACATCGACATCAGGCACGTGCAGCACACCGGCCACGAACCGCACCGTTTCCCATAGGAGGGGCAGGGCGTCGGGCCCGACGGGTGTACCACGTACAGCCCGGAGTACCATGTCAGACACGGCGGCTATACCTGCGGGGGTTCGGACCATGCGTACGACGGACGAGAGGTCCGTCGTGGCGATGTCAGTGAGGACGGTTGATGACACCGCGTCAGACGACGCGTGGAGCAGCTTACCGAGGAGGGCAGGGCCTCCGATGGTGGCGCATAAGGTGCGGGTGACCTCCGCCACACTGGTGACGGCGGCGGGGTTGACCGAGAGGGTGTCGACCCGAAGGAGGAGGCGGGTGACGTCCTGCCTCTCGCCCGAGGGGAGGCCCGGCATGGCGTTGAGGAGCGTGGCGACGAGGGAGGCCGGGATGTAGGCCGTGTCGTCAACAGCAAGGGTGACGAGCTGGCCGAGCGGGAGGCGGGGGTCGGCCGAGGACATCAAGGTGACCGCGGCGACGGCGACCGTGTGGCGAAGGTCGGGGTGGGTCCGGAGGAGCGTCTTGTCGTAAAGGTCGGGGGTCGTGGGCAGCATGGTCTGCACGAGCCGGCCTCTGTGGGGCAGGCACTGGACGATCACCGCCTTCTGGAGGGTTGGGTTGAAGCATAGACCACGCAGGAGGGCGGCGACGGTGCGGTCGGTGAGTCGGCGGTCAAGTCCTATGATGATGTCGATCTTTGTCTTGAGCTCGTTAAGTTGAACATCTTCCAAATCGACCAGACCCAACTGAGACGTGATAACAGGCGACAAGGCCAGCGCGGTGGCTGACGGCAGCTCGAGCAGTCTTATCACGGTATCCAGCCTCTCCCCCGCCGCTGCCCCCGCCTCCGTCGGCGCCTCAGTGGGGGTGGGGTGGGTCATGATTTCCACAGCAGCCACTATAGCCGTAGCCTGGTCCATACTCATTGCCTGGAGGGGCATGCGGGTGGCTAGGTCGAGTAGGTTGGGCAGGGTGGCGCCTTTCATGGTGGCTGCTGAGATAAAGGGAGCTATATGGCTGACGCGGGTGTGGCGGCCAGTACGGGTGGAGTCCACGGACCAGGCCAGAGCGAGGCCCGCCTTGAGAAGGACCGCGTTGCCACAACCCGAGTGGTCTAGGTCGACCGTGGCCATGGTGGCAGCATGATCGAGGGCCAGGACGGTATCTGTAGCCGAGATCTCTGGTCCAGCAAACAGATGGTCATGGATGCTTGATAGCCACTGGGGAATCAGATTAAGACGCCCCGCAGCTGATGCGATCGGCAGTAGTAACCCCACTAGTCTGGTCGTCGTGTGCGATGCATACTCCATGAACAATCCATCCAACACCGATGATGGCACACTGGGGAAAGGCCCGTGAGCCGTGGCGACGAAATGTAACAAGAAGGCGGGCCTGATGGTGCCCAGGTGGGTGGACAGCTGGGCCATTGACAGGGATGTCGGTGCCCGAACGAATTGGTATGTAACGTGGTGGAGAATCGAGTGGTAGAGCGTGAATGAGGGCAACGCGGGACAATCTACAGCAATATCTATTATTCCAGAGGCGGTTCTCGCGTCTAGGGCGTGTTTTCTGTGGCCTAGCGCATGGAGACAGAACGAGGCCACCAACACTCTGCATGGGTCGTTAACACGTATCTCTTTCTGAAGCAGCAAGGCGAGAGGTAGCTGATGGTTCGCCAGAGCGTCGTCCACGGGCCCGTCTAGCAGTAACGCGGCCAGGGCGACCGTGTCACCCTCCCCCCATCGAGCGGTGGAGGTTCGGAGGGTGGCGTCGATGCGGGCGGTTAGGGCGAGACGGACGTCGGGGTTACGGGTAGTGAAGGAGGGTGCGGCGGCCAGGACGTGGTGTGGGGAGCCGGACTTGGCGATACGGGCCGCAGCGGTGGATCTTAACTTGGAGCGGGTGTCTACTAATGATGGTGGTAATTTGAACCCGATACCCGGAATAAACGCTGCATACGTCAGTAACACGGGCGGATCGCCCATCTTAAGCCACATCTCCAATAGATGGACCCCAACGGTCAGTGATTCCTTCGTCTCGCACGTCACGCTGCACGCCACCACGTAGAGACACAGCATAGCCCGGAGGAGTGCCGCGTCGACCGTACCGTGCTCGGTGGCTGCCCCTATGCCTAGCAGGGAGGCGACCGTCTGGTGCAGGCTGTCTGGGATGTCGTCTGTCGACTGGCATGCAACCAGGGTACCAAAGTGGACCAGTAGCCCTGCGAGGGATGTTGTAGTGGACGTCTGGGCCGTTACGCGTTGGGGCATGGGGTGGGCGACGGGCTTCCGGGCGACCAGGGCCTGTCTCACGCTCAGCATGGCGAGAGGTGCCTGTATTGTCGGGGGGGGCTCAATGTTACGGGAGATCTGGGGGTAGACGGTGATGTTGGTGTTGACGCGCTCGTGCATGAGGAGCAGGGCCAGTGCGGCCAGTACGCGTGGGTCGTGTATCTCCCCTGGATGTTCAGGGCCCTCGACGATGGTGCTGAGACTGACGGCAAAGTCGAGACTGGATTCCTTAAGAGCCACCCCAAGCTCGCCAAGGATAAACACACTGAGACCTGACGGCGGGATGTCATACGCGGCGACGGGGAGCCCTGGGATGTCCGGGAAGGCGTGTGGTGAGACCTCTAGCGCAGGTAGGTCCGCCAGAGCCGATGTTAGGAACGTTAGAGCGTGCATCACCGTCAACTGGAAGGGGCGGTTCTCCCGAGGCATGTTGAGAACGTCTAGTACCGCCTTGATGGTCACAGCGGGCTTGGTGGACACGTGGCGCACGGCATGCATCAGAAACTGGTCCATAGCCTGCTCGATATTCAGACTCTGGCCCTGCCGCGGGCTGCAGTCTGGGGAACACTCGGAACGCGCGGATATTAGCTCGAGTGATGCCGCCAAAGAGGGCTCAGCAGGCGGGATATTGAGTACGGGGACATTTTTTGGTCCCCTATGCACTGGGGATGTCTTTGTGCTTGATGGCTTACGAAACACGTTTTTGAACTTGAATAGAGCCATCTAGGGTGTTCTTATGTTCAATAATGGCTGCAAACTCTAGTTTCGTGTCTCCGTTTCAACAATTCTTATTTAAAGTTTCGAGCGGTTTCCTTAGCGAATCGTTACATGCCTGGTGCAAACGGGTCTAGCACAGCCAAAGTGTGATCTGGTAGGGGTTCCTGGCGCCAAAATGTGTACAGTCGTATTTATAGACTCATGCGCATTTATAACAAGTCGCGCAGACAAAACTTGTTCTCTTACTCGAGGATGGCACGTAACAAGAAAAAGACAAACAAACAGAGGAAGCAAGCTACACAGGCTGCTTCGGCTACAGAAGTTACAGAGGAAGTTGCGCCCCATGTTGCTGAAAACAAAATTGAAGAAGACACATCCCCCGAAATGACATCTGTCGAGACACCGATGGACGGGCCAAGCGACTCTCCTCCACGGAGCCCGCCGATTGCACCTCCTGTGGAGTCTGACAACGAGGCTGTAGATGAGCCTGAGCCTGAACAAGAGGAGGCTGTTCCGGAGCCTGAGGCGCAGCCTCCTACGAACGCTGAGCCCGTCCCAGAGCCAGCTGTGGAGCCGTCTGATGCTTCTCCGTCGCCCACCCCCTCTGATCGTGATTACATCGCCGATCAGCTCATCTCTGCTCGTGCCGACGTCTCACGACTTGAGGCTGAGGTCAAGGTGCTGCAGACAGACGTCACTGCCGCCACCGAGGCGCGTGAGACGGCCGTGCATGCTGAGGGTGAGCTGCGGGCCGAGATGGGAGCCCTGCAGGTCGCGTTTGACCTCAAGACCCATGAGTGTGACGCTGCCGAGGCCAAGGCCGCCGCCCAGACGGCCGAGTGCGCGAACCTTCTGGCCCAGGTGGATGGCCTTCTCCAACAGTCTGAGGAAGGTGCCGAACTCCATGGTGGTCTCCTAGGCAAGCTGGAGTCCACCGAGGCCTCCAACACCAAGCTCCGTACAGAAGTGGAGGAGCTGCGCCAGGCTCTCACGGCAACGCGGGCCGAGCTTCGCCAGGCTGTGGATGACCGGGACTCGATGACCGTGGAGATCTCCACCCTGATGGACGATGTGGAGGCGGGGGAGACGTCACACACCGCCGAGATGGCCGCACTCGAGGCCAAACTCAACTCAAAGACGGCCCGTATCGACGCCGGGAAGGATGAGCTCGAGGCGGCAAGGAGAATCATCCAGGAGCAGGAACAGGAGGTCCTCACGCTCCAGGAGGCGGCGAGCCAGGCAGAGCAGCTCACAACGACCGTGGCGGACGGCGAAGGACGCGTGGCGGGGCTGTTGGCGACGATCGAGGAGATGAAGCGCGAGATAGAGGCCCGGGACGCGGAAATCGAGACGCTGCAGGCCAAACTCGACGGCCAGGCCAAGGTACTCGCTGACGCGGTCGAGACACGGGCGGCTGACGTCGAGGGGCTCATCACCGACAACACACAAGCCATGGACACCCTCCAGACCGTCACCACCAAGCTCGAGGCCGTGATGGTTGAAATGGACCTCAAGGAGCGCGAGGCCACAGCCATGGCGGACCGTCTCGCACAGACGGAGGACGCGCTGAGACAGGCGGAGACCGTGGCCCAGGAATCGGCCGCGGGGGCGGGGGAGGAGGGTCGTCGTGTGGCAGAGCTCCAGGAAGCGCTGGCGATGGAGACGGCGCGGGTCCAAGCCATCGAGGAGGAGGCCGCCAAGGTGCGGCAGATGGCCCTCGATGAATACATGACGCGGTCGGCCGCATTAGAGAGTCAGGTTGAGACATTGAGGGGTGAACTAGAGGCCAAGGAGAAGGAGGCCAACGACGCAGCGCTACAAACTGACCAGTTGGCCGAGCTAAGGACCAAGGTGGTGGACACAGCGCGTCTGTTAGGTCTGGCTCAGAGCACGGTCTCTGGCCTCAAGGACCGCCTCGCTGCCGCCGAGAAGGACAAGTCTGAACTCGAACTCAAGGTCGAAGAGGGCGCCACAGCCATCAGTGATGCCCAGGAGGCAGCACGACTCGCGGAGGAGGCTCGCGCGGCCCTAGAGGTCCAGTTGGAGGAGGCCTTGGAGGAAGCCTCACGTGATCCCCAGAGACTCGATGACGACCTCCAGGCCGCCGCGGGGCAGCTCCGGGCAAGTGAGGAGCTCGTGGAGATGCTGAGAGAGGAGATCGCGGCCAACGAGGCCGACATCGACGTCCTGGACGCTAAGATAGCCGAACTAGAGGCATACGCGGTGAGAGTCACCAAAGATAACGAAGACGCGGCCGAACAGCTCCAGACGCTGCAGGCGGCGGCCGAACATGAGGCTGACAGAGCCAGTGAGGCTCGGAACTTGGCGGCTACCTACGAGAAGGCCCTCGTCGAGGAACGGCGGATGATGCAGGAGGCCGCAAGAGAGCTCAACGCGGCGGACGCGATGATCTCACAGCTTAAGACAGCCAAGCGGGAGGATGGCGCCGCCAGGGCGAGTGACAAGCTCAACAAGGTGCGGTACGAGTGTGAGAAGAAGGTCAAGGTGGCCCAGACAAAGGCGGAGACGAGAATCAGGCGTCTGGAGCAGGAACTGGACCGAGTTGCCGTCGATGCCAAGCATAAGGCCGACCAGAACGCGGAGCTCAAGGCTGAGGTGCGCCATCTTAAGAGATCGCGGCCCCTGACGGCGTCGAGGCTGTCCCCGGCAGCTTCCCCGTTCTCCGCCAAGCTCAGCACCAGGAGCGCCACGAGCAGGCTGATGTCGGCGACCCCCGGCAGCGTGTCGTCTCGTGGGCGGCCGGAGAGGACCAACCGCACGCCCGTGGGGATGGGCAAGTAGAAGTGTTAGGTGATGTAGTGATAAACAAGCGCGATAGAGTGGTAGTGGCGGAAGAACGTGTTTATTGAGGGGGCAGCTGGGGAAGGTGGTCATCGGTTTTTACGGCTTGATTCGGGTGAATCGTTACTGCTGCCGCAGTCGTTGGTGGTCAACGTGCCCTGTAATTGAAAAACACCAGGATAGCTGAGCAAATAATGGCCACAGCAGATATAGCACTTGGTAACTTTAGAAAGAACGGATTGCACCTGAATTGTGCCCAGACTGTCCTGTATAGCCTCAAGGAGCACAGTCAGCTCACCGAGACGCAGTTTTCTGCTCGAATGGAGGAGTACTCTGAGTATGGCCACGGTGGACACGAGTCGGGGCACTGTGGCGCGTACTACGCGGCCAACCAGGTCCTTTCAGAGACCCAGCCCGAACACACGGCTGCTGCTTTCCGTGAGACGTTCGCCAAGATAACCGGCGGGCACGTGGAATGTGATGATATCAGAGAGGTGGACAGGTTGTCGTGCGAAGGATGCGTCAAGCATGCCGCTAGGTTTGTGGATAGCTTGTAAATAGCATCGCTTACCCCCTGAACAAGCGCCACTGACCACATGACCCAGCGGGATCAATCTCGACACGTGCGGTCGAGCCTGTGCGGCCTGTGCGGCGGCATACGGACTCATGGCATGAGGCAGGCATCGGCGGGACGCACGTCGTGCGAGGGCCTGCCAGCAGCACGTCTGATTGACGGGGACCAGCCGTGGCCAGTAGCTGGATGGGCTTGTTGGGGTGGGCGGGACGCGCTTCTCGACACTGTAATTGATGATTTTGTTCAACTACCAAGCCCCGACAAAAGACTGGAAAAGTTGACAACTGACAAATAGCCACAGGCAATAATATGGCCACTCAAACATCCAAGTCAGTGGACGGAACTGCTGCTTCGGTATTTTCTGGCCAGCACCTCGCGTCGAGCTCACATCCGGGCTCCAACATTGCTGCTCCCGTCATTTCGAGCGACTACACACGAACGGTGGCCACAACCGTCAACATCAAGCGCCCGCTCCCCAACGCGGTGTTCACACTCCCCGCCCACGTTATCACGGCCATCATCGGCCGTGCCGCACTCTCCAAGGAGACACGACAGCAGCTCCCCGCCACCTGCCGCAAGTTCTACCTGGCCCATCAGGAGTATGAGAACGGTATATCTTCGTTCGTGCTTGGTAAGACCACGATTGAGCTGTATTGCGGTCGTCTGTACACCACTCCAATTCCCCTTCCTACCGAGCCCGATCCCGCCCACCTTGATGAAGGGGAGGTGGGGGATGAACCCCGCCTCATACGCATCCCACCCGTGGATCAGGTCTGGCCGGGCAGCGGGTGCTTGTTCGCCAAGACGGCTTGGGGGGTGTACGCCTGGGGAGACTCACGCCACCGACTTGGTACTCAGTGCAGTCAGACGGCATGCAAAGGACCAATGCGTGTCCTCATCGACGGGGAGGTGCTCGACATACATAGTACCAAGAACCGCACGTTCTTCAGGACGTCCGGGGGCTGGCTCGGAGTGGGTGACAACAAACACAGACAGCTCGGGGTACTGGATGAAACCAATGGGGGGCGGCCAGGGCATGTCGTCAATAGCTGTAATATAACTCACTGGAGCTGTGGCGATCACTTTACCATCGGGTGGACGTGTGGTGGCCTTCTGGCGTGCGGGGCCAACAAGGACGGGCAGTGCGGGGTGGGGTCGACCGAGCGTTTCATCACCACCCTCACCCCCGTCGCCCTGCCCGCCGATATCAAGGGTAGGGTCGACTGGGTGGTCATCGGGGGGCCGCGTGTGATGGTTCTATCCGGCAGACGGTGCTTCGTTTTCGGCAGCAACTTCCACGGTGCCATCGGTCTTGGCCGTCAAGCATGCTCCTGTACACCTGTTGAGCTGCCGATCCCCGTTGATGACATCATGTTTTTGAGCCACGCCATCATTGTCTCTGACGGACGGTTGCTGGCGTGTGGCCCCAACAATCGTCGAGCACTACCCGTCAACGCTGATCAGGTGCTCACGCCAACCGCACTCGACCTGCCCGGACCTGTCGTGCGCATCGTCTCGTTTCCGGCTGGGCTCTTTGTCCAGATGGAAAACGGTCAGTGGGCCGGGCGCGGGTACTATAACAGAGATTGGTTTATATCTGTAGCCAATGCCCATGTGCTGATGATCTCCGATGACGACGACGAATATGAACTGGACATCATGATCCCAGTCACCCGGTATTGGACCCAGGTCAACCCGACCTTCGCCGCCGAGCTGTCCGCCCTCCCCCAAGGCGGCGACGTGATGGCCCTACCCACACCCGCCGCCGCCACCGAGTACGGCCACGTCGTGCATCTCCTGGCCGACGGGGAGGCGCTCGAGACGGTGGATGCGGGGCACGGGGTGACGATGGTCCGGACGGCGGCCGGGTGGGTCAAGCGGCGAGGAATGGACACTGTGGTCCCTGTCCCCGATGGGAAGGTCCCAGGCACGTTCATGCCGACCAGGTGGTCTGCTGTGGGTTACAACACATTCGTCTGGGACGGTGAAGATCTTCTAGTCCACGGTGACAATCGGAATGGGCAGTGCGGGGTGGGGTCGACCGAGCGTTTCATCACCACACTCACCCCCGTCGCCCTGCCCGCCGATATTAAGGGTAGGGTCGACTGGGTGGTCGATGCTGATGATTTGACGTTCTTCATCGCTGGCCGCCGCTGCTTCGCTTGTGGGTTCAATCTTTATGGTCAGCTGGGCCTAGGACCAGAGGCAACAGCCATTAACACACCCATCGAACTGCCCGTCCCCGTGGATGACGTCATTACCGACAGTGTGACCGTCATCCGGTCGGGAGACACCCTGCTCGCC
>PPCM01001281.1_pt1 | contig 12117 bp, 10 predicted proteins | sample 1555541 | NCBI WGS metagenome assembly PPCM01 (sample SAMN05284479, study PRJNA326546) | Marine sediment metagenome, whole genome shotgun sequencing project. | isolation source: marine sediment | place: Germany: Wadden Sea | collected 2012-09-05 | reverse complement strand
CTGCACAGCTTCATCCGACCCCCTCCAAACGCCTAACCGTCATTTACACTATCGTACACCTATCTGACCCACACCCGGGGGCGGGGTGGGTCCAGCCGCTTCACCCGCTGCTCCCCCTTCATCATCCACACCAGCCCGCGCCCGTCCGGCTGCGTCGCGTCGGTCGGCGGCCCCTGCCAGCAGGCGACCGTCGACTCGGGCGCGTCAGTCGGCTCTACTCGAAACTCCCGCCGCTTGTACATGAGGATGTAGGCCGAGTCGGTGTCCCTGCTGCGGTGGGCGACGACGTCCTTCAGCTTGACGTCCGTCCCGCACTCGTCGTCCATCTCCACCCAACCCGCCCCGACCCGCGTCTGGGCGTAGTAGTGCCCGTGATGCTGCGAGTGGCCCGCGTGCCGGACGACGGCCTGCAGGTCGTACATGGTCTTGGTGCGCTGGGTGGTGAACGGGCCCAGGTCGAGCGCCTCGGGGAACGTCGTCTGCCGGCGGTACTTGCATTCGTTGATGGGGTCGAACACCTGCAGCGTCACGATCAGGTGCTGCGGTGCGACATCCACGGTGAATCGACGGTGCGGGTCGACCGTCGCCTTGCACCCGTCGCATGTCCAGCCGCTGAGCTGCTCCTTGGCGGTGATGGTGGCCAGCCCATCCTCCAGTCGGCGATGGCCGTCGACCGGGACGGACAGATCAAGGAAGAACGTGCGGGTGGTCGACTGGTAGCCGCACGACGGACACTCAATCGCCTGCCGCCCCCACCCACCGAACATCTGGTCGACGGGCGTCGTGTGTACCTTGGCGTCGCTCAGCTCCTTCGCCTGGAGCCCGGCCGCCTTCAGGAACGCCTCGTTCAGCTTGTCGAGGAGGCACAGCAGGAACTCGTGCGAGTCTTGCTGGTCGAACGGCGAGAAAAACTTGTTCACGCTCTCCAGGTTGCGGATCAGCTCCTTGGGCTGGACCGGCCGGGCGGACCGCGACTTGGCTTGCTTGGGCGTCGTCACGACAGCGCGCGCCAGCGTCTCAAGATAGCAGTACGCACACCAGCCTTCGGTCGAGCACACCGCCGAGTGGGTGCCCTGCTGTAGGTGCTGGGCCATCATCGGCACGGACAGGAGCGCCTGCAGCGCCGAGTTCATGTAGCAGGTGACGCCAGAGTTCGTCAGGCCGAGCGGACGAACCTCCTCGCGCCACTCACACAGCGCGTTCAGCTTCTCAGGGTGGAATAGATAGTCATTAGCCATAGCAGGTAGCGCGTCGTCGCTTAGCACAGCCGGCGGGGGGAGCGTCTCAGTCACTGTGGGCGGACACTGCTGCTTGCGCTCCATCTTCCGCGCACGACGCTCAGCAAGCTTGCGCTGCTTCTCAGCCCTCTTTGCAGCCTTCATGGGCTTGGACATCACGAGATAACAACAGTTTTCCAAGAACTATAAAAAACAATGTTTGGCAGCACATATCTGGTTTCTTTTCAGCCAGCGGCCCTGTTGCCGTCCCAGCAGTCGTGTGACAAGCGGATAATCGACGGTTGGGCTGCCTTCTAAGAGGCGTTTTGACCCACACATTACACGCAGAAGCCGACTCCAGCCCAACTCAAACCTATTACATGCTAATAAAAACTAAAGTGTGTGGTTTATGTCGGTTAGCCCCCACCTTACACGCCCATGAAGCGCTGCAGGTTGCCCTTACACTGGACAGGGGTGATGCTAGGCCGGGGCAGCCCGCTGGGGACGCCGCAGCGGCACTTGATGACGAGCCCCGCAGGCCCCTTGGCGGCGACGAACTCGGCAACGGCGGCCTCGAGGTCCTCGGGTTGGCTGACAGTGGCGACGTGGGTGTATCCGCTGGCCTGCATGACACCGGCGAGGTCGACCGCGTCCGTGCCCGACTGCTGGCCGCCGGTGGACTCGTACGAGCCGTTATCGAACACGACATGTCTCAGGTTAGCGGGTGCGGCCTTTCCGGCGGTGGCCATGGATCCCATGTGCATTACGGCGGCACCGTCACCATCGAGGCAGACCACGGACACGTCAGGCTTGTGGATGGCGAGGCCGGTGGCGATGGCAGAGCAATGGCCCATGGACCCGACACACAGGAAGTCTCTGCGGTGGACCTCGTGCTTATCCTGCTCCTCGACGGGTGCGGCGTCAAGGGTCTCGCGAAGGGCGTACAGCTCCCGAGAGGTGAAGCCGGTAGTCGCAACGTACGCGGCGGCCTCGGGGGCGGCGGCGATGATGGCACGGAGGCCATCGTCCCGGGTGAGGGGGGCGGGGGTGACGGCAGCAGGCTTGGGGGTGACGATCGTGTCGAGAGTCTTCTTCCGGCAGAGCACGGCGACAGGACACGACTGGTCCATGGCACGGGCGATGGCGTCCTTCATGACGGCACAGCCCTCGACGGTGTCGTCACCGCCGGCGGGGAGAGTGACGTGGTGGATCCGCATGGCATCAAGCATGGGAGTCATCACGCCACCAGCAAGGACGTGCTGCGGCTCATCCTTACCGTCGTCAACGCAACCACGCCAGCCGATCAGAATGACCATGGGGACGCTGTAGCACTCCTTGGCAGCGAGGGAAAGAAGAGGGTTGACGGCATTCCCGAGGCCAGAGTTCTGCATGTATACGATGGGGCACCCACCGGTCGCAAGGTGATAGCCAGTGGCAAGAGCCACAGCAGCACCCTCGTTGGCAGCGACAACATGCTCCTTGGCATCCAGGGTCTCGAAATGAGAGATCAGGCCCTTGAGGGTGCTGTCCGCAACACCAGTGAAGAATTTGGCATTGTTCTCCTTGAGGAAGTTGGTAAGTTTGACGGGATCGATCATAATGAGCTAGTTATGGCTGTTTTCCGAACTGATTATAAAAAGCGGAGATATTAATAATCAGGTGAACCAAATCAAATCAGACATTGCCCGACCGATTCATCGGCCGCCAAATGTGTGAATTGGTCAATCCCACAGGAGGGGGGTGAGACATACGGTCAATGTCGTTGATGTCATTGATCGCACTTCTTCCAGCCATCCGCGTGCGTGTTGTACTAAGACCAGCTCGTTTGTCTGATTGAGACGCGCGCAGTCCCAAGAGCAGGGTTGCACGCCGGATGGGCAGTTTGATGGTATCGTACTCAGGTTCTGCGGTATGAGTGTCATGTGAGTACTGTCAACCAGGATGACGCGGAACACATTCCTGTGCCCTGTCATGCGGTTCTCTTTCCCCACCAGTTACCCACTTGACTCCTTCGACTGACTGGAGGGCCACACATCCAACTATGCTCGGCTTGGGAAAACACGGTTTATCGTACATAATCACATTACGTTATCGTAGGAAATTAGGCTTAGAGCTTCTTCTCGAGGATGTTAGCGTCTCTCCGGACCACCGACAGGAGCGCTTGTGACGATTCGAGAATCCGCATGTATGCAGTCTCAACTTCCTTGATTGTGCGGTCGTACTCAGAGCGGGCAGCAACCTTCCGGTTCAGGCTGTCCTCAATACGGCCTAGCTTCTCCTTTAGGGCCTTCAGCTGGTTCTCAACCTCAACCTTCTCCGCAGTGTCAGCGGCAATCTCTTGTTTGAGGGACTCACGCCGCGCACTCATCTCCTCGATGTTCTTGACGAGATCATTGTTATAGCTCTGTAGGGTGGCACCCTTAGAAATAGATGACGACTTCCCAGACATCAGAAAATACGGAACAAAATTTCTTCTGCTCGGTCGAATTATAGATTCCACACATACTGAACGTTAACCGGCGCATATCGTTCACAGCACTAGACATAGTTCTTCAAGGCACTAATTATCCATACACAATTTGTTTCGGTGGTAGGGGATCGATGAACAGTAAGCCCCCATACACCGCTGTACACGGATCCTACTGCCTCACAAACAAGTTAACACTCGAATCGTATACAGCGAGTGACTTGATTTGTCTGCCTGAGCAACGGCTTCAGCCAGTAACCATTGTTTTTGCCCCTGAGAGCGATGTGTATCTCTTCCCAAAGAATTACGACCTTGCGACAGTCACCAACCACCTAGATAACGGCCCCAGCGACATCTACCCCATCAAAGTCTTCCGCCCCGGCCACAACCTGATCACCCAACGCGTGCCCATTCGGCTGGCTCTCACGCACTTCAATGACTGCCATCACGTTGAAGTGGTGACCCAGAAGTCAGCCGACGAGGTTCTCGGCACCGAGTACAGCGCTCTGGACGGTGTGGTCCTTCCCCTCCGGTCCCAGACCCTCGTCTTGTGCTCCCCGACGTTCGTGTTCCCGGCGACATTCCTCAGATACCAGGCTCACGTCGCCGCCGGCCTCTCCGCGGAGAACCACCGTACATGTGGGGCAGACCTCGCGACGGCCCCCTTCGACGTGGCTCATCCCGGACACATGGCCCTTCTTGATCGAATTCACCGAGCTGTGTTCGGGAAACCTGCCCCAGGCCCCGTCGATAACGTCTGGCTAGACCTCGGGTTCCAGAGGCCAGACCCCACGTCAGACTTCAGGGGCGCGGGTGTCCTCGGCCTCCTTCAATTGGTGATCGCTGTGGAGCGTCACCCATGCGTGGTAGAGATGATCCACCAACACATGGAGAGCTTCGAGAAGTCCGTCCCCGTGCCTCTATGCGCTATAGACATCGCACATAGGCTGCGGGATTGGTCCGCGTTGCCACAGCGCGTCTTCCACACCCTGGCGGACGAGATGGTCAAATCCCAGATCGTGCCCTCAGATATCGGGCGAGAGCTTGATGCCAGGCTCCTCCATCTGCCACCTAACGCTGTCACTGAGGAGTTGCTTCCCACGGGACTCGAACCCGTGATCATCCGCCCACTGATCCTTGATTCTGTGTTGGACTGGGGTGGCCGAGTGGTTGCCAATATTGTGCGCCGGTTCTCAGCTCAGGGGGCATCGATCCACGAGTACAACGCAGTGGTGCAGGAGGTGGTGAAGGGTGAGGGATTGGGTTGAGAGAAGCAGGTACAGGCTTATAATACCCAATGGCCAGACACGAGTCATGGGGCCACCCAACAGCAGCGTGCCGGCGACACAATAGCAATAAACGTCGGCGTATGGTTTATATTCATTATTGCCGTTACTGTGTGTGATGATGGTCCCATCAACCCCCTCACACCGGCCCCGGCATCAGGTTGCCCTCCTCGAGCATGCCGGTGAATCCCCGCGGTTCCACCCGTCGTACATTCCAGTTAAGGCACTCCCTCAGCGATCTGACCCAATCGGAGCTCTGCCCCGACCTGCACGCTGTGCGAAGGGGGTGCTGGCTCTCAGTGATGCACACCTTGTCGCCCGGCGCCATCTCTAGACGGTACCGGCCATCGATGGTCACCCAGGCCGAGGAGCGCGCCGTCTCGGGGACGACGATGTCGACGGAGACGTCTGACGGGATAGTGACTGGTTTGAACGAGAGAGAGTGCGGGCAGTTGGGGGTGAAGACGATGGCAGGCAGCGAGGGATGGACCGCGGGGCCGCCCGCTGACAGGTTGTATGCTGTGGACCCCGTTGCGGACGCCAATATGATCCCATCGCCTTGTACTGTAGTCATGTGCCCACCGTTACAGTAGCAATCGAGTTGGCAGATAAACGCCGACGACCCACGGTCCACCGCGACTTCGTTCATCACGTGGAACCGCCCGCGGTCGTCCTTGGCGGTGCTCTTCCTGTCGAGCGTGCACATGAGCCGTGTTCGCCGCATCCACGTCATGTGTCCATTGAGAAGCGTGTCCATTGCCTCGGGCACCTCGCTGATGGCGAACGGCGTGAGGAACCCAAGAGAGCCGATGTTGAAGGACAGGATGGGCGGGACACGGTCGTCTCCGAACATCTGGCACACGAACAGGATCGTGCCGTCGCCACCGAGGGTCACAATGGCGTCGATTCGGTTGTCCTGGGGCACTTCAACGTTGAATCGTTCCACATCAGACGAGGCTTCGGTGTTGGATTGGTCTACGACCGTTTGTAGGCCTCGTTCTTTGAGAATAGTGTAAATTTGATCATAGACCCCTGCTGCAATCTCATCGCCAGGTTTCTTGACGATGAGGATGCGCTTAGGGCATAACAAGAGTGCTTCGATGTCATCCGAAGCACTCATTGTGCGCGGTTTCCGTCCACACAACAGTTTGCCGCAAAAAAATTGCGGACCCATAACGTAAAACTCACAACACATTCACTCCAGCACACGCATGCATACGCCTATTTAACACTCCAACACACGGCCTACCCGTCCAACGTCGCTATTTTATAGACTAACACTTTAGTGCTGGGTTTCACGAACAGCACAGGACTTGGAGCCGGCAACGGCGTCCACGGCGGGCGTCACGTCGCCCTTCTCCACTTTCCGGCGCTTCTTCAGGTTATCGACGACCATAAGGCCGTCACACGCGGAGGCTAGCTGGATCACGTTCATAAGCTGTTTGAGGAGGAAGCCAGGCGTGCAGATGGCAATCGCGATGGCATAACCGTAGTAGAAGAAGCCGGTCGGGTGCCAATGCCAGAGGTATGTAAACACGAAGAACAGCTCGTTGAACAGGCAAAGGGTGAAGAGAACGGGCTTGTTGGTGTAATAGATCCGAAGGAGAGGGTTCTTGGTCTCGTCGACGTCCTTGTGGGACGCCTCACCCTGCGAGAGAGAGCAGAACATCTGGTAGTAGTGGGACGCGAAGTCGAGCGCCACGAGGCCCTGGATCACGAAGGCCCAGGACGGGTAAAAGAGAGCCAGCTGGATGCACAGCGCGGCAGTGCAGAAACGGTCCGTAACCATGTCCAGGCAGGCACCAAAACGTGTAGACTGGTTGAACTTGCGGGCAAGCTGTCCGTCAAAGGCATCAGCGAAGACTGAGCCGAAATAGACAATCATCGACGTCTTGGGGAAGCGTGGCATCAAGTAGAAGGACAAAAACGCAGTCAGAATGCGTAGATATCCAAGAAGGTTCGGCCAGTAGAGATACGGATTCGTCATCGTGTCTGAACGGGCTGAACAAGTTACGAGTTTCTACCTGAAAAAATATAAACTGTATAACGAGGACCAGTATTGTGGGACTGCTCAGACGTGTACTGGTGTGCTTAGACCATTTGTACTCTTAATAATGAGATACATTTCGTCGGATTTTTGTTTGACAAATATGGCATTTACCGGAGCTTCATTCCATGCGATGAGTGCATTGTCTCCTACTATGCATGTATTTTTGACCATAATAAATGCTAAACAAAGTGCAGCAAATGAGTGCGGATACTGACACTGTCGCCGAGCAGCTCCGTACCGAGTCGCTCAAACAGCATTGGACGAACGTTCAGAAGGATCAGTTCGCGCTTCACTCCTGGAACGTCATTTTTCAGAGCGTTTGCAACGATCGCACCGGTGAGATTGTCAACCTGCCGCTGTGGACCGTCCGTCTCATTTTCAGGCGATTCTTTGAGGCGTATCCGACGTGTGGGCAGATGTACTCGCTCTATGTCGACGTAGAGCTCAAAGCAAATGCGACCGACTTTGAACAGAGCGTCCAAGAGGTCCTTGGGCCGGCTCTGCGGGACTTTTGTTCGTTTGAGCTGTATATGGCGTACATCAAGTTCGTCAAGCACCGTCTGGGCGTCACTTCGTCCCAGTCGTATGCTACAATGACGGCCGAAGACACTGCAACGCTCACCAACGCCTTCAAGTATGCAGTGGAGCGTGTCGGGAATCACCTCCGCGCCCAGCCCCTGTGGACGGACTACCTGACGATGTTGACGTCTGTCCCCGTGCCTTCGGGCGACGATGCCATTGATTGCACCACGAAGATTCGCCGAGAGTTCACCAGAGCCCTCAACTGCCCGATATTAGACCTTAGACGTGTGTTGGAGCAGTACATAGACTGGGAGAGGGCCGAGATGCCGCGCCATTACGAGAACATCGACTCTGCGGTGGTCGAGACTGTCACTGGGGAAAGACGGAAGGCAGCAGAGGCCGCACAGGACGCCGCAAGAGAGAGAATGAGGAGATACCAGCAGATCAGGGTGCCGCGGCACGCCGTGCACCCTGCCAGAGCTGCGGAGGGCCAACGTAAGGCGCAACAGTGGGCCCACCTGCTGCGGTTTGAGCGGATCGCCAAGACGCGCACCGAACACAAGGGTCCCGCGATTAGACACTTCAGAGTGGTGTTCACATACGAGCAGGCGGTGCTTCATCTGTACAGGCACCCTGAGGTGTGGCTACAATACGCCGAATACCTCCAATCAGCCGACATTGTCGAGGCGACGGACGCACAGCGCGTCGCAGCCACCGTATCCGTGTTCAACAGGGCCATGGTCGCGTGCCCTGCCTGCCACCTCCTCCATTTCGCCGCTGCTGACTACCTCGAGCGACATGGCGAGGTATCTCGTGCAGATGCCGTGTACAAGGGCCTGGTGGACCAGGGCGACGTGTTGGCCACCATCGAGTGCCTCAAGGCGCTTGCTCGACGGAATATCAAGGCCGCTGTGGCCTTTTTCGAGGAGATGACGGGCGATTCATCAACAGCACCCCAAGATGTCCAGGATTCCCTGAAACTGGCCATGGAACGCATATACCACGCTCAAGGTGTCGCTGACGCGGCCCCACCGGCCATGAAGGTCACTCCGCCGGCCGAGGCAGGCCATCTCGGGCGTCTTGATGGGGCAGCTCTTCGCCACGTGTTCGGTGAGTTGATGCCGACAGACAGACCCGTCATGGACCGTCTCGCGCAGATTGAGCCACGCGGGACGCCGTTCGGGATGCCCGTGGTCAATCATCGCGGCCTGAATGCCGGACGTCGCTGTGCGGTGAATCTTGTCGGCATGACGCGCCTTGCCCCCAACGGCCAGCTGATCACCACTGCCGGTGCCTTCAGATCGTTGACATCGGTGGTCTCAGCCCCAGCCCCAGTCCCAGCATCCACTGACCCAACGATCATCCGTCTCCTGGCCATGCTCCCCATGGACGTCCGGGGAATGACCGACAGACGCCGGGATGATGTCGCGAGGCAGACGTGTGCCACCATCATGGAGGGCTTCGAGTTGGATAAGGTATTCGTGCCCCGCAGGCCGGCGCCGGACAAGAAGAAGACTGCGGCGAGACCAGTGCCAGGGAGGAGGGCTGGGAGACGCGGGCACTTTGTGGGGAAGTGCCTCGATAGCATGTGATAAATTGCGACGAAACTTTATAAATAAACTCTGGGTTGAGGTCAACACACCCAGGAGCAGACGAGGATGGCCAATCCATTGGAATGAACAGGAACCACCCCTTGAAGGCCATTAAACAGGTCACCCGGCGTCACCATCCCCCCAAACCATACATGTCAGCCCGATTGTTTATTCGCGCCCCCCTCCATTTCTTCAATCGGAATCGGACCCATAACTCGACACGTCGCTCAACTCGCTGGCCTCCGTCTCCGTCTCTTCCCCAGTGTCCGCCACCAACGTCCCGTGCGCCCGAATGTGATCCCGCACCCTTTTGGTGTAGGCTGAGGGATCCTTGAGCATCAGGGCGGCCGCATTCCCGTTGAGGGGGTCCTGCGGGTTGGGGTACAGCATTAACTGAGGCAGGAAGATGTCGAAGATGTTGTTGAGGCCGTACATCGGGGACCACGTCTGGTTGATAACATCGAGACACACGGTGCCAGAGCTGGGTAAGAGAGGGCTGGGAAGTACTCACGCTTCGTCAATGTTGGGGTGGAATATCCGCGACGTGAACCCGATGGACGGGGACCTGTACGGGTAGTTATCGGGAAGCTGGACGTGTACCTTCCACCGGCCGCCTTCATAGGGCGATTGCTTTGGCCCATCAAACCATACAAACTGGGTAAAATGAATGGATGGTGACGTACGAAATCGTCTATCCTGTCGTTAATGAGCTCCATCCTGCATTCAGACATTTGTAGCTTCCGGACATCCATAATCATGCGTTTGCTGAAGGTAGCAGTGCCTTTGGGCACCATTCTGGGTAATAACATCTTTTTGTGTCTACTAACGCAGTTCGCCGACTCGCTTGCATTGACACTGTAGAGAGCTGACACTGTCGGGTTACCTGACACATATAAATTGAACTGGCCATGATATTGTGAACGGTGTTCGCATGAAAGCAGTATAGGGGATGTGATAAGCTGATTCAGGGGGGTAATTTTGCAACAAGAAAAGACAATTTGTGGTATCAGCTGGATGTACGAATTTTGAAGGTAATTTGGGTCCTAACCATGTGGATCTGATACCAAAGCATTATATTTACACTTCAATTTCATTATTTCGCAAGCTCATCATCAATAGACAAAGCATGGCTAACCCGATCTTGATCTTCCTTGCTGGCAGCGGCACTCGCCTTCGCCCGTACCTTAAGGAGCCCGTGGCTCACAAGTCCCTGGTGCCTCTGGACGACGGTACAACGATCACCTCCCGCATGATTGGTCAGATCCACCAGCTTCGCGAGGAGGGCCTCATTTCCGACATCCACGTGGTCCTCGGCAACGCTGCGGAGGCCATGGAGGAGTACATCCGCGCCATGGAGCCCAAGCTCATCGTCCACATGAACAACGAGTTCGCGACGACCAACACGGCCGCTTCCGCCCGGTATGGCCTGAACGAGATGACCGAGGACACTGTGTTGTGTATGGACGGCGACGTGGTGCTCGACATCGACATCCTCCGCCAGTGCGCCGCCTCTGCGGACCACAACGTGATCGTGTCCAAGCCTGCCGAGGGGCCATGCGAGGACGAGGCCGTGAAGGCCAAATATGACGAGGAGACAGGCCAGATCGCAGCCATGGGCAAGGGTGTGCCCGGGCAGGCCGAGGCCGTGGGCATTTACAAGATCCCCCGCCCCGCCGTGGCCGAGCTCCTTAACGGGGACGGGCTCGCCAACAAGTACTTTGACGACGTCCTCAGCATCTACGCCGAGGCTGGCCACCGTCTTGTGGCTCTGGACATCGGCCGGCTGCCCGTGACTGAGGTCGATGACCTCGGAGACTGGAACCGTGCCCGCGAGATTGTGAAGGAGACTAAGAAGGAGTAAACGTGCGCGGTAGGTGTGGTGTATTGGCACTTGTTGGCGAGTCTCGAGGAGTCTTTTCTTTTCAGTCTTTGGCAATCAGATTAATGGTTGAAAAACGAACCACATGAGACTCCTTAACATCGGGTTCTTGTGCCTCGTGCTCATTGGTGTGGCGGTATGCGACCTTATGCCGCTCCCCAGCAAGCCAGCATGTGAGGCACTTCGGAATGCGTTGTACTCATCCTTGACCGTTGATTGACCACAATTTTTCAGGTGCCAATCTAGTGACAGCAACCTACAAATTTATATGCGGGAAATTCATCCGATTCATTTACAACCTATCTCTTACATTGCCTCTTTGGTTGAGGCTTTCGCTTTGACACACGTGTCCGACAATGATGCGCAGAAGGCTGGAATGAGCTGTCGATCCTCATGGTTGGGCTGGTCTTGGGCGAGTGGCGTTCCGGTAAATCGGGGATCGGGTCGGCAGTTATCCAACGATGATGGTCATGGTCCGCTAACTGCTGACACAATGTTTCTTTCGTGGTCGGCAGTACGCCATTTGCCGCCAGATACCCCCCTGAGGCCGCACCTTCCCGGACCTTCAGCGCCCAGATCTCAGCCGCCTCTAGGGCGTGCAGCGCAAAGCGGCCGATACAAGGCCAAGATTTGACGATAGTTAGCCTGTAGTTCTCGTTCCTAATGGCCGCCGCCATGACACTGTCTGATCTTGAGTGTTGGTCGAGCCTTACCTTGGCCATTTCCCGTGGGTCGCCCGATTTTGTGGGGGCTTGCGTCGACCCAACATATCTTGTCTCCCGACCGTCGGGGGAGAAGAAGATAATCATATATATGAGGCCGGGTCCGTAATAGAATGTATGCACATCCTCGGGCTCGGTGGTCCCTCCGGGGGGGATGGGCCGGATCGGTGTCTGGATAACCAGGGCCCCGGTGCTCTGACGGATTCCGTTCATTGATGTGATGGTCCGGCCGGTGAGCTCGGCCCATTCGACGCGGGTGCGGTTGGCGATGGCGTCGGCATCGGTGACGGGCAGTTTGTGCCGGAGTTTGAGATGTCGCCTCAGTTTTTGAATCGTCCCACACGCGTATTCGCAATCGGGCTCGGTGCAGACGAACGGTTTG
>PPCM01001280.1_pt1 | contig 12124 bp, 10 predicted proteins | sample 1555541 | NCBI WGS metagenome assembly PPCM01 (sample SAMN05284479, study PRJNA326546) | Marine sediment metagenome, whole genome shotgun sequencing project. | isolation source: marine sediment | place: Germany: Wadden Sea | collected 2012-09-05 | reverse complement strand
GGTGTAATATGTGTGAAAACCTAGAAATTTTAGGAATCCTAATTATTATTCAAGAGACACCCACTTTAAACCTAGAGGTTTAAACGATTGCGGCTCTTCGGGTCATCATATTAAGAAAGAAGTTTATTTCGCCTGAAGTAGACTTTTTTTATGCCTTCGTTCATTTTAAACATATAAAAATTGGCATATTTTTGGTAAAATATCATAAAGGAGTGGTATTGTGACTGTTCAAGAATATGCTAAGAAAAAAAGATATCCCTTAAAGGCATTAATAAATGATTTAAATATCCAAGGATATGCTTTAACAAAAGACTCAGAATTTCCCTTAGAACTATCCAATCAAATTACAATCCCAGTAAAAAGAAGAACGCTCTTACATCTAATTGAGAACGTTATTTTGTTTGCGATTATTTCAGAGGTATTTTTCTATTGGTTCGAAGGAGAATATTTAACGTATATTTATTTTGTATTATTATACAGTGTTTATGTAAGTGTGATGGGTCTAATGTATGGGTTTAGACAATCATGGCTTAGTTTTACTGTATCCGCGGTAATTCTTGCCTGGATAATTCAAGATCAGTATGGATCATTTGTCTCAATTGTTGCGTATCCAGAGTTCTTTATCTATTTCACAATATTAGCTTTATTTACTGTTATTACCAGTTTGGTTCATTATTTGTTTACATCTAGAACCAAAATATTAAATAGAGTCATTCAACTTGAACAAGAAAAGGTTCGAGACTTAAGACATAAAAACGAAGAAATATCAGAAGACTTGGTTCGTTTAAAAATGGAAGTATTGAATACCGAACAAATTTATACAAAAGTGTTCCAGTTCATTGATGATTTAAATAATCCTACGATTCATGAACTGTATGACCGTGCGATTGATTCAATTTATATGGCCTTAGGTGCAGAGGAAGTTTCAATTTATTTCTTAAATGGTACATTTGGACGTTTGGTAGCGAAAACAAAAGAGTCAAATCCACCCGCCACAGTCAATTTGGTGTATGCGCAACAAATGATTGAAGAGTTTAATATCAATGGAATGTATGTAAACACGACCATGAGTAAGAAAAACCCACAAATAGCATATCCTATATTTGTTCAGGAGAAACTTGTAGGGATTATCAACGTTAACGGTGTTATGGCATCTCGTTTCTCTACTGCAAATAAATATTATATTAAAGCAGTAGTAAAGCTGCTTCATGAGTTCTTAATCGGAGCAATGCGTGATGAAGAAGTTCCAGTAGAAGGATTTATGCCACAAAGCAAACGTGTTTTACCAGAGGAACGATTTACTAAGATGGTCCATGTTTTTGCCAATAAACGTGAACACTATGGAATTGAATCTTTATTTGTACGTGTAATAAACTTTAATTACCGAGAGTTAGAGGAAATGATTTCTAGTAATATTCGTATTACAGATTATATAGGTGTTATTGATGGAGAAGTATACATACTATTTACCTTAATTGATGAAAAGGGAAAAGATTATTTACGTAATAGATTTATCGAAACTGAAATTGAAGTAGAGGAGGTTTCTTTAGATGATTACGTTGACTGATCTATATATCTTTAACATCATCCTAAGTCTAATCTTCATTCGTAAAAAAGATAAAGGGAATTTCTTTGTTAGATTCATTTTATCTTTATTATTACCATATTTCTATTTGTTTATATTTGTTGTACCAAGATGGGTATCTGCTTTGTTTAATGTAATCATTGTAGACGACGATGAATATATCGAAGAAGTAGAAGAATATAATAAAATTGGTTCCGATAAATTAGAACATGAAATGATTGTACCGTATTTGGATATTGTCTATTTCGGTTCAGTAAAAGATAAAAGAGAATACTTAAAAAATGTATCTGTTAATCACGATAACATTTTACAAATCATTAAAATTGTATTAGCGTTTATCAATGATACAGATTCAGAAGTGAAACTATATGCGTCAAGTGCTCTATCTGGAGTAAAAGAGATTTTACCGAAAAAGTTAGAGGACATGAAAGCTGAAGTATTAACTGAAGATGTTTTGATTCAACAATTCAACATTTTAGTTACATTATATGAAAACGAAATATATGACCGAAACACAATTTCCGATGTAATGGAGTTGTTAAACAAGGTTATGGACAAAATGGTTGAGACATCTATTTTTGAATATCATATTGAAGTGGTACAGTTTTGTATGAAAAATATGCCATCTAGAGTAGATAAGTATATGTACACAGAACATCTATCCGAAGAGGAACAAGATTTCTTAGAATTAGATTATGCGTTTTATATTGGTGACAAATTAAGATCACGTGAAATTATCAGAAAGTATAAAAATAAAGTTGTACATACCGAACAGTTGGTAGAAATTTTAGGTATGTTTGGAGGTTAATTTTGAAACTATTTTCAAACTATAAAGCGATTATAGCAGTCATTATGGTAGCAGTGGTGTTTACATCAGTGCGTTTTGCTTTTGGTTTGGGTGTCTTTCATGAAAGTAAAGTTAGTCCTGTAGACGAACTGACTTATATTGGTTCAAGCTCCAAGTACGTTGTTGAAAACGAGGAGAAGTTCTTGTTAATAGAAGGATATGACGAACATCGTAATGAGCTGATTAAGGAAATGTTAATGTATCAGAACAAACAGTTTGATATAGCAGGTGAGGAGTATAGCTTAGATGGTTATGATGTTGTCATCTATGCAGATGATGATTGTAGTAGTATTGATGAACGTTTTGAAGAATATGTTCAAGACGGTGGCGGTTTATTGATCGCATCAGGCGGTTTAAGATTTTGGCAAGACGATTTATTCGAGTTGAGCCTTAAGGGTAACTTAGTAGAACAACATGGTATCAGAATAAAAACAAATGCACTAATGAACTCTGAAAATGATGAATATAAGAGTAGTTATTTTAATGTTTTGGGAAGTTATTTTGATTATAGTGAAGACTTTACTGTTCACGTAGAGACTTTAAATGGTATGCCGTTAATGTTATCAAGGGATTTTGGGGAAGGAAACTTTGTTATGTATAATGCTTCATTGATTGAACGTAAGTCCTCAATGAGTTTGTTAACGAGTGCGTTAACATTAACAAAAGATTTTTATATTTATCCAACTTATAATTCATTTCAAGTGCACGTTGATGACTGGGTATCACCAGTACCACCTGGAGATTATGAATATAGCACTGGAAGAATTGTCTCATTAGCGGAAGTCTATAGGCAAGACTGGTGGCCATGGATGATTCGTCTGGGGAAAGATTTAAAATTAGAATATACAATGTTAATTATTGGAAACTATATGGATACAACGACTGGTATTGGTTATGATTATCAGCTATCCAGTATAGAAAACAATAGTACTTACTTATTAGAAGCTATTACGAATGGATACGAGATGGGTATTCATGGACAAAACCATCAATCACTTCTAGTGGATGAGTTAACGTATGATATATATGGATATAACACATGGATTGACTGGATTGCGATGAAAAATGGGATTAACTATTTAGAAAATGAGTTTAATGCAATCTATCCAGATTATGAATTATCTAGTTATGTACCACCTTCAAACAGTATGGATGAAGAAGGGTATAGAGCTGTTGTAGAAGCGATGAAACATCTAAAAGCTATTGGGTCTGTATTTGACGATGATTTTAATGAGTTAGTATACTCGCAGTATTATCATATAGATGAAAACGATATTGCTCATTTCCCACGTCATACTGCTGGGTACGTTAGAAGTGAACTAATGGATTGGTTGGCACTAAATGGTGTTGCGACAACGGGAGTATTTTCTCACTTTATCCATCCGGATGATTTAATCGATTCAGAAAGAAGTTATGGTTTAGGAATATCAGAAATGCAAGATAGTTTTGAAAACTTCATAACAGAGATGCATTACCAATATATTTATTTGAACAAAAACACATTGTCAGAAGGATACAATCAAATAGTAGCTCATGATAATGCGAGAATTAACATAGAAGAAGGAGAAACAATAACAATTCATATAGATGAGTTATATGATGGTGTTGGTTTCTTTATAAAAACAGATCATATTACTAATGTCGAAGGAGCTAAAATGTTCACGGTAGATTCTATGACGTATTTTATTGTTCCGGAGAGTGTTGAAGTCATAATACATATGGGTGAGTAAATTGAAAGTTACGATTATTGCCGAAGGGAGTTATCCATATATCACAGGTGGAGTGTCTAGTTGGATTAATACACTAATTAAAAACATTCCATCGATTGATTTTGATGTACTATCAATCATGCCGAATATGGATAATGAAATTAAGTATGAATATCATGAAAACTACCAAGGTACAGATACCTTGTACTTTTCATATGATATCAATACTTCAAAAGTATATCGTATTCCTAAGCAGGTTTTAGCAGAGATTAAATCTTTGTTTACAGAAGAAGAAACCAATTTTGATATTATCTATGACTATTTTGTGAAATACACCTCGAAAGATGTAGCTGGAATTGTACAATCAAGAGATTATTTTGATTTAATGATGGAATTGTATAATGAACAGTTTATCGACAGTGGATTCAATAACTTTGTATGGGCATTTCGTTCAATGTTAATTCCACTATTTAATGTGTTAGCAAATCCAGTAAAAGAAAGTGATGTATATCATACTGTTTCAACAGGATACGCTGGTATCGTTGCCTCTAAACATAAATACTTTACAGGAAAACCTGTTTATTTAACTGAACATGGTATTTATACAAGGGAAAGAGAATCTGAGATAGTAAAATCAAATTGGATTATATCTGACTATAAAAACTTATGGATTACGTTCTTTAGAAAATTGTCTACTGAAATTTATACAAGAGCTGATAAAGTAATGACTTTATTCGAAAAAAATAAAAACCTTCAATTAGAACTAGGATGTCCACTAGATAAATTAAGTGTTGTGCCAAATGGTGTATCTATAGAACGTTTTGAAGGTGGCGTTGCAAGTTATTCCAAAAAATATATTGATGTAGGTGCGATTGTTAGAGTTGTACCAATAAAGGATATTGTTACATTAGTTCATGCTTTTAAAAAAGCAAAAGAAAAAGTAGCAAACTTAAGACTGTTTATTATCGGTCCGACCGATGAAAATGAAGAGTATTATGAACTTTGTCAAGAAATTATTGAAAAAGAAGAAGTGACAGATGTGATATTTACCGGAAAGGTAAATATCATGGATTATATATTTAATATGAGATTCTTTGTGTTATCTAGTATCTCAGAAGGGCAACCGTTAGTAATATTAGAAGGATTTGCTGCAAAAAAAGCATTCGTTTCTACGAATGTTGGTAGTTGCTATGAACTGATTTATGGGGATGAAGGAGATGCAGGAATTATTGTTCCTGTTATGCACTCACAAAAATTAGCAAATGCGATTGTGAAATTAGCACTGAATCCTGAATTAACAGATCAGATGGGAGAGTCAGGATATAAAAGAGTACAGAAGGATTACCGAATGGACCAGTTAATTGAATTTTATGAAGGATTGTATAAGGGGGACTTATGGCTGGAATAGGATTTGAATTAAAACGTTTATACTCTAAAGAAGGTTTTACCAATAAAATCTTAGCTTCTGTACAAAGTTTGTTTGTCATCTTTGGTCCCTATTTAATTAATATCTTGTTACTATTAATATTATTGCTTATATCTAGAAGTCAGGATACAGATCCTGATATCTACAATAAGTTTATGAGTATCCTGGTGTATGGATTTATTTATTCACAACTAATTACATCAGGTTCATCAATTGGTTTGACGAAATTTGTATCAGATCAATTGTATGAAAAAAAAGCGAACAAAATTATGTATCCATTTATCGTTACGGTAACTGGAAACATTTTAATTACATTCATTTTGGTATTTGTTATATTCAAAGGAGTAGATATTGATAACACGCTTAGATTATTCATTTATCTATTATATAGTTTGTTAATCATTTTACGTTTTCAAACAGTGTATTTGTCTGCATTGAAAAACTATAAAGTATTAAGTATTATTTATCTAGTTTGTTTTATTTTGATCATACCTATTTATTTTGGTGTATCAAACATAGGATTATCTAGTGAGTTATATGTCTTCTTTGTTAGTTTTATTGTTGTATTGTTGATTACAATATTTAGTTTAATGACAGTTATATTTGCGATGATTCCAAAACAAGAAAATTCGATTAGAGAGTATTATCAGAATTATCAAAAAACAAGACATGTTCGATGGATGAATATTTTATTAACTATTTCAATCTTTGGATCAGTTGCACTATACTGGGCTTCTCCTGAAGCAACAGTGTATTATTCGATATTTAGGACATATCCTAAATATGACTATACGTTCTTTATTGCAAATATCAGTATTATTCCAGCGATGATTTATTTTGTTGTTGGTGTAGAGACAAAACTGTTTGTTCAAGTACGTAAGTTCTTTGATACACTAAATGGAAACTATCCACTTCATGATATTGAATCAGAACGTAAAATGTTGGTTTCTGTGATTAGAAAAGAAATACAAGTGTTTACCTTTGTTCAATTAGCGAGTACTTTATCATTCTTGCTGATTGCATATATATTCCTTGGTAGGTCATTTTCGTCAGAACAGTTAATGGTGTTAAGTTTTTATCTGTTTGGAACAATGTTGTTTGTCATAATTCAAATATTTACGTTTACCTTATTATATCTGGCAGCATTTAAAGAAGCCTTTTATATAGGCTTAACATTGTTTGCGTTATTGTTGCTTACAAATGGATTAATCGCTAATTTAGATATGATTGAACCTGCGCTAATGTTAGTGTATTCAGCAGGGGCAACCTTGGTTGTAGCGGTCATGATATTAGAGAGATATTTAAAGAATATTTATTACAATATTTATAAGTAATATTTTATTGTTTTTTGTGATATAATGTGTGTTGCGTAGTAAAGTAGAGGTGTATATAATGAACGTTAATGAGTTTATTCAAAAATTAAAAAATGAAATAAAAAATATTGTTGTTGGATTGGGTTATGGAGATGATTCATTCGAGGCAGTAATCGAAGAACCAAAAGATAAATCTAATGGTGACTTTTCAACAAACACAGCAATGCGTTTGGCGAAAGTAGCTAGAACAGCACCAAGAATGGTCGCTGAACAATTAGTTGAAAAATTAAATGAATTAGATTTAGGTGTAGAAAAGTACGACATTGCTGGACCTGGATTTATAAATATTTACCTAGATCAGGCAAATTATTATTCAATCATTTCTCAAGTTTTAAATGAGAAAGAAAACTATGGTAATTCTACCACTGGTAATGGTACAAGAGTGTTGATTGAGTTTGTTAGCGCAAACCCAACAGGTTACTTACATATTGGACATGCTCGCGGTGGAGCATATGGTGATTCTTTAGCGAATATCATGAACAAAGCGGGATTTGATGTACATAGAGAATTTTATGTAAATGATGGCGGAAATCAAATTAATAATCTTGCGAGAAGTATTGAAGCAAGGTATTTACAAGAATTAGGTATCGATGCATCAATGCCTGAGGATGGATATCATGGTCCTGAGATTATTAAAATCGCAAAAGATATCTTAGAAGCAAATGGAGATGTTTATAAAAAAGATGGTTTTGATTTCTTCAAAGAATATGGATTAGAATTTTTATTAAATGGTTTAAAAGAACATTTAAATGAATATAGAATTACATTCGATGAATGGTTCAGAGAAAGAGAACTATATCATGGTGATGTAGAAGAAGTGATCTCTTATTTAAGAGACAAAGGTTATACCTATATCAGTGAGGATGCTGAGTGGTTAAAAACAAGTGAGTTCTTTGATGAAAAAGATAGAGTAATCTATACATCAGATGGAAGAAATACTTATTTGGTTCCAGACATCGCATATCATAAAAATAAACTAGATCGTGGATACGATGTTTTAATCGATGTATTAGGAGCGGATCATCATGGGTATATGAATCGTTTACGTTCTTCATTAGAAATGATTGGAAAAGATTCTAAAAAATTAGAATTTGAAATTTTACAAATGGTAAAAGTGTTCCAAGATGGTGAAGAAGTAAAAATGAGTAAAAGAAGTGGGAAAGCAATCGGACTACAAGATTTATTAGAAGAAGTTGGTGCAGACCCAATTAGATATTTCTTTGCAGCTAGAGCTTTATCTAGTCCAATGGATTTAGACCTTGACTTAGCCTTGAGAGCAACAAATGAAAATCCTGTGTATTATGCACAATACGCGCATGCGAGAATTTGTAGTGTGTTAGCTAAAGCAAAAGAAGCTGGAGTACAAATTTCTGAAGTTCAAGAGTTTACAAAGTTAAATGAAAATGCAAATGATTTATTAGTAACGTTAAGTAAATATCAAAGTGTTATTGAAGAATGTGCTGAAAAAAGAATTCCACATAAGTTAGCTAATTATATTCAAACATTAGCTAGTACATTCCATAGTTATTACAATAGTGAAAAGTTTATTACGGATTCGCCAGAAGAAACGAATGAAAAATTACAATTGGTTTCAGCTGTAAAAATAGTATTAAGCAACGCATTAAAATTAATTGGTGTATCTGCACCAGAAAAAATGTAAGGAAGGACGCTTTTTTTGTTCTAAAGCGAATGAGGAGAACAGTATGAGTAAATTTTTAAAAACGATCTCTGAAATTAATGGTGTTCCTGGAAATGAAACACAAGTTAAAAACTTTATGAGAGATGAGTTAGACGGATTTGTTGATAGTATTGAGTACGATGGTATTGGATCTATTATCGGTAAAAAAGTCGGAAAAGAAGATGGACCAAGAATCATGGTTGCTGGTCATTTAGACGAAGTTGGATTCATGGTTTCAAAATTAACAAAAGATGGATACTTAAAAGTATTACCTTTAGGTGGATGGTGGAGTCAAGTTGTGTTAGCACAACAAGTGACAATTACTACAGAAGAGGGTAAAGAGTATCATGGTGTAATTGGTTCTAAACCGCCACACATTTTGACACCAGAAGAAAGAAACAAACCTGTAGATTTAAAAAATATTTTCATCGACTTAGGTGTAGATGATAAAGAAGCTGTTGAAGCGTTAGGTGTTCAAGTGGGAGATATGGTTACTCCTTATATTGAATACAGAGAAATGGCGAACAACAAATATTTATTAGGTAAAGCATGGGATAACCGTATTGGTTGTGCGATTGCGATTGAAGTAGCGAAAAACTTAAAAGGTGAACAACATGAAAATGTTCTTTATTCAGTAGGGACAGTACAAGAAGAGGTTGGCCTTAGAGGTGCTGCGACAACATCTAATATTGTAAACCCTGATATCGGGATTGCTGTTGATGTTACAATTGCAGATGATATTCCTGGTGGAGATAATGAGTGTAAATTTGGTGCTGGTCCAGCTATTCTAGTGTACGATGGTGCAACAGTAGGACACAGAGGATTAAGAAAACAAATTTTAGAAGTTGCTAAAAAACATGATATCCCATATCAATTAAGTTATTTAGCAAGAGGAGGAACTGATGCAGGTAGAATGCATTTAGCTCATGATGGTGCTCCTGCAGTATCAATTGGGATTCCTTCAAGATACATCCATTCTCATACTTCTATGATTCATAGAGATGATTATGAAAATACAGTTAAGTTAATTACTGAATTAGTTAAAACTTTAGATAGAGAAACTGTAAACAAAATCACATACTAGTAGGTCATAGACCTACTTTTTTGTGTGTGATACAATTAGTTAGAGGTGTTACAAATGAGAGTAATAGCAGGTGAATTTCGTTCTAGAAGATTACATACTTTAGAAGGAAGAAACACAAGACCAACAACAGATAGAAACAAAGAAAACATATTTAACGTAATCGGACCATACTTTGAGGGTGGAGCGAGTCTAGATATGTTTGGTGGAAGTGGTTCGTTAACAATTGAATCTATTTCAAGAGGAATTGAGCAAGGAGTTATTATTGACAAACATCCACATGCTATCAGTATTATAAAAAAAAATATAGAAATGTTAAAAATCCAAGATCGTGTTCAAGTTGTTCGCGGCGACTATTTAGATGTTATGAGTTCATTGGCTAAACAAGGTAGACAGTTCGATTTGATTTTAATTGACCCACCATTTAGAATGTTAGTCATAGATGAAATCGTTGGCTTTGTAGATGAACATAATCTCCTAACAGATGATGGAATCATCATGGCCGAATTTTTTAAAGACAATAAATTTGATGCTGAATTTAAAACAATAGAATGTTATCGTTTTTTAGATTATGGAACGAGTCATATTAAATTGTATAGAAAGAAGGAATTGTAATGAAGAGAGCAGTATATCCTGGTAGTTTTGATCCTATTACATTTGGACATATTGATATCGTACACAGAGCTTGTACAATCTTTGACGAGATTGTAGTAGTGATTGCTAAAAACTCTGAAAAAAACTCTTTGTTTACTGTAAAGGAAAGAGTAGAACTAGCTGAGGAAGTATTTAAAAACTTTAAAAAAGTTAAAGTTCAAACATATGAAGGATTAACAGTAGACTTTGCAAAGAAGATTGGTGCAATTTCCATTATCCGTGGGTTAAGAATGGTTACGGACTTTGAGTATGAGTTTCAGATGAATCTAGCAAACAATGTTTTGGATGATGAAATCGAATCAGTATTCTTTATGACTAAAGTAGAACATTCTTATATTTCATCTAGTATCGTTAAGGAAATTCATGCGTTACAGGGTGATGTTTCAAAATTTGTACCACCAGTAATCATAGAAGCACTGAATAAAAAAAGAGCAAAATAAAACTCCAATAATTTTGGAGTTTTTTTAATATAAGAATGATAGCAGAACAAGGATTCCATAAAATAGTATATTAAACCAGTTCATTGGAGTTCTTGTATCGTCTAATTGTTTTTTATATACTTCAAACGATTTAAATTTCTCTTGTTTTTTTTCTTCTTTACGAATCGAATTATAGAATGTACCGAATCTATAATAAACTGAATCATATGAACCCTTCATACTTATGTATCCTATGATATGTACTATTAACATAATGATGGATAAAGTAGTTAGGTTACTGACAAATATATCGCCATTGTATAACGTGAATAAATATACAATTAATAAGAAGATAGACTTTGTAATTAGTTCTCTACGCATTTAGTAAAACCTCCTATGCAATGTATTATAGCACTAAACAATGAAATTTTTGTGAAAATAGAATTTTTTTCATTTTTTTTTAGAGAGTATATATTTTCACAATGTTTGCAAAAAATACCTTTATTTAGAATGATATTCTTTAATATATATAGATTAGGGGTGATATGACCTAAAAACAGCACTGAAAACGTTTTGAACACGAACGAAAATGCAATTTGCTGCATTGACAACGAAGGATTACTCAAGTAAAATTAATTTAATATTAGAGAGGAGAATTATATTTAAATGAAAAAGTTATTTAGTTTATTACTAGTATTCGGATTAGTATTCGGATTAGCTGCATGTTCACCAGATGAAGATGTAGACACAGATCCAGTAGTTGATCCAGAACCAGACCCAGAACCGGAACCAGATCCGGAACCAGTTATTACAACAATCAACGGGCAAGATTTATTCATGAATGTTAATGCTCGTAAAGCATTTGCATTAGGATTCGATAAACAATTTATCGCAGACTCTATCTTAGCGAATGGATCATATGCGGCAGATTATTTCGTACCTCGTGGATTCTTAACTGGACCAGATGGTCAAGACTTCCGTGAAGATGGTGGATTATATAATAGTTACGATCCAGTAGCAGCTGCTGCTTATTGGGAAATCGCAAAAGAAGAATTAGGATTTGATTTAGCTGAAGTTGAATTCTTAAACTATGACTCTGATAGTGCTGCTAAAATTGCAGAATTTATCCAATCTGAGTTAGAGACTAACCTAGAAGGTTTAACTTTAAACATCACTCCATTACCATTCCAACAAAAATTGGAAAAAGCTGAAGCTGGAGATTATGACTTCACTTTCGCTGGTTGGGGACCTGACTACTTAGATGCGACTACATTCTTAGATATGTGGATTACAGATGGTGGATATAATGAAGTTGGATATTCAAGTGCTATTTATGATCAATTAGTTGCTAC
>PPCM01001279.1_pt1 | contig 12128 bp, 9 predicted proteins | sample 1555541 | NCBI WGS metagenome assembly PPCM01 (sample SAMN05284479, study PRJNA326546) | Marine sediment metagenome, whole genome shotgun sequencing project. | isolation source: marine sediment | place: Germany: Wadden Sea | collected 2012-09-05 | reverse complement strand
ACCGGGACCCACGGCAACACCGCCCCCCTTTCCATCAGGGGAAACATCAATCCCCTTGTGAAGGACCCCAGGGCGGACATTGCCTTCTCCTTCAAGGGGATCGAACTCCCGCCCTTTTCTCCTTACAGCGCCAGGTACCTGGGGTATAAACTGCACAAGGGTAAACTCAACCTCGATCTCGGCTACCACCTGGACAAGGGCAAGATCGTCGGTGAAAACAGGATCCTTTTCGACCAGTTCACCCTTGGGGAAAAGGTGAAGAGCAAGGATGCGACTTCCCTTCCCATCAGCCTCGGCATCTCCCTGCTCTCGGACACAAAGGGCCGCATCAATATCGATCTTCCCGTCAGGGGGGACCTGTCCGATCCCGAGTTCAGTTTCGGGAAAATGATCTTCAAGGCCCTGGGCAATCTTCTGACCAAGATCATCACATCACCGTTCGCGGCCCTCGGTTCCATGTTCGGAGGCGGGGCCGAGCTGGGACACGTGGAATTTGAATACGGTAAGGCCGCCATCACCCCGGCCATGGGCCTTCGGCTGGAGAAACTCGCGTCGGCCCTGACCCAGAGACCCGGCCTCCTCATGGAGATCAGGGGGGAGGCCCACGGCAAAATGGACCGCCACAGTCTTCTGGACCGGAAACTCGAAAAGGTCCTGAAAGGCTTGAAGTTGGATGAAATGGTTAGGACCGGGCACCGGGCGAGTTCCCTTTCGGAGATCCGAATTCATCCGGAAGAATATGAATCCCTTGTCAAACAGGCTTTCGCCGCCTCCTTTGGCGCCCCCCCCGCCGCCCCTTCGTTGCCCGTCCCGAACCTCGACGAGATGAAGCAACGGATAATGGCGCGCATGTCGGTCGCCGACGGCGATCTCAGGGAGCTGGCCGAAAAAAGGGCCGGCGCGGTAAAGACGTTTCTCACAGAAGACCGGAAGATACCACAAGAGAGGCTCTTCCTGCTGGATCCCTTGATCGTCCCCGGCACTGACAAGGGGGAAGAGGACGGAAACAGGGTAAATTTTTCCATGCGATAGCCCCGGGCAACCCTTCCTGGGAAAATTTTGTTGCGGCAGAGGTGCCGTAACGATATATTTGATACGAAATGATGTTCACGGCCGGACACCCCTTATTCATAAAGTCGAGGAAAACATGCCCGGAAGAATTCTCCAACTGACGACACTTGCCCTTCTCCTCTGGGGCTGCGTAAATCAGCCCCTGGACCTCTCCATCCGCTACCGGAAGATCCTGGGGCTGGAAAAGGGCGACAGGGTCCTTTTTCAGGAAAATCATATCGGCGATGTCACCGGCGTCACCTACACGAAAGACGGGGATTACCGTGTATCGGTCTCCATCGGAGCCGATTTCAAAAACGCGGCAACCGAACATTCCGCGTTTCATTTGGTGAATGACCCGGTAAAGGACAACGGGAAAGCCGTTGAGATCATCCTCGCTCGACAGGGGGGCACCCCCCTTGAAAACGGCACGGTCGTGGCCGGCACGGCAGCCGGTTCCGATCTCATGGAGCTACTAAAAAAACGCCTCGACAGGGGTATGGAGGATTTCAGGACCGGGTTCAACAGGTTCGTCGAGGAGATGAAGGCCCTGCCGGAAAGCGAGCAGTTCAAGGAACTGGAGAAAGAGGTGGACCGCCTGGAAGAGGAATTGCAACGGTCGGGAGAAGCCGCACGGGAAAAACTCAAACACGAGGTGCTTCCCCAGCTCCGGGAAAATGTGGAAAAGCTGAGGGAATGGTTGAAAAGCATGGACCGGCAACAGGACCTGAAGCAACTTGAAAAAAAGCTCGACGACCTGACAACCGTCTGATCGGCACGGGGAAGTTATGATTCGATCCTCCCTCGGAATGGAACCCCGGAGCAATCCCGAAACAAACGATGCCCAATAAAAAACCCGGATGTGGATTTGTCGCCCTTCCGAAAACGGACTGAAATCGCGTAAAACAGGGCACCTCCACCGGCCGGCGCCCTCAATGGAGCGCTCCGCCCCGCCTTGACACGTCATTACCTCGGAACTATACATTCTAAATAAGAAAAGTTCTTATCCAATATGCCGCTTCCCTCGGAAGAAGCGAGGACGCTTTCAAGTTGGTCAAACGAAAATCGTATACGCCCGCATACGCGATCCATAAAAAAATGCTTACGTGTTCGATTATTTCGCAAAATTGCACACGCGGCAAATTCCAGTCCCGGACGGGAACTTTCATAAAAAGCCGCCCGCTTGCCCGGTGGCGGTTCAAAACAGCAGGTCAACCTATTAAAAACGGAGGTTGTCGAGATGTCCATGCCGAAAAACGAATTACTGGAAGAGATGACGTCGTCCTGGAGAACTTTTGTCGACTCCATGGAGGAGTCGCTTGTAAAACTGGAGAGCGATATCGAGGAGGCAAGGGGCCTGGCCCGTGTCTGCAAGGGAGAGTGGTGCGAGACAACGGAGTACGTGATTGATGATCTTGCCAACTCCCTTTACACCATCAGCGAACCAAGGGGTTCCAGCGCCGAGGACTCCAGGAAGATCAAGGAGCTTAAAAAACGCGTCCACGACCTTTACGCCAATTACAGGACCGTTTACAAGAACATTTCCAAGTAAGGAAAAGCCGATGCATGGGCACGGGAATCAACCCGTTCTCCCGGCGTGTCAGGCGTCGAGCCATTTTTCGATCATCCGGAAAACCTGTTTTCTCTTGATGGGCTTGGTGAGATAGTCGTCCATTCCGGCCGAGATGAACTTCTCGCGATCGCCCTTCATGGCATTGGCCGTAACGGCAATGATGGGCATCCGTTTTCCGGAGGATTCCCGTGCCTCTATATTCCTTATTTCAAGCGTGGCCGCGATACCGTCCATAACCGGCATCTGGCCGTCCATCAGAATCATGTCGAAACTGTTTTCCCTTACCGCGCAAACCGCCTCCCTTCCGTTGTTCGTTACCACCACGGCGTGCCCCATTCGTTTGAGCATGTTTTCAGCCACCTTCTGGTTCATCATATTGTCCTCGGCCAGGAGAATCCGGAGATGTCTCCCGTGGCCCTCCTTCTCCTTTTCCCCGTCCGATTCCGGTGATTCGCATGGATGGTTCGCCCCCCCGTGTCCTTTCCGGATCGCCCCGATCAACTCCCCGAGGCGCGCCTTTTTCACGGGTTTTGTGAGCATTGTGTAAAAACCGAGATCCCTGAGGCGCTCACCGTCCCCCTTTCTGAGAACCGCCGAAATCATCACCATCACCGTATCCGCAAGAAGGGGATCCGCCTTGACCTTCCTGCCCAGCATCTCGCCGTTCAACCCCGGCATCCGCATATCGGTGAGAACAATATTGAACCGGTCGTTGTCCCGCGCGGCCCGCTTGAGCATGGAAAGTGCTTCCCAGCCGTTTCTTGCCGTGTCCACGCGGTAGTTCCACGATTTCAGATATGACTCATAGACCCTGAGGTTGGCCTCGAAGTCCTCCACCACCAGGATTTTGAGCGGATTTCCCATGACCGGCAGCTTCCGTGCGGGCTCCGCCTTCAACGGCCTTTTCTCAAGGGCCACGGTAAACCAGAAGATGGACCCGCACCCCTCCTCGCTCTGAACGCCGATGGTCCCTTCCATGAGCTCCGCCAGCTGTTTTGAAATCGCAAGCCCAAGCCCGGAACCGCCGAATTTACGGGTTATGGACGCGTCCGCCTGGGAAAAGGCATGGAACAATCCCTCCACAATGGATGCGGGGATACCGATACCCGTGTCCGTCACTTCGAATTTCAACTCCACGGACCGCCCCTTGTCCCTGACCCGGGTGATCCGTATGGTCACGCTCCCCTCCTGGGTGAACTTCACCGCATTGCCCGTGAGGTTGATGATGATCTGGCGGATGCGTCCGGGATCTCCCCTGAGGGCGGTGGGCACCGAGGGATCGATGAGAAACCCGAAATCCAGCCCCTTTTCATAGGCCCTGACGGAAATAAGGTCGCAGATGTTTTCGAGGGTTTCGGCAAGATCAAAATCGATTGCCTCGAGTTCCAGCTTTCCCGCTTCGATCTTGGAGAAGTCGAGTATGTCGTTGAGCAGGGTCAACAGCACATCGGCGCTTTGCCCAACCGAGACCACATACTCCTCCTGCTCGGGGGTCAGCACCGTATCCTCCAGAAGATCCAGCATGCCGATGATGCCGTTCATGGGCGTTCTTATCTCATGGCTCATGTTGGCGAGGAAATCACTCTTGGCGATGTTCGCGCATTCCGCCTCGTCGGCCATCCTGTTGGCCCGCACGATCGCCTCTTCAAGGGAGACCACCGTTGCCTCGACCTCTTTCTTGGAATTGCCCAGATCGATCTGGGTCGTTTTCAGATCGAGGAGCATCCTGCGAAATGAGTGCTCCAGGAGTCCCACCTCGTCCACCGCTCCTGTTTCCGAGGTAAGGTTCAGGTTCGTTCCGGAGATCATTCGCACGCCGTCCGCAAGCTTTGTTATGGGGCCCGCGATATTCCTTGAAATGAACCACGAGAGAATGAAACCCAGCACGGCAAAGAGTCCTCCCGTGATCAGGTGGCGCTTGATGATGGTCACCTGGATCCGGTCGATGGCGGCCGTGGACAACCCGAGGGCAACGAACCATTTCCTGCCTCCGATGGAAACGGATTCCACCAGCAGGATACCGCTCTTTTCTTCCGGTGAAAACCGGTGGTTTTCGAGGATGGTGATCCCCTCCCTGAACGCCCCGGTATCAAAGTCAAGCTCCCTGAACCGGTCGTCGCTGGCCATGTACACGTCCCCTTCCGGATTCAACAAAAGAGCGTAGATCAGCTTACCGTCCATGAACTCGACGGTATCCCTCATCATATCGTTCACGAAGATCCAGTTCAGTGAAACAAAAGCATTTTTCGCGCTGGAAGCGATAAACCTGGAAACATGCTTTCCGTTAAAGACAATGGCATCGTGAATGATCCTGGATTCGTCCCGAATGGAGAGAATCGTGCTCATGCCCGCCATTATGAAGATCAGGGCAAGGGTATAGAGGATTATTTTCCTGAAGATGGTGGTCTTCTGTCTAAACTCACTCATCACGACAACGCTTTTCGCCGCCGGCATCGTTGCTCCGGGGCAGGTCGGTAAAGCGGAAATGGACGCGTGGATTGCGAAAGGTTCGGTCCTACAGGCTGAATTTTTCCCCGGGTTTCAGCTCGACGCATTTGACATCCGGCGCATACTCCCCGAGCCCCCGCCTGAACATTTCGGTTGACTGCTCCAGCACCGGAAAGGTCCCGAAATGCCCGGGAATCACGATCTCGGGCCTGATCATCGCCGACGCATAGGCCGCCTCGTCCGGCCCCATGGTAAACACGCCGCCGATGGGAAGAATCGCCACATCCGGCTTGTAGTACTCCCCGATGATGAACTTCATGCCGGAGTACATGGCCGTATCCCCCGCATGGTAGATTTTCAACCCGTTTTCAAACTCCATGACATACCCCACGGCTTCCCCCACAAAGAGATTGGGTTCGTTGAATCCCGTGAGCTGGGCCCCCGAGGAGTGGTATGCCTCCACCATGGTGATCTTTATCCCGTCGAAATCCGCCGTTGCCCCCTTGTTTCCCAGGACAAAGGTCTGGGTGTCGGCAAGGGGGATCCGCGATTTGATGAAAAAGCTCAGCTCCCACGGGGCGATGATCCTGGGTTTGTACTGTTCTATGATCTTGACGGCGTCGGGCATCATGAAATGGTCCACATGCCCATGGGTCCAGAGCACCAGGTCCACCTTTCCGAAACATCCGTCTTTCCGATATTTTGCGGGGCAAACAGGGTTGGTGCCGAGCCAGGGGTCAAAGAGGATGACCCGTCCTTCGGGAGAGGTGAACACGAAGCTGCCGTGCCCCATCCATTCGACAACCACCGAGCCCTTTCGCAGCTTCGGTTTCTCCCCCGCCCACGCCTTTCTCCCCTTGAGGAGCTCTCCGACCCCCGACGCGCCGAACGCGGCACCCAGGTATTTTAAAACGGACCTGCGCGATATCTTCATCTCTTTTCTCCTTTTTATCCAATCAAAAGACGATTCAACCGGGCTTGCCGGGTGTTGTCCAATTCCTGCGCCTCAAACCTTTGCGCAACGGAAAGATCCCTCCTCCGCAGGCCCCGGGGTACGACACGCGCCCGCGCGCCGCCATTCACCGAATGGGCTTTGATAAACAATCGGAGTGGATTAAATTCAGTCGTTTTCCCGAGATGTAAAAGTCGGCTTCGGCAGTGTATGACAAACGAGTTCCCGCGTTCCAATTCACCTATCGGACATTCCCGGACCGCACGGCGCCCCCGGGGCGATCATCAACATGGAGGCCGGGTGCCGTCCGAAAACCGGTTTTGGCGATAAAAACCCGTGGACCCGCATCCGTTATCCCACCGTTACAGGATATTTGGACAACTTCCACATGGAAATCCGGCAGTTTTTTGGAGTCATGGCGTGAATATCAATTCCGGACTGAAAATGCGCGACAACTGAATGTGCAGTTTCCTTATTCGCAATAATATACCGGGAACGCGCACACGAACGGGAGTGGTCCTCGTAAAAAACCTTATTTCGTGCGCGTTTCGTATTTCAATGGAAGGATTCTAGTTATTAAAATACAATAGATCTCCTGTCGGCACAATAACTAATATCTTGAGATTTGCCTGTTACCTTATTGAACGGCTCCCGAACATGATCAAAATCCGGGTTATCCCATTACACCCCGGTGAAACTGGGGAATCGAAAACAAGCACATTCAATCACAGTTTTTTTGAACCGGAAAAAAACGTTCCCCAAGCATTTAACTCCCAACCGCCTACGGATAATCCGGCCTGTTGTCCCTGGTCGGCGCCGGCCCACCTGGGATTGATTCCGTGAGCGGAATCGCTTTCCCAACCAAACCACTTCCAGAGAATTATTAACCCGGCAACCAACACACAAACCTGTCATTCAACCATGCGCTTGATTTCATGGGGTATTTCAGGTTGAAATGTTGTCCTTCTTAATTGCCGGGTTAATAGTTATCGGGATGCTGGGATGCTGGGATGCTGGGATGCTGGGATGCAGCATATTACTATACTTTCAAAAATAACCAAAACTGGTAGTCTTTTAGGGGCTTGGAAACATTAAATCCACAAAATAAATCTGTCCCCTTTTTCGGGATTTCCAACGTTTTCATGGCGACCGGCGCCCACTAAAACCTGCATTCATATGGATGGCCGCTCCCGTTGCCTAAGCAGTATGGAATTCTATGAAACCGCCACGTCGAGGAGATCGGGTACCGGACATTGTATTTCTACCTGTGGTTCCGTACCGCTTTGACGGATAAGGCCCTTTCGGACGCAAACCGCTTTCGGGAATTTCGTGATTGTGACCGGGGGAGCAAAGGTATGCAGGGGTGCGGGGGTGCGGGGTCCAGCGTGAATGCCACAGGTATTATTAACTCGGCGATTCAGAACCGCAGCTTTTCAATTCGAAATAACTAATGAGAACTAGCACATGCCTACTGGTCAGGTTAGCGTGTTTACTTGCCGGTTTGATAACGGGACCGTCGCCCCGGAGCGGTCCCGTTTCACAACCTGCCGATAGCGGAAAGACTTAGTATCCCAACCGCTCGTTGACCAGGACCACGGACACATCGGTCATCATCGGTTTTCGGTGCAGGATGGTGGTGATATTGCATATTCTCTGGGGGGAGTTGCAATCAACGCAGATTCCCGTTTCCGCGCAGGGGGTTTTGAGGCCGAGGCTCCTTGCCCGCATGGGGGCGGCCGTTTCCCTGATCCGGTCCAGGGCCGAGGGGAGATCCTTTGCCACCTTGTTCATTCCCGCGATCACAACGACCTTGGGACATCCAAAGGCCATGGCGTTGTTGCGGTTGCCCACCCCGTCCACATTGACGATTTCGCCCGTGAGGGACACGGCGTTGGCGCTGGTCAGAAAACAGTCGCACCGACCCTGGGCGAGCCTGATGGAAAGGTCGTCCATGCCCGAATCCGGAGTCCAGTGATCATGCACCGTTTTCCCCATCCGGGCCAGGGTTTCGGTGAGCCCAAGGGCCCTTGTGGTAACGGAACCGCCGAACCCGAAACTCTCATGTTTTTCCACCAGGCCTGTTACAAGATTTCCGGCTTCTGTCGCATCACCGGTAAAATGGGCATCGAAACCGTGCTTTATGAGGTTCTTCACACACTGCTTACCAAGCTTTTCCCAAAGCCATGACTCGTACCCGTCATGGGTCGTATCCACCATTTTCATAAACATATCCTTTCACGGAGGTTCCTGTTTTCAGGGCTGTCCAAGGCCCTGCCGCCACGGGCCGTTTTATACCATATTTTTCCGGCAACGGCCACGGCAGGGGTTCCCATGGAGGGGCGGAGACGGCAAACGAACATCCATACCGTTTTAAAACAGACAGTTCCAATGGAATATGGTAATAGTACTTGCAAAAAGAACCATACTGAGGCAGACTCTGTAAGGTGTTTTTTTAATTAAGGAGATGAATGATAATGGCGCAAATTCTGGTTGTCGACGATTCATGGCTCACGAGAAGGGGGCTGAAAAATATGCTGGAGGGGGAGGGCCACGGTGTGCTTGAAGCCTCCAACGGACAGGAAGCCCTCTCCGTTGTGGAAACCGCTTCCCCGGAGTTCATTGTCCTGGACCTTCTCATGCCCGAGATGGACGGGTTCGAGGTCCTTGGCGAGTTAAAAAAACGGGGCAGCAAGATCCCGGCCATCGTTGTGACGGCGGATATTCAGGATACCGCCCGGGAAAAATGCCTGAGCCTCGGGGCCGCCGGCTTTCTGAACAAACCCCCCGAAAAAGAAGCGTTGCTCAAGCTCATTAACGAGATCTCCCCCATCAAATAGCCAAGAAATTTAAGAGATGAATCCTTCTTCAATACATATCGACGCCATAAGAGAACTCTGCAATATCGGAGTGGGCAGGGGGGCCGCGGTGCTGAACACCATGCTCAGCTCCCATATCCGCCTCCAGGTCCCCTTTATCAAACTCCTCAGCATGGAGGAGTTCTCAAGGGAGCTTGAATCCTTTGCGGGGGAGTGCGTTTCCGCCGTGGACATGGGGTTCAAGGGGGTGTTTTCCGGTTCCCTTCAGCTCCTCTTTTCAAGGAAAACCGCTTCGGCGCTGGTCACGGCGCTGGTGGGCGAGGAGCCCGTGGACATGGACATCGATTCCCTGCGCGCGGGCACCCTCTGCGAGGTGGGCAACATCGTGCTCAACGGGGTGATGGGCTCCATTGCCAACATGCTTAAAATCAACTTCACCTATTCCGTGCCCGGCTATATCGAGGAGACCTCCCACAACCTGATCAGGGGAAAACTCCGTGAAAAGGACTCCAAAATACTCCTTGCAAGAACCCGTTTCACGGTCGAGGAACTCGATATCGACGGGGACATCGCCCTTTTCCTGGGAATCGAGGCCCTGGACAAACTGCTTGAAGCCATAGACGATTACACCGGGGAGTAGCATATTCAGCCGATCATGACCGAAACCGACCGCTTTGACATACTCAATCACGCACCCGTGGGCATCTGCGTCGTTCATAACGACTTCAGGGTTCTGTTCTGGAATCGCTGCCTGGAGGACTGGAGCGGGATCCCTTCAGTGGAGATTACCGGCAAATGCCTGGATGAACACTTCCCCCACCTGAAAAAACCGAAATTCAAGGCAAGGATCGAGCCGATCTTCGAGGGCGGGCCCCCCGCGATCTTTTCGCCGCAACTCCACGGTCACCTGATCCACTGCCCCCAGCCCAACGGCGACATGCGGATTCAGCAGACAACCGTTTCCCCGGTTCCTTCCGGGGAAGACGGGGTGTTTCACGCGCTTTTCGCCATCGAGGACGTTACCGAGCTCTCTAGAAGGGTGAACGCCCACAGAAAGATGCGGGACCAGGCCCTTGCGGAGGTTGCCCGGAGAAAAGAGATAGAGCAGCAGCTCAGGGAATCCAACCGGATGATTCTGGAGCAGCAGGAATCCGCCATAAAGGAGGAGAGGCTCAAGGTACTGCTTGAAATGGCCGGCGCCACGGCCCACGAAATGAACCAGCCCCTCATGGTGCTCCTCGGGAACATCGAGCTCATGGAACTGGACGGCGATATCCCCGAGGGACTTGCCCCTCACCTGAGGGAGGTCAAGGCAGCCGGGGGGAGGATTTCCGATATCGTCAAGAAAATCCAGACCATCCGCCATTATGAGACCCTGCAGTACGTGGGAAAGACCTCGATCATCAACATCAATCAGAAAATCAGAATCCTCACCGTGAACGGTTCCGAGGAGGAGTTCCGGTTTATCTCCAACACCATGGGCCAGAGCCTCAAGCTTTCCCTCTCCTGGGCAAGCACCGTCGACAGGGCACTGTTGCTCTTAAAGGAAAAGGAGTTCGATCTGGTTCTCTCGGCCCACGATCTTCCCGACGGAAACGGCCTTACGCTCCTTGACGGGATGATTAAAGGGGGCTTCGACCTTCCTTCGGTCTTTATTACCGGCGACGGCGACGAGGTTGCCGAGTCCCGCCTTCTAAAGGCAGGCGCATCGGATTTTATCCCGAGAAGCAAACTCACCTCCCTTTCCATGGATCACATTATCGAACGCGCCCTTGAAAAGGGCCGCCTGATCAAGGAGACAAGGGCGGTTCACTCCATGATCTCGGACACCTCCGATTAACCCCCGGAAAGCGCACCGCCTGCGTCGCCCCCGGAGGCGGAACGATCTATTCGAGTCTCTTCAGTACACCCGAGAGCATCTGCTTTGCCTCATCGAGCTGCTTTTTCATCTCTTCCTGCCGGCGACTCATCTGATGGAGCCTGTCCAGCATCACGTTGTGATCCGTATGCACCTCCTTGAAAGCCTTGAGCATTTCGAGGTGCTGCCTGTTGACCTTTTTGAATTCATCCATATGAAGCAGTTTCTCACCACTCATTTTCCATACTCCCTTGGTCTTCTTGAACGGTAAATTCATTGGAATACTCCACAAACCCGGCCATGGAAATCCATTCCGGAGGCATCACGGGGCACCCGGGAATCGGACGGGGCGACGGAACAGCCCCCCCGCCCCAGGCAATCGTCGGGCGGAAAGTTTCGAATTATTTCCACGCGTCGGCGTCAAAACTCCCGAAGCCGCCCCGTCCCGGAATCCGTTCGAGCCGTTTCGCGCGTGATTTCATGGGAACCGGAGTTCCGCCGGACCGCCCCGGAGGATGCAATCGCTGACCAACATACTGATTTTATAAGATCGGACCCGAAATCGCCGGCGAACCGGCAACCGGAAAAAAGAACGTGTCACCTTTTCGGATATATGACCGCCCGTGCCTTGAAACTGCTTTTCACGAGGGCATCGACCTTGATTCACGAATAGCGGATATGCTGTGGACGATTTTCTTAACTTGCTGTAGACAATAATAAAAAAAAAACGTTTTTTTGTAAAGCGTTTCGTCGCCCGCCCCTTTGCGAAGTTGCGGCATATTTCCCTTAACATCCTGATAAGATTCAAAGTGAACAGGGAAAAGGAGTAAAAATGCGGATCGTTCGTTTTCTTGATGAAAAGGGCAACATATACCTTCCCCCCCCTCCCGCCGAACGCCGCCCCGGGTGGATTACGAGGCGGAGCCGGCGGTGGTTATCGGCTGAAGCGCTCCTTCACGGAGAGGATCTCCGGCAGAATCGCCGTGAAACAGGAGACCAGCTCCGGATCAAAATGGGTGCCGGAACAGCTCTCGATCTCCCCAACGGCATCGGACACACTCCAGGCCTCCTTGTAGGGGCGGTCGGAGGTCAGGGCATCGAACACGTCGCAGACGGCGGCGATGCGCCCCGAAAGGGGGATCCCCTCCCCCGCCAGTCCGTTGGGATATCCGGAGCCGTCCCACTTTTCGTGGTGGGTCAGGGCGATCTCCCTTGCCAAGGCGATAAGCCCGGCGCCGTCCCCATTGAGGATATCGCCGCCGATAAGGGTATGGGCCTGCATGGTCTCCCACTCCTCCTTCGTGAGTTTCCCGGGCTTGAGAAGGATGCTGTCGGGCACGCCGATCTTTCCCACGTCGTGCATGGCGCCCGCATGGAGCAGCATGGCGCACGCCGCCCCGTCCATGCCGGCCCGCTCGCCGAGAAGCATGC
>PPCM01001278.1_pt1 | contig 12133 bp, 3 predicted proteins | sample 1555541 | NCBI WGS metagenome assembly PPCM01 (sample SAMN05284479, study PRJNA326546) | Marine sediment metagenome, whole genome shotgun sequencing project. | isolation source: marine sediment | place: Germany: Wadden Sea | collected 2012-09-05 | reverse complement strand
ATAAACAGCACGACTAAACTGAACTGGTAGATTATAGCGCCACCAACAGTAGACTGCCAATGCGTTGTATTACTACCCAACTTCCTATCCCCAACCGCGCTCGTGCACTCATTTTTGCTTCGGCTATTTGTGTTGAATTTAATCGCGCTTTTCGAGTAGAACGCTGATAATTCAGAACTCATTAATGAACGCTTCACTCGTCATTCTTCTCATCGCGATTGCGACTGTGCTCGCCGTCCCTCCCGCCACCCCCTACGAATTTGTCTACCCTAAGAACGGTGACAACTTCACCATTGATACCAAGCAGAACATCACCTGGGACTCTTCCAAGTTCACCTCCGTCGCCTCCGTCCAGGTTGACTTCAAGTTCAGCTCCCAGAAGATCCAGGACATCCTCGACCAGACCAACATCAACGACATCACCAAGGAGTGCGTCATGCTCACCGACCAGCTGGACACCGTCCCCATTGACATGACCATCCCTGTTGGCGCCATCCAGGACCTCATCGACGACCTCAACCTCCCCATCAACATCGACGTCCGCTGGATCCTCGACAACGTCCTCGCCCAGGTCGACGGCATCCCCGAGGCCGAGCGTAACCTCACCATCAGCCTCTCCGAGTGCGAGGCCGATACCCCTACCTTCGAGAGCTACGTCTTCATCGCCTCCGCCAAGCACGTGTTCGTTGGCCTCGCCGCTGTGCTCGCCTCCCTCCTTCTCGTCCTTTAAGTGGTAAATTTCAGCTGTCATGCGACTTTGTCTGGTTAGTATCGGGCGTTTATTCTCTTGTTCACATGATAAGTCACTGGTCTGACGAGTCCGGCAATTCTCGGGAGCTTGGGTCGCGCGAGGGAGAGGCTCGAAAATTATCGTCTAAATGAAGCGCTTTGTCACTTTGTCGCTTTGTGACCCGCAGCCGCTGCAGGGCCCTTGATGCAGCTCTCGACATTCACCCGCGGATGTGACATCGGCTATTCCAGGGGTTTAAGGCTCATTTAGGTGTTAGAATCGCCTTCATCGCGTCACAATTTTTACGAGAGACCCGACACTTGTTTGAGTTGTCGACTGGTAGAACCCGGGCCGTTGTCGCGGACCATCCGTCGAATTGAGTCGGACAAGCCTGGCTTCATAAAGTCATTGTTCTGTTTATAGCCAGACACGAAATTCCAGCGCCATAATGCTTTGCTCCTTCAGAATATAATGCTTTTGCCTGTGCTTTTGCCTCTATGCCGTGCCAAACCATGCTCGATTCACGCCAAGTCGGTAGCTGTGATAGTTCCCTCTCTTTTGTGATTTTTCGCTTAAGAGTGTCGCAGCCGCCGCAACACACATCCCCTTTCATACGTTCTTACTTAGTATGGTTGTTCCTGACCTTGCCCAGATCTGTGAGATTATGCTCTTCTCTGAGGGCTTTGAATCTGCCAAGCTGCTTGCCGAAAAGATGGTTGTGCTCTATTCCCTTGCCAAGGGCCAGCTATCGAAGCAGTTCCATTACGATTTCGGTCTCCGCGCCCTCAAGTCAGTCCTTGTCATGGCTGGCCAGCTCAAGCGCGGTGCCCCTGACCACGATGAGCAGTCGGTGCTCATGCGCGCGCTCCGAGACATGAACCTGCCCAAGTTCGTGTACGAGGACGTGCCGCTCTTCCTCGGCCTCATCAACGACCTGTTCCCCGGCCTCAAGTGTGAACGTAAGGGTTACCCCGACTTTAACGCGGCGGTCGAGTCGGCGCTGTCCGATGGCGGCTATAACATTGACCCCGTGCAGGTCGATAAGGTCGTCCAGCTGTACGAGACCATGCTCACCCGGTGGACCACAATGGTCGTCGGGTCGACCCAGGGCGGGAAGTCGGTCGTCATCAACACGCTCGCCGCCGCCCAGGGCAAGCTCGGCCTCCACACCAAGCTCCACATCCTCAACCCCAAGGCCCTGCCCATCTCCGAGTTGTACGGCGTGCTGGACCCCGTCACGCGCGACTGGACGGACGGGCTGCTCAGCAACATCTTCAGAGACATCAACCGGCCGACAGAGAAACGCGAGGCCCGGTACCTGGTGTTCGACGGCGACGTCGACGCGTGCTGGGTCGAGAACATGAACTCGATCATGGACGACAACAAGCTGCTCACCCTGTCTAACGGCGAGCGGATCTACCTGCAGGACCACGTCAAGCTGCTCTTCGAGGTCGCCGACCTGCAGTACGCGTCGCCCGCCACCGTGTCCCGGTGCGGCATGGTGTACGTCGACCCCAAGAACCTGGGGTACCGGCCCTACTTTGACAAGTGGGCCCGCGACCTGACCGCGCGCCACCCCGGATACGGGGTGCTGCAGGGCCACCTGGAGGCGCTGTTCGACAAGTACGTCCCCGTGCTGATCGACTTTGTGATCGACGGCATCCGGGGCGGCGAGATCGGGAAGCCCCCCCGCGCCGTCATCCCCCAGGCCAACATCAACCTCGTCCACCAGCTGTGCTCCATGCTCGACTCGATCTACGCAACCTACGACCACGAGCAGGGCCACCGCCACGACGACCCCGACGCGCCGCCCTCGACCGAGGCCACGGACCCGCCCCTCGTCGAGGCGGTCTTCATCTTCGGCCTCATGTGGTCTCTCGGGGCCCACCTCCTCGGCGACTCCCGCACGGAGTTCGACCTCATGGTCAAGGAGGTGTCCGGCCTCACCATGCAGCCGGGCGAGGACTCCCAGGTCCCGTGCGGCCAGCTCCCGTCCGGGCTGCCCACCCTGTACGAGTACCGCTTCCACCTCGAGCAGCGTCGGTGGGTCCCGTGGCGCGCCTTCGTCCAGCCCTTCCAGCCGCCCTCCGACGGGAAGTTCTCGTCGATCCTCGTCCCCACGGTCGACACCGTCCGCAACACGTGGCTCCTGGACGCCCTGCTCCGGGCCGACATGATGACGCTCTTCATCGGTGGATCCGGGACGGCCAAGACGGTCACGGTGCAGGACTACCTGAGGAACGTCGACCCCGACACAAACGTCACCGTGACGGTCAACTTCTCGTCCCGCACGGCATCGCTCGACGTCCAGCGCATCATGGACGATAACATTGAGAAGAAGATGAAGGACACATTCGGGCCCCCGTCCGGGAAACGTATGCTGCTGTTCGTCGACGATCTCAACATGCCGACGTATGACACGTACGGCACCCAGCAGCCCATCGCCTTCCTCAAGCTCATGCTGGAGAAGAACGGGATGTACTCGCGGCGCGACCTCAGATGGCAGAAGCTGCTCGACATCAAGTTCCTGGGCGCGATGGGACCGCCCGGGGGTGGCCGGAATCCGGTCGATCCCCGCCTGATCTCGCTGTTCTCGTCCTTCAACGTGACGTTCCCTTCGGACAGCTCTCTGAAGCAGATCTTCTCCTCCATCCTCGACCAGCACCTCCTCAACTTCCCCGCCTTCGGTGACACCGCCACGTTCAACGCCGCCATCACCCAGGCGACCCTCGACCTGTACACGACGATCGTGCACGCCATGCCCCCGACCCCCAGCAAGTTCCACTACGTCTTCAACCTCAGGGACCTGTCCCGCGTGTTCGAGGGCCTCACGCTCTCCACACCCGACACCATCGCCACCAAGGGCGAGCTCGTCCGGCTCTGGCACCATGAGATCCGGCGCGTGTTCTCCGACAGACTCATCTCCGCCGAGGACAGAGAGTTCTGCAGCAAGACGGTGGCCGACATCATCCACAAGGCGTTCCCCGACGACGCCGAGGCCGCCCTCGCCCTCCCCATCGTGTACGGTGACTTCGACCGTGTCAACGAGATCGTCACGGCCGACGCCGGCGAGGACCTGGACATCATCCGACTCTACCGCGACCTTGGGGACTACGACACCATCAAACCCGTCGTCACGGAGGTCCTCGAGGCGTACAACGAGCACCACAAGGCCATGAACCTCGTGCTCTTCGAGGACGCGCTCGAGCACCTGACCCGCATCCACCGCATCCTCCGCATCCCCCGGGGCAACGCCCTGTGTGTCGGTGTCGGCGGGTCCGGCAAGCAGTCCCTCACGCGCCTGGCAGCCTTCATGGCGGGCTACGAGATCTTCGAGATCACGCTCGCCCGGGGATACGGCGAGACGGAGTTCCGCGAGGACCTCAAGGCGCTGTACGGCATGCTGGGCACGTCCCCGGTGGTGTTCCTCTTCACCGACGCCCACTGCGTCGAGGAGGGCTTCCTAGAGCTCATCAACAACATCCTAACGTCCGGCGTCGTGCCCGCCCTCTTCGGGGAGGACGACAAGGACCGCATCGTCAACGACATCCGCCCCGAGGTGCAGCAGAAGGGCATCTTTGACACCAAGGACAACTGCTGGGCCCACTACATCTCCAAGTGCCGCGACAACCTGCACCTGGTGCTCTGCATGTCCCCTGTCGGCGACACGCTCCGGCGCCGGGCCCGCTCCTTCCCGGGGCTCATCAACAACACCACCATCGACTGGTTCACCGTGTGGCCGGAGGACGCGCTCAGGACGGTGGCGGACATCTACCTGGCCGATGAGACGCTGCCCGACGAGCACCGGGTCGGCATCATACAACACATGGTCCACGCCCATCGATCGGTCGTCGAGATGTCCGACAGGTACCGCGTCGAGCTGCGGCGAAACAACTACGTCACGCCCAAGAACTACCTCGATTTCATCTCCAACTACAGGCGGTTACTGGCCGCCAACCGGAAGCGGGTGACCGACTCAATCACACGGCTCGACTCGGGGCTGCAGAAGCTGATCCAGGCCGCCGAGGAGGTCGACATCATGCAGGTTAAGCTCGAGAAGCAGCAGAAGGAAGTCCAGATCAAGACTGAGGCATGCAACAAGCTGCTGACCGAGATCACCACGCAGACGGAGCAGACCGAGATCGCCCAGGCGTCGGCCAACGCCAAGGAGGCCGAGGTCACCCAGGAGCGTGAGACCATCGTGGTCGAGAAGGCCGACGCCGAGGAGGACCTGGCCAAGGCCTACCCCGCGCTCGAGGCCGCCTCGGAGGCGCTCAAGAACCTGAAGCGCGACGACATCAACGAGGTCAAGAACTACGCCCAGCCCACCCAGGAGGTGCGGAACGTGTGCTTCTGCGTCATGCTGCTCCAGAGCATCAAGAAGGAGCACACGTGGGCCAACGCGAAGGCCATGATGGCCGATATCAACTTCATCCCGTCACTCATCAACTTCGACGTCAAGTCCCTCACGGACGCCAACGTCAAGAAGGTGCGCGTGTTCATGACGAAGGATTTCACCCCCGAGAAGGTGTTCCGCAAGTCCAGCGCCGCCGGTGGCCTGCTGACGTGGGTCTACGCGATGGTCAACTACCACGACGTCGCCCGCACTGTCGCCCCGAAGCAGAAGAAGGTGGCCCTCATGGAGAAGTCCCTCGCAATCGCTGAGAAGGAGCTGGCCGACACCAAGGCCGAGATTGACCGCCTGTCAGTCGAATCGGCGCGTCTGTCGGCCGAGCTCGACTCTGAGACCGGCACCCAGCAGCAGCTCGCCGCCGAGGCCGCACTCATGGAGAAGCGGCTCAACGCGGCCCAGCGTCTGTTGACAGGTCTGGGCGGGGAGCGGATCCGGTGGACCTCGGAGATGGAGGGCCTGGTGCGGTCCAAGGGCATGCTCGTGGCGGACTGCCTCGTCACAGCGGCCTTCCTGTCCTACTGCGGCGCCTTCACGTTCGAGTTCCGGCAACGCATCATAGCTGACTGGAAGGAAGACCTCGCCTCCCGCGGCGTGCCCCTCAGCGAGGCCTTCTCGGTCGGCGCCCTCCTCACCGATGAGGTCGAGGTCGCCCAGTGGGCCAGCGAGGGGCTGCCGGGCGATGAGCTGTCCGTCCAGAACGGCACCCTCACCACGCGCGCCGGTCGGTGGCCGCTGTGCATCGACCCCCAGATGCAGGCGGTGACGTGGATCAAGCGGAAGGAGGAGGCCAACGGGCTGAAGATCATCTCCTTCAACGACCCCGACTTCCTCAAGCAGCTCGAGGTGGCCATCCAGTACGGCGCCCCGGTGCTCTTTGAGAACATCGACGAGTACCTCGACCCGGTCATCGACCCGGTCCTCGAGAAGAACGTCACCCGGCAGGGCACACGGAAGACCATCAAGCTCGGCGACAAGGACGTCGAGTGGGACGACACGTTCCGGCTGTACCTGACGACGAAGATCGCCAACCCCCAGGGGTACGGCCCCGAGGTGTTCGGCAAGACGTCCATCATCAACTACAGCGTCACCGAGCAGGGGCTGGCCGACCAGCTGCTGAACGTGACGGTCGAGCGGGAGAGATCCGACCTCGAGGAGAAGCGGAAGGCGCTGATCCAGACCATGAGCGATAACAAGCAGCTACTGAAGACGCTCGAGGACACGCTGCTCAGGGAGCTGGCCAACAGCACGGGCAACATCCTAGATAACGACGAGCTGATCGGGACGCTCGAGGAGACCAAGGCCAAGGCGACCGAGATCACCGAGAAGCTCACACTCGCCGCCACCACGTCTGCCGAGATCGAGAAGGCGCGCGCCGTGTACCGCCCCGTCGCCAAGCGCGGAGCCATCCTATTCTTCGTGATGACGGCGCTGTCCAACATCTCACCGATGTACGAGTACTCCTTGGCCGCGTACCTCGAGGTCTTCATCAGCTCCCTCAACGAGGCCGAGCAGGACCCCAACCTCCAGACTCGCCTCGCCAACATCGTCGACACCCTAACCGTCAACCTGTACGACTACGTGTGCACTAGCCTCTTCGAGACCCACAAGCTCATGTTCTCCTTCCAGATGACGTGCGCCATCCTTGCCGGTGAGGACAGGCTCGACAAGACGCTGCTCGACTTCCTCCTCAAGGGAAACCTGGCCCTCGAGAAGTCCCCCCGCGGCCCCCCCGCCGCCTGGATCCCCGACCAGGGCTGGGAGGACATCGTGAGACTCGCGGAGATCGACGAGCGGTTCAGCGGCGTGCTGGACCACATCTCGGGTAACCTCGCCGCGTGGAAGGCATGGGCGGACCTCGAGGCCCCCGAGGACGCCCCCCCGCCCTACCTGCCCGACGGCGAGACCGAGCTGGGCAGGTTCGACTGCATGCTGCTGCTCCGGTGCTTCCGCATCGACCGTGTGCATCACGCCGTCACCGGTTTCGTGATCGCCACCATGGGCGAGCGGTACGTCCAGCCACCCGTGCTGAACTACCACAACATCTACAAGCAGTCGTCGTCCACCACCCCCATCCTGTTCGTGCTGTCGCCCGGCGCCGACCCCGCGTCCGACATCTTCAAGCTCGGTGAGAAGCTCGGGTACACCGGCCCCAAGCTCAAGTACATCGCTCTCGGGCAGGGACAGGGCCCCGTCGCCGTCCAGTACCTCGAGACGGCCATGCAGCGCGGCCAATGGGTTTTGCTTGGCAACTGTGTGACCGGCGACTCTGTCATTAACGTGAACGGGCATCTCGGGTATACCGCCGAGCAGCTGTTCGGCCACTTCGAGTCAGCCGGCCATATGATCAGCTCTCCTTCCAATCCCGAGAGCGTCACGATGGCCCCGCGAGAGAAGGCGGGATTCACAGTCCAGACGTTCACTGGCAAACGAGACGGGCCGACCGACAGTTATGAACAGAGCCCCGTCAGTGGGGTGACCCGAAACGTCAACAGGGCCGCCCTCAAGAAGATCGAGCTGCTCGACGGCACCACCATGACCTGCACGACGGACCACCGCATCCGGGTTGTCCGGAAGTCCGACGCCCAGGATGAAGAAGCGTGGGTCACGGCCGGAGAGCTCAGAGACACGGACCGGCTCGTCGTCGGCGAGAAGGCCGTCACCCAGCACCTGCCCCCCCTCCACCTGGCCCTCGACCCCGTTGCCGATGGTGCCGTGTTCGTCCCCGCCCACCCCGACGTCCGGGCGGCCGTCCTGCCCATCCACATGTCAGACGTGCAGCGGGTGAGCGCCTTCGCCCGCCTCGTCGGTTTCGCCATGGCCGACGGTCATCTCGACTGGCACGCGGAGAAGACCGGCGACTCTGACGCTGACAGACTCTGTGGCTACATGCACTGTGGCCAGACGCAGGACGCGCTCGACGTCATTGCCGACATCCGCTGCCTCATGAAGGACCCCCAATATCATGTAGATTACCGGTACATTGAACGTGAGCTCGATGGCCGAACGGTTGGGACGTTCAACGTCAGATTGAACAAGGACGTTGCCCAATTCCTCCACTACATCGGAGGTGTCCCCATTGGCGACAAGGGTCAGCAGGAATGGGCCATCCCCGCCCTCTGGACGAGCGACGCCACCCCGACGTGGGTCGTGCGCGAGTTCGTCTCCGGGCTTTGGGGTGGCGCCGATGCCCACGTGTCGGCCACCAATTGCGGGAAGTTTGGGTGGTGTGCCGCGCCCGACCATCACGCCAATCTCCGTCAACGCCTCGAGACGATCGTGGCCATGACGGAGCGGATTGGGTTCACCGAGTCACCTATTCAGGAGCTGCATCAGCGCGGAAGGCTGGTGGGCTACTACATCGACCCGTGCAGCGACCTGGCCAACCTCGAGCGGTTCGAGGACACTGTGTTCTATGCCTATGCCGCCAAGAAGCGCTCCGACCAGCTCGTCCACCTCGCCTGGCATCGCCACCGCCGTTACAAGACTGCCCCCCGTGCCATGCTGTTCGAGGAGTTCAAGACCATGTTGACATACAAACCCTTCATGGTTGGCGAGACCGGGTCCGCCGGCCTCCGCTCCCTCGCCGTCCCCATCGCCCGTATCACCACCGTCCCCGCCATCGAGCACCCTCACACATTCGACCTGTCGATCGACACTGAGGACGAGACGCGCCAGAACTTCACGTGCAACGGCATCGTGGTCCATAACTGCCATCTCCTGTGGAGGTGGCTGAGAACGCTTGACAAGCTGCTCGAGAAGAACACCAAGCCGCACCCTCAGTTCCGACTGTGGCTGACCACCGACCCGACTGACAAGTTCCCCCTGTCGGTTCTGCAGCGGAGCCTCAAGGTCGTGACCGAGCCGCCCAACGGCCTCAAGCTCAACATGCGGTCGTCGTTCAGCCGCATCACGACCGAGACGTTCGCCGAGAGCGACCACCCGTCGTACCATCCCCTTATTTACACGCTCTGCTTCTTCCACGCCGTCGTGCAGGAGCGGCGCCGCTACGGCAAGCTCGGCTACAACGTCAACTACGACTTCAACGAATCCGACCTCTCCGTGTGCCTCAAACTGCTGGCCACGTACCTCAACAAGGCCGACGACCCCAAGGCGATCCCCTGGGGCAGCCTGCGGTACCTCATCGGCGAGGCCATGTACGGCGGGCGCGTTACGTGCGACTTTGACCGCCGCATCGTCATGACCTACCTCGACGAGTACATGGGCGACTTCATATTCGACACGTTCCGCAAGTTCCACTTCTACACGCCCGTCGGGGCCGTCACGTCGCCGTACAACGTCCCCCTTCGAGGTGACCGGGAGCTGTACGTCCAGGCCGTCGAGGGCCTGCCGCTGATCAACTCGCCAGAGGTCCTCGGTCTCCATAGCAACGCTGAGATCGCTTACCTCACCGCCTCCACCCGGACCATGTTCAAGGACCTCGTCTCCCTCCAGCCTCGCACCGGAGGCCAGTCGTCCGGCGTAGACCGGGAGTCGTACATCGGCTCCGTGGCTGACGACATCGTGCAGCGGCTGCCTCCCACCTTCGACATGCCCAAGCTGCGCGCCAAGGTCGACGTCCCGTCACCCACGTTCATCGTGCTCCTTCAGGAGGTGGAGCGCTTCAACTTCCTCATTGAGCGCATGAAGGTAACCCTCCGGGACCTCTCCCGCGCGTTGGCCGGGGAGATCGGAATGAGCCAGGACATCGACAGCCTCGCCAACTCCCTGTTCAACGGCCAGCTGCCCGACGCATGGAGGAGGCTCGCCCCCGCCACCGAGAAGCTGCTGGGGTCCTGGATGCTTCACTTCAAGGCCAGACATGCCCAATACACCGGCTGGGCCGACGAGGGCGAGCCTGTCGTCATCTGGCTGAGCGGGCTCCACATCCCCGAGAGTTACCTGACCGCTCTGGTGCAGACGGCGTGCAGGTCCAAGCAGTGGCCACTGGACCGGTCGACGCTGACGACGATCGTGACCGACGTGACCGACCCCGCCCAGCTGACGGACCGGCCTGCAATGGGGTGCTACGTCCGCGGGCTGTTCCTTGAGGGCGCGGGCTGGGACGTTGAGAAGCGATGCCTCAGACGTCAGAAGCCCAAGGAGCTCGTCGCCGAGATGCCTGTCGTGCAGATCGTGCCAATCGAGCAGGTGAAGCTCAAGCTAACCAACAACTTCAAGTGCCCCGTGTACGTCAACCAGCAGCGACGCGACGCCATGGGCGTTGGCCTCGTCTTCACCGCCGACGTCCAGACCGACCGCCACATCAACGTGTGGGTGCTGCAGGGCGTCGGGATGGTGCTCAACACCGTCGAATGAGAGAAACTGTGTGTAAATTCTATGCCTGTAGCATTCTATCCGTGTTTCCAGGCCCTTGTGGCCGAGGGGCTCGGTAGTCCCGACGTTCTGGACCCGGTGCAGGCGGTGATATCCCTGGTAGACTGCCGAACTCGCGTTTATTGTGGACCAAACAAACCAACAACAATTGGACATTTAAACCGTCGCCACCTCTGGCCCTGGAGCTGTGGAGCGGGGCGGGCCAGGGCTTACCAGTAGGTGAGTCTCCGGATGGCGCCACCAATGCCGTCGGGGAACTGGCGAATGAGGAACTTCCTCGTCTCATCGTACAGGAAGATGAACAACACGAACGGGATGGCCGGCAGGAAGCAGTCCCATGACAGGTACTCGCTCATGAGGACCGGGTGGGCGAGGGGCACGTACACGATGCACAGACCGAGCAGCGTCTCGGAGAGGAGGCCGAACATCATCATGCGGTTGTTCCACATCCCGTGCGTGAAGAACGACAGGCGGCGGGTCTTGCAGATGAGGAGGTCGGCCCACTGGACCATGATGATGGTGAAGAAGAACGCCGTCTGGGCCTTGCGATGGAGGGTGGCCCACGCGTCGGTGTCGGGGTACGGCTCGGTCTCCACGAGCCAAGACGGGAGATCGCAGAGCATCCGCCAGGACGCGCCGCCCGCCCGCATCACGTAGAAGAAGGCGCAGAACCCTGCGACGGCCTGGATCATGCCGATCTGGAGGTAGCTGAAGGACATCAGCCTGCGGGTGACGAGCCTGTCCTTTGTGGGGTGGCGGGGGGGCAGGTTCATGATGTCGGCCTCGGGGTCCTCGTAGGCCAGGGAGATCGCGGGGATCATGTCCGTCCCGAGGTCGATGCAGAGGATGAGGACGGTGGTCAGAGGCAGGGGCACGCCGAGCGTGATGAAGGACAGGAAGGGCGTGATCTCGGGAATATTTGAAGATAATGTGTACGCGATCGACTTCTTGAGGTTGCTGAAGATGAGCCGGCCCTCCTTGACGCCCGTGACGATCGACGCGAACGAGTCGTCGATCAGGATGAGGTCGGCGGCCTCCTTGGCGACGTCCGAGCCCGTCAGGTTCATCGAGATCCCGATGTCGGCCTTCTTGATGGCGGCGGCGTCGTTGGTCCCGTCACCGGTGACCGCTGTGATGTACCCCAGTCTCTGGCACGACTCGACGATGAGCAGCTTCTGCTGAGGCGAGGTCCGGGCGAACACGAGCTCGCTGAACGACCCGATGAGGCGGTCCAGCCCGTCGTCGTCCACGGTGCGGAGGGTGTCGCCGTGGACCACCTTGGCGTCGGCCGCGGAGTAGTCGAGGTCGGCCTCGGGGACGCCGCGCTCGGCAGCGACCTCGTCGAGCGTCTTCTGGGTGATGATGTTGACCTGCTTGGCGATGGCCTTGGCGGTGACCGTGTGGTCACCGGTGACCATGATGGTCCTGACGCCGGCCGTCTTGCACTGCAGCACGGCCTCGGGGACGCCCTCCTTGGGGGGATCGACCATGGAGACGAGGCCCAGGAACTGGAGGCCGGTGAGGGGGAAGGTCTCGTCGTCCTCGCTGTTGAAGGGGTACCCGAGGGGGTAGACCTCGCCGTCGAGGGGAAGCTGGGCAAACCCGAGGACGCGCTCACCGCACTCCCCAAAGTCGTTCTGGGCGGCGGCGATGGC